>Ga0207886_10082_pt1 | contig 178388 bp, 195 predicted proteins | sample LinPmetageLP35_FD_184048 | JGI IMG/M metagenome (GOLD analysis project Ga0207886, IMG submission 184048) | Marine viral communities from the Pacific Ocean - LP-35 (SPAdes) | ecosystem: Environmental > Aquatic > Marine > Oceanic | place: Pacific Ocean | collected 2009-08-31 | reverse complement strand
GCCCCCCCCCCCCCCCCACCCCCCATCCGTTTTACTATCACCAGGTAAAACTAACAATTCCTAGCCTTTCCGAGTACGGTTGCAACACCAACACCCGCAAGTGGGAGGAAGTCAAGTCTCTCTACAGCACCGATATGACTGCCGTCTACTCCGGTGGTCTTGTCTACGAATACTCCCAAGAAGAGAGCAAGTACGGTCTCGTCACCCTCTCCGGCAACACCGTCACCCCTCTCGCCGACTTCACCGCTCTCCAAACCGCATTCAAGGCAACTGCGAACCCATCCGGCGATGGTGGCTACAACTCCACAGGAGGTGCATCCGGCTGCCCCGCCAAATCCGCCAACTGGGACGTCGACACTGATGCTCTCCCTGCTATCCCATCTGCCGCTGCCGCTATGATGAAAAGTGGAGCTGGAACTGGCGCTGGTCTTACTGGAAAGGGCTCCCAGAACGCAGGTGGAACTTCCTCTGGAACCGCTACTCAGGGCTCAGGAACCGTTACCGAGACCGGAAGTGCATCCAGCTCTACCAAGTCTGGCGCAGCTGTTTCTCTTCGTGCCCCATTTGATGCCCAGCCTCTGTATGTCAGTGCTGTTGCTTTGGGATTCACTTTCTTGGGTGCTGTTCTCCTATAAGTGTCCTTTGGGAGTGGATATTAGAGCTCGTGTACATAGGCGCGTTAGGTAATTCAATTGGATTTGGATAAGATGGCACAGGATCTGAGAGCCTGTGCGCCATTACAAACAAAGGAGGGGCTAAAGTCGAGATATATTACAGAGATGACGGTACGGAAGATTACGCGAGCTGGCCACTTTGTTCGGTGTTCACTTGGCTGCTTGGCTGTTCATACAGCTGTAATTCTCAGCAAATGAGAACTTTTCATTTGTTTTTCTTGGATTCTTGGCTGGGTTTGAGGAGTGAGTGCTTCTTGCTCACTCGTCCGCATACGCGCGTAGAGGCGCTGGTGCATTGGATTCTTTATCATGAATATTATAGAATTGACTTGGAACCTTTTCAAAGACACAAAAAAACACGTATTTTGTCGACCTCCTGAGTATCTTATGTGCAAGTGATTGAATGGTTAGTGTGAATGTCTGGATCAACGCTAGATGGTCGTTTTGCCGCGAAGAGTACCACCAGGCTTGGTATTGTTGTCTTATTTGCATACAGACGTCGATTTTGGGTATTCGCTTAATGTGCTGGGCATTGGCGTTGGCATTGGCATTGTACGTACAAATGTCAACATCGTTATCGATGTAAGTCATGGGGATTGATTTGTTTCGGCTACTTACATACATACGCATAGCCAGAAAAGATGAATATTTCATAATAAGTTCAAGCAGAGTTCTGAATACAAAGATATACGAATATGCGGAATTGAATACCGTATCTGTCTATCCTGCGAGCTATCGATCTATCGATCTATCATCTGTCCGTTCTTCCTTCTCATCACCAGAGTCTTTCCTTGCTTCATCACCTACCCTGTATCTCGTTATATTGTTCTCACAACTCTATACTATTTCTTTCGGCCAATCATCATTACATGACCCCTCCAGCCTTCGCCCATCTTACTCCGGCTTCTTCGCAATCATCAGATACATCGGCGTAAACAATCCCTCTTTCGCACCGAGTACGAGTGCGTCGGCTGCTTTAGCAAGACTAGCTGCTGTTCTGCATAGTAGACAGACAAACCGAGTCAGCAAGAGCTCAAATCACACACAAGAAAACTTCGCTTAACCAGACCAAAACCCCAGGAACAACAATAACAACAACAACAACATTTACCTCACCCTCTCCCAATATTACAACACAGGTCTCCTGCTCCAACCCCCCAAAAAGAACCCAGGCATGAGCGAATCGCATAGAGAAAATATGCAAAGAAATAAAAGGGAGAGGGTAAAACAAACCTAGCACTCCCTCTCGGCGCAACCCAACACGCTTCCATACCCCGCAACAACACCTCCACCGCCCCCCTCGCCACCCTCGTCATCCTCAAAATCGTAAAGAAATCCCAGACACTTCCCAAATATCGGAAATCGCCTGCGAGAGGGAAGTACCAGGGTGTGGGGTCTGGGCGCGTGGATAGGTCTTCGGAGTGCTGGAGGGAGAAGCCTGCGGTTTGGATGGCGTGGTGAGCTGTTGAGATTGGGACCTGTGGGGGTGAGTCATAGTCAGGAGATGGGATGGGATTTTGAGGATTTCCTAGGAAGTCGAGAGTCTGGAGATAGAGACGGGTAGATTGGAAAGTGGAAGGACATGACCAGAATTTAATCTTACCATGTTTGCTATTCCGTCGCCTTGTTCGATGTCTAGGCGGATAGAGCGGTGAGCGGGGTTGGAGGCGTCGTATTTATCGGTCATGAGCCACTGGGGAACGATATTGTTAGTTTGCCTTTCTCGATTCTCATGACGGAGTCGTGAAGCACAATGGAGACGGAACTCCCCTGGTATCGTGGTACTTGTGGAAGCTGAGGACTGCTTGGGGAAAAGAGAAAAGGGGAAATGAGAAACAGGAAAAGATAAACTTACTTCGTAGACGCCGAAAGTGCCGCCGGGTTTTAGGACGCGGAAGATTTCGCTGTAGACGCCAGCGAGGGAGGGGGCGTGGACGGTGGCTTCGATGGCGTAGACGGCGTCGAAGGTGTTATCTGGAAAGGGCATTTGCTATGAGGAGGGGATGTTTTAGTTGTTTTGTTCTCGCTTGGTTCTTAGGAAGTTTGTTTCGTTATTGACTGTTGGAAATAGAGAAAACATACCATAAAGTCACCCTTCACAAACTCCAACTGATCAGCCATCCCACAGATCCCCGCCGCACGAGTCGCTCTCTGGATCTGATAATCATTGATGTTCAAGCCCGTGACATGGCAGTCTGCGAAGCGAGCGATTTCTCGTGCTGGTCCGCCGACTCCACAACCTACGTCGAGGACTTTCATGCCACTTTTTAGACCGATCCGTGCTGCGAGATAATGTTCGTGGCGGGCGATGGCTTGGTGGAAGGGTTCGTTGGCGGCGAAGCGGCAGAAGTGAAAGGATTGGCCCCAAGCTTCTTCGTAGAGGCCGGTTGCTAGGTCGTAGTAACTGAAGGGGATTGTGTTAGCAATTTCCTTCTCTACATATGCAAAATTTGGAGAACAGAGAAGAGTGACGCGGAATGGAGCAAGACTTACTTTCTAGTCAAGTTGGCATAGTCTTCTTTACGTTCCTATAGTCTAGAATTAGACAACACTGCTTGTAAAAGAGGATTGACGAAGTGACGAGAGAGAGCACTCACCAAACGGTCCTTCTCCGTCTCAATCTTTGCATCCTTGTTATCCCAATGCTTGAAATACGCATCTGCAGCAGCACCTTGCGACCCCGAATCTTTCTTTAGCATAGCCATGAAAGCTGATTTCTCCTCGACGGATTTGCCGTGCATGACTTTGCTGAATGCGGCATCGCGCTGATGGTCTTCTTTCATCAGGAATTCGGACATGTTGAATTGAGAGGCTGGTGATGGACGAAAGGTTGAAGTGATGGGATTTTGAGAAAGTGATGTAATGGTGATGCTGCTGAAAAAGGAGAGAACGCGAGGTATGACGTTTGTTTATATGTTGTGATGAAATTACACAGCTTCAAGCTCTAAACTCCAAGCTCCCGGCAGCTTGCTTACCTTTGCGTATCTCAGCGGCCGCAGCGTGGCTTCCAATCCGAATACGCATCGCAGAGCGAGGGGGGAAATAATATTAACCCGCTCTTTATTGGCTCCAAAACACTTGTGTACAGCCAAAATTCGACGCTCACTTTGTCTTCATGGTGGAGAGTGAAGTCGGTTTCTGACACCAACTGAGAATTGGTGTTTTAGTACCTGGCGAGACCCACATTTTCCAACCCGAATACGCTGTCGAATCAACGACGAGATGAGAATGATGGCTGTGCCATGCACAACAACAGTGGACAGTTGGTTTTCTTTTATCCAGCCTTTGCCAAGTGATATGTGGATAGCGTTTTCGTGTTCGTGTTCGAGATATCGTTTTCGGCGATAAAGATCTTGGGAGCTTGTTGGCAGCGTGTGATAGCGACTTGGTGGACGACAAGAGACCGTGAGGGAGTTTCTTGCTTTGGAGATTGTCCTCATATAAATGTACGAACCCGATTCTCCTTATTAAAATATCAGAACTGGAGATGTGGTGTGAGGAAGGATAGAAAATAAAACGGAAACTAATTTCTTGGACCGAAGAATGACGCGGTCGAGTAATAACGAGAACAAGAAACAGCATCCGCAGGAAACCTGGCAAGAAGCTTGTATGGAAAAAAATGTGGTTGATGGGAGGAGTCTTACACCGCAAGAAACTCTGCACTAAATATCTGCCACCCAATATATCCAAGCAGATTGGAGACTCGAATCTTCCTGTCCTGCAATCAAGAACAGAAAGCTTCAGAATGCCCTTTGGGCGGGAGGAGAAGAGTTGTACAGGCTCGTATCTTGGATTCTCAACTGTAAATCTCGTTGAAATGTACTTTCTCTTTTGCCGTACTGCTGTGGCCGCGGGAGAAAGGTCTTAATGATATCAGTGCTTACTGAAATCGAGTTGACAGAAAGCGAAGGAGAAAACTATTCGAGACGAGGCTTGAAGCGAAACGCATCAAGCAGGCACAACCCCCGGATCTCTCCTTTAACTGCTCACAATTACTGGCTCCCAGTGCAGTCGATCTTAATCGCTATTAAATTGTGTGAACTGCTTCTCAACATGAGTCTCTTGCTGAAAAGTGTCAGAAGCTGGTCAGAAATGTCAGAAATGTCAGAAATGTCAGAAATGTCAGAAACTTCAGAATGTTCTCCTGACGTGGAGCACTTCTCGCTTAGGTTAACTGTATTTATCCTGGATTTCTCTACGAACTTCGTCAGAATCATTCATACATGCATATTCTCGAGAACTTTCAGACAGTCAGACTGACAGTCGGTGCAATTGTACGTGGAAAGGGTAGATGTTTATCCCGATGAGCGCCGGGCTCGGGATGTCTTGATGAGTTGGTGAGATTTACTTGGAGTGGATGTAGAGTTTCCAGCAAGTGCCTGTCTATACTCCTTTACTGGCACTTGCATATAAAGGCGAAGACTTGGTATGATAGTGTGCTCTACCTGCATTCTTATTCGTCATTTTCAAGCAACAGTCAAGAGACGGCGCGAAGCTTCTTTTCAGTAAAACTTGGGTTCAACTGAGGACTCACTTTTGAAAATTGTTTCATCATGTCGACTCCTAAACGGACCGTCCTAATTACAGGCTGCTCAGATGGTACTCTTGGTACGTTATGACCCATAGATGTTGTCTCAAATATACTGACAATTTAGGCGCCGCTCTCGCCATCGCCTTCCACAAAGCCGGCCTTCATGTCTACGCCACCGCTCGCAACCTAGCCAAGATGTCCAACCTGGCCTCTCTCGGAATTCAAATACTTACCCTCGATGTTCTCTCTGAAACCTCTATCACTTTATGCGCATCCCAGATCCCTTCTCTCGACATCTTAGTCAACAATGCAGGAGCCATGTACGCCTCTCCAATCTCGGACATCTCAATCCCAAAAGCCAAAGAGCTATTCGACCTGAACGTCTGGTCCTATCTTGCCGTCACACAAGCTTTCCTTCCACTACTCGTCAAAACAAGGGGAACTATAGCCAATCACACTTCACTGGCATCTGTCCTCTCCTTACCATGGCAAGCAACGTACAACGCATCGAAAGCGGCGATGGCTATGTACTCTGACATCTTACGGCTCGAGCTCGCTCCCTTTGGTGTCAAGGTCGTGGATATGAAGAGCGGACTGGCGAATGCGAATATGGGGAAGGGAAATGTGTGGGAGTTGCCGAAAGGGAGTTTGTATGAGATTGCGAAGGAGAGAGTGGAAAGGGCGATGAGTGGTGTTGATTTCAAGAAGGGTGCGGTACCTAGCGATCAGTGGGCTAGTTATGTTGTAGGCGACTTGTTGAGGCAGAATACGCCGAAGGTGGTTTGGAGAGGTGGGAGTGCATATTTAGTGAGCTGGTTGGTGATGTTACCAAGTTGGGTCATGGATAGGATGATGATGAAGACCACGGGGTTGGATGTTGTCATCAAGGCTGTGGCAGGTCAGAAGTAAGTGTCAAAGAATGAGGACTCGAAATATCAGTAAGACATGGAACGCCATGGCGCCAGACCGCATTTCTTCCAGACAGACAACAGCATGTAATTGTGTTCAGGAGTGTGAGAGAAGTTGTGAGATTAGACAATTATGCCAAGGACTACCTCTCACAAAATCACAACTCAAGGATCGCTCGCTCGCTATCCCAATGATCCCGCCCCAACACCTGTAGAAGAAGATATATACAATCGTCCAAGACCATAGCAAGGGGTGGCCCGCACGTTTGCCTCACTCTAGTCGTCCGTCTTGGACCGTGAAGCGTAGTCGTCCCAATCCTATTCCCAACCACCCTCGTCAATCGTTCGATGACGCGCCGAATTTCCATCGCTCATCCTCCCTTCCTTCAACCTGTAACTCCTCCCATCTCAGCAACGCCTCTATTTCTTCGCCGCCCCTTTCACTGGCTTAGGTTTCTTGTACGGCTTGTTGGTGACGATGTGGATGTAGAATGCTAACAACCCCATGCTGATCAAGGTCAACAGCACCAGAACCAAAATGACGAGGAGCATCGGCGTCCTTTGTAGCACTGCTGTTGCTTCTGGCGTGAACCCAAAGAACTTGAAGGCGTTCGGCCCTGAGAATGCTTGACCCATGGTGGATATATGGAATGTGGTGTGATGCTTGGTTTGGCCCGAGGAAGGCGATGAGGTACCGACGATTCGGTCGAGGAGAAGTAGTAGCCACACAGAAGCCGCTTCGATGAATGGGTGTGTAGCGTACGGACGGTATGAATGAATAGACTTCGATGCACACTTTGACTTCTGTTCTTGGCTTTGACTTTGAGGATGGCGCACAGCGATATAAAAAGTGCGATAAAAGTAAGAATCGAAAATATCCGCTCAACAGACTTGACACCGAGAAAATAACGTTTCGCCACCAAATATTAGGAAGCGACAGAAGCAGAAGAAGAGAAGAGCAAAAGTCAAAGAGCGATGGGTATGCACGTCAAGAAGTAACAACAAGGCATTCGAACCGGGCATGCAAAATGATTATATTGGATTGTATTTCGGGACTGTGAGGCTTAACGAGTGGCACGAGTGGTGCGATTTCTGAGAGGCCGCGACATCTTGACGTTTCAGGGACGGGAGCCCGTGGTGGTTAGGGCGTGTTTTGGTGGGAGCGCCCGCCAACTGCGACGGATCTGGCGATGTTTTGAATCACTGGGGCCTGTCGTGCGAGAGCGACTCAGGCCACTCTGCTGTGTTGTCTGAGATGCGAAGTTTGAGGAGCGTCGGAGATCGTTCCTGTGGATCTTGGAAGGTCGAGGCGAGCAAGGGAGAGAGTGCTTGTTGCCGTTTCGCGTAGTGGTTATTGGCTCGCTTGTCGGGAGTAGACCCAAACAGGAGTGAGTTGATAACGGCACTGAGCATGGAGGAAGAGGTTTGATAAATACACGGGAGTATAAAAGGGGGAACTGAAACGGAATAGAGCAAATGATACCACCACTCCTGAATCCAGTGCGGCTGATGATGCTCCCACCCGCCTTGAATTGCAGGCGTGTGCGTGTGAGATCTCCCCTGGGAATGGATATGAGCGACATGCCAAGCACAGAAATCGTACGTTGCCCAGCCAGAGCCTGGATGAACCGCCTGGATTCGATGAAGAGTTCTGGAACTGAGAAAGGGTGAAGAACTGCCTAACTGAAGTGCCGGGTCAGGCCTTAAGCCTTGCAGGTGAGGCACAACTCGGCGCGTCCCGAGTTCTCCGTCTCACTGGCTCGCGTCTCCATGCATCCTGTTTGAGATGCAAGACCATGCCCCATCCTCTACACTGCCTATTTAGGACACTAACTGCCCACTACAAGTAAGCATATACTTACTTCATGTCCTGCCCATCTTTTAACTTCTGATCATGTCATATTGTCTGATGCAGTCCCTGATGTGTCACCAAAACGTCTGGAGCGCCATCTCTCCCGCAAAAGGACAAACGTCCCAGAAGACCAAGGCGACCTAAGTCGCCCAAGATCTCTGATACATATAGATATGATGGAAATACCAATTCTTTCACCAAGCCCCGGCAATTAGGGCTACCAAACCTCGTGAAAAGCCTAAGGCAAACAAGAAGAAACCTATTGTTCCTGCGCATTTGCCGCTTGTCCATGATGATCAACCAAGGGTAGATGTTGGTCAATATCCTTCAGATAACCTTACATCTCGATCAAGAGCATCACTTGGAGGGAATGGGACCCGCAATCCTCGAGATGACAAAGAAACGCCCCGCGCGTGGGCGGCAACATAGCAGGCGCCACCCGAGGATGGGCCATTACATATATCACAAGATGGTAATCAGTTTGGGCCTGCAGCTGAGTCTTCAGAGGCAGCAGCATCTGAACCTCCGACGGGAAGAATCGAGGTTCCAGCTAGGCCTGACTTGATCGTACAGTCTGTCGCCAACATAGCGCATCAAGTCGGAAGTTCACAGCCAAGTAGGGATGCACAGTCTCAGGCTAGGCAGCTGTCGAGATCAGAGACTTCAGTACCAACTTCCGACAATGAGAACCCCAATCAAAAGGAAGTTCGGCGGTCTCGATGGCAGAGTACCAAGACCGTAGCTGCGCCTCCATGGAATTTGGTAGGCTCTGGTCCATGGGCCTCACGCCCTCCATGCCCTGAGCGCTGGACCGCGCCACGCCCTGCACCAGCTGTACCACGATTGCGATCTCCACCTCCGCCAACGCTGCCTGGAACCTATGAGGAATTCCTCCGGGGTCATAATGATTTGACTGCGCCAGCTCGTGCTGATATCTCTGCGGATAACGGCGAGATCTGCAATCGTCCAGATGGTCAAGCAGAAGTCATGAAAGAGGACAGTAAAGTACCAAAATACCCTTGGCGCATAGAGCTACAACCTAGAGCTGCATTTCTCCCTGGAACAGCTAAGGGTCGACGCGTGTAATGGGCCTTCAAGCTCTAGAAAATGCTGGCTTCTCGGACGTGACAGAGTTTCTGACAACCCTGTACACGCATAAGTTCACAGCAGATACTGAATGCTCGGCCATCCAAGCAAAAGAGTGGGCGAGTGGCATACCTCGAACACTGAGCAAGATAAGCGAGCATTCACTAGCTGCGTACAGGAGACCGTACGATATGAAGCCGTTCAGGAAGGCAGTGACGAATGCAGCTAAGCAAGTCTACAAGAAAAAATTGACCAGATTCAACACGAAGCCGGACAATTGCAGTGCAAACAAGCATGGCAAGAAAGATGCTGGACCGGCGTCTGAACGGCCTTGGTTTCAAATGAGTGCCGAGGACGCAGATTCAGGATTCCTAGGCACAGATGTCATCAAACAGACCCAGCTTGAGATGGAAACGGGCGTGAGTGCACCCCTTATCAGATATTCGAGTGTATGGTTCGAAGGCTGACATTAGTAGATACCATACCTGTGGGGTCTCTTCACTGACCTGGCCTCTAGCAAAACACGATCAACAGAGATCTTTCACGTCACCGCCCTCTCCCTCTCCATGCTCTCTTACACTGCCAAAGAATCGCTCCGGAAAGTCCAGACTGTAATTGGCGTCTATTTGTATTCCAACAGCGTTCCCAATCACGTCATATCCATGCTCCAGACCTTCGGACTTAGTGTAGGGAAGGAGTCTCTCAAACTGCTCTTGGATACGCTAGCAGCAAAACAAGTGGCACGATTGAAAGCAAATGAGGCGGGGTTGGAGCAAGATGTTCTGGAGAAGGCGTTGGAGAGACCTCTGTTCGTCAGGTATACGAGAGAGGAGGTCAGCCATTGGCAGAAGGCAACGGGGAGGAGGGATGTGTTTGTAGCAACGTTGGTTGGTGGTGCCAATGTTGAATTTAGGAAGGAGTATAGGAATAAGCTGGATTTGATGGATCCTACAATCTTGGATGTGACGAAGATAAGAACGAGAGCAAGGAGTGTGCCTGTAGACTCATGTTCAGAGCCGCTTCCTGAGGGTGTCGCAACAGGGTGGTAACGGAAATGCCCAGCGATAATGCTGGATCACCATGATCGCTCATATGCTGAAGCAAACCCGGTTTTGATGCCCATCAGGATTCTAAGTCCTGTTCCTCGTTTGTGGCATTGTCTTGACCATTTGCATGGCCAGTTTCCATCTCAGCTTAAGGAAGGTTAAAAGTGAGCTTCTCTTCATCTTCACACCTCGCCTCGCCTTCTCAACCAACCAACCAAAAATTCATGAATTTGAACCTCCTCAAGTAACCAAATAAGGAATTTTCTGACCGCAATCGAGTTACCTCCTAGCTTAAACAACTAGCGGTATGCGGTCGTTGGACATTGAGTGTGAAGACATAGTAGGTCTGGAATTGAGCTTCATCAGTACCAGGACTTTGCGAACTTCTAAAGGGTATGCGTATTTGTTGATATTGATTCGTTGGTATTAATATGCGTGTATATCTTTTTGTATTTTTGATTTGGTAGCATTCGTTTTAGTTCGTCTTGTTCTAAAGCCTGAGGTGTGGACATTGAGATTATCTTTCCTGTATATTTTCCTATGTTTTTGTTTTGCCGATGTAAAAAATGACAAGCGAGGCAGGTGGCAACGAGAGAGAGAGAGATCTAGCTCGCGCATTGCTTCTCGCTTGTTATCAAGCATGACCATTTAGCAATTATAGTCAGTGCTCGTTACGATTTGAGCTCGTCACAGAAATTTTAAGATGAATCCTAGCGGGATAAATAGGCGATAAGTAAACAGAGTCAACTGCATGCCTCGCCTATCCCGTTAAAATATAAACAAGTCTTTTACAAGATGTCTTCAAATGTAAAATCATTAGTCGAACTTACCATGACTCCTTCGCTGGTTCTCTACTTACGAGTCACTGTTCCAGATACCAAGCTACCGCTCGAACAATTACACAGATGCATGCGGCGTATGACCAAATCTCACCAGGGTGAGTTGAAAAATGGTCTCTTTTGCAATTTTGTGCCCTGAGAATTTTTCTCGAGATGGAGTCCAGATGGCGCCCTGCGTCCGACAGAAAGCAGAAAAAGCAAACTCTAGGCCACTGCCTGACGAATTATGAAGCCATTCGAGCCCATGTAGGTGTGCAGCGAAACTGTACGAACGGCTACGACGTTGTTTACCGTAAGTAATCTATGATAGGTCCGGGCGGCCCGCTTCGAGTTTCAAAGCTTACCCTAGCTTGGCTATGTTGGCGCGAATGCTGTTGTGAGTGGCTTCTCGTCGGACTTCAACTGTTGGTAACTTACCTGGTAAGGATCCTTCCAGGTTATCTTAAACTACGATATTGACCTGCCCTTGTAAGGTTGTTATTCATGCACCTCCGAGCGTTTTGGACGGAAAATCGCTTACAAACACCGCATCTGTACCTGAGCCCGAAGTCGCATGGGATACGAGGCGTCATTCTCTAGATCAGGCACCCGACCTCTGAAATAAACATAAGGCCTCTAAAATAAACATACTGTCGTCTTGAAACAGAATCGAAAGTCGCACCCCGATCCGCCACAATCATCTCCCACACCAAGGTCATATTTCATTTATACCTCTCTGATACTATCAGGGCTATGGCTCCTGCTCACCGCACGAGAACTGGCGCTCAAACCACATTCAAGCTATCAAATCCTGCCCCGGTAATCTATGACTTTTCCGATCTTTCCACCGACGGCATCAAAATCACAATACCACCAAACAGCTCCTGGATTTTTCTAAGTCACTAGCACGAGACAGCAGCGGCGTGCGAAACACTCTTGGCGATTCAAGGACACTACATGATATACAGTTGTTTTGTTTTCACACTTGGAAGTGGATATACGACTGGACCAGGAACTCCCACCAACAACAGAGATGTACTTTAGACCCGAGCGTCTTGTCCGATGGCAGCGATATCCAAAAACTGATCCAGGGAAGGCAATGGCGCTCGAGTTAAAAGCAAGCGATGAAGTGTATGCGTTTTATCGACAGGTTTGCAGTGTGAATCAAGACGCAGAGACGTACTTCCAGCTACCTTCGACCCCTCTATGGCTTCGTACTATTTACAAGTTCTGGGGCTGGATACCACATTTTGGGGTTCGGGTACAAGCGTGGCTGGTAGCATATCTGCTCTGGATACAGCTCAGGGTGATTCATTCGAGGAATGATTAGTTGGAGGATGAAGGATTGATTCCATACACATGGTATTGGAGACATTTGCCGGGTCCTATATGGCCACCGAAAAAATGGATGGACCGGGAGCTGCGAAGTCGAATAATCGTTTCGAGATTGGTGCTGAAGGTCTGCTACTGGGTTGGAACGAAAGTCCTTGGAATGAGAGCACAGTACGAGGAACACGAGTTCGATGTAGCGGAGAGTGTGCTGTTTGACACGAAGGAGTAGATGTTGTGCTGTGAATGGTTGATATTTGTCCACTTGCAGTTTGATATATTTCCAATCAATACCTACTCGTATCCTCTCCCTCTCTTTGACCCAAATGCTGTCTCTAGAGTTGAAGCCGCAATAAGTTTACGAAAAAGTCGAGGTGTGTAATCAGACCGGGAGCTCGCAAATTGTCCTCAATCATGCAGCAAATGTCATATTTGGAGCCTGGGAGAGAGCTTCTTTCAAACTCAAAACAATCAAAATATGTCTCCGCCACAACTCTATATAACCTAACATTGGCCTGTTCCCTTCATTCCAAAGCCTGATCAATCTCATGCCCAGTTCCACAGTTGTCTGTGGCCTTGTTCACCACGGTAAAAAAAGGAAACAACTCCATCTCCCATTTCGTTCACCTTGCCAACGAATCTCATTCACTGTCTCGCATGCTCTGACTCGTCTTGAGAGCAGTGAACTAACAACAGCACAAGTCACGAAACACGAAGTGTCGTACATAGTACACGCATTCACCCGGCTACTGTTGACCACATACGAGTTGACCCCGTAATGCAAGTTGCTGTTGCTATACATATTGCAACACAAGCTTGGATTTTTAACACATATGGCCAATTTGTGTAATCAAATGACCGTGCCTGTGCCATCGAGAGCGACACCGTTGGCCTGAACACCGCAAACCACACCTGAAGGTACTGGCGAGGCTATAGGGCAAGGCCAAAGGAGTTCCGGTACAGGTGGGCTTTGTTGTTACTAAAGTTGTGTTACTGGTCTTTGACGTGGAAGTAGAAGTTGTACTGCTTGATGATGTGACGACTTTCGACGACGAAGTTGAAGAAGCCGCTCGGCTTGACGAAACAACGACTCTCGACGAGCTCGTTGAAGTGGATGGTACAGTTGCAGTTGCCGAGGAGCAAGAAGCACTTCCGTATGCGCAGATTCCTGCTCTTTCTACTATCATGATGTGGTGAGAGGCTTGGAGAGTTGTTGTGATAAGACACAAGGCTTTTACTAGGGGAGAAATGAATAATAGCTTATATGGACTAGCTTGATTCAATCGGTATTTGACTAAGTAGAAACAGTTCAGGGATTGTTCAAGTACGGAGTATAGCACTTGAACCACTACTTTCCTATCAGACATACTCCAGCCCTCTTCTTGCACGTTCAAAATGTGCTAGCTTTCTGGTTTTTGTCTACGGAAATACTGGAACAGTCTCAGTTATAATCATGAACGCCAGGATACACAGTTGCACTCGGAGAGTAAATCACACTAATCGCGAGAAAATGCCGCCCAGAAATCGATCCAGTGAAACTAACTTGATTTTAATAAGCGAGGTTTGGAAAGTCCAAGAGCTTCCTGGTCTTGCAAAACAATTTTGTGTACAGTTGCATTCTTCGTCTGGAAAGACACAAAATTGTCAGATGGCTGAGACTATAACTGATAATCTCTAAAGACTGAAGATATATCTTTTGACAACAATTCTAAGAATCAAAACCCTTTTCGTAGAGGCAACTATCCGGCAAAACAGCCAATTCAGCCCCGCTTCAACAAGGTCTTTGCCCAGACTTTGTAATTTTCGGTCCCGAAGCTGAGTCCTGGGCACCGTGAAAAGTATTTTTTGAATCTCAAGCCTGTGGCGCATTCGTCATCACTGACTTTGGTTCGCGCACGAGCTTCAACTGTATCCATATATTACCAAATGGATGGACGCTCACTCGAACCCTTTATGATCTGATCTACCCTCATGTGAAAAAACATACTGCCGAGAGTTGTGAGGGGTTCTCGTTCTTCCGATCTCGGCACGCTGTCTAGCGTCTTCATTAGCGTCTTCTTCACTAGCGTGAAAGATTAGATCAATCTGATAAGATTACTCGCACCCTCCCTTCCTCTTCCTCATTGCTCCGATTTATTCACGCTTCACAGGCCTGCAGAACAGCACTTGCAGCCTCACTGACCCTTCATGGTCACCCTGCAATCGTCTCGGATCGTTTCAGAGTGGTCATCCTCACATACATCAACATCAACAATTATCTCAGCCGCAGATTCTTCACTAGCGACATGGCGTCACCTGCTGTGTCAACACCCTCTTCAGCGGGTTCTCCCCCGGCTCTCGCACCAGCCCCTCCATCTCTCGCCATACAGAGCTACAATACCGCCAACATGAGCTCTCTCGCTCCTGCTGCAGGTACGCCAACTATGGTGACGCGCAAGGAATGGATCATTCCACCACGTCCGAAGCCTGGTCGCAAGCCCGCCACCGATACCCCGCCGACGAAGCGCAAAGCTCAGAATCGAGCTGCTCAACGAGCATTCCGAGAAAGACGTGCTGCGAGGGTTGGAGAACTGGAGGAGCAGCTCGAGGAAGTCAAGGAGGATCATATGAAACGAGAGTCTGACTTGAGGAACAAGATTGGAAAGCTCGAGGCGGATATCGAGAGGTTCAGTGGGGAGATACATTCTTGGAGAGTACGTTGTGACACCTTGGATCGCATTGCGGAGTACGAGAGAAAGGAGAAGGAGGCTGCTCTGGCAGAGTTGTCGTACCTTCGAAATGGCGCTCGAACGACAGGGACCGATGCTGTTCCACTTCCGCCGAGGCATCTTCGACACAATGAACCAAAGGCTCCCGAGCCACAGCGATATACCGCTCCTGAGCCAGAGTCTAATATCGGATGTGGTGGGTGCACCTCTACGAGTAGCTGTGCCTGCGTTGAGCAAGCTATGGCTATCTCTGCATCTGGATGTGGCAAGTGTAGTCCTGAAACTCACTGCGAATGCTTGGAGGAGACCATTAAGGGAGCAGGTGATATCACTCCATTGGAGCTGAAGAGACCTCACTCGCCCTCAGAGACATACGCTGAGAAGCGTCAACGATACTCGGAGCCGTCGACGCCACTTGAGATCGACTTCACAGCACAGTTCTCATCAAAGCCTATTCAATCTCAAGAAGTCGTCATCCAGACAAGTCATCGACCACCAGGAGAATCATGTGGCTTCTGTGAGGAAGGAACCTATTGCATGTGTGCCGAAGCAGCAGCTGCCGCATCCAGCAATGCTAATCAAGAACATCATGACGACAACCGTCTCGCACCTCTCCTCAACGAAGTCACACCCCCACTCTCAGACACCGACGTCGAAGGTCCGTCCAGAAAGCTTCCTTCCCTTCAGCCTCTTCAGATGCACCGTCCCGTCAACGCCGCACCATCAAATTCCTGCGCCAACGGCCCGGGAACATGTCAGCAATGTCAATCTGACCCCAAGTCCGGGCTCTTCTGCCGCTCGCTTGCAGCTATCCGTGCAGCAGGTGGTTCCGTCCCAGATGGCTGCTGTGGAGGCAATGCCGGCGGCGGAGGCTGCTGCAAGTCTCTTCCTGTCGCTGCACCCTCTCAGCCACCTCCTAGCTTGTCGTGTGCAGATACTTACAAGACTCTTTCCACGCACAAGAACTTCGAGCAGGCTAGTGATGAATTGAGTACGTGGCTAGGAAGACTACATGCTACGCCTCCTGCTCATCCAGGTCGTGCTCCTATGGAAGTCGAGGCTGCGAGTGTGATGGGTGTGTTGAAGCTCTTTGATCGAAGATTTGGTCGTGGATGAAAAGGATCGTCGATGAAGACACCAAGCACATATTCCCTCTTTGAAAGGGACACAGCATCATCAAGCATGATATTGCTGCACTCACTATAAGGCTCTTTGGAAAGCATCGATACTTGCTGCACATACTCCGGTGCTTTAGAAGCCATGGACATTCGTCTACGCTGCTCTCAGCTTGACCACTTGGTACACAGACATAACAGCAGCAACTGCACCAGCTCGGCTCACCCCGCTCACGGTAATGGCGTTAGGAATTTTGACGGAGTAATGATGACTTGGAGTGTATTGTACATAACATATGAACATAGCATACCATTTCCACGATCAAGAAGAAAAGGAAATGAGAAACAAGAATACTTCACTTTGAAAACCTCTTCCGGTTAAACATGACATTACTTGACATGATCATCTTCTGCATAGACTCGTCACGTTGTAAATCATTGCATGAAGCAATCAGGACGAAAGTGATTTCTTATATTCCGCAGATACTGTATCATTTCCCAGCCTTGGTAGCTCATCATTCTGAGGAGATCCTCGAGTCGTGGTCGAATCGAGTTGAGGGAATTTCTTTGCTTCTTGGAATAGTGCAAGACAGCGCTAGGGAGCCACTTAAGTGCTGTTTGTTGCGACGGGCCGGGGGCAGTGGATGAGCAAGAGTCGTTCTCTTACGAGAGGGAAGGGAGGGACTCATGGCAATGCTCGGTAGGTAGGTAGGTACAAATGCGTGCGTCCTAGATCCACATCTGGTGGGGGATCCGATTCTAAGCTATTTCTTTAGTGTGCTGTGTTTTAGAGGTGAAAGGTGACCTGAAGGGCAATGATTTGTGACTTGCGTCATGGTGGGTGGGTTCGGGCCCAAACTTTGTGTTCTTGAATCTCGTCATGAGGGGTGGGATGGGGATAGGTCCGAAATGCAGTTGGGATGGTGTGTTGTGGACATTGGAATGCATGAAAGGAGCATTGCAAATTTGCATGCGATGAGACTACTCGTATCTGAGAAGAAATTGCACTTGTGTCAAGAAGAAGGACTTAGAGCTCTTTAGAGTATTTGAATTTCTGTAAAGGCTAAATCAATATGATTGATATAATTATAATGTCGCATCCTGTATTCGATTCAAGACATGTCTATCTCCATCGAGTGCTTTCTGCACTGTGAAAGTCTCCTCCATATGGGAGAGTTCTATCCCTAATACATTCTTTGATCGTAAAAACTGTTCCCCCATTTTTTCGTGATATTGTTATCGCTGTACGCCGTAACTCCTTGCTGATATCAATCATGCCCTATGCATCGTGACCTTTGATGGTCAATGGTCAAGTGATCTACCACTTGATGACCTTCTGTGGAAAGAACTCATCGATGAGCTCGAGGTAGTATGGCTGTCTAAAGGTTAGCTCATGTGACTCGACGACTTTATTGAACTTATGGGGTGTTGCATACCTTAAGCTCCTCAACACTAGGCACCTCATCGCTCTTGCTGTACAGATCATAAGGATTGAAGTCCTTCACAGCCTCCAACATCTCATGATCCTTCTCATTCATGAAGTACGTGTAGGCACCCTGTTGGTGCCACGGGTAGAACGAGTGGTAGCGGATCATAGCCAGAGCCTTATCAGGAAGAAGAGACTGATCCTTGAAGACATGGTACAAGTACTCATCATGTCCCCACGACAGCATGATATTGTCCATACCACAGCCAGGCTCATAGATGCCATACGTGGTGTTGTACTCCGGGTTGTCGTAATCAGGGTTCCCCTTCATGGTCTCAGGGTAAACGATCTTGTCGCTGAAGGCACAGCCGACGGGGAAGGTATCGCCCACGACATCCCACTGGCCGGCAGCACCATAGAAGAAGAGAAGCTTGCCGAGATCGTGGACCAGACCGGTGACTTGCATCCAGCGGGGCTTGCCGTCTCTGCGCATGGCTTCGGCTGATTGGATCAAGTGCTCGATCTGGGAGAGGCTGGTATCTGGATCAGACTCGTCGATGAAGGTGTTGAGTTTCTCCATGGCTTCCCAGACGGTCATCTCGGCGCGGGTGGTGGTGCGGAACTTCTCGCGGACTTCGCGGTTGAATGCTACGGTCTGCTTCTCGTGCTGTGTCTTGTAGAGGCCGTAGACTTTGGTATTGGTCTCGAGGTAGTTGCGGAACTGGGTCTTGTCTTTCTCGACGTCAAAGCGGGCTTTCTCGTCGTTGGCGGCTCTGGCTTCTTTGGCTTTGATGTTGGCTTTCATGACGTTGATCTCGTCGACGAAGTCGGAGACTTCTTCGAGGGCGGCGCCATCCCGCTGAGGGTAGGGGCTGGTTGCTGAAGGTGCCATTGTAGAAATATGTGTGTGTGATGTGGAAAGAGGATGAAGATAACTTTTGACTCGAGGGCTCGAGGATACTTGAAGTATCGAATTTATGAGTGTTCGGGATGACAGGTGCTAGTATTTCGTGACCGAGAAACGTAACTTGAGATTTGTATATGAGAAGGGACTGATCGAACAATGCAAAAGGACTGAAGTACAGAACAAAAAGCAGGTGACGGGGACAGTGATAAATAGAAAATCAAGCAACCACCGCACGACATAGTTCGAATTGAATATTTCCAGAGCAAGCTTTTGCCCTACCGGTGAAAATTGCCAGAAGCGTTCTGTGAGCGGTACACTAGCACCAGCATTAGGGGTTCGAAAACCAAGTGTCTCCATACTTTTTCTCCTTCCCATGGATGAATTGCATATAGAGAACGGGTCTATGACAACAAGCCTACCATGATTAGCCAGCTGTGAGGGGAAGCATGAATAGCAAAATGGGGGAAGATTTCTGGAGAAGCCCGCATTTGTGACATTGAAGCAAGTCTTTCCGGTAAAGTGCAGGTGTTTCCGGCAAGGTTCCAGAACTTTGACCTTCCCATTTGAAGGCATGGGCGCTGTTTGGTGCGCGTGTGATGCTGTAGTTGAGAGATGTCATGTTCGGTGATGTTCGGGGTGTGGCGGATGAGTAGGATGGTGTTGGGACGATGCTTGTTCCTTTGGTGGGGTGAGGTGCAGCGGGGAAAACGTCGGGATTCAATGAGGGAATTCTCAGCGGGTTAGTATGGCTGTCATCGCTGAGAATCTCCTTTTCGGGCGCATGCACGACTCTGTACCTGTGACGCTGTTGGACAGCGAAAACTTCGGTACTTCGTGACTTTCATGTGCATATGATTTATTTTCAGCTCGAGGACGGTACTTGTGACCTGGGCTCGTATGAAACAATTGTTCTGGTTACGAGTTGGGTAACAGAATAGAGAAATTGCTTTTTGGAATTGCCTCGTGATATTTGCGATAAGATCATGGTCGTTGGTGTTACAGTACAGGTCTTGGAGGAACCTAGAGAATTGCCTGGTTGAGCTTTCAACGGGCAACTTCTCCACCTAGACGATCTCAAGTTGGAACCTGGACATTTGCAGATCAAGAATAGCAGCGACTGTTGACTTCCCTTCGTACTATGTATTCCTTCGCATTGGTCTTCAAAAAGATGCTGGCTCAATATGTGGTCACAGGACGCCAGCCCCATCGTGAGCTTCTATTGCTCCAGTTATGGAATAACGGCAGAACGAAAGTCCAAGTAACCTTCGTATCTGCGAGCAGCAAGGACGTTGAATTTGGATAGACATGACGTTTCGTTATGTTGCTATGGCCAAAGCGCTCTTCTCATTTCTCTTCAGCTTGTCGTGATGCCTCGACTTGGAGCCTTGCGAAGGACAAAGGCAACCAACAACCATGCGCCGTTCATCTTTTCACCTTTAGTCAAGTATCTTCAGGATCAGTTGTGATCGTGTTGACGAAAGTCTTCGAACCTGCTACCTTGAACTTGGTATACAGGTGTTCGAGTCATAAGAATACAGTGAGGGTGCAGCAATACGCGTTGTGATATGCAGCAAAAAGCAGCAGCATTTATTGCTAGTTTATGTCCTCCAGGCGTTTCCCACGAGTAGAATACCAGCAGTTACTGCTGACGTTGTCGCGCCTCGGCCATACCATGCGTACAATCACAAACACCACGCGCCCTCTTCTTCAAGCCCAAGCATACAGCCTGGTTCTTAATGAAAAGAAATCTTCCATTCATCGTCAAAAATGATCTTGAATGAAGAGTGCAATCAAAAATTCCCCCGATATCGCCCCCGAAGGAGAGATAACGATTCTCAACGCCCCGATGTGCAATGGAGGTTTCGTATCGCAAGCGAAGCCATTCGTGAGCGGCCAGCTTTCAAGAAGGTAAGTATGAAGAAGAAAAGAAGTTGGGTTGGAGGGAGGGAGAGGCTCTTTAAGTAGGATTTCTGAGCGGCGCTCGCGTAGCTAGCGGCTGATTGGGTGTTTGACAAGTTGTCAAACAGGCAGATGCACGTGAGGAGGTGAAAGAGTTGGCCAATCAGAGCATAATACGCCTGCAGGGGTAGCTAAGGCAGCTGGCCCAAGTTCCTGTCTGCCTGGCCTGCCCGAAGCAATATAAATCTCCCAGACCTTCCTCCTCCTCTTCTTTTCTTCCCCATCTTAGTGCATGGGTAAGCAAGGCCCCTCAACCTCCTCTCGATCTCCTTGCTAACAACGGAACAGGTTTTACGTTCATCAGTGAGGATACGTCCGAGATAACGTTTTTGCTTATTGAAAACTATACATGACCACTCTCACTTGATTTCGATCTGGTGAGGAATTTTTGGACTTCAACTTCTCAAGGGAGAGTATCTTTTCACTTTTTTCATTGCGTGCTGTTCCTTGTGGACGGCCGTGAAGAAGATGGGAGGGAGATGGAAGGGAAGTACTGGCGGATGGCAGATACGTTTGGTTCTTGAATGAGGTGAGCTCGAGAAGATTGCCATTCTGCCTTCACACTGTTCTCCCGCTGATTCTGAGCAGCTTAGCTACAGTAACTTCGAATTTGCCCAACCAGGTGCCTACTGAATCAATCTGCGACCTCTGAGCACGACCATCCAGTGAGAAGGACCACGATACCTGCATCTTCTGCAGACGCTTTGAGATCCTGATCCCGCCGACCGCGTCCTTCTAGGCCTATTAGCCAGAGCTCCTGCTCAGCGACACTCAGTCCAACGACACACCTCAATAGGAGATCACAAGCAGAGATTATGGCCATATTGGGCGGATTGTCTGCGAGGCTAGCTGGTCGTGGACTTCTAGTCTCTAGTCGTGGTGTATGGACTGGACGGTGCTGAAGTCATGGAGGTGCAGCAACGCTCTACGCGCCATCTACGTATCGTGAAGTAGAGGGAACCTATCAGCAGCGACGAGAAAGGGAACGATCAAGCATACTGAGAACATACTGGATGTTGAATCTACTTGTGGATTACGTGACAAGCTTTGGAGACAATGGGGGTACTTGGGTGTGCTCGAGAGCTTCAGGACTTAAATGTGAGAACGTACTCGTGCTGGCGATCCGTCACTCAGATGTGAGGTCTTCACATCGTATGGATACGGTAGAAGATAGAGAACAGATCGTGAAGCTCAATCACGCTCGGGGTCTAGCAATGGACTTGCCAGACCTTATAGATCTTGAAGTCGCTGTCCCTTGCAGCTCCGTCCAGTTGCTCGAACTACCTCCATATCTAAACCTTCTTCTAGGAATACCAGCATCGCACATAGATATCTCCCTTAGATCAATCTCTTCTGAGGTTGGAAGCTCTCTATCTACCATTCCGAAAAATGAAGACGGAAGTGTCAGCTTCAAGCTTCCTTATTGAATATTAGCCAATTAACAGCATACCTCTCCTCCTCACTTCAAAGTCAACAATTATTCGACCGGAACGATCTCCCTTGCCCCTCTTTAACCCTTGACATCTCGGCCAGTTATCCGCCACTAGCGACCTTCCACCACCCTTCTCGAACATCTCGACCGATGTAGCGCCGGTCTAGCTGATGCTGCTGTTATCCTTCCTTGGCCGCCTTCCCCATTCTTGCCTTCTGTCCACTCTACTGGTATCTAGAGTCCAAGCCAAGAAACCGGACCAACAGCGTCGAAAGTATTGTACAGTTCTTTTTGTTGCTATCAACCGACCCGACGGCTCAGCCACGCGACGGGTCTGAGTGAGTGAAGCAAATTTACCTTCCTTACAGTAGAGCCAGCTCTGGTCTTGGTCTGGGGTATCGGAAAGATGTCCGTCGGCTGGGGTAAAGGGTAGACGAGGAGACGAGAGACGAGGTGCTTCTGTGGACTTAGGGGCATCTGGGCTTGGGAGTAGAGGACCCGAGGGAAAGGGCGGGGAGTTTAGCCGTGAAGACAGTTTTGGACCCCTAGTGGAAGTAATCGGATGTGGAGGAGAGCAGCGAGTGGTTGAGCGAGAGAAAGCAAGCAAGCAAGAAAGTAGACGAGGCGCCAAGAATATGCACGAGTTTTGAGGGGACGACCCCACACGGACAGCCCGCTGCACGTTGGGTTGGATAGTCCGTAAGCTCAAAGGGGTTTATTGAGCATGTCCAACCAGGCTGTCAAGATGTTGAACCAGTGCAGATGTTATCCTCTTGAAGCAAGAACAACAAACAGGAGTGAGTGAGCTTGATTCTATACGGACTCGACGGAGTACCCCTTCTTGAACCACAAAAAGCAAATACTGGTCCAGAATATGAGCCTATCCAGGAATCGGGGTCTGAAAGTCGCTATTCCACCAATAGATAGAACCCGGAATCATGTATTCGAGCTGTTTGTCCCACAGAGACTCGATAGGTGCGGCTTGGCTCTAAGAACTAGTCTTGGCTTCTCGGGCTAGTATCTTGAAGCTGCATGGCTGCATGTGGATGTGGATGTGGATGTGCCCTGCATTTGTTGCTTGCAGTTGCGGTGCTATTGTTTCTCCAGGAAGATGTGGATAGTACCTGAAGGTAGGTAAACTCATGGAGATAGAATAGAAATGTGCATGGGCTAGCCTCCATCCGAGCTGGGAGCCCGAAGTATGAAGTATTGTCAGGTGCAGCCCAGCAAGCAGCCAAAGCAGCCAAAGCGAGGGACGAGAACAAGAGTGGAAGAGGAGACTGGACGAGACGGGACGGGAAGAGTGCAGCGCAGCGCAGCGCAACGCAACGCAACGCACCTTCCCTCCCCGGACGGACTTGCTTCTTTTTTGTTCCTTTCCTTCTACTTCCCCTTCATCTGAAGTCTTTCCCACTTGACATACAATATTCACCACGATTCTACATCACGCTGTTGTTGTTTCACTCACTCTTCTGCTTCTTTATCTGAAGGTGGTCTGGTGATGATTATGCGTGACAACCAAGGACCCTGAACCTGACCCTCTTTTTACGCATTTACGATAACGATCCGTCAGATAAGCCCCATTTATTGGCCCCTCCATCAACAGCCCTCACGACTCAAGAAGTTTGGTCAACAGCCCATATTCATTGTAAGAACCCGTTCTTCACTCTTCCGACTCTGCTTCTACGGTCGCAATCTTTCCTCTTTGCTTCACCACCACATCTTACAATATTGATTCGTACGACCGTTGACTGTTAGCCTTCAGCAGCACTCCACTTCTCTAGGATATCTCCGTCCCCTCTAAAATCGCTCAAGCGACCACCACATCACTTCCACACGACTCTCACTCCTTATTGATTCATATTTGACCCCTTCCGACTCTCTATCCTGCAGAAATTTCTTATTCCAGTGATCTTCTGTTACCAGTCGACTGCATATCCCTACCTCAATCGGGCAGACAAGCTCAGCGAGCCCGTGTCCGGGGAAGGGTGGACAGAGGGCAGGGAGAACCCCGCATAAACCAGCCAACTTCTGGGACGACCGAAAACATTTCCACAGCTTGTCTAGACAACTTCCTCGTCGCAATCATGTCTAGCCCATTCCCAGACATGATTCTGGAAGCTGGATCATCTGCAGACATGCCAGTCGAACATTCCGACGCCATTGCGATCGATCGCCCAAAACTCAAGGGTAGAGCGAAACTCTTGCATAACCTACAACGGATATCCTCCTCGCCTTCTCTGGCGCAATTAGGTCGCAGAAGAGCAAGTAGCAATCCATACAGTGGGAGGACAACATTGTCCTGTGTCAGTTTGGCAAATGGAAGTTCTCCAAGAAACTATGACAGTTCGTACAACTCCCAATCATCTGCGGCAGGATATTCGACTGCCCCGACTTCTGTACCCAATACTCCTGGTTTCGAGGGCCTATTCTCTGAAGGAAGTGTATTGCCTATCAGGAAGATTGAGCAGGGCAACTTGACGCCTGGTACTTCGACTCCTACGAGTGCTATGCCACTTCTACCCCGCTCCAGAGGAAATACCCAGTCCGCTATTCCAGAGATCTATGAGGACTATTTTTCCATGCCAATCGCTGCGCCAAAACGAGTACGAAGAGCAAATTTTAATTTTTGGGGAGATATGCCACATGAAGTCAAGTTAGCAGTTCTCGCATTCTTGACACCAAAGGAATTGGTTCGAGCCTCAGCGATTAGCAAGTCATTCCATAAGGCATGCTTTGATGGGCAACTTTGGACCTGTTTCGATGCCTCGGAATTCTACACGGATATTCCCGCAGAGTCTCTGGCGAAGATCATTGTTTCCGCGGGACCTTTCGTCAAGGATCTCAATCTGCGAGGTTGTGTTCAGGTCGAGCATTACAAACGAGCAGAAGTGGTTGTGAAGGCTTGCCGAAACCTCATAAATGCTACTCTTGAGGGATGCAAGAACTTCCAGAGACCTACTCTACACAATCTGCTGAAGACGAACGAGAGATTGGCTCATTTGAATCTCACTGGACTCAACGCAGTTACGAACGGAACCTGCAAGATTATTGCGCAGTCCTGCCCATTGTTGGAGACCTTCAACGTCTCCTGGTGTACTCATATGGATTCTCGAGGTCTCCAGAGCGTCATTCTTGGATGTCCGAAGTTGAAGGATCTACGAGCCGGAGAAGTCTTAGGATTTTGGAATGTTGATATTGCTCAGAGCATTTTTGAGACGAATAAGCTTGAGAGATTGATCCTGGGAGGTTGTCGTGATCTCACTGATGAAGCTTTCAAAATCATGCTCATGGGCAAAAACCCCGAGCTGGATATCCTGACGAATATCGCAATTGTTCCTCCTCGCGAACTTCGACATCTGGACCTCAGCCGATGCGGTCATTTGACAAGTGCGGGTGTGAAATCGCTCGCTCACTTGGTGCCCAATCTTGAAGGACTCCAACTCAGTGGTTGTTCAACACTCACTGATGCCGCGCTTGAGGACGTCCTCGCCACAACCCCAAGACTCACCCATCTCGATCTCGAAGAACTTTCTGAACTTACAAACACACTTCTCTCCGAGAGTCTCGCTAAAGCACCTTGCGCACCCATCCTCGAGCACCTGTCAATCAGCTATTGCGAGAATCTGGGCGATACTGGCATGCTTCCAGTGATTCGAGTCTGTACCAGCCTCCGCAGCATCGACATGGACAACACCAAGATTAGCGACCTCGTCCTTGCCGAAGCCGCTTCTATGGTTCGCACTCGTTCAGCACGTACTACATCAACTCGGGCTCGTCCCCGTATCTCTCTCCAAATGATTGTCTTCGACTGCTCCAACGTAACCTGGACAGGCATTCGCGAAGTTCTTTCTCGCAACTCCGAAGTCAGAAAGCCAACTGGCGACCAGGGTGCTACTTACCCCACCGAAATCATTGGCTTGAAATGTTTCTACGGCTGGCAAATGACGGTTGACGAGCATCAGAAGCGGATCATGAGAGGTGATTTGCCAGCTGCTGGACGACTGGTGAGAAAGTGGACGGAGTGGATGATGGCTAACGAGGAGGCTGGTGTGGCTGGAACTGGAGCCAGGAGAAGGAGAAGGAGAGCCAGAGAGGCGCAAATGATGCATGCAGATGAAGAGGAGGGTGGTGCTGGGATGGGTGGTATCGGTCGGAGAAGGAGGGCGAGGAGTAATGGGTGCCAGATTATGTGAGGTTGTTAGATGGCATCTGTGGATATCTGCTTTCAACGTTCTTGATTGTTATTTCTCGGTCTCTTTCCCTGTTTTGCTTTTGGGTTTCATTTTCTACCGCCTGGTATCGACGTTGTTTTGATCTGGAGTTCGGCATTGGCTTCGCTTCGCTTAGCTGAGGGGGAAAGTGGAGGGATGTCCGGATCTGATGTGCTTTGGTTCAATTTCATTTTTGGTCTGGTCTGGTTTGATATTTCGACGGAGGACTGGAGTACGGGCATGGTTTACTGGTAGATCGATTGCGAGATAGGGACATCTTTTGCAGAGTAGGGACAGGAACTGGGACATGGGGAGTAGATGGATGGATTTTGGTTTTTGGAATTTGGCCAGCATACGGTACGGCATCAGAGAGACTTTCTCACGTAGCTACTTTTAGGAACAGGGGTTCGTGTCCACAGGTAGATAGCTAGTGAATGAGATAAGGGAGAATACATATGCATATTCAATACACTCTAGTTTCGAGATTTAGCAAATTATCGTTGTGGTGCCTTGGTGCTATTTTCACACGTGTGCTGTATATAGTTCTCTTTCAATTCAGCTTATCATTACTGCCTGTAGTGGATCGTCTACCTCGATTTGAACCAGATCAAGAGCCTGGCCAGATCAAACGTAATTCGATATCCTATTATAACTATAGTCAGCACTTGTTTGTAATCTTACTTTCCTTTCCCTTCCTTTTCCCCTCCTCCATCTCACTGCCCTCCCTATCCTTATTACCCATCCACATCCACATCCACATCCACATCAAATCCAGATCCAGCTATCCGCAAAACACCATTGACAAAACAAAGCAACAATAATGAAAAGACCAAGGAAAGGTAAGGGAAGGAAGACTCACTCAACCAAATTCCCATCCGGATCCCTACAATACACACTCCTCAACCTCCCTCTCGCACCAGTCCGGAACACAGTCCCGTCTTCCTCTGTCTTCTCGGGCGAGAGGTCGACTATCTCGATGCCTGCTGAGATGAGGCGGTGGCGGACTTGAGCGATGGGGTCGTGCGTTATGAAACAGACTTTTTCGTTTGGAGGAGGGATGTTAGTGGGTAAGTGGGTGGTGGTGATAGTGGTGGTGGTGGTAGTTGTGGGTGTGATGCGAGGAGGGAAGAGGGAGGGATGGAAGATGGAGATGGGATGAGTGGACGTACGATCACCGCTGCCTGGTTGTACGTGGAGGGCTTTGGGCTCGAATTCCTGGATTGTGTTATGTGTGTTAGTGTAAGAGTAGGTGTAGGTGTAATCGAAGCTCTCTTTCGTTCGAGACTTTGTATGTAGACGATGAGATAGACGATGGTGGTGGTAGTGGTGGTGGCGCGCGTGGAGTTCTGCATGTTCATGCCATGCAGTAAGTGTTCGAGCACACAACACTATTGCAGAGTATAACAGTGTAGTGTATTAAAGTGGGTTGGATTGGAGCTCGAAGGGAATACTTGGAAGAGAGGTAATTATGAGGAGGAGAGGCACGGAAAGCGTGGAGAAGGAGAAAGTGTACCTTTCCGCTCTCGTGGAGGTTTATCTTTTGAGATCCGAATATCAGGGAATGTCGTGTTACCTCTGGACTGGCGTCTGAGATGAAGGATTCGGATCGCATGCCGAGGTTGGTGGTGTACCATTTTGTGGTGTCGGGAATGGATTTTACGGTTAGGACGAGGTCTGTTGGGGATCAGTTTTAAGCTTAAGACTTATATGAATGAGAGGTTCAATAAAAGGCTGCGCGAATTGGAGATTGGGTCTTTACTTGAAATAAAGCTGGAGAGAATGTGGTTACAGAGAAAACGGCTTGAATGCAATGGGAACTTCTTACGGTCGAGAGATTGGATTGTAGCTGCTGGCTTTGAGGACGACATTCTGACGTGGGACAGTGGAATTCCGCGAGAAACTAAGTAGGGTTTGGGAAGTATGAGAGGAAGTTGACGAAGGGCAAACATTACCTATGTTGTTATAACAAGCTCTAATATGTATCAAAAGATATCTGCTTTCTGTTGAAGTCCATCAGTGTTTACATAAAGGGCGTGAGGGGTCCTCGGCACCAATCAGCAAGTCCCGGAGAAGTCCCGAGCCGAGTCCAGCTCGCCTTGCATCATCGAAAAAGTTCGCCGAATCAGTATCCAGCCAGTAAACAACACAACGGGCAGACGAACAAAACATGACAAGCTTCCCAGCCATGAGCGCAGCTCATCATGGATTGGCGCTATAACCAATCTGCCTCTTCTTCTAGGCAATCATACCATAATCAGCACGAACAATACCCGTTGGATTCGGACGAGGAGGAGTACGACGAGTATCCACTGAGAGATAGATTTCAAGGGCGAGGTCAAGCTCAGTACCGCAACGAATACCCGAGTCGCGAACAGGAGCCAGTACACCAACAAGAGCAAGAAAGACAGCGCACCAATACCTTCCCGCTCACCCAAACACCTCCCTACTCACCACCGCGCAACGCTCGAGAAAGCCCAAACGAACCCGCAGAACCAGAAGGGAAGGGCAAAGCCCCCGCCAAAGAAAACATGGCTTCCTGGCTATCGCGCACAGCGTCCTCGTCGCAGGCACAATTCGCTGCTACGGCTCTGGTATCGGGTGCTGTTGTAGCGGGCGCGATCTTTGGGTATCAGCATGTGCGGAGGCAGGAGATGGTGGAGGATTTGAAGAGCTCGATTCCCGAGCTGGGGAGGGAACATGAGGCTGATAAGGTGCGTCGGCTATAATTATATCTTGAGTTTCCGTTGTTGCTTCGGTTTGGGCAGTCTTGGTGGGGTTCGGTGAGCTGGATTGGACTGGTCGTGGTTTACGAGATATGATGAGAGTATAAAGCTGATGGTCAAAGTGAAGCTCACGGATTTTGGCGCCGCGCCACCAAGAGCAGGCATGAGCAAAGAGGATGAGAGGAGTCTCGAATTTGCCGAGAGAGCGCAGAGAGGGGACTATGATGATGGTCTGTCGGCCCACCCTGTTCTTGTACAGATCTAACATCAGCAGAACTCATCCTCGAACAACTCGCTCGAAACCGCGTATTTCTCACAGATGCAGGTCTCGCCAAACTTCGATCAGCTTTCATAATCGTCGTGGGTTGCGGAGGAGTAGGATCCCATTGTACAGCAGCACTCGCTCGCTCCGGCGTGTCTCGAATCCGTCTAATCGATTTCGACCAAGTCACTCTATCGTCTCTGAACCGTCATGCGGTGGCTACACTTGCGGATGTGGGAACACCAAAGGTATCATGCCTGAAGAAGCGGTTACAGCAGATCACTCCATGGGTACATTTCGATCTTTGCAACGAGCTATTCAGTCCGAATGCGGCACAGAGATTACTAGGGGATTGGGATGGCCGGAAACCAGATTATGTCGTTGATGCGATTGATAACATTGATAGCAAAGTGGCACTATTGGAATACTGTTACAAGAACAACCTCAAAGTTATCTCTTCCATGGGAGCAGGATGTAAATCAGACCCAACCCGCATCTTCATCGGGGACATCTCAGCCAGTACCGAAGATCCTCTTTCCCGCTCAACACGCCGACGTCTTCGCGCCGTGGGCGTAGCATCCGGTATTCCAGTCGTCTACTCTACCGAGAAACCTGGCCCGGGAAAAGCACAATTGCTTCCTTTGCCAGAAGAAGAGTTCCAAAAAGGCACTGTTGGCGATTTAGGCGTGCTTCCCGATTTCCGCGTCAGGATCCTGCCTGTTCTAGGCACGATGCCAGCAGTCTTCGGCTATGCAGTTGCCAATCATGTCATTCTAAATGTCACGGGCTATCCTAGCGAGTATATCCCCGCGAAGGGGAGAGAGAAGATGTATGATGGTATTCTTGCAGCTTTACAGGGCTCAGAGGAGAAGCTTGTGAGAACAAACTTTCCTGGTGAGGATGCCAAGGGCCTCAAGCTGCCTATCACGGCTGCCGACGTAGGATATATTGTTGAGGAAGTGTATAAGGGAAAGAGTGCTATTAGTGGAGTTTCGACACGTCTTTTGCTCGTCAGATGGCGGAAACCGGAAGGCAAGATTGTGGACTTGGAAGTCCCAGGGCAGAAAAATAGTCTGGTGATGACGAGGGAACTGGTCTGTATGACGAAGGAGGAGGCGGTTGTGCATGAGAGGGAAGTTGTTAGGGGGAGTAAGACGCCGGAAGAGCTGTATGATAAGGAGATTGTGGAGGGCGTGGAGGCGAGGATAAGAGAGGAGATCGGGTTTGAGAAATATAGATAGGAAATGGATGATTAGGAACTCAATCTTCGTCTTCTAGGTCTGCTGCAGTCTGGATGTGATGGAGCAAGGGTGGTTCTGAGCATCAACGCCATAAAGTGTATTGGGTGAGTCAATACCTACTAGTCTGACCGCCCCAGGCATTACCAGTCGTGGTCTCATGGTAATGATCACGAAGCAATGCAATGGACTTCGGTCAATAAAACGGTCCGAGACGCCGGCTGTGTTCACGGCTTCAAAAAGGGTGATATCAGACTTGCGCCGAGTACAAAAAGTACATGCATGGTACCGGCTGATTCCAGACATTCAATCTAATTGCCCAAGCAACTCGCGAGCAGTGGGTTGATGGTGTCCTGTTTGGCACCTATTCTCCCCTCACTGCTCTCTCGCTTAAGAATCTGACATGAAAAACAGGTACCGAGAACAAAACAAAACGTCACTTGAAACTTTTACTACTTCCATTCATATACCTTCCAGAACCCCTACTCCTTCGATTATTCAAAAGTTGAAATCCAGAAGACGATTTGTTCTCGTCTAGTATCTTGCCAGGGTCTTGCACGCTAGGCGCTTGCAGATACATGAGATCATGATATCGGCGATTAAAAGAAATGTCCGTGGACATATTCTGAATCTATCCCCATCCCCATCCACAAACATAACTAATTATCTTTACCTCCAATCTCCACAAGCAAGAGTCGAACACGTAAAGCATCGCTGCCTAATGAATTACCAACATTGATTGTTAAGCAAACAAGGCAGCTGTTGTAGAAGTGGAATTCGGAACCTGGGCCAGGTCTAGCTACTAGCTTCAATCACGTAGACAATTAAGTATATAAAGAGATGGAAATAATACTTGATTTCATATCAATCAAAAGGAGCAGCAATTGACTTCGCTCTTCTCAGATCAATAGAACGTACTTCTACCACAACTCAGGACCGCTCATCAAAACTACAGACATCCCCAGCCATGGCAACCTACCTCATAACCGGCACCTCCCGTGGTCTCGGCCTCGCACTCGCGACTCACCTCGCATCTCTTCCCTCTTCACAAAGTAGTACCATCTTCACACTCGCTCGGAAATCCTCGCGTGCCTTGGAAACACTGATCGAGAAATCAGACGGCAGAGTCATCTTGATAGAAGCAGATGTTACAGATGAGGCGAGTATCAAGAAGGCTGTTGGTGAGGTGGAGACGAAACTTGCTGGAAAGGGTCTGGATGTCTTGATCAACAATGTGGGAATAATGGGGCTTACTCCTGATGGGATTGCTGCGATGTAAGTTACCTGCAAGCCATTTCCTCGTGGTCTCCTTGTTCGCTCGTTGCTTAGCAGGGACTGGACGTGGAAAGAGAGAAGATTCGTGTTGACGTGACTTTTGATAATAGGGATGATCTGGCCGACCACTTCACAGTCAACGTCCTCAGTTCTCACTGGACCATTCGGAACTTCATTCCATTGCTAGAGAAAGGCACTCAGAAGAAGATCATCAACATGTAGGAACCTGTTCCTTCATCAACATCCTCATGATCAGACCCAAAACTGACAATAAAATACAGCTCCACAACCCTAGGATCCTTCGGTCTAGCTTCGCAATACACATGGGCAACAGCACCAGCTTACAAAATCACCAAAGCGGCGCTAAACATGCTGACTGTCCAGTACGCAAATGATTACGCAGAGAAGGGATTCACGATCGTGTCGCTTAGTCCCGGGGTATGTCCTCCCTACTCTCCTACACCTCCCAATCACCACCTATACTCTCATATCTTAATTTACAAAACTCGACATTTTTTTAAGAATTCAAGAACACGTTTGCACAGGATCGAGTAAAAAACATGCTGACCAAACCAAACAGTGGCTGCAAACCGACCTCGGGGGCGGCGAGAGAGCAGACCTCGCGCCTGAAGTCGGTGCGAAAGCGTCACTGGACAGGATATTCTCGGCTACGAAGGAGGACAACGGGCAGTTTTTGAATATCAAGGTTGAGGGCTGGGAGAATGCTGCGGGCCCGAACAAGTACAACGGGTTGAATCCGCCTTGGTAAAGCGTTCTCTGACTGAATATCGTGATATGCGAAGTTGGGAAGGAAGATGATAGGAGAGGTCATCGTCTGAAGAAATATAAATTGGTATAAGGCCGTCAATCTAAACTCACTCCTGCTCCCGCTCTCTGCTCTTCCGTTCATGGGAATCGAAGAAATGAAGAATACATGATGTGGTACGCCGCGTCCACTGGTATCATAACATAACCCCCCAAAAAGACATAGAATCCCAGCATTTGCCTACTCATAGTAGCGCGGTATCCATGAAACGCCCTCGTGCCTTTGCATTATACCCCAACTCATACCCAGCATAGCGAAATGGATATCCAGTCCTCCCTTGGTATGAATGACCCGCCCATCAAACACAAACGCCAAAGAGATACCCAGCAAGAAAAATGCTTTCGGCGGTCTTGCTCTGTGAGCAAGTTCCTCGCGGCTGTGGTGTGGCACACTGCATGCTCTCGAGCACATCAGCTTAATAACGCAGCCACTCACAATAATAGATGATTCGATTAATCTTTCGCTCCTATACGTACTCGCCTCTCGCGGACTACTCGTCGTCCATGGCATCCAAATCTGCCTCATTCGCAATGCTAGCCGAGTCTTCCATATTAGCAGCTTGCCCATCACTCCTCATGCGCCTGATGATTGCCGGGTCCGGCTTCAGGACAGTATAAATCGACGGTATGACAGCATGAGGAGGATCACTGTTACTCATCGCCTTCAGATAGCAGAGCTGTTTGCCGCCCATCCACCAGACGAAGCTGCTGACATACAATTTCAAAGGGTGCCGTGGAGGAGCATAATGCGCAAATGCTGCCACAGCAGTTGAGGCTTTCAAGAGTTCCCAATTTGACAACTCAGTGTTCGTTCCAGGCGTGATCGTCAAGGCCAGCGACGCATATGTTTGCTCATGAGGTTGAATGTTGTGGAATCGATCGTAAATGTCGGTGCAGAATTCCGTGAAGTCCTCTACCGCCTCGTCCCCATCTCTGCTGTTCGGGTTTCGCTTGCTGTCATGGCCACGTTGGAACTTCTTTCTCCATATTGTTTTCAGACCATTGACCTCTACCTTCAAATCCTCTAACAGCTTTTCCCACACAGGATCTCGAGTCGCAAGATCGGCGAATTTGTAGAAGTAGGTCGCCAGATCGCCATCCCAATATGGTGGATCAGGGAATGTTTGATGGAAGCCTTCGAGTGCTTTGTCGATAGTCTGTTCTGCAACATATCTCAGATGGTCGATAATGTGATCTGCATTGCCAACGGGGTCCTCGGTTTTGTACTTTGGCTTGCGTGGCTTGATCTTCTTCCCTCTTGCATCCCTGACTTTTGTATCTTTGAAATACGCCCAGGCATCCTCATCAAATTCGTAGCCTTGCTTGGCTTGGTCAACAAGGTTGCTAAGAAGCTGACTGAGATAACGAGATGCTTGAGAGTCCACTGTTTTCTCTGTGTAGCACACGCTCTCCTTGAACGACGTACAGATTCCAAGCAAGTTCTGCCGCATGTTGAATTCAAAGCTCTTCTTCAGGAACAATGAGACTCCGGCCTCGGTGCTATCAGCATTGCGGACCAGTTGCTCGTAAGTCGTCTTGTCCTGTTTCAGTAGGCCTTCTTCGACCAGATTGCAAGCTGTCGGCACCTCCGCTGATGTGAAGTTGTTGACGATGGACGGCTCCCAGCATACCCAAGCAATGTCCCCATCGAAGTCTCCTCCGGATAGCTTGTCGGCCAAGGATGGCTTCCCTTTCGTCGAGAATACTATAACATCCTTTAGCCCTACTAGCTCTGCCTTGATCACAGCTTTTACTTTCTGGATATCGCTCACAAAATGAGCTGGCGATCGAGCTACGAGAATCTCATCTCCACTCAGCGTTGCACCAGAAAACCCCGAGATATTGTCGATAAAAGACGAGAAATCAATGTAAACTTCGCCTTCTTCAAGCACGCCCCAGAAATCAGGTACCATGTACGCATACGTAGATCGACCAACGGTGATGTTTAATCTTTCTTTGAGCTCGTCAGTTCTGCTTTTGAACGCATCCTTCGCCATCTCCTTCATGAACATGATTTTTCTAGGATCAAACCCTGCGTCCAAAAAAGTGTTCAGACGCTCTTCGCGCACAACTGGTAAACCGGCTTTGTAAGCAATTCCACCTCTGAGGCGCTCTTTCAGATTTGGATTTCTGTCCCTGACCCATTTCCGGAAAGACTTAGGATCGTCCATCGCTTCTTGTATTTCCTCGACTTTCAACGCGAGTCCTTGTTCCAGAATTTCAGAAATCGCTCGCTTCATGAGCTTTGGATCGTTCGCACGATCCATCAGCAGGGGAAGAAATTGTAGATTAAGGTCGGCGGACTTGAGAGGCCCAGAGCACTTGAGCACCTCGAAAGTACGGTGACTTGGGTCGTCCCACTCCTTATCATTGTCACCGCGTTTTTCGCCTCTGTACCATTTTCGCTGCGACGGATATTTCTCTATCCAATCTTCGCCTCCCTTGTCATGGCGGTCTACAACCCACAGTCCTTTGGCTTCTCCAATGCGACCTTGGAACGCGGTGGGAGGATAGGACAGGCCAAGCTTATCTGTAATTTTGGAAGCTAGGCTAAGAGACATTCGGCCACAGCCATCATTCATCACATTCTTCGGGTCACCTCCAAATGTTATGTCCTCTGACATGATCCTAATTTGCTCTGGCTGCAGCACAATAGTTGGAGAGTTGCGAGACAAGGCTATTGGAGCGGTTAGCAATGCCCATTTTTTCAAACCACAAGGCTACATACCCAGAGTCGTCCGATTGAAAAATTTCAAGAACGGCTGCTGCTCGTTTCTCTCATTAATGGGCCGCACACAATCTAACAAGACCGGTATTGACATCTTTGGGCGGCCGACTCTGGGATTTGGATGAGTGATGAGGTGGTCCTTTTTGACAAACTTAGGGCCATCAACAGCAAAAAAGAATATGCGGAATGAAGTATCGACGGCTTCCACATCCTTCAGGACAATCGTCTGCTTCTTTTTACGTCTCTCTTTGTCCTTGACCATGAAAGGTTTCCATTGAAATCCAATTAAGGGATGCGTAGTCTCCACTAGCCAATTGAGGATTATCGCTGGTGCACGTTGACCTAGAGCGTCCAGAGCACGAGGTATATGACGGCCCGAAAGTTGTGGCATGAAGATTTCGAAGAATCGATCGTGGCCAAAACGACGACCAAGCCGGTGCGAAAAGTCGAGCTTGATAGGCTCCAGCTTTAATCTGAAGAAAGTATCATCGTCATCCGACCTGAAGGTTAGCGATCCGCTGAACACCACTGCAAGATATCCTTTATCGTAGGATTCAGAAATACAAGCCGTCCATGCTTCTTTGCTAGATCTTTCCGGAAACAAACAATCTTTCAGATATGGCAGACTTCTCAAAAAACGCCACAGGGTATCGTAGTCCTCAAGGCTTGAAGTGATAGGGGCGTTGAGCTCAGATAATGGGACCTCAGCATGAAGAAAGACTCTTGTGATCTCATAGATAACACAAAGACGTGCTGACATCAAGCAACGCGGTATCTCAGGGAATATGCCATCAAGTCGCTCTCGAAATTGTGCTTCGGAAAGGGTCTCTTCGACAATTGATTCTTTGCTAATGCCGAACCCTAACAGGTCTTGAGACAACTCTTCTTCGACAGGTCTCGCAGCTCTGACGATGTCGACCATGTCAAGAAGCTCGTCTTCCGGAATATCTCCAACCCGAGCTTCAAAACTACTTGACTCATAACTGGAGCTGATATACTTATCGTCCTGGAGGGTGGTGAAGGCGTCTTTCATAGCAGGCAATTTATCAGGTATAGTTTCCTGGGTAGCTGCCCAAGAGCTATTACCACTCTGAGTGAAGACAGCCGAAACTTCAGATTCAGTAAAGCTAGTGTTAGCACTTCGCGCGAAGCTTGCGTTCGCTTTTCTTGTGGAAGATATTGTCCCCAAAGGTGGCTCGGGCTCCTGTCGAAGTGGCCGGCCTCGTGGTGGCGCCATGTCACTCAGAGAGCGCTGCGGCGGGATTGCGGAACTCACCGGCCTGCTCTTCTTCGTAACAGGTATATCGGGAAATGCTTCCTCTCGGGGGCGCTTCTCACTATTCGCTCTGCTTGAATGAGGACTGAGGAGGCTCGGAGTTGGAACTGGTTCCACGTTGAATTTTCCCTCAGCCTCTCGAAGGATTTGTTTAATAGACTCAGGGGTGCCACCAAATCTCTCCTGCCAGTTCTCCCTATGTTCAGCAGCTATTTTCAATAGGCATTGCAAAAGTAACATCCTTTCCCTCTCGTTGACTGGCCTTTTTTGTCGACGAGTGACAGGAGGAACAGTTCCTCTCTCAGCTTTAGGCTTGTTAACCCAGCCCTGATAAAGTATTGTAGCCTTAGAATCGAATTCTTTCAGAACAATATCAAGCCGATCCTTGTGATAGCAGAAACGGAGAACGTTCACGCATTTGCAATCGATTGTGCTTTCCCCCTGAGCATCTTTGGTTCTTTTATTGACATCAAGCCCGAGGTCCCAATTACTGCAGAGAAAATTGATGCGAGTAGCGAACTCGTTGTCATTCGCGGCACCATCCTTTCGAGTTGGGGTTCCAGGAGGTTCGGGAGCATTTGGTGCCATTACTCTCTTATCTCAAGTGAGGAGATTCTGATATACTGCTCAATGCAATGCAGAGGTGGTCTCGAGGAGCAAGAAATAACATGCTAAGGCCATAAGGTGTTGAAGGAGTCTTGTTGACGGCTGAAGAGGGGTATGTTTCAGGCGCTGACAAGATCCGTGGGGGGTCGTAAGGCTGACTACACTTTTGAGGTCGTCTTTCCACCTGAACGTATTCGCACAGGCCCAAATTGTTACGATGGGATTATCTGGGCGGAATGGCTCTATAGAAGTTTCCACGTGTCGATTCGAGCCCGGTGGGAATAGGAAAGCAAGCTGTTTGACAAGTTGAGCCGACGAGGCTGCGCTGTACTTGGGACATCATCAACTCGAGAATTGAGAAAAGGGACGGGGCCATTGGAACATACTGACGACAGTAAAGCGATCGCAAGACAAAAAGCAACGCGCGCCGAAAGAGAAGAAAAGATATAAAAAATTGGTTGTTCTGGTGAGGTTGCGAGGATTGAGTGGTGTTTGCTTCGAGAGCTGAAGATTCCGGGCGCGGGAGACGCGGGAGAGGTACGCGAGGTCACCCCTAAAGCTAAAGAAGTTTAGTGCCCACGGGCCGAGCCTGTCAGGTACGAGCGGGGATCAAGCGTGGAGATGGCGTTCCTGAACACTTCTCTTCAGCGACGACAATCACCAAGGGAAATTACCATGAGGTAGACAGAATCAATATCAACATACGATATGATAACGAGCAATTTGCATCTAATTAGAATGTCATATGGGCCAATCCGATTCAGCATGGCCACAGAGGCGTTGTTCAATTGCACCCTTGAACTCTGTGGTGCCCCTTCCCAGTTTGATTGTCTATCGCAGTCAGTGTTACAACCTGCTTACAAAGATCTCCGCAATCCATAAGGTATTAGTCCCATCCAGAGACCCGATCATAAGTTTCTTACCCCTCGAATGGACGTCAAATATTGAGGAGCAGGGCGCGAACCCTAGAGAGAGCAATGTCGTTGAAAGACGCGAGACATTTAGTTCGGGAAAGGCACTATAGACACCAGTTACTAACAAGTTCTCACAGTCACCAAGTTGGTACTCAAAGCTTTCGTTCGGTATGCGCAAATAACATGCTGGCTTGGTTTAAGCTAAACAACTCATCTAGAGCGTGTTGTCTTTTCTATGTACAGTGTAGGCTAGCATATCATATGTCAGTGGCAATCCTCCCACCATGGGCCACCTTTGGAGCTCTTTCTGTTCACGAATCTTTGAAGGCACTCTTCATCTTCCTTTTCGTCTTGCTTTATCTTCTCAATCATTTGAGCCTGCAATTGAGGCATCATAGCAGGGTGTATGTTCATTCCAAACACTATCGGTAAGAGGTTCCTCGCATGCTCTTCCACGGAAATGGGCGGTCTGTTCTTATTCGGCAATTCCGAAGCGGGATATGGACCATCCCAGCGCTGTCCAGAGAAAGGTGCTCCTAAAGGAACAGATTCACTTATAATAAGGCCGAGGTGATCGGAATACTGTTCCGTGCAGAAATAAACTTCTCCCTTTCCTTGAGACAGCAGCTCATGAGTAACAAAATGGGCGCCCCCTAGGCAGCGGTATCCTTCCATCTCTACCTGTCTAGGGACGGCGTTTTGTTTGAATCGACCCCAGTTGAATCCCATAGGGCAAGTACCCGCGTGTGCCTTCAGTTTCTCCCGCGCCCATTTCTCTTGCTCAACAAGCTCCTCAACTTTCAGCTCAGCGATCTTAGTCTGCTTCTCCGCCATGCTAATGTCGTATGTGCTCTTGAATGCAGTCTTCGCTGCAAATGTACTTGGTATGGGACGGCTGACGTATCTTCCACTTTCTACGACGGGGAACTTGGGTTTCTTGCTTTCTCTCTTGGGGGCCTCCTTCATTTTGTCCTCTTTCTTCTTCTCCTCTCTGTTCTTCTCGGGCTTCTTCTCGACTTTCTTCTCCTTCACAGGATCGCTGTACGTGCTCTGAAACTTGCTGAAGTCGGGTTCATCCGTATAGGTCTCTTCTTCAACAATCTTCTCCGGCCGAGCTTTCTCGGTCTTGGGCTTCGAAGCCTTGGAACTGGAGCTGGACCTCTTGCTCTCGTCACGGAACATGTCACTGGCCAATCTCGATTTGGCTTCTGAGTGGTCTCGAGTGAACATGCTCTTCAGGATAGATGTCTTCCGTGCTTTCTCTGTATTTTTGGAGCTCGAGCTCGTGTGGCTGCTTCTTCTGTGAGATGATGGTCGATCCTCTTCATCATCGGAGTCGTGCTTCGATGACTTTTTCGACTTGAAACTTGCGCCTCGGGAGCTCTCACTTGGCGTCATGATGTTGGAGTGGAATGAATTACCTTTTGTTATTTCTCAAGTCGTGGAAAAGGCAAGGGAAAGAGGATATTGGTACCTGGCCGAAGACCTACAAGATAATTAAATACCTGTGGATCAAGTGGCAAGCCATCACTCATCAACCTGCTGTTGTTGTCGTGGATTCACGTCTACCTAGAGTGAATTTCTGTCAACCGGTCCATTCACAAGTTCTGTTTGTAACATTTTGAGTCATCAGGATTCTTTGATTACAAGATCATAGGATCGGCTCCCTCAAAGTCATTACTTCCGGACACCAGAATTCAATGTGACTGACTCGCCAAAGCTTGGTAACAGAAGTCAACTCCGAGTCTCTGTCACTGCTCGTTTTCACCCCTTTCCAAACCTCGCCTGGTACAACAATCCACAGCCACAGCCGAGCCACGAGTGTTTCGAGGAGATCAACTCGGTACACACTATCCAAACTCTAAAGCTAAGCGACGACATGACAGTCCGAAAATAACGTATAACGAGGTCATCGGTCCACAATATCCCCATATTGAGTTGAAACATTATGCAATCGGACAAGGAAAGCTCGCGCTTCAAGGCAAAGCAACTCGGACTTTCATCCGAAATGCCAAGATCAGTTGTTTCGTCTGAAGGCTGAGAGCTTCGCTGAACTTTATTTCAACATGACAGGATTGGCAGCGGCTCCATGATTTCTCCTTATGCTACCGCACTGTCATGCCAAAATATACGGTGCGGACGACAAATCAATGGTATTATGATTCGGACACCGGACATACGGACCATTATCATTCCGCATAGGAGATGTAGTATATAAGACTCTCTTGAGTACGTCCGATGTCGACTCACCAGCTTCTCGAAGCATTACCACTCCTTCCGAGTATTACATTCTTTTTCACCTCTTTTCATTCGTTCCTTCACCCTCTTTCCCACAATCTACTTCAAGCAAGAATATTTCTACTTCGTTGTTTTTGAACATGTTATTCTCCACATTCATCCTTGCTGCTTCAGCGATGGGTTATTCTGCTGGAAGTCCCTTGCCTCAGGGCACTGGCACAGGAGCAGACTCTTGCAAGACCGACCCTCTTACTGGCGATACATGGAAAACCCTTGATATCGACACTTTCCTTAAAGACGTATGTACCGAGTTTATTCGCTTGCTTTACAAAAATATTGATATTTCCCAGTGGACAGCAGCGAATGTTACGAAAGCAACAACCAACAACATCCAAGCTCTCTCTGCCTCATTTGGAGCCCCAAACTTCTTTTGTGGCCTTGATCAATTCTGCAATGCCGACCAGCCCTGCTTGCCTGTCACTCTACCAGCCTGGTAAGCAAAACGTTCCCCACTCTCTGAAGAGCACCCTACTGACTGTAGTCAAGGTACGCTCTCGTTGCTATCCAAAATTGGAACAGCTACATGAACTCCGTCAACACAGCCATATCCTTCGCCTCCAACATCGCAGGCCTCACCCTTCCCGGCGTCGTCTCCGACTTCTACAAAAAACCCAAGGACGACGTGACACCCCTCAAGACCCTCTCAACAGTCTTTTCCACCACCCTCGGCATGATCCCCTTCACCGGCGCCGTATCAACAGCCGCTTCAGCAGTCTCAGGCGGCATCGGCTTCCTCGGCAGACAACTAACCATCCCTGAAGAGCCAGACCGTTTCATGGCATGGAGTGACATCTCGGGCTCTCTCGCAACAGTCGTGTCCGACTACCAAGCCGCAGTATCAAAATCTTTTAAAGCTGTAATCGACGCGCCAGTCGATGATCCAGCAGGCATCAACGCCATTCTCTCCGGTGGTCAATTCCTCGGCATCGCTCAGAACTTCACGCAAACGGATCTACAAAGCGCCGTCACAGACTCCATCAACATCTTCGCCATCGGGCTCGTGCTCCAAGCCCAAGGCGTTTTCATCTATCGCTTCCCAAATGGATGTACGAACGAAGACGACCAGCCGTCTAGACTTTGCGTTCCGGGCGGCGATGCGGAGGGGGGAGATGCCGGATATCTTATGCTGAAAGCTGATGGGGATGCGAACGCGGAATCGCAGGATGACTTTGCTAAGACTTTGATGGACAAGTATGGCATGACGAAGGAACAGATCCTAATTGCTCCCACGGCGTGTTTTGATGCCAATAACAAGCAGCAATTTGCTAATCCTTTTGGAAATGCTCTGCCTTTGAATAAGGATGCTCAGTGTCTGTTCAACCTAGCGGTTTGTGGGAAAGGTGATGGGGACTGGGACAATAACGAGGGCATTGTGGACAACTGCCGGAAGAATGGGGTTCCAGGAATTTGATCGCTGTGATGGGAAAGTAAATCAGAATCAAAGAATCAAATAAAGCATTCATGCCTCAAAGATAGTGATTGTCCTCCAGCAATGCCTAGGGCTTAGGTTACAACAGTGACGGAACGAAGAGGGGCAACGAAGCAAGACGGACATTGCAGCGACAGAGTACTCAAAACACGGCACTGATCATTTAATCTCAATTCTACACATAACACTTGAAATGTGAAAGTAACGTAAAATCGAAAGCCCGTCTTCCTTCCCATATAGAGAGACCGACAACGCCAGATCTCCTAGTCCCTTACATCCAGAAACTCCATTCCACGACCCATGTACAACCATTCATCAATCAACTCTCCTCACCCGTCCCCAAACCTCATCAGGATCCTTCTTCCCCTTAGTTTCCGGTACCTTCCAGCTTACAAAAACAAAGCAAGCGGCAGCCAACCCGGCAAACACAAAATAGGCCCAACCTCTCCCTCCAAGCCTTTCATTCAAGAATGTGTTCAAGATAGGGAAGAACTGGGCTACGAGGAACGTAGCCACGTAGTTAGCTCCGAGAGCCCAGCTTTGCGTTGCTCCAACTGCTTCAGTCCCTACTAATTCGCTGGCCATCATAAACGGCACTGGGCCAAGACCGGCAGCGAAGAAGGCTACAAAGAGAAGGACGGAAATGGCGGATAGGAGCTTGAATTCCCAGCGTAGAGAGAGCGCTAGACAGAGAGACATAGTGCCCATTCCTGATATGGAAACCAGAAGACAAGTCTTGCGACCAATTTTATCAGCGAGTGGTGCGCAAGCTATGGTTGTAAAGAGGTTGACGACTGAGATTATGATGGTCAGAAGCGACGAGGTGATTGGTAGAACGCCGTGGAGGAGTGACACGGAGTACATCATGATACTGTTGATGCCGCAAAGTTGTTGAGCACACATGATGCCAATGACTGCAATAATCGCAGGTCGATAGAAAGGATCTCGCACGACTTGGAAGAAACCAACGTGTGCTACTGATTTTGAAGAGGTCTTGCTGGTGGTGGACGGGCGCCTCTCTCGAGACTCGGGATCCACCAGCAAGCGTTCTTCCTCTTCTACGTTCTTGTCGACATCCCAATCCTCGATTTCTTCCGCGATAGACGAGCCAGGGCCGCGGATACGTTGAAGAGTCCGAACAGCTTGCTGAGGGTTCTTATGTGCTGCCAGCCATGCAGGACTTTCAGGGACGAAACATAAGCCGAACCCTTGAACCAAGCCAATCCCTCCTCCAACAGCCAATATAATCCTCCACAACGATCCCTTGCTGAAGTAGTATCCCAAAGTCTGCGTAATCAGGATCCCGATATTGATCGTAACCTGTGTCATAGATCCAAACAAGCCCCTCTCCTTCGGCGGCGCAACCTCAGAGATATATATCGGTACGATGACTGTCGAAGCACCTGCGCCAATACCAGCCAGGAATCGTCCGATAGACATAATCGGTACCGTACCCGCTAACGTCGTAAGACAAGAGCCCAGCACGAAAAAGACACTCGTAAGTCTCATGGCCAACAGTCTGCCATAGCTACCAGCTATCGGACCAGACGTTATGGCGCCGATGAACCCGCCGAGGACAAACATAGAGGAAAGCGCTGCGAACTCGGCCTCGTTCATGGGTATGCATTGTGGGAGCTTGGAGTCGGGTTGAGAGCCAACGTCGTCGGCCACGGAGGTCTTTTTGCAGGTAATGACATCTTGAGGAGCGTTGAGTTCAGACTGTAGGAATTAGAAAAGCACAAATAAAACGCTGCTAGAATAGAGAGGTGAATACCAAGTGGTACCCAAACTGGAGGGGCCCTAAAGTGGATATGAAGATCAGATAAACCAGGTAAAGCGTAACATCGCGAACACATTGCCTGACGCCGGCGGAAGCCATTTCAAAGTATTACTTGTGAGAATGTGGAGCAGTTACATTTCTGTGCAACGCAAGTATATTTGACGTTGGCGTCGTGGAACGCTGGAGGTACGTTGTTATGTCTCTGGCGGTTATGGCATGTAGTGTGAGGTCAACCCGGAATTGTGCAGGTGGTGAAACGAAACGACTTGTGCACGACTTGTGCACGAGTTGTGCAGATAAGCTAACCTCCCCCTATTGATATTTCTCACTGTAAATAAGAAAGGAAGGCCATCCAAGAAGTGGAAATTCAAAGGGACATCTGACGTACTTCCAACTGTAATCACAGCTTGACATATCGAGTATTGAACCGTCGAACTGGTGATAATTATAGATCTCGGATTGTCCCGCTTCCCCGCGTCGCGGGTGTAACTGAAGCTCCGTGGGCATTCGGCTGTCTCTATCCTATCGAGCATCTACCAGCAAACAAACAAAGAGCAGGAAATTGCCAGATAGAACAAATAACGGGATATCGTTCTCTCCAATCTCCTCTCTGCCACTGACAAGATCGTCAGATAAGAGCACCATTTCATCCAGTCAATGCGGCTGAAATATCACCTCACGTGAAGCCAGGCCCGCATTGCTTTGGCGATGTTTCATCAGCGCTCCACTGCATCAAAGGGAACTCGAGAGCAGTGCGTCGACTTGCATGGGCTTGTCTCGTCCACCCATCTTTATTCTTTGTTGCGTACATCCAGACCATACTTTCTCCTTGTCTCTCCTACCTCACTCGACCAACACGAGACATTCCTTCCCTTCCGTCTCTGATAACTCCCAGTTATCATTCCGCTCATTGACGTTCCCCCACCACGAGGCTATCAATCAGGCTGAACAACCTCTAACACAATGGCGTTAAGACCATCACTCCTCACCAGAGGCCTACCAACCGCTTCCGGGCCAAGTGATACTGGCTCTCCAGCTGAGCAGCGCGATGATGCGAAGAAGAATATGTTGAAGGCCATGAGGCCGTTGCCAACGCAGCATTACTGGAATGTGTACTTCGACAGGTAAGCGGACCAGAATGAGCTGATTCCCAAAACGTCCAACAGAGTTTGGACATCAAACAACACAGATATCTACATACCCTACTTGAACAAAGCTAATTATACCTTCTCAAATCACAGACAACAAAAAGACCAGCAGAAATCCGCAGATGGTACCTACACAGCAACGCTCGAGCAGCTCGGTTCCCAAATCGAGTCTGTTCAGGACTTCTGGCGCTACAACAATAATACGCCTGTAGACCAGATCAAGATGCGCGAGTCCATCTATCTGTTCAAGCAAGGGTTCCAGCCCGTCTGGGAAGACAGAAGGAACATAGACGGCGGGAGTTGGACATTCAGGGTACCGAAGGTCAATGGACCGGATTTCTGGACGAGAGTCCAGCTTATGGCTATTGGGGAGAAGTTGCAGAGTTGTCTTGATGTTGGTGAGTAACCTTCTCCAACACAACTACAAATTGTCAGGGCAAAGAGTGCAGAAACAAAGGAGGGGAGATTGCAAGACTGAAGTGCTAACAAAACCAGGCGATCAACTCGCAGGCGTCGGTCTCTCCGTCCGCTTCAACTCCCACCTGATATCCATCTGGCACCGCGCCGGCTCCAACCAGAAATCCATCGACGCCATCCTCGCCACTGTCCTCGAAGAACTGCCTGCCGAGCTGAAACCAAAACCAGATAACTACTTCTACAAGAAGCACTCCGACCACGCTGGCTTCAAGGCTCCTGCCCCAGAATCAACTGGTCCCATTCCTGCCATTCAGGCCCCGAAAGCATGAGCATGATACCCCGCACAAGCCCATTTCATGACATATAAAGAAGGAGACTCATTGCATGGAATGAGCATGACATGACATATAGATGCTACTTGTTTATGCAATGCATTTTTGAGTTAGGGAATTGGTGTTACGAGCTGCATATTTGTCGGCGTTATCTCATCCCAATTTTGAAGTTTCCTTTTCATTATAAAGTGTAGCCCGAACGGAATACAACACCGAAGGTCTCTATGACCATTTCGTGTTTCCCAACAAAATGTCCCCTTCCCAATGCAGGTGCAAATTGCAACGTACCGATGCCCAACTTTGTGTTGACATGGCCAAAAACGCCTTCTAAACTGTACAGAATGGTATCCTCTAACATACATACACAATAAAATCAAAATAAGCAGCGCGTGATGAACGAACGATTTACGCCGCCTTACACTTCACGTGTACGATTTTGTGAGTGTGATCTGATGGGCCTCCTTCAATGACCACAGCAGTGAGCTTGCCACCTCGGTGACATCCTGTATCGACTCCTATGCTGTACTTCTCGACTTGGAGACCTTGCTTGGAATCGTGACCGTAAATCACGGTAGTACGGTCGTGCTTTGGGAGTTTCTTCTGGAACTTATTCCATACCTGAGTGACATTAGCATAGCAATCGCAAATATACTGGGAACATGGATAGCTTACCTTTCTCCATTTCGTCCCGTCTCTTCCGTCACTCGGTACTCCGTGCTTGCCGATCGTTCTCATATTCATAACCAGCACCGGGTCTTGCTTCTCCAACTTGACTCCAGGTGCCAGGCCAGCATGAACCACAACGACCTCGCCCATAGATCCCAGCTTGCCTACTCTCAATATGACAGGGCATTCTTTAAGCCACTTGATCCGCTTATGTCCTAATGCCTTGACTAGTGCACGATCTTTGTAGTCGCCGTGGCTGAAGCTTTCCTCCTCAAGTGAATCCTCCTTTTTGTCCTTCTCCTCACTAGGTCCTGGTGATCCGGTATCCATATGCTTGGTCTTCATATCCGCATCTGCAAGAATGATGCGGTCCTCATGATTTCCCCGGATACCCGTAGCTCCCAGCTCCATCGCCAAATCCACAACACCAGGAGAGTCCGGACCTTTCGAAATCATATCCCCAGCCAAGATCAAATGATCATGCTTCTTGTCGAACTTGACTTTGTCCAGCAAAGCCTGTAACTCCTCCTTCATACCATGCACATCTCCTACAATTATCAAGCGTCCGGAAGACCGGTGTTTGCCCGTCTCTGGTAGGTACGTCGAGGGTAGATCCATGAGTTGAATCATGTCTGAGAGTGCTGGATGTTGGCCAAGACCGTATTGCTCTGCCACGACTGGCGTAACCTCAGGTGGCTTTGCCGCCTCTTCTTTGGCTTTTACCTCCATGATTTCCGATCGTTGAAAGAAGAAGACAAGAGAGAGCCACGATAGGACCCCCAGAAACACAACTAGCACAAACAGCGTCCGTCTGGACCGTGTTCTTTTCGTCGTCGGTGGTGGTGTCGTCGTCCCCGTCTCGGATAATGGGAGTGCTGGAGCCATTCGTGTGGTATTGCAGTAGTATTTCGTAGGGGATGCTCGAGGAGAAACAGGATTTTCCTGCTTACCGGCAGGTTCGGATTCGCGTGGTAATAGTCAACAGTGCTATATCTTTCCGAGTTCGAATTCTTCAAGATGTTCTTTTTCGTGACGATGAGTTCGCTGGCTCGGTCAGCGACGCAGGACAACGAAACATCCTGAACTCCGCGCGTGACACTCCTTTCTTGTCAAGAGGTTGACTGTGCTCACGGCTTCAACGGCACTATGACGAAGCCCGCTTGGCGCCAAACTTTATAATTTTGGGGGCCCACTACGGGGACATCTCCTGTAGGGCTGGCGGCGGCTACTTGACCTGAATACATGTTTAGAGATGATTCTAATGCTGATTCCGAAGATTCAGGGGATATTCTTGAAGAGGAAGATCGGTGTCAATGAGATATAATTGTTTTGTTTACCCATTTTGCGTGACCATGAACTGATTGTCCAACACGAATTAGGGACCTGACCCCTGGATTATCCCCTGTAGCTCGGCAACTTCGCCCGCAAACACGACAACCCAGCGCGGCCTTGCCTCCCCAGCCACATCACTTCAGTGGCTCACAGCCTTGACCAAAATGCCATCCAGGCTTCGGCAGCTGTTCCAAGCTTATGGTTGACCAACTTGACATCTCACCACCTGGCGACACTTCAGCAACTTCTTGAACCTCTCTTTCTTTTCTCTTTTCTTCCTTTCCTACAACGAATTTCTTCTGATCAGCAAAAAACATAATCATGCCTCGCGCGACACGAGAAACCCAGATCTACAGGAAAGATGCAAAGCTCAACCACAACCTACTCACGAAGGAAGAGAGGGAAAAGCTCATAAAGGTCAGACTTCCAGTGCCAACGCTATATCAATTACTAATATACTATCCAGCCATACCTCCCCTCGCCGCCATCAAGGTCTCCCTCAAGACGTGAAGGAAGTACGAGCATCCCAACAATTCGCATCGACAGCCCCAAAACCCATTCCAGACTCGGCGTCCGCAAATTCCTACGCACGCAACTACACGCCCTCCTTTACGCCATAGTGCACACCATTTTCTCTGTCTATATACGGTTACGGCAGGCGTACCATGCTGTCAAGGACAGAATACTGGCGATTCTGTATTACCATCACCGGACGCCCGAGCTTATTCAGAAGGATGTCAAGGGATTGAGCAGGTTACCGAAGCATTTGAGTGTGATATTGAAGCTGGAGGATGGGGGAAGAGGTGGTGCAGGGCTTGAGGCTCTGGTAGATGAAGTTGCGGAACTTTCAGCTTGGTGTGCTTGTGTGGGCATACCTATGCTCTCAATATATGAAAAGACTGGTACGTCCGACCACTCCGAGGTCCTAGACAGGACTAACGAAAAGCAGGTATTCTCAAGGGCTACGTCCCAGCAACCCATCGAACGATCTCTAGAAAACTATCTTCGTACTTTGGGCCCCAGCAACCAGCTTTGTCGTTACGAGCCCCTCACATACCGTCCATGGAATCAGCCTCCAGCACCCCCACAAGCGAGGCCCCCCGATCAAACCTCTCCGTTCTCCTCCTTTCAGCTGAAGACGGACGAGACTCCCTAGTCGATCTCACCAAGACCCTAGCAGAGATGTCTCAGCATTCCAAGCTCTCACCAAACGATATCAGCATCGAGCTCGTCGACGCCGAGCTCTCAGAAAGCGTGATGGGTGAGCCAGAGCTTCTGATCCTTTTTGGACCCACGGTAGAGCTGTCAGGTTACCCGCCCTGGCAGATACGTCTCACGGAGATCTTTCACGTGCAGGATAACCAGGGCGTTGGGTATCAGGTGTTTTTGAGGGCGTTGTATAATTTTGCTAATGCTCAGATGAGATTTGGGAGATAGACTAGATCGTCTTGAATTATATCCAGAGGTGTTCTGCCTGTCTTTGAATCCTGTTCTGTCGAACTTTACGCCAAATCTCGAGAATTGTCAATTTGGCCGAAATTCCACAACGCACAGCATCTGTGATCCTCGTCTCCTGTGCACTGTAGTACTCCCAAACAACATTTGAGAAGGCGAACATTTCTTGTCATACCTGTCAAACAGGTCACTTGTCTTTGTCATCTTCTGGCACCTAATTGCCACACTCGCTAGTGGATGCATCGGTAATGCCCAGCCAGTGTCAGTCTTCCGAATCAACAATTCTGGAAGTAATGCCTTTCATATGCTCAGACGAGATATCAGACGGGATAAAGTCCATATATGCTCCAGCTTGAGTACCTCTTTTCCCAACGCGTACCAGACCGAATGCTTCTCATTTGACCTTGTGGTCGTCCATTCCAAATACGCCAAACTCCCCAAGTCTAAAACCATCCCATGCTCCATACCATTCCCTGGTCCCAAGAATGAGCCCTCTCCCACCCAACCTCAATCACCTCCATATCCCCGCTCTCCTCATAATCCCTTCAAACTCATGCCTATCCACCCCCTGTGCAACGCCCGCACCTCCATTCGCCTCCAGGATCATCCTCCTCAACAACTCATCATCCACCTCCTCCTTCAGCACACTCGCCACTCTCCTCAGCGTCGCCAGCGTGATCTTGCCATCTCCCTTCGGATTGAACATCTTAAACGCCTCATCTACCTCCTTGGTATGTGAATCAGAGGTTCGAGATCGACTGTGGAATTTCAAAGCGCAGATTGCGACAAAGGAACTGTAGAGTGCGAAACCGTCGCCGTCGGGGTCGAGGATCTGTGTGAATTCTTCGTTCTCTTCGGCGGTCGGAGGGATACCTAGAGCTCTATTACTTCATATGTCAGCTCCGTTCCTTGCTCTGCATCCCCGTGTTGATTCTACAAAGTGATCTTTATAGAACTGAGGGGTAGAGGGGTGGCAAGACATACTTCATAGCTCTCCGCACATCTTCAATCGGAATGACTTTCTCTTTCTCCCCTTTCCTCGTCTCCTCGAATATCGAGAAAGCTTCCTTGATCTCGGACTCCTCTGCTGCTGTGATGTTGTGCTCTTTCGCGAGCTTCGAAGGTCGCTGGACGGCTGTTGATGCCTCAGCCGGCTCTGCAGCGCGGCGTTTTGGTGGCTGCGGTTTTCGAATTAGCGTTGTATAGAATTATCAGAGCGATAATATATTGAACTTACCATATTGCGCGACGGGACGTTGTTGTGAATGTAAATTCCCCGTGGGAGTTCGAGGTAATATTCCTATGACGCGGGACGTTGCCTTGCAGCAAGGCTGAACACTAGCAGTCGATCCACCGACAACTCGATGTAGATTTCTGTCCCATACCACTTCACCTCCTACGAATAAGTACGGCGTCTTCGACCTCGAAAACACGGGCGATCTAATAACGAGTAATTATGGCTCAATCCACGCTCAATCAAGAAGACGTCAAGGTCTTGGACAGTTTGCGACAGAGGATCTCTCAGTTGACGAACAATATCGCATCATTGAAGAGCGACGTGCTGCGCAGCAACCCTCTTCCACCATGGTATAGAGATCCAGAAACACTTGATAGAGATAGCGCCAACATGCATGGCTTTATTTGCGATTAAGGTCCTCCTTGCATTCTACAAAATGCTAACTAATTGCCTCCTCATCAGGACCTCCCTCCAAACCTCCGCCTCAATCCTAGCAAGCAACATCGAGAGCCTCACAACCCTCATGTCAAATAACTCCGAGCTCCTGAACAAAACCGTCGTCTACCCGTCCACGAACTACCCAGGTCGCACCCAAGAAGCCGTCCTTACACAGCTCCTCCGCAAGAAACTCGAGCCGGGAGTGGAAACCTGGGTAGAAGAAGCACGCACTACACAAAGTACTATTGCGGAAGCAGCAGCAACCAACGAGAAAGATGAGAACGAGCTCCTAGAATCGGCTCTAGATTGGCTTGGTCCTCGACTCCACAAATACATCACAGAAGAGCAGGGCGACTACACGATGGAGGAGCGTGCGTTGGGGAGAGAGAACGTCAATACGGGGCTACGCAGGAAATTTCCAGAGGATGAAACTGATGAGGAGGAAGAAGACGACGATGAAGATGAGGAAATGGAAGATGTTGGCGTTGCAGTCACGTCCGTCCGACGATCGAGTGTTGGCGAAGTGGAATTTGGCCTGGGTGAAGTCAAGAAGGTCGATCCTAATGCCAAGATGAGGAATATTGAAGACATCTTGAGGTTTGCTACTACGGGCGTATCAATGGACCAGGCTGGTCCTCGTCGGTGAGTATGCATCGTCCGAAGGGCGATATTATCACAGACTTGGCATACCCGACCTAGTTACCTATTCTGGAAAGTTCGCCGTCCACTAGGAGTCATCTCCATGGCGATAAATGGACCGTCATGTCAGACGAATATCTCACTAGTATTATCGCCATAGCCTATGTCAATGTTACTCGTCGACGAGTCCTCAGAGGAACCCAGTTTCAAGCAGAACGCCACGCTGGATCCAGAATCCATTCGCCAAACCTCTTCCTGGAACAGTGGCTGCTTGAATCAATCAAAATGCTGTGGCTTCCAACCTTGAGGAGTGTGGCTTCAGGTCTTTGTGGTTGTTGGTGCTCGGGACGATGGCCAGTCAGCAGATGCACCCCCCCCGATTGAGTTGGCGCTGAGCTGAGGTGAGAAAGTGGATGCTACTGGTCGTGCTCTTCCTACGGCTGAGGCTGGCTCGATACGCTCGCTTCTCGTATGGAGGGGCATAATATTATCTAGTTCTCCCCGAACCAAGCTCCATACGCTCGCTTCTTGTAAGGAGGGACATAATATCATTTTGGTCTTCCCCGCCAATTCTCGGTGTTTGCTTTTGATTTCTTTATTCTTGTGGCCCCTTTCTTTACAAGAAGTACATCGGTCAGTGGTCAGTACTGCTGCATCTTGCTTACCAGTTGATTATTATTCTTTGCCTCGTCGAGCCACATTTCCACTTCATAAACTTCCCAATTATCATCATGGAGGTCAGAAATGAGCTTGGGTTTCTTGTCCCGTCAAGATACTACAGCTCAGATTTCGAGGTCCCTTCGAAGGAGACTGAAGTAAGACCTCATACGACCACACTTCGTCCATCAGAAGTATCAACTATCTCAGACGACACCATGGGATCTTCCCAGTCCTCAAACAAGCAATCCGAAGGACATAGGAGCAATGGTCCAAACCTCCTCGACATTCCCCTCGAAATTCGCCTTCATATTTACCACTACGTCCTCCTCTCCCACCCAATCCACCACGCCCACCTAGCACCACTCGCCCCTCAACCAGACTTCTCAGGCCTCAACACCGCAGAATTCCACACCATCATGATGCGCTCTAACGGCACCTCATCCCTCCCAAAAGAAATCATCACTCGCACCCTAATCACTCATTCCAGCTGTCTCGCCACCTCAGACTCCCCCGCCTCAGAATCCTACATCTCCACCCACCTCTCCTCCTCCCCCTACTCCACCCGCAGAATCCAAGGCAAAATCCCCACTGCCCTCCTCACAAGCTGCTCTCAAATCTTCGCCGAGGTATCCCTCCTCCCCTGGCACCGCAACACCTTCTCCTTCATCAACTGGTTCTGGAGCGGCGTTTACGCCGCTAAGCAGTTTTCCAGTAATTTACCTGCGTGGCAGAGAGACGCGATGCGGAATGTAGCCGTGGAGGTGCTAGGGAAGGATTTGTGGGTTGGTGGGTTGGAGAGGCGAGCGTCGGGGGGTGTGAACGGTAGAAGTAGTGGAAGTGGCACTGGGAGTGGGAGTGGGATTGGGAAAGTGGAGGGAAGTACGAGTAGTACGGGTGGCGTTGGTGGGAAGGAGGGGAAAGGTGTAGGGCAGTGGCGGGAATTATGTGGGCTTTGGAGTGGAATTCGGAATTTGAAGCTGACTATTAAGGGAGGATTGGTTATCGATACCAGGTCGAGCGGCTCGTCTGAGCATATTTCGGGCAGGTTGTCGGTTCTTAATACGAACTGCGAATGGGTTTCTCATGGTCTCATGGCACTTACCTCTCTCCGGACACTGGAACTCGAAATCGAAGACACGGATGTGCCCTCCGAAAGCAAGATGGCGTTTTGTGCCGCCTTGGAAAGATGCTTGGTTACGAAAGACAGAAAAGCCATGGGAGCAGATGACTGGGTGGGAGACACGAGAGTTATTTTCATGGAGAAGACGAGAGTTGTGCAGGATACCAAGAAAGACAAATTTGTTTACTATGGAGGTGATCCAGGTGATGATAGTGTGTGGAGTGAGGAGATGTAAGCTTTCTGCATTTCCCTCCTCATTTATGCCTTTGTGTTTGGCGCGCTGAGCTATTTTGGTGTTTCTTTTGGCTTTGGCGGGGATTTGATGTTGATTCTTGCGTTTTAGGCTGGGAGAGTGGAATTTGCTGGAGAGCTTTGCGGTGGATTTGCTTTGGTGGATGTTTGAGAGCAAGGCTTTGTTTTGACAAGAAAGATATTCTGTATTTCCAAACGTTTGTTGGCTTCCATAGATTACATTGATCTTTGTTTCTAGATCTTCCGAGATAGATGAATCTGCTGGTCAATTGTCACTGGCCTGCTTGCGCTCTTCGAGTTTAGCGAATGAATATGAACATCGACCTCACTCCGACTCCAGAGCTCCAAGATTCATGCCAAGCCCAAGAAGTACGATCTCAAATGGAAAGACACATCAAATATTACATTACTGTAAGCTAAGCTCATCCAAGTAAATTATCACAAGCCCCTCTAGAAATTTCCCGGAATTGGGCTTAGAGAATCCTTCTACGTTTGTTTTTTCTCTTATAGCCCTGTCACCTCTACCTCTCATAGATTGAATTTCTCCCCAATGACATCCTCACTCAAGACCCAAAGCTTCTCGGCAATGGCTGGATTGTGAGCATAATCAGGGGTTTCCGTGATTGTTGCATCAGCAATGTACGAGCCCGAGTCCGATGCTGCTATCTGTTTAGCTTCGTAGAGGACAGAACATACGATTGGAATTTTACCTTTCAGCGAAGGATCGAGAGCAGCATACAGCGTGCTTGAAGTTCCGGCAGCTAAAGACTTCAATGGTGCCATCATAGGATTAGGAAATCCTGAATTCATCAGCGCCGTTCATGATATTCGCAGGAAGTGCAGAGTATCAACCATACCTCTATCCACAAAGGCCTGACTGACATGTCCCCACATACTCATCTCGATATGAGTACCCAACTGTGTATCCGCGATGCTGCCCGGATGAACAGCAAACGCCAAGATCCCCCTCGAAGCCAACTTCTCCGCGAGCGAGACAGTAAACAGGATGTTCGCCGTCTTAGATTGTCCATACGCAGCCCACGGATCATAAGCCTTACCACCATCGAAATTATAGTCATCCAGACGAACCTCACCAAGCTGATGTCCGGAGCTGCTCAAATTGACGATCCGAGCACCATTACCTGCAGCTTCGAGTTTCGGCATGAGAAGGCTAGTGAGCAGGAAATGTCCGATGTGGTTCGCTGCGAATTGAGATTCGATGCCTTCAGCTGTGAGTGTGTACTCGGACACTCCCATGATTCCGGCATTGTTGATCAGGACGTCGATTTTGTCGACCGTGTTGTTGATGGTTGCTGCTGCTGCTCTGATGGAGTCAAAGCGGGTCAAGTCGAGAGGGATGAATCGCGCGTTGGTTGAGGGACTTATGGTTTTGATCTCGGAGATTACGGGGGTGACTTTGGAAGCAGTACGGCCGAGTAGGATGATGTTTGATGGGTTTCCGGCGGCGAGGAAGAGAGCGGTTTGGGCACCGAGACTGCCTGCTGTTGGGCCGGTGATTACAACTAAGTCTATGTTAGTGATGTTGATTTGCAGGAAGGTGAGATGAAAAAGGTGGAATAACTTACAAGTTTTCCCTTCAACCTTGTCGGGAAATGTAGCAACTACTTCTGCTCCGCTGGTGGTAGCGCTGAATTGAAACATGCTGTTAAAATTTGCCGGTCTTGATGTAAATTGAAGATGTGTTGAAAGCTGTATGTATGGAAGTATCTGCAAGTTTTGGAGAGGTTTTAGGTTTGATATCGAAGTGTGTTCCTGTTTGGATTTGATGCTCTGTGAATTGTCTATCTCAAGGTGAATGCCTCATCTTTATATCTGAACATCCTTCATCATCTTTGTGTAACATCCCGGCGGTGGAATCCATCCTGATCATCTTCCGCCCGTCAAAACTTGAAGCCAAATCATAATACACGGCATGTCCGCTAGAAGTCAGGAAGAACAGTATGGATATTTCCGAGACTTCGTCCGACGTCGTCATCCGATCGCATTGAACGGAGGAATGTGGCTGGAAGAGGGACGGAGATGCTGGCTGGCCATGCTGACCGTCCGCTTACCTCCGCTCCACGTGACAAGCGAAGAAAGATGACTGAAGCTGTACGTTCAGCCACATGATTGGGACAAAAAGAGAAACATACATGATTATATGTTAACCCCAGGGCATCGGCCAAAATATCACTGCTCCTTATGAAAAAGACAAATTCAGTGTTTATTTTGTTTCGCTAAAATGGAAGCGAGCTAGGGGTGAAAGGCGGGTCACGGCAGCACGGTACTTGACTTTCTTCTCAAGGTTCAGAACGGCTCCAGCCTCTTTCATGGTCAATCAATTGATTGATTACTCATGATATCCTTATATCTCTGATGTACCATTTGGCCTCTACCATACGGTCCACCTCTATTCCACTCAAACCCTTCATGGCGCCGCATTCTTTTTGTGAATCTCCGCATGATCACTCATGATCTTGTTCAAACCACCTCTCTGCTTACACCTCTCAAAACTGAAGCTCTTCGCCGCCTCATCCAATTGCTCCAACGAGAAATCTTTGAACAAGTTCGCAAACTCCATCGCGAATGACTGGGCCAAGAACGTCTCAATAGTGTTCCTCACCACATGTCTCTGCGTTGGCCAAGAGGTAGGATAAGTCTTCGTCGCTTCTGGAGCAACAATATCCATCCACTTTGCCAAAGGTTCAATCACATCCGCAACTTCTTTGCTTGGATACTTTCCCCAAGCATCGAGCTGCAAGGCTCGCTTCTTCTCCAAAAAAGGTTGGATCGTCTTGTTCCACAGCCCATCGGGATCTGTATACACCATTCCTTGCACTCCAATATCTTTGTACAGCCAGATACTCCACGGTATCTGGTACTTATCATACACAGCCAGTTGAGCACCAAGCAGATTATACCTCTCCTGATTAATTTCATCGGCATCAGAATCCATCCTTGGATCCGAGTAGACGGGTCCGAATTCGCCGTTCCACGCAGGAACCTGGCGCTCTTGCATGAAAGAGCATTTCCGCAGGAATTGTTGCTCGATCTTCGTGAGCTGATCCGAACTACCCTTGAATCTGTCACCGGTGGGGAAGCCCATCAAACTGTAATCGTGCAGAGCATACACGCTATTCGGTAGTACATGCTCGAAATACCTCCACTCCATGGCGAACGTGTTGCCATCTAGCCAGAGGATATGGTTGGGATCTATCTTGCGTAAGGCTGGCTCGATACGGTCGTAAAAAGCTGGTAAGCGCCAATGTTCGGGATCACAAGGCTCATTCAATGGGTTGTAGCCTGCTACCCAGGTGTTGTCTTTGTAGTGGGTTGCGATCTGTTCCCAAAGCCAGACGGTGCGATCCTGATGATCCTTGTGGTCCCAGAATGCTGCGTAAGAACTGCCACTGTCAGAGTGCCAGTCTGGATTTTGGCCACCAGGTGTGGTGTGCATGTCCAGGATAGTGTAGATTTTGTGTTTGGCGCACTGCATTTATTAGCCATTGAAATCAGATCAGACAGCTGTAGCGTACCAGGTCAATGACACGATCCAGATGCTTGAATCCAGATTCCTTCAACACACGTGGGTTCATGTCATCCTCGAAATGTCTATAGTTGAATGGTAGACGAATACAGTTTAGACCCAAGCTAGCGAAGAATTCTGCATCCGCATCTTGGAAGAAGTACTCTAGGAACTTGTCGAAAAAGAACTCTTGTTTCTCTTTCCCTAGAACTTTGAGCATTGCGGCTCGGTGTTGATGTTCATGACCGGGGTAGCCGGTGCTTGTTAAATGTTAGAAATTTGGATCGATAGATGAAATAAATGGGAGTGTTACATGAAGTTCTCCATGTTCATCCATCCTCCAAGACCGGCACCTCGAAGAATGACGGTGTTACCCTTTCCATCTACAACTTTCTCCCCTTCGACTTTTAGAAAGCCGTTCGACATCGTGTCTATCGTTTCTGTGTATATAACTTGATTGGTTTGACTGCTTCACAAAACGGGCTAGTGAGTGGAACCTAGATGAGCAGAGTGTTGAATCCTTCGAATAAATCTTGAATGAGAAGGGATTTCTTAAATGAGAGCGTCTGAACCTCTATGATATGGTGAACTCCTACATCGGTAGCTGCAAGTGATACAGCAGCTATTCAGGCTGAAATAAAGTTGTGGAGCAGAGTGGTCCTCCCCCGCAAAATCCCACGGCAACCCCTATTAGGCTAACCGCAAAAGCTCGCTTACCGGATAAATAGAGCTGTCGTGCATGCCTTGCTCACCCCCACCTTTGGTCGCCAAAACATAGACAACGAACCATGACCAACATCTAGAGTTTGAATCCTGGACAAGCAGACGAACTGGTTGGTCGTCCAATGACCCCCACTCTAATATGTGGTCTGAAAATGGTATGTAAACGCGTGGGAGGGATGCTTGTAGTTGGTAAGGTTGTTGGTGTTGGTATCGGGCAAGCCCAATACCATATTTCGAAACATTTGGTTTGGGATTACACGATGCTGATGAATATGTGGCTGTTGGGATTGATTTTGAGTGATTGGTACTGTGCCATCTGTATGCTTTTGGTTGTGGACGCATGACTATCTCGCTGGACTCCAATCCTGGAATTAAGTTCGAAGGTTGCATCAAACACCCGCCTAGATTTCCTCTGAATTGCCTTATCAAAGGTATTGATCGGTTTTAATGCTCAGCGATTTACAGCGATATCTAGGTCGAGCATGGAGAACAAGGTCCTTCGCTAGGTGGTATCAGATGAAGATGGAAGCAGATAGAAGCAAAGGTTCATTCACTGCCAAGAATAAGAATGAATCACCCTGTGAACCCGAAGTGCGCCGTATTAAACTCCCCAGAGATACAAGTATCGGTCACAGTCCCGTTTTCCCTTTCCGTTTATTTTCCATCAAAACTCCACGCCTATGGCCTTTCACCATAGACTCTTTTGCACGCTAAATTGCAATTCCTGTTCCAAATTCTGGCAAGCCACCATCTATCTATATGCCATCCATCTCGCTTGATCGCTCGGTCCCGATGTCCAACCAAAGAAACTTAGTATTAGATGTAAGGAAATGATAGTATGTGTCCGCGTAATACAGAAAGCCTCCCATACTGAATGATCTCAAACTCCTCAAAACAAAATCGGAGTATGAGCAGGACCTGAAAGCGGCAGAGATCAATGCCAGCGAGTAACAAGTAGGGTATGAGCGATTAGCAGTACTCCACCATGTTGAGGCAGCTCTGATGCAAGGATGCTAAATATGAGAAACAGAGGAAGGAAAAAGCAAGAAACAAGACTGCATACGAACGATCTCAGCTGGTCACAGATCGAACGATCGTTGCAGAAATTGCACCAACCAATGGCCGACAAAAGGAAAGAAATGGCGAGACATTGTCTCGGCTAGTTGATGACTCTCAAGCCCCCGAAATCTTGACCGACCATGGTCCTCGCATCAGCCGGACCGGCCTGAACACGGGCTTTGGCCATAACTTGAGCTAAGTTGAGCCGAGTTAGCTTCGGATCCAGGAACAAATGCCCTCATCGGTACCTGACTGCATGTCGTGACCAACGAAATGACGCCAAGGTAGGCGAAAAAGGAAAGTGACGACTGGGAGGGCGGAGGGACGATCCGGCTCATGCAGCAGGCCAAAACAGGAACGAGATCAGGATCCTTTGGGAGAACTGGGATCTTTCTGGGGACATCTTGGGAGTGGGAAGTTTGGTATGGAATTTCTTGGGGGTGCTTACCACCGTCTGTGCATTTTAGCCTTTCAAAGGAGATGATATTGGCCCTAGCGAGCGCGTCCATGGCGTCTATAGTCCAGATTACACAGTCGTAACCATCCAGTACAGGATTTCCTTGTCCTGCAGCCAGAGGGCCAAGTTGTGACTCGCGGTTCTGCCGTCCGAGGGGGACGTCGTCAAGGACGGAGCGGATATGTCTGCATTGCTCTTCGATTGAGCCGAGTTCAGAATTCGGATCCAGCGTGCCAATCCTGAAGAGTAACACGAGAGTTGTCGCAGTAGACACATCGTTCACGGGCCGTTCTTCCAAGAACCAGGTTGCTGGAGACTGAGGAGCATCGGGTGGAGGTGCATACGAAGCGTGTAATAGAGTTCCAGAATATCTGTGCGAGGCGTCTGCGACCGCTGGTGGGTGTGTAAGGAAGATTCCACGATGCTAGAGCTGTCAGCTAGGATCAGAGGAGTGAAGGGAGTTGTAGGGGTTGAGGATAAGGTTCATGATGTAATGATGGGGGCACAAGGACCGAACGTACATAGTCGTCGACTCGCGGAGCGTTAAATGTCAAATATAAGCTGTTCCTCAAGATTTTTCTTGCTTCTGGATTTGATGTTTGATCTATACTGTTGTTTTCTGGCTCCCAATTATAGTCTATCTTTGGCGAGATCGGTGACGGCGAGGACTGGTTTGAGTTCGAATTCGAGCCAGAGATATGTGACGGCCCTCGAAGTCGCACAACAGGTCGCCGCGTAGTAGCCGAAGCCGCCGGGTAATGGCGCGCGGAGTTGAGAATTGGAGACTGCATCTTGACCATTGATTTCAATTCACTTGTACGTTGAGAAAGATCAATTGTTCAAAGATCAGAGGATGTTTACTCCTTTCTTGCATCTTCACACCGGGCCAGGGAAATAAGCAAGCAAGCAAACGCGGGGGAACATCCGTTAAAGCAATAAAGCACACGATAAGATTGACATCAGAACTGTTGGAACAGGCGTCAATCTAGCTGACCGAAATGCCTCTCCTGCCTGAAGTAAGATGCAAATTCTCCGACTGTAATATTGGGGGTTGACACGTGGAGACCAATGAGAACCAACAATCCTATATATAGTGCAACGACAAGAAAGAGTCGTTCAGAAAGGCGAGCTGATGATGGTAATCTCCTTCGAAGCACGCAGCCTCATGTTCGTGTTACCTCTGATATATCTTCTATGCGCCGGTGCGACTTGGTGCTTTCCCCGCCGGTAGTCGTCCGAGAGTTTCAGCCTCGAAGGCTTGTGCGGAAGACCGGTTTCAATCCGAGAGGTGGAAACCATAAGCAGGGAGGAACGAAAAGGGATGTGATTCGGACAGAATGGGTTAAGTCGTATGATAATGGTGCCACAAGGATGATTTTGTTCAGCGGTGAGATGGCATGCCCTGTCTCTGGCCGGGCGCGGTAGAGAAGATGAAGCCTGCTCCTGTTCCTCTTTCTCTAATATATCGAAAAATAGTCAGTTCTCAACATGACAAGCGTTTCGCCACTTGGGAGCGCCTTCGGGCGAATGAGTGGATCGACTGTCAGGCTTTGCAATCGGGCACACCCGTAAGCGGACAATGCTGCAGATATGGAGCCAGCTCACCGTCATCTTCCATGCTTGTTAGGCAAGAGCTGATGCAGGCGTGCGTCCCCGACTTGGGTGGCCAGGGTACAAAGGCAACAAAGATCGTGAACGATGAGGGGGCGGGAAGTCAAAAGCAAAATAAGGGGGGCGGGGAACGAAACGAGTGGGCCGAGGGCTGGGATTTGCAAGGATTTGCAAGGGCGGAGACAAACTCCATCGCAATACCGCGGGTACAGAAAAATAGAAGAAAGACGACGAGAAGAGGCTATTGGCCAAAGTTTTGAACTTTTATAACAAACTTTCGGCCGGGAGGCACGGCGAGGCACGAACCCAACAGAAAACAGATGGCTTGACGCAGGTCGAGGGCGGGTTGACCACCACGTGGATATGGTGAACTCAAGATCGATCGAAGGCATGAGTGTAAGGCATCGAAGGATATGAAAGAAGCAATTCGAGGCGCAGAAGGAAATAGAAGAACTTCATAGACATGTCTCGCCCTAAGCGCGTCTGCCCGTCAGAAGAGAGAGTGCTAATCATGGAAATAGGCGCTTGCCACCCCCATCGCGCTCATGTCGAGCATCAGCCATCTTCCTTAGCTGGATCTGCAATAGCAGCGGCTTTGTATGCAGCCTGCAAGAGCGAGAAGCAGTAGCAACAATGCGGATGATCGACTCCTCAACCGCTCGGAAGAGGCCTAATCAGGGAATCTCTACCCCTTGCTTCTTCGAAGACGACTCCGGATCTTGGTGCGAGCGTGCATCGACTTGATGTGAGAGCTGGAGTGTTAAAATCTTGTAAGCAGGTGATATGTTCATATAAGCAGAAGAGGAAGGCGCTATTGTTGTCGTCGTCTCGTTGTCGTTCGTTTTTTTCTTGTGGATGTTGTACCATAGTGCGTCACTAATACCTGCGGGGGCACTCGGATAAGCGCTGATTGTTGGGCTTGTGTTCCCTAACCTCAGGCTCTGGTCAGTGGGAAATCTGCCCCAAAGTGGGGGTTGCTGCAGGTGCTGCAGCAGAGGTTCAGGGCAACTTTCTGGCTGCAGATGTCTCACCGTGAGACCCATACCTTCGGGTGGAAATGTGCGCCAATCATTACATTCTGGCGTATCAATGGCAGTTGATTCGCTATTACCATTGTTCACACCTTTGTGAGCCAACCTTGCAAGCATCCACTGAAGTTGTTCCGTGATATTCGGGTCCACGGGCGACCACAGCTTACGAAAGTTGGGATGTCAGATCGCCCGGGCCGACATTTCAAAAAGTCTAATCCTTCCCGGAATTCACCCAAATCAAAGTTATAACAGACGGCCAATGAAGAAGCTCCAGTGTTATCAATGACATCAGTCCAACGAGCACTTCGCTGCATGTTTATCATTCTAAGGATTCTGTCAGGCCGCAGCCAGGCGAACAGTCCCTTGACATGTATGGCTATAGTTTCGCCTTGGTCGTCCTGCAATAGTCGTTCATGATGACCGGGCTAGATGACCAGGCTTGATGACAGGGCTCCATGTTTTTGCGAGAAAAAAAAACATTTCATACTTCCATTTCGTCACGACGTGCAATAACGCGATATGTCCAGTTGGACGTTGATCGATGAAGCTACTGGACGTCCGAACACCCACTTCACTCACATTCTGCTCCAAAACATGCAAGAGCGCACGCAACTAATATAACACTCGAAAACTGCATCAGAACTGAGTTTTCGGCGTTCTGAGACCGAATATGAGGCATTTGAGCATTCGGGCAGGTTTCACTAACTTAATGCTATACTGCCGCATAGATCATGGCTGTTGGGGATGAATGGCACGTTGATGAAAAGGAACAGAATATATATGTTGTATGTTACACTTCCCTACGTTCAGCCAGAAACGATATTCCCTTCCAGAAAATTCATGTGAAAATACATCCACGAGTTGAATTGTGTTTTCCAAAGCCTTTCTAGACCGGTATTTGAGACCTCGCACCTCTTTTGTTGTGATTCACTTGCACGGGGAGAAATAAACGCAAGCTCGAAAACAATCCAACATCCTGACCAAGACTGAAAACCATGATGCTGAGCTGCGCCCAAAGAACAGAAGGAGGGAGACAAGGTGGATGTTTACGCATTTGAACCGCTTCCCAAGGCCCAATCTGGTACATTGCTTCCGGCGTGAACATTATGATGTGCCGACATTACATTTTCTGCTAGATTCTCCCAAGGCTGTGTAGCCTCGCGGTGTTTCATCAGCCGAGTTCTATTCTTTACACCGTAAGCGACCTCCCCCTTTCACCTCGCTTAAGCGTTCACATTTACTGGGAACGAAAGACTTTCATCCCACTCCCGTGGAATTCGCATCGACGCAATCTTGCTCATCAGGGCAATCGCTGCTATAACCTAACCCAGGAATCTTTGGCCCAGCTGAAGTTACCTGTCAAACTTGACAAGTATCAGCCGCCGGATCTACCAACAGTGGGAGGATGAAGATCGCGTGTGGCGGCTGGACAACGTTGGTGCCAAAAGCTCATGTCGTGTCACTTGTTCGTCTGAAATCAGTGTCGCACGTGGATATAATGTTCTTCCTTCTGTGATTGTGTCTAAGTGTCTTCATGTTCATGAGATTCCAATACGAGACCAACTGGCTTATGAGACCGCGGTTTTAAGCTTGTTAACTACCAGATAGAGGACCTCAATCTCAGTCGCCGCCTCGACTTTGGACTAGATTATCAGAGACTCGAATATAGCGATGTTACCATCGGTTCATCCTTCTCAGCTGGCCGAGTATAATCTTCAACTTTGGCAATGTTCAACAACATCAAAACGAAACCCTCCGATATTTGATGTGACGACAATTATAACGACAGATCGACTCTCTCACCTACAGCGGATTGTGTTCGTGAAGAAGCTTGATCCTTGATTTCTACGCACAAGAAGCGGTCTTGAAAACATTTATCTTCAGATTGTTCATACGTGCTGAACGACTTGAGCCGGAAGGAGAAGGAGAACAACAATCATATCAGTCCCCGAGGAAACGCGAGATTTGTAAAGATACAAAGACGTATTCGAGACCGAATGAATCAGTCTAATCATGGAAATATTACGACTGCGACTTTACCAGATAAATACAGCCTTCATGGGGCTTCATCTCGAACTTCGATTCGTCAGTCTCGATTTCCTTGTTCCAGCCGCACGCAATTTTCTCTCAGATAAGATCTCGGAGAGATACAATATTCATTCCATTCGAGGACTCACACTCGTAGTCTGCTTGGTAACCTAAGACATCCGGGGCTTCTACGTCACTGCCAAACCTTACCAGGTAAAGTCGCTATGGATGACGAATGCATTCCTTCTGGACTGGGAGAAGAATGTCTTTGAAGAGGTCATTGTTGACCTTACATAGATTTATCACCTCATCCGCTAGCTTTCATATTACTAGTGAACTTGGAGGACCATCTTGTATATCTGAATGTTCAAGAACAAGAATTTGGACTGTTGTGTATCATTTTAGAAGCTCTTAGCCCCCTTTCCTTGCATCGGGCACAAGCGACACCAATCACAGCATGGTCCCGAAGAATTGCAGCAGGCATCTCGTGGCAATGCTTGACCGTGCACAAGGCTTATCGATTATTCGAAAGTTCAGCTGAAACCTCTCTCCACCAACACCCCAAGCTGTGGAACTCTTGTAAAGTTAAGATTCGGAGCATCTCAAGATTCTGCCGAGGTTTCCTGTCTAATGGTCAAACAACAAGACGAAACACAGACGATCGCCCGAGAAATCCGACGAATTTGTAGCTCTCATTTTTGTGGCATCAAATGAAGATTGCGTGGGGAAAAGGAATTGTGATGGCAGATCCTAAGTCAGGGTCCCAATGAGGCTTCAGTCTAGTCCCGAAGCAGAGGAATTAGAGGATCCACCAGCTCAAGCCCACGCGTCGATCTAGAATTATCTCTAAGTGCATCTTGATACCGATCCCCTTTAATACCATTAAACTTTCACACTCGTTACTTTCCGTTACAACACATCTCAGGAGGCCGAAGGAAGTGTCAATTGGACAACAATTAACCCAGAATACTGGACAACACCTGCGAACATTCAATCGGAAGTTGCATCCATTGGACATGAATTGATGGCTGGTGGGCTGAACAATTCAAGATAGCCACATTCTTGGGAGAACCAGCCGAAAGACAGTATGGCGCACCTCACATCTCTGGAAGAACGACGACGGCGATCTCGAAACATCATACTAGGAGCCTTCCTCCTCCTTGTCGTTATCTGGACGATAAAATTGGCATTCCCTCAACACACGATCATCAGCGTATACCAGAACCACCGACCACAACCCGCACCTATAAAACCCGAAAAGGGCGATACGGAGATAGAAGATAAACCACCTGCGAAAGGAACAGACTGGAAATCCCGGCCTGCTCCAGCGACCGAGGGAACGGGCTTGCCAGAACCTACCTTCAATGGCAGTGTTTCGAACAAAGCAGCTGTGATAGTCGAGACTCGATTCCGCACCAACCTTATACCTCTCATTCTACATTTTAGCAGCGTCCTTGGCCCCTCATGGCCAATCCTCATATATACGTCCCCCGAGAGTGTGGGCATGTTTGCGACTTCTGCAGCGCTCTCGCGATATATTAAGGCAGGCACGATCCAAGTGCGCCTCCTCCCTCAAACCGTCCTCTTCACAAATTCCGACTCGGTGAACAAATTTATGACGGATTCGTGGTTTTGGGAGGATCTGGATCCGGTGGAACATGTCTTGATTTTCCAGAGCGATAGCATGCTCTGCGCGAATGCCGCGAGGAGCGTGGACGATTTCTTCGAGTACGATTTGGTTGGAGCGCCGATTGCGAAGGATCTAGGGACTGGATATAATGGTGGACTTAGCTTGAGGAAGAGGAGTACGATATTGCGTGTGCTGGAGAACTATGATTGGGAAGCAACGCAGAAGGAGGGGGATCGATTTGAAGACCAGTGGTATTACAACAGGTGAGTTGTTGATAAATATTGCTCTCCCGAATTTTGGGTTGATGGGACTCTGTACTAATTGATGTAGGATGACGGAATTGCAGGCCGAGGAGGCCAATGTAGGTATTAAGCCTAAAGACGAAGGGGCAATTAATCTGCCGACGATGGAGGTCGCGAGAACATTTAGTGTTGAAACAATCGACTATCCGCACCCATTGGGTGTCCATCAAGTTCATAGGTGGTTGGATGACCAGATGGTCAGTCTGGACGATTGGTGTCCTGAATATAAGCTGGTAAGTTAGGAATAAGGCTTGTGGAATGTTGGACGAAAGCTGACACCCCAACAGTGCAGTGTAGATCACATTGTGGACGATCCACCACCGCCTCCTACAGGATAGAAGAGTTATTTCTTTGATATGTTGGTTTCATTGGGCGCATGGCATGGAGTTACGGATGGATATAAGAATCCAGATATATGGTGAAATTTGATTTTTGTACGATATAGAGCTGCATAGAGATTTGTATAGAATTTGATGATACCTTGTTCGATTAAGGCCAATCTGTGTCACATCCTTCGCATATCAGGTCAAATAATTGCAAGCCAAAATGGTGCATGAAATCCTTCTGAAGTGTTCAGTGGAATTGAGAGACAAACTAAAGCTCGAAGAGGCTCTCAGGTGCCACTTTTCACCCGCTTTTCGTTGTCTTTGTTAAGAAACATGACAATCCTTTTGGATTGAATCTCAAAGGACTCTAGCCAACATGCACGCTCATACTTTTATCATATAGGAAAAACGCTCTGTGCAAAGCTCAAGTATGGCGAAAAGTGAGAATGACTGGGGGCGTTGTAGAGTAAACAGATTATCCAGGTGCGTAAAATTCAGACTGCTGACAGCAGCGCCAAGGATTACTGCACCAACCGAATCTCGAACCGACGCAGGCGACTGAACCATCGGAAATCCATACCAAGACCAAGATGTTGAACCGCTATTTATCCCCTTTCATCGACCTCAGTACGCTCATCTCAGCCTCTCCAATACCCGCAGAAGCCACCGAAAGCATCCGGTGCTACCAAGCTTCAAGCTATCGGACTCCAGACGAAAATAAGCCTCTGTCGTGACCTTTCGCTGACTTTCGTGCAACAGCACCGGCGCGACTCGCATGCAGCGGGCTCACCTTCTTGAATCTGTACGGACGTAATGTATTTGGAAGCAGCACTTACATGCTCTCCGGAGCAATGTAAACTTCCACCCAATTCCACGATGCATGCTTGCCAGGTGAGGCCGACAATACCCACCGAACTGGTTGAGGCGAGCTCTTTCCATCGTGGCACTCGCTATCACGAAACCCACCGAGTGTGAATTCAGTATATAGGTTAGGCATCGGCCAGTTTTCATTTCGAGTTCTACTTCCTCTCCCATCCTCACTTCGTCTCTTCGTGCTCGGTGCGAAGTTTACACTGCATAACTTCCACGATCGTTGGCTTCATTCCTTCCCGATCCTGCAAAACTCGCTGTCTATCATGTCAAGCCATCATGGCTCGAGCCACGACGGCGCAGCAGAGTTCTGCTGCTCCCTTCATCATTCTCCAGAGGCGAGGCAAAGTACCCAGACGCAGAGTAGAGAGAATGTAGCGTCGTTGGCATCGTCGAAGACGTGCTGCTGTACTTTGCACCACTCTCCGCTACCCAAACCACTGTTCGCGAACGATGCTACATCTTTATCATCTCGCGAGGGGGGAACCACTCCAATTGTCTCTGGACAGGCTACAGAGGAAGGAGGAAAGAAGGACTGGCGATTCTGGATGATTTTCGTCTCTGTCTGCGTCACTACTCTGCTGGTCGCCGTCGATCTCTCCATCGTTTCAACCGCTCTCCCAACTATCGCCCAAGATCTCAACGCTGACGAACTCTTTGTCTGGGTTGCCAATGCATATGTTTTGGCCTCAACCGCCGTTCAGCCACTGTTCGGTCAAGCTGCCAATATCTTTGGACGAAGATCGTTGACTATCGCTTCCGTGCTGCTGTTTATGCTCGGCTCGGGTCTGGCTGGTGGTGCAACGAATATTGGCATGATCATTGCAGCTAGAACCATCCAGGGCGTTGGTGGAGGTGGTATCATAACCTTGGGAGAGATCATTATTTGTGATCTGCTACCTCTCAGAGAAAGAGGTCAATACACTGGATTACTCGCTGGAACATATGCCATCGGGACGATTATTGGACGTAAGTGGTCCTAGCTCTATGATATTGTTTATACTGACAATCAAAGCTGTCCTTGGTGGGATCTTCACTCAACATGTAACTTGGAGATGGATCTTCTACATTAACTTGCCAATTTCTGGAGTAGCACTTCTCTTCATCGTCCCCTTCCTCAACCTGAAGTATCGCCGCGTCGGTACGGTCTGGGACAGAACGAAGCGTGTTGACTGGCTAGGTAACTTCGTACTCATCGGTGCTGTCACCGCAATCCTCCTCGCCCTCGCTTGGGGAGGTACCAAATTCTCCTGGAGCTCCTGGCACATCCTCGTGCCCATGATCATTGGCTTCCTTGGAATCGTAGCCTTTGCTATCATTCAAGTCTCCGGCTACGTCGACGAGCCCACCATGCCACCTCAGCTCTTCTCCAATCGCACCTCAGTCTCCATCTACCTCATGGCTTTCGTTCACGGTATCCTCCTCCTCTACGTCACTTATTTCCTTCCAGTCTATTTCCAAGCCGTCAAAGGCGCCTCTCCCTCAAGAGCAGGTGTTCAACTCTTCCCAACTGCCACAACCATAGCCCCAGCTGCCGCCATCTCTGGCATAATCATCACGATCACAGGAAAATACCGAGCATTCCACTATCTGGGATTCGTTCTCATGTCCCTCGGCTGCGGTCTCTTCGCTCTCCTTGACGAAGACTCTACCGTCGCCGCCTGGGTGGGATATCAAGTCCTCTTCGGCCTCGGCAACGGCATGGTCTACAACTCCATGATCCCACCTCTCCTGGCTTCTCTACCACCCAGCGAGGTAGCAACCGCCACAGCGACCTGGACATTCATGCGCTCGTTCGGCTCGATCTGGGGTATCGCCATTCCATCCGCGATCTTCAACGACCGTGTGAACCACCTGGTCCGAGAAAGGTTGGGCAATGCACCGGCCATCGCTGCTCAGCTTGTCAATGGCAAAGCATATGAGCGAGCCACGGCTGTCTTCATTGCTAGTCTTGGAGCGAATGTTAGGCCGATCGTGGTGGGCATCTATGTTGATGCCTTGAAGGTCGTGTGGTATGCTAGTATTGCTTTTGCGGTCATTGGCTTGCCAATTTGTCTCTTCGTCAAGGGACTTGATTTGAGCAGTGTCCTTGAGACGGAATTTGGGATGGAAGAGAAGAAGAAGAATGGAAGGGGAAGCCCTGTTTGAGTACAGGCGAGCGTGGATCCGGAGACGGTTCATGATTGGGGAGGATGATGATGAAGACGGGCGGTAATGAATTTGCTTCCAAGTGGTTAAGAGCTGCAACTAGAATGCTAGGCGCTGGAGTTAGGGAATTGGTTTGTTTGTTGTCCTGTACATAGTTCGGGATATTTCTCGTCTTTAGGTATCATAAATCTAAAAAGATCGCATCAATCGTCTGCTCCAACTTTTCCAAATCGTCCACTGTGAGTCGAAGAGAGAAGCAAGTTGAACTTGATCCAGTCATCCTCTCGAATCCGCTAGAAGTGCTACCCAAGTTTCGATGTCCTCCATGTCGTAGCTGTTCCTTGGGCAATATGATGGTGTTTACATAGCAATTCTACATGAGAGCAGAATTTCTCTGTGATGATCGCTGTAGATGAACCTTAACATGCTCGCACAATAAAGATTCGGAGAAATGAGTTTTGGATATAGTACAAGTATCTTTAGTCATTACGAAGTACGTGGCATCGAATGCCGTGGTATAACACCTGCGTAGACCCATACATAGTATACAGAAGAACCATCCAGCATTAAGCTGGCAGTCAGAGTGGAAATGGGGTGTGTGTTCAGACAACAAATCGAAGATAAGATCCTCCCTCCCTCGTACAAACGCTCGTCGAAATCAAACACTCTAAGCCTCTACGAAGCCCTTCACGTTCTCCAACCACCGGACGTACTCCTTCTGCTCCTTCATGTCAATGTAATCCGGTACGAAGATAGCCAAGGCAGTGTTGACACCTCGCTCATCCAAGTATCTCTCCAAAAGCACCTGCAAGTCCTCGTCGAGGTTGCCGAATGGTGGGCCGACGTACAGATCCTGTCTCTCATGTACCTTGTCGGCGGACTTGGCGTGTGCGTGTGCAGCATCGGTATAGTAGTATACGTTGTCGATGACGACCATGCCATCTTGTACGACGGCCTCGACGGCCAAAGCACCCTTGTTGGCTTTCTCAACGACGATGTTCAGGCGTGCTGGGAACGATGGGTCTTGCTCCTCCTCGCCTTCTGCGCCCTCCTCGCCTTGCTCTTCGGCGGACTTGCCCTCGTCGGCTTCGTCGCTCATGGCTGGGTCTTGGTAGTCTGCTTCTGGGTCGAGGGCGTTGAGGTCTGCGATGGAGAAGGTGATTCGGATCCTAGAATTACGTTAGCAAGAAATTTCTACCCTTCAGGGGCAGATGTACATACTTCTCATCACCGAATGTTCTTGTAAGAACAACATCCTCCTGACCAGGCGTATCAATGATCTCGAAAGGTCCGTTCTCTAAGTAATCTTTCACACTGGTTGGAATGCCACCCTCCTCCTTCATCTCGTTCTCCATCTGGATCTCAGAGTCCAGCTTCGCGGCTAACTCAACATCGCTCTCACCGGCTGTGGCTCTCCTCGCAGGCGAGGTGGAGAATAGAGCTGTGCTGCATCGCGATGGCTTCCATGCGGATTGTAGGAGTGTTGATGGTCTGGTTGCCTGTCTACAGACGGTGGATGTGCTTAATCTGGAGACTGTTCTTGGGGCCGCGCGGGCGAATGATCTGAGGGAAAGCATGATGGAGAAAGGGTTGGGATTGTGGTGATGAATTAGGTAGGTGGTTGTGGAAAAGTATTGTGTTAATGTTTTGGTTTGATGATAAGGTGCAAGAGAGCTCCCCTTAACTTTTTTTCTTCGGCAAAGCCTCGCGCTTGCCATCAGACGAGGCTGGCTCCATACCGTCTCCTTCATAATTGCACAAATTTATGCATTGCTTCACAACTTCATCGCAGCTTGACCTCTTAACTTCACGAGCCGATCACAACTCGATGGTTTCAAGATTTGCAATGTTTTGCGCCTGTGATCGTGCAGACGGAAGCACGATTGTAGACGTCCATGGTCAAGCTTTGACGTATATCTATCGGGTATCAAAGGGAACCCAACTGCTATCTTCCTCTATGTGAATAGTTCTTTGATTGTATTTGGAGACAACGCGTTACTCTTGCGGCCTAGCAAGACTTATATCATGACCCATCTACCAAGAAAAGTACTTGCAAGAAGCTGATTGATTAGCTTGCACAGTTTCGAGGCCAGTGCTCATACTTCCTACCAGATCTTGTAAACAACAGTCCAAATGGCCTCATTTCGAGAGTAGAGGACGGATATCAATCAATTCGAGAAGGTACAACTTCAAGTGCCCATGCTCCATTGAACGATGCGAGTCCCAAGCTCCGTTTTTCAAACAAGTGAAAACAAGATACAATTTCGGAGCATCACTAATCTGGCAAACCTCTTGGTAGCTCATCTGACACAACTAGAGAACAACAAGAAAAAACGCGTTCTCGGATTGAGTGAATTATATTGCAAAGCAAGCGACTGCGTGGGTCTGATTTGAAGGAAGAAAAGATCGCACCAGCGAACGCTCTTGAGATCTCGCCCGAGAAATATATTTGAGTTCAGTCCAAGACGGTATCCTTCAACTCCGACCGCGAGATATATTCTCTGGACGGAATGATTACTCAATGTATATATATAAAATGGCAGTATGCAATCGATCAGTCCCTATTAAATCATCTGAACTCGATTGCGCATTATCTCACGTCAAGTCAAACTTCAAAGCCTCTCATCCAAAGCACAACTCTTCAAAATGCAATTCGCTTTCCTCACTATGCTCGCTGCTGCTGTAACCATGGCTTCAGCTATCGCCATTCCCAACCCATTCCCTCAGAGCCCTTGTAGCCCTGCCTTCAACCAGGCGTGTATTGACAACGTAAGACTTCCACAATCAGATTCGATAGGAAGCATTGCTGATATCTTGTACAGTGTCCTTTGGACAAGAACTATGATTGCTTCAACGAGACCTGCTACTGCAGTTAGATACAAGAATCTTGATCGAGATCGGGTTCGCCGATATTTGTGCTGAGGAATAGGTACATTAATCATGGAAAGACTGCTAAGATGAAGGACTTTTGGAGACATAGGGAAACTGGCAGAGAGATGTAGTTGGGTACGCATTTAGATGATCACCTGAGAACTACTAAACTTCTCATGCCACGATACACCTACCTGACCTGAACTCTTCCACTATTCCCAATGATTGACATATCCAAGAAACGTCCTTGAGAAACGGTATTCAATTGAGGGATATAGCTTCTTGTTTCCGGCATAACATCTTGAAGTAGCAGCTGTTTGCTCTGTGGAGTAACATTCCCTCCATATTTGATCTCCCGGCTGAACAAACAGGATATTCTGATTCCTAAGCAAACAAAGCCAATAATTCCACTGGTAGCATGAGGTACTGGAAAGCCAAGTTCAAAAGCGCAAGGTGTAGTGAAATTAAATAGCATGACTTCCAAAACAAGAGATCGTGCTGCGCAGAGACGAATGACAGTTGATTGACAAGTATAGAAAGTCGAAATCCACTGGACAACGCTTTTAGAAGAAGCGGTGTCCTATTCAAATCTCCACAGTGTCAAGGAATTCCAGATGCACGCAAACCTACTGTATTTGCACTTTGGTAGACGACTGGTATATATTAAGTCTTTGTACTGAGAACTCCCAGGCAACTCGCTCAGTATGCTGTAAGTTGGCGTGGCTAAGGGTCTCAGCAAGTGTAAGATGTTTGTGGCATCTTCTGATTGCCTTTGTCGATAGAAAAGTTGCTCTATACCTAGAGTGAATTATTCTGGAAATCATAGTAGAGCATGTTCGCAGAGAAATGAGTCAAATCGATGTTAAATGGAGACCCTTTCAGGATACTGATCTACCCCGTTTCAGGTTTAGCGCACTGTTCCAAGGTGGAGATGCAGTCGGCCCAACTGGAACATGAGGCTGCCGCTGCCTGTCTGACAACCTTGAACTCCAAACCACATCGACGCCCAGGTTGCCAGCATTTAAATCCAAAGGAAGTTTTGGAAAACTACTGCAGCAAAATACATTCTGATTTCGCCTCACTCCCAACAGTATTCCAAGTCTAGAACTATGGCCAACCCGAACCAGTACTTTCTACTGGCTGATCACATTAAGCTGTCCTTACTAGAAAGGCAACGAGCAATATCATTGAACCTCGAACCTACTTCACAAGATGGACATATTTCCCGATCATTAGACTCTCTGCGAGAAGGACTTGAAAGCGTCATCGAGGAGCGGATCAGGTTGCAGGAAGCAGGGGACATATCGTCAGTAACTCTGAGGTTCGCCTCAACAGCCATTCTGACCATCTATCAGAGCATCCAGCGCACTCCAGGAAACAGAGAAGAACCTCCAGAAACAATACAATGATTTAACAGCGCAATTCCGTGGCGTCCCAACAGACACCGCATCCTCCACGATTACCCATCCCAACGACCCCTCACTCTCCGACGACTTCGCTCGAGCAACAGAGCGGCCGCGCGTTACATCCTCCTCGTCTTTCCTGAAGAAATCCCTCCGCGGATCAACAGGACCAACCGCTCCCTCCCCAAAATCAGTACGCTTTTCAGATGCGCCATCTATTCAAGACGAGGATGATGCTCGCAATGCCCTCTTTCCGTACAGAGACGATCCTACGTCCGGCCCACCAGATCAATCCCATCTCGACAATCAGCAGATTCACGCCTACCACTCGCAGGTACTAGCTGAGCAGGATGAGGCACTAGACAGATTGGGTGAATCGATTGGCAGGCAGAGGGAGCTGAGTATACAGATTGGAGATGAGTTGGATGAGCATGTTCAGATGCTGGATGATGTTGATCGGAGGGTGGATAGGCATCAGACGTCCTTGGACAAAGCGAGGAAGAATCTGGGCACTGTAGCAAGGAAGGCGAAGGACAACATGCAGTTGACGATCATTGTGATCCTGATCATAATACTGGTCTTGCTGATCATTATCCTGAAGTAAAGGGCAGCGTCGGTTGACTTTCGGAGTTTGGGAGCATCTCTATTTATTCTTATGCACTGCATGGCGTTGGGGGTTGAATTTTCTCGGTGTGTATATAGCTGGACTTAATAAGAATAGCCTGGACTTGAAGTATAGATCAGATTGCACAATATCAATCGCTTCGTGGCTTGGTAGCTGCGGAATACATTGGCTATCATACATAATGGCCTACTACCATTCTCGATATCCTCCACTATTTACAATCCGGGATCTTGACTAGTTCCACTCCTGAAAGCGAAGATGTCAGCACAGTTTCCAAAGATCATTGGCACTGGGAGCAGACCAAGGAACTCCAATGGGAAAAGGAAGGCCGCGCCTACTTGTGCTTCTTCTCTACATGCTCCTTCGTCTTCTTCTGCATCTCCTCGATCGACTCGTTGCTAGATCGGTCTGCGGCAACCTACGAGGATGTCTATTAGCTCGAGGCCTTCCAAATGCCGGCTTCTTCCCAAGTACGGGAGAAGTAGAGAGTACTTACAGCCTCCTCGCTATCACTGGCTAATTCCGGCTTCCAGTGTCCCTTTCCCTCCTTCTGCTTCTGCAATTGATCTTGCTTATGTCTCTCGTTCGACTCGGCTTGATCAGGGTTGTCTGGACCATCTTCATCAGTCCAATTCCTTTTCCAAATACTCCGAGTTTTGACTCCAAAACCAGAGTCCAGGTTTCAGAAGGGTAGGAAGTAGCTTACGGCGATCGCTCTCCTTCAGTGCCATAAAGGTCGTGCTGCTGAAAGGTCTTGTAGCGACGACTGGGCGAGCAGCTGCGAATCTTGCGGTTCGGAGGACGAAAGACATGTTGATTATGTTTGCGGGATTTGTTGCTTTGTTTGTTGACTGCTCAGTTGAAAATGCGTATTAGCTCAAGCTCTCCCTTCGTCCATCAAGACAGCTCCTGGAGCTTCAACAATGACTTACTTACAAGAGACGATTGAGAAAGTCAAAGACGGTACGGATATTCAATTGAAGGTGCAATGATGATTGCTTCTTTTTCTTCTCACACTACGAGGTCCAGCTAAACTAGCTCATCAAGGGGGGGTTGGCAGGCACATGTTGACTGTATCCGAGGGTAGAAATCAAGTTGACGTCATTGTTCGATGGGAGGACCCCTCCCCTTGCCATGTTTTTATATGTGGGGACCGGTGATCCCCCCGGCTTTCGGCCCTGGGGTGTCAGCATCATTTGACAGTCAATCACTGGATAGGCTGGAAACGATATTTGGTGATGTACTAAAGCTGTGCTGTTACATGTGCGTCTCTTTAGGGAAGTGTAGGTGATGCATCAGGTTTCGAGGGGCCCAATATGGCGGGATATTTTGTCTTATCGTCTCCGATTTCAGAACTATCATCATCGGCTCCTGTTCTATGCTTTGACAAATTTGTGTTGATTGATGATGTGGAATTTTGTATGCTCTCTGAGCTTCATTATATTCAGTCATACTTGTTGTAATCTGAAAGCACGATCCGCTGCAATATCACACATTGCCTAGATTCCTGTGAGCTGATCATCATCCATCTGGCAATTCTGAGCACTTACTTTGATTGCCTCTGCTCTCTCGAGCTTGATATCTCCCCTATCGATTCTTGATCTCATATTCTCCATAATTACCGGCCGCGAACGTCCATTGACAAAAACCCTAAGAGCATTTAGTACAAGCTAACAATGAATCGAGTGTGCAAACTCACACATATATCAACCCCGGAAAGGCTTTCTCATACTCCTCATTGAGCTCCTTGAGTTTCCTCGCCTCTTCCTCTCCTCCAGTATTCAATTGTGCTTGTTCAGCTTGTGACTGAGCACTATCAACCTTCTTTGCGCCAAGTCTAGGGTGAGCTCCGAGAATCTTGTCGAGCCATTCCGTGTCACTTGTCGATGGACTCTCCGCTAAATCTGTCAATTGGACGCCCACACTCGCGACGAGATCGTGGTAGGAGTCAAATTTCTGAGTATGAAGAAGATCAAGTGAAAGTGTGTGGAGAGCTTCACATGGTTCGAAGAGTGCATCTAAGACGGTAGCTCGCTCGAGTGTAGGAAGTGTGGAGAGACTTGAAATATCGGGGAGCTTAAAACTCGACATGTTGAAGGAAGTTTCTGATTTCGAATTTGGATATACGGATAAAGCATCCAAGAAGAAAAGAGATTGTCCTCTCAATATTATACAATAAGCAAGGCTTGAGACCCTCGCTCGGAACCGCCCTCGATAAGTACCTCGATACTACTAAGTCAAAATAAGCTAGTTCCCACCCACCCCTGCCAATATTTTCTGCCATCGAGACCTCTAAATGCCATCACACAGAGCCCCTCCCTCTGCGCCCGATAAACCTCTTACTTCTTTGCGCATCATGTCTTCCAATCCTCCCTCGGGCACGTCAACGCCCAATCCGCGCTTCACATCGCAGACCAAAACAGCAGAGGATCTCCTCAGTACCCAAACAGTCGGTCTGGTCAACCTGTCCGATTATCGCAAGCGACGCGCCGAAGCAATCGAGCAGAAAGAGCGTGATGTACAAGATGCGATACTGGGCGCCGTGAGCGGACGGGCGACTCCAACAAGTGACGGGTGAGTGCTACACTTAGCCCAACACAAACCCGTGGGAACAGGACTAATGGCTGTAGTACAGTGCATCAACACCCAACCAGCCTCCCTTGAAGAAGAAGAAACGTAAAGTAGGAACACCGAAACTATCATTTGGAGATGACGAGGAAGATGGCGAGGGGACAGATGCGGCAAAATCGAACACAGCTTCACCGAGATCAGGTACTCCGAGCGAGGGTATCATGAAGAAGAAGATGGGCGTTAACGCCTCCGTTGGAGTGGTCCCAAAGGCTTTGACGAAAGGGGCACTGTTGAAGGAGGCGCAGGCCAGGGAGAGTCTAAGGAAGGAGTTTATGGTGTTGCAAGAAGCTGTGAAGAGGACTGAGATTGCTATTCCGTTCGTTTTCTACGACGGTACAAATATTCCTGGAGGGGTTTGTAGGATCAAGAAAGGCGATTTTATATGGGTCTTCTTAGATCGGAGTAGGAAAGTTGGAGCGGAATTAGGGGTCGGCGAGAAAGTCAACAGTAGGAGAGAGTGGGCAAAGATTGGAGTGGACGACTTGATGTTAGTTCGGGGAAGCCTCATCATCCCACATGTAAGTCCCTCCAGCGCCCATTCCATACAATGATGCTAACGAAAGAAGCATTACGACTTCTATTACTTCATTATAAATCATACTAAGGGGCCAAATGACACGCTACTCTTCGACTACTCTCCCGAACCACCAAAGAATAGCACACCAATACCCGAACCCACCGAAGCCGAGAATTACAACCCTCTTTCGACACCATCAACAAAGCCCAAGACCCCAACAGAGACTGTCGATAATTCAGAGCTCGAAGGAATCAACGATGATCCAACAATTACTAAAGTCGTCGATCGTCGCTGGTATGAAAGAAACAAGCACATATTCCCTGCTAGTGTATGGCAGGAATACGATCCAGAAAAGGACTATCAGAAGGAGGTGAAGCGAGATCTGGGTGGCAACGCATTTTTCTTCTCCTAAGACAGACCGATTTAAAATGTTGCGAAAATAGACCTGGCTGGGGATAGACGGAAATGAAAAGCTGCTGATCTTCAAAGAAATTCAGTCCTGTGGTCATCTGAAAGACTTGAAAGTACCGTGGTTGTAAGTTCTTCTTAATCCTGTCTCACCATCACTTTGATGAGATAGGCATAATAGGTGCAAAAATTGAAGCGGGTTCTACTTGTCAGCGACGAGGGACGTTTCGCAAATCCAGCATCTCATATATGGAGATTATGGGTGTGGCGTATCGAGGTAAGCCAACCTTCATTCTCTGCTTGACCATGTTGCATCACAGGTCCCGCTCACAAGTTCAACTCTGCGCTTGGTCCACCCTCCAAACTGCTTGTCATATCTCCAGCGATACAAAGGTCTTTGACAAATCACCAGCATCTTCTTCGATCAGAAAGGACATAATTTGAGATCTGCAAGCTGGTGTGGTAGATGACCTTCTACAAGGACAATCAGTTGGCGATATGCCACCTCGTCCAAGCGACCGAAAAGCTCCTGCAACTGCGCTACGATTCGACTTTTGCCAGCCGAAGGGCTATTTGAAGACGACCTTCCTGTTGAAGAAAGAGAAGATGAGCATTGACATGGATTTCCACCGCGCCATGCAAATCTCAAGTGAGAAAAGCTCATAGAAGTGGCAATTGGCAACATCGCAGAGTCTTATGGAAACTTCTACCTCGGAAAGGCTCTTAACATTTCAGCTGTCTGCGAAACGGACGAGTATCTGTGGCCCGTTTTTCGAAATTGTTCAATCTCTCAACTTAACCAGGCCAATCTTCACTTGCGCTTCCGGAATTCTAGATGACCTGTCATCGACAGTGGCGGTGTTCCTTGGTGCGTCTGGGGGGATGATACATGTCACTCTGTACCGAATGACATGATCCAATTGTGTTTAACACGACTTTCACCCCTTTGACGATGGTCCGTTTGCTCCGAAAGCATTCGTGATATGCGCAAATTTGAGTCAATCAGAAGGAGGAAAGCTATGCACCCCGCAATCCATTCAAGGGGTAAAATGGGAAGGCAATTCATTTGACCCTGGCACGGCACTTCAGATGGTAAGTCTCGATTGGTCAGCGACGAAAACATCCAGCGCCAAGGCTACCAGATAAAGTGCGTTCATTGTGGAGGCTGCCGAGTATGGCTGAACTACCAGCCGATCATCTGCGGGTGGTATATGGGGTCTCCAGGCAAAATAACCTTTTTCAAACACCATGTCTTCTATTGCTTCCATTTGTTATTCACGATCTCATATGGAAGTTTGTTTGATGTTGGTGATGATACAGGATTACTACCAACACTCGAATACCTTTCATTGTCAAATGCTGATTTCGTCTTTGCAACTTTTATTTGATACTTCTCCTCCAAATACTGATCCCTTAGCGAGACACCCAAGTCATTTGGCCCTCAGAAGTCTCTGATATTACATGTACTTTATATGATGTCCCATCTCATAAAACATGCATTTGCGCCTCCATGCTTTCATCAGCCTGTTCTCCCAGATCGTCCTCGGCGATCTTCTATTCGTCAGGTGTTTAACATATTCTGCCAAGAAGGCTTGTGATTTTCGGCTCAGACAGGATTATTGATCCGTTGATGGCGAAACATACGGCGGAACATCTCCATTCTTCCTCTTCTAGAAAAAGTTTCTCCTCTCAAGGGTCACAAGGACCCAGAGACCCCATATATCCGCTCATATCGGCCCTGGTGTTCCTGATCCCGTTCAGGCAGAGGAGCAAGTTTGCTCACTAGTATTGGACCTCCAGAGCTTTAAGTATAAGACCTGGCATCCCTCGGCCATATCCAATTCTTTTCGCCGCCACCTGCTCCTCACATTCTCTTTGATACACTACAGCTACGAAAATGAAGTACTTCTTTGGTCTCGCTGCTTGTGCGGCGCTCGCTCTTGCGGTTCCAGCTCCAACGGAGACTATTGAGAAGAAGGATAACATCCAGGCTCGTGCTGCCTGTGCCTCCGCGGTTACACTTGCTCCTGGATCTAACCCATTTGCATCTCGCACACTTCATGCAAACTCAATCTACGCGGCGAAAGTCGCCGACGCTGTAGCAGCCATGTCCGATGAATCCTTGAAGACAAAGGCAGCGGCTGTAGGAAAAGTCGGTACCTTCTTGTGGATGTGAGTATTGTAAACGGCGAGGATGGGCTATGCTGACCGCTTCATCAGCGATACCATCAGCAGAATTCCAGTGGTCGCCCCGACTCTCGCAGAGGTCCCATGTGGTGATATTCTTGGTCTCGTCATCTACGATCTTCCTGGACGTGACTGTGCTGCCAAGGCGTCTAACGGAGAGCTTGCGGTCGGAGAGTTGGCCAGATACAAGTCGGAGTACATTGACCGTATGTCAAGGCATTTCAATTCTCTCCCAGCAATACTGACAGATCATCAGCAATTGTTGCCGCTATCAAGGCAGCTCCCAATGTCGCGATTGCTCTTGTCATCGAGCCCGACTCCCTTCCGAACTTGGTCACCAACGCCAACTTGACAAGTTGCCAGGCATCGTCCCAGGGTTACAAAGACGGTGTTGCATATGCCTTGAAGAGTCTCAATCTCCCCAACGTTGCCATGTACGTTGATGCTGGTCACGGTGGATGGCTCGGATGGGATGCCAACCTTAGTATGTTCTACTGTCCGCACATATTTCTCACACACTGACAATGATCCTTCAGAGCCTGGTGCCGAGATGCTCGCCAGCGCCTACAAGGCTGCCGGAAGCCCCAAACAAGTCTTCGGTATCGCTACCAACGTTGCAGGATGGAACGCCTGGTCCATGAACCCTGGAGAATTCGAAAAAGCCTCTGATGCCAAGTACAACAAGTGCCAGGACGAGAAGCGCTACATCGCAGCATTCGCTCCTGCCCTCAAGACCGCAGGCATGCCCAACCACGCCATCATCGACACTGGCCGCAATGCTGTCCAAGGCCTCCGTCTCGAGTGGGGTGACTGGTGCAACGTCAACGGTGCTGGCTTCGGTGTCCGACCTACCTCTTCCACAAGCGATTCTCTCGTCGATGCCTTCGTCTGGGTCAAGCCCGGTGGAGAATCCGATGGTGTCAGCGACCCCAGCGCTGACCGTTATGACTCGTTCTGTGGTCATGCTGATGCTTTCACTCCCTCTCCACAGGCTGGACAGTGGAACCAGGCCTACTTTGAGATGCTGGTCAAGAACGCTAAGCCATCTTTCTAAGTCATGCTATCTTGTTGTACATATCAGATGGCAAGCCACTCTTTATGGAGTGTCAAAAACGTGGAGAAAGTTCATTCGTTCTTGGTGAGAGAGGTGTCTCTGGATGAGAAATTGGTGGTTGCTAAAGATTGATACTGTATATATGCTACTCAATGCACATACTTACCAAAGCAAGCTATCTTCCGTCGTGTCTTCTATCTATTCAACATTATTCTTGCTCCTCCAAAGTATCATCGTCGCCAGCAAACTCGCCCTCTATTGCCAACCATACAGTGAACAACCAATGTCACATCTAGCCAGCACACACCTCTCAGCCGCTCGCTCATGCGGTCAATTTATCATACCAAACCCCAATCTATCTCTTCATCTACATTACCAAACATGATCTTCCCGGAAGAAAGTTGAGCCTAAATATTATCATGTGGGGTAGTGAGACGAAATGTACATGGGTTTAAGCCGGAGCATATCGCCCGTAATATATGTAGATGGTACCTTTATTGTCGATGCAATATGGCCGGATGAGAAGTCTTCAGGTACCGGGGAGGAGGTGTGCCCACTTTGGAACGGACAGTGATGGGTCTGCCGTTTGGGAATGATCGGTGGGCGATCATGGGCGAAATCTGTTCGAGCATCACGTACTCACTTGTTCTAGACGAGTGGGATGTCGCAAGAAACTACCATTTAATTTAACAACTGTTTGGAGTGATTGTGAGGTTAATCGAGTATGAGCTACTTGCTTGTTAATTTTTATCAATCCAAGTGTTCTCGCGAAAACGACAGGTCACAAAATACTCTTGAACGAAGAAGGGACACTTCAAATTCCAGTACTCAGTGGAACCAAGAAATGTGCCGAGTTTCCTCAGTGTCGCCATATTTCTCGTATCCCAGGTCGAGGACGACTAGACTGAATTCTATTTAGCAGTACTTCACCACGTCTGTGCTTTCACTTCACGCTCACTCTCCTGAGCTCGGTGCTCTCGGGGCTTTAGGAGCTTTCGGTCTCGCCCTCGGCCTGGAAACAAAGCTCCAACTTCCCCCACCTCCACTCCGCCCGCGCCCACTTCCCCTCCCGAAAGCCAATTTGGAGGGGCGATTTCCCCACTCCGCTGCCGCCTTGAGAGTTCAAGCTCATTCCGTACCTGATTTCATGATCTGGTTATATGTTTGGCTTAGAGCTAATCAGAAACAGTTTGCCATACTGAAATCTTGATCTTCGTGACTTTGACAATCTTGCTCAGCCAAATCTCACTTGTACAATATACCATTTTGTGAGATCAACATGACTCAAAGCAAGTCTTTAACGCCGGTTCACTTCTTCTCTCATGGCTCGACGATGATGCTTGGGGAGGAATCTGCCTCAGCCACATATTGGAAGAAGTGTGGAGATGCTGCTCTGGCAAACGGCATCAAGCATGTGGTGATGATGGTGAGTTACCCTTCTCCAAAGGCCATCATATCTCAAAGAATGCAGTATTGATTTGTAACAGGGAGCACATTGGGCAACACTCGGCGACGAAATCGAAGTAGCAGCCAACCCAGCACCTGCCAAATCCCCAGTCGCCTACGTCGAGCCCTCCAAATTCGTGCCGTACAAACTCAATCCAGACTTACCCATGGCATCACGCTGTGTAGATATGCTCAAGAAAGGCGGCCTGAAAGCAAAGCTCAACGAGAAGTTCGATTGGATCCATGACACCTATCTGATTCTCATCCGGATGTTTCCAGATGGCTGTCCGCCAACGACAATTATCAGCATGAACGCAAGATACGACCCGCACTACCATGTTAAGGTGGGAGCAGCTCTCCGACCACTGAGAAATGAAGACGTACTATTCATTGGTACTGGAGGAGCTGTGCATAATCTGTATCGCAATAATTGGTTCCAGATGCTGCGGTATCGTGGTAAGTATTCTTTTGTTCCGTCCATTACAATCTCTCGCTAATGTGTCTCTCAGATAACTTTGCGATGGAATCACCTCCTGACAGCACGATGCTTGACTTCCGACAAGAATTCGAGGATGCGATCACGAAGAATTCAGGGCCGGATCTTCGTCGTGCAATGACGATGTTGATGAAAGTCCCCAAATACCGCGATGCCCATGGGACGGATGACCATTTTATGGCTGCGATGTTTGTGGCTGGACTTTGTGGGTCGGTGGAGGATATTGGGACGGCTGCTGAGTTGGGTGCGGAGGATTGGGAGTTGAGGAATATGTGCAATAGCCAGTTTACGCTTGGAAGGTGGTCTGGGTCTGGTCTGGTTGCTGCTCGGTAGTTCATTGTTGAATCGTAGCATCGGAGTTTGTTGTATTCAGAAGTAACGTCAATAATAAATTGAAAGCGTGAATAGTACACCAAGAGGGTACATATTATTGATAATTCTGACTCATCAGTATCTATTTCCCTTGCATAGCTAACTCTCGAAGCTGGTATGAGCATGCTTCACCTATCATGATGGACAAATGAGTAAGTCAAAGTTTATGCATTCTATCTATAATAACGAACTGGCTGCCCATTCCTGGTTGTCCAATCCGTGCACACCACTTTGATCTCCCGCATCTAGATAGCCACTCACCACGCCCTTTGGATCCCACTTCTTTCTCAACGTCATCAGCCGCTCCGCGTTCTCGTCTTTCCAGAACTTTGTCTTCCGCTGCTGGAAATCACTGTCTCCCAGGTACGCCCCAACACTTGACGGCGCGACATCCTTCATAATGTCATGGACCCAGTTTCTACATCTTTCATCGTCCTCAGGCTTCTCCCAGATTGTGTACAGGGCAAAGTAATGATCCGATTGCATACTCAGCGCCATGTCTGGTAGGACTCTTCGGCTACCAGGAGCCATGCTGAACCATAGCGCGAAGCTCTTCTTGTGCGGCAACGTCGTGAAAGCTTTCTCTAGAACAGTAGATGCATCTGAGTCGTTTGCTAGATATGCATTCTCGGCACAGTATCGGTGGTTCGAAGGATTGGCAGCAGCTTGATCGGCGTATTGTTCTTTGATGCTCGTGGGCTCGCTTATTATTTCTACGAGAGCTCCTGGTGGTCGAGTGCTGTTTATGGGCTCGAGAGCTGCGAGTGCAGCTTCGCGCGTTGATTGAAATGTTATGGTGTTGGCCATGATGCAGGGTTGATCGAGTCCAGGAGGAGTGAGCCCAACAGCTACGATTTCATTTCCGTCGTCTGATGTGGGAGATATCTGGTCCTGTTAGGTTGAGTACTTGAAAAGGAGTATTAACAAACTCGCCTTTGTTATCCAATTCATCACGACTTTGTATTCTGATATTGGATAGATGAAGATCGACTTTAACATGACTTCTGGTCTGGGGCGGACCTTCAGGTAAAACCTGGTCACAATGGCAGGAAAACCTAATCATCGTCAGTATCTTGCAACGAAAATTACAGATGGGTATTTCATACCTGGTCCCGCTCCGCGAGCACACCAGAATAGTTCAGCATTTTCAGTTTCGCTACAGTGCAAGCTCTCTCCCGCAGCAGTAACCACATCAATACCCGCGATCTGCTCGCAGGCCCATCCCCAATTCTAGAGATTGTCAATACCAGCAAAGCGAAACAACAATCTCGCCACACACCTTACAGTTCCAGCCCATTCCACCCTGCAGCAGGAATCCCCCAATGCCAACATCGGGGCAATGTCCGCCGCAGAACAACAAGCCTTCTGGCACCAGCTTCTCATTGAGCATCATCCCAGTAGTACTCGGGGATGCAGCCACAATCTTCTTTTCCTTGTCGACTTCCAGATGCTTCATGTTTCCCAAATCAATCAAAATCGCATCGTCTCGAACGCTCCATGCCGCCCAGCTGTGCCCACCAGATCTAACCGAGACCCTGCATCCGAGTTTGTTGGCGAGCTGAACAGCTTCCTGGACATGCGCTGGATGTGTTGCTTCAACAACTGCCCTGGGATAGCGGTTTGGTCTTCTTGCGTTAAAAACACGTCCGACGCGTGCCTTCTCGTAGGTATCTGTCAGGGCATCTTTTTGCCAGATGATTGGGAGTGGAGGAATTGCCATTGTGATGTCAAGTATGGTTTGATTGCAAGCAAAGGTGAAGTCTGACAAGATCAAATATGGAATTCTCCAGCAACAATTTTGAGCATAAATTATTTCGACCCTGACATCTGAAAATAAAAATACAGAAGCTACCCCGCGGTCGAGCTCCGCACCCCACACTTCTCTAACTGATGTAGTATGGTCTATTGTCTCGGCTTGTGGAGACGAGGATTCAGACCAGCCGCGATTCTCTCCACGTCGGCTTCTGTCGCGCGCCTCCACATGCCGCATCCATCAACGACACATGTCCAAAATTGAGTTTGAGATTTGGGACCCATTGGCACTTCACGATAAACATTCATTCGCCCTAGCTTGAGTGGCATACGGCGGTATGTCTCAATGAGGAGGGCCCCAGATTGCTTCCCCAGACGCGCCCAGACTCTGGATTTGTGATTTGCGGGTTTGCGGGGGAGGCGTCGACACTTTCACGACTTTGAATCGATACTGTCTAGGCTCTGCTGTTGTCTATTTACATCATCTAGACCGACTGCCCCCTTGACATTGAATGAAGATCAGGTCATTTATTTTTCGATATTCACCTTGACAAGACACAAGTCCAAGTCCCATTGGAGACATTTCGATACTACCCCTATCTCGTTTGTCGGTCACTCTACAGCAACTATGTCGACCACCATTGAGCCTATCAATACCAATCATGGTACCAAGGAACCTCTCAAGAAGATCCAAACACTTGGAAGTGTTCGTCAAAGAGATGAGCACACGAACGAGATCATTCTGATCCCAACACCATCTCAGGATCCAAATGACCCCCTGAATTGGTCCGTACTCTTTCCCTGACACGCAGCACTTTCACAGAAGCTGACTACAACACAGGAGCAAGACTCGCAAGTACTACATGGCAACGCTTATCTGCCTCGCCATGTTCATGTGCAACTTTCTTGCTGCCGGACCAACTGTAGCTATCCTCGAGACGGCTCTTGACTTCTTCCCACCCGTTGCAGGCCCAGCTAGTATTCCAGCTGCCATTGCAAAGACAGCATACTTCTTCACCACCACTGCGCTGCTTCAAGGAACTGGTAATCTGATATGGATGCCACTGGTCAACAAATATGGCCGACGACCTATCTACATCGCATCCTACACTTTATATCTTGGTGTTGCTCTCTGGTTGTCCTTCACCAAAAATTACGGCAGCTTCCTGGCTGCTCGCATTCTGATGGGTTTCGCGTCAGGAGCTGCTGAGACTATGGCTCCTATTTCGATTGCTGATGGTAGGTCAAATATTTTAGATCGGGGCAGGAGCGTACGCTGACGTATTTATAGTTTTCTTCTTGCACGAGCGCGGGGCGGTCATGGCGTAAGTAGTTCTGCATCCTATGATATCGCCTTCACTGACAAGATTCAGTATGTACACATCTGCATTGTCGTGTGGAGTAGCGGGTGGACTCGTTATTGCTGGGTAAGCATAGTGCTGCATTCTGCGACCACTTCGGATCTGACAAGACTAGGCTTATTACAATCCACAACACCTGGCGAACCATCTACTATGTTGGCACAGCTCTTATCGGCACCCTTCTCATTCTCGTCATTTTCACCTTCCCCGAGACCAGCTACATTCGAGACATCACACCAAGCACCAGTGGTTCGGAAACAGCTATCTCTGACGAGAAGGTGGGCACCTCATCAGTCGAATTCGCAGAGAATGGATCACGAACCATCCCAAAGCGCAAGACCTACCTCCAGGAGCTCAAAGTCTTCACCGGGACATACACCACGGAGTCCCTGCTCAGCCTCTTCCTTCGACCAATTGCGCTTGTCGTACTTCCTCCGGTTTTGTGGGGCTCTCTCGTCATGTCAGTAACCATCGGCTTTCTCGTCGCAGTGACTTCAAACGTTGCTCCGGCGTTTTCTACGGCATACGGATTTGTAGCATGGCAGACAGGTCTCTGCTTCATCTCAGCCATCATCGGATCACTTATCGGAATCTTCGCTGGAGGGCACTTGAGTGATATGGTAACGGACTTCTTCACCAAACGAAATGGAGGTTTGAGAGAGCCAGAAATGCGACTTCCAGCCATGGCCATCAGTCTTATTACCACCCCTCTGGGCCTTATCTTGTTTGGAGTCGGCATTCAGAACAAGCTTCACTGGATCTGTCCTACCATTGGTCTTGGTCTTTGTAAGTACATTTATCGTAGTTTGTTCTCACGGTCTAATGAACTCTAGTGAACTTCTCCATCGTCCAAGCCACCAACGTCTCCCTTGTGTATACCATTGACTGCTACCGACCGATTGCCGGAGAAGTCACTGTCACGACTGTGGCGTTAAAGTCCTGCTTCGGGTTCCTCCTCTCTTTCTACACGAATCCTTGGATCGACAAAGTTGGATATCTGAATGCGTATGGCACGATGGCTGGCATTGCGGCGGCCGTTCTCTTGTGTGCTATTCCGATTTACTTCTTCGGAAAGCGCATCCGCCATGCTACTTGGCATTGGTCTGTTGTCAAGTACGTTCACTGGGACGAGGATCGTGAGGTCGGTGAATAAATTATCATCAGACGGTGAGATTACGGTTGGCGTACAGGGTGATTTTGAACGCTAGTTTAGAGTCTTCAGAGATTGCAAAATGTAGCTGAGAAAATAGTGTAGTTTGCGAATGGACGTAGTTATTGATTTGGTTATATTACCCATATTCGTAGATGTTTATATCGAAGAGATGTCTTTATTCACAAAAAAATCCAGTTAGTAAGTACATCAGCTCTCAGTAAGTGAGAAGCGTATGATCAGCAAAATGATAGGGCTTCATGGCCAAATTCCAGGATTCTGGCCCCTAAAACCCCAGCCATTCCTCGCTAAACCTGATAAGCGAAAGCCCCTTAATTTCCGCGACTTAGTGATTCGTTGACACGCGTCTTCCCCGCAGCTCGCCCTCTCGACTCTCGAGTCAGTCTAAATTTACGCCCCCAGTTTTCCTTCAAAGCTTCCTGCACCCCGCGTTTCGGGTCGATTTCATACTCTCCTCCACATCCCTTTATCTTAACGACCTTCGTTGCAATTACCTCTCCCCTCCACCCTCGAAACTTCCCGCCGGGAGAGTAAATTGCAGAGATGGAGCAGCAGATGGATCACCAGAATCCCGGATCCGACCGCACGAGTCCGACTCCTGTCCCGACTTCAGCTCCAAGTCCATTCAAATGTAATGTCTGTCAAAGGAGCTACTCCCGAGTTGATCACTTGGCTCGGCATTTCCGTACACGTATGTTCTAGACAAGTACCCTGTCTGAGGAAGATTAGATACTGATTCTGGAGCTTGTCTTGATTAGATACCGCCGAAAAGGCATACCGTTGTGACGTATGTTCGAAGTCCTTTACTAGAGCGTAAGTCCCGACCTACTAGAGCTGAAGTCATTTGTATCTTCGATGTTCTATTGGTGCACAATGATTGCCGACTGACATAGACAGAGATCTATTGAAAAGGCATGCTTCGGCTCATACAGACAGTCGCCGGCATCGTAAGAGCCATCAGCCACGTGCCGGTCGTGTCTCTCAAGCTTGCAAAGCATGCGCGGGAGCAAAACTGAAATGTAAGGAAGAGAAGCCTTGCCAAAGATGTGTGTCCAAAGGAATCAGATGTGAATACAACGAGCAAGAACACAGAAGCGTTGAGTCTTGGCGAGGCGGAAGCATCGATGAGAGTTTCAATCAAGCAAATGGCGGTGGGATGACAGATGCTGGGAGGGCAAACGAGATGGTTTTTGACCCCGGCAATGGTGCAGGACTCGAGGACTGGATGCTTGGAAATGCTCAAAATGGCAATGGACAGGCTGGTTCGAGCGGCATGGATCGTATGCTTCCTCCGCCCAATTCTGTTGACCCAATCTGATGATCAGCTAGATATGTCCGGGATGCTACCGCCGGATCAGACTGCGGATACGATGATGGAAGTCAACGACAATTTGTTTGCAGATTTCCTCAGGGACATCATGATGCCACCCCAATCCGGACCATATGACGGCCAGATGCATGTCGACGGTGTTGATACTCCATCAATGGCCTTTCGTGATCTCTTTTCGTTCGGTCAGGACTCGAACCTTGAGCTCAATAATCAAGATTATACCCTCATGGATTTTTACCAAGGCAAGAGTATAGCAGAGCCACCTCCGCCAAGGCTCGCAAATCCAACTTCTGTTTCATATCAGGCTCAGACACCTCAATCAGAAGCTACAAATCAACCCTCTTCGGAAAGTCTGGCACTTGGAACGGAAGCGTTCAAGCGGTCCCTCTGGTGCTGGACTCCAGTGCGGCAAGATGCAGGACATCAAGAACAATCTAACTTCAACCTCCAGCCAGAAGATGCACCTAACCTAGGAACCCAATTTGTGGTCAGTGAGCAGGTGGCTGCTAAAGTCTTTGGACCTGAAGCTCGGGACAAGATCGTTGCTATGATTCTCAGTACTTGTGATCGAAAAAGCTTTTCGAGAGTTATGTCATCATTCCCTTCAGCTGAGCTTTTGAACAGTTTGATGCAATGTTTTCTTGCCTCGCATATTGCGCAGAACGATACATGGATTCATCTACCAACACTGAAGATTGGCAAGTTGAGACCAGAATTGCTGGCGAGCTTTCTGGCTGCCGGAGCTATGTTCAGCTCCTCGCTCACGATCAGGAAACTGGGCTTTGCGATTCAAGAGGCTGTGCGATTACAAGTACCCAAAGTGGTCAGTGCTTGCATTGTGTACCAATTGAAGCCAAAAGAATCCTCATTGACGTGTCACACCAGTGCGAAGAAAACAATTCCGTCACTCGAGATTTAACCTTGCTACAAGCCTTTCTTCTGAGTCTGGATGTTGGTCTGTGGAGTGGGAACAAGAGGAGGACAGAATTGGCGGAAAGTCAAGCCTTGGTCATCGTGACGGTATGCCATTAACCTTTCCACGCTATCCAGCTAAGAATCCTAGATGTGCCGAAGAGCAAGTCGTATGCTGCGATCCAGTTACCAAACCATTCGGCCTCTCGAATCCGATACCGGGAAAGTGCTTGAGCAGAAGTGGCGTGCCTGGGCTGAGCACGAGTCATTGAAAAGGTACTTGTGTCAAAATTGCAGATAGTGAAGCTGGGCTAACACTTCTCAGGCTTATCTTCCATCTCTTCATTCGCGATGCACAGACAAGCATGTGCCTGGTGGTCCCTACGATCATCTCTTACTCGGAACTCACCCTCCCTCTACCCCTTCCAAACGCCCTCTTTCTTGCACCGACAGCGACAGCTTGGAAGGCATTATACCCATCTCAGACTCTCAGCGACCGTGTTCCGTCGCTTCCCCAATGTCTTTACGATCTCTCTCCACTTCATTCAGCAGGTGCCCATCGCCATCTCGACATACCACTTTGTCTATCTCTCGTTGCATATGGAATGTGGGGGTTGATTTTGGAATTCCGCACTCTTAATTCAGTGCTCAGAGCACACCCACCTCCCAATCAATCTTACGGCTCCAATACCTTAGTCATCGGGCATAGACACCAGGAGCTTTGTCAACTGCTACAACACTTCACAGTCTCGCTTCCCAGCGCCACTGTACATAATCGCCAAGCACCTCCTGTCCCTACCACTACACTTGAGTCACGAATTCTAGCATCGCTACTTCTCACACACCTACACGTATCATTCAATGATATTCAGTTATTCGCTGGTAGAGAAGGTGATGAAGAGGCTAGGAGAGTTTATCCTGGCCTGCAAACCTGGGTAGAAAGTCGGGAAGCTCGAACAGCGCTTTGGCATGCTGGCCAAGTAGTCCGCTATGCGAAGATGCTTGGTGGAATAAGAGAGTTCTTCGCTGTGGCTGTGTATCACGCAAGTCTGACATTCTGGGCATATGGAGTCCTCAGGCTTGGTGGAGAGAGAATGAATGATCTCGACCATTCTGGAGATGAAAATCTGCTGGTATGGCTTGACGGCGATGAAGTGGAGGATGTCAAGAGATTTGTGGCATTGGGAAGCGGTATGCCATGTTTCTCGGCTGCTGGCAAAGTCGCTAGACTCTCAGAGCCGGAGAAAGTGATGGCTGCAATCATCAATGTGCTGAAAGGCGTCGATGACAACGGGTCTGCCAGAGATGAGCAGACAGTCATGCCGCCCTTGGTGGAAAACCTGAGCCAATTGATCACGGAGCTGGGAAGTGCAGCTAGAGCTGTCATGAGCAATTGATGTCATCTTTGCGTTTATTGATTGATCATTTTAGGTGCCATGACACAATGCTACAACGACCACCCGGCATCAATGATAGCATTCGAGCCGGTCACACTCTTGCTCTTCGCAAAACACAAGACCTGCTCTGCGACGTCTTCGACCGTGGCGAAGCGATTCAGCTTTGTCTTGGCTTTGGAAGCATCCAACTTTGCCTGTGGGAACTTCAACCCCCATTCCTGTGTCTGTTAGCACCAGTCAAAAACAAATTTTCAGCCGACTTACCGTGAGCAAGAGTCCCGGAGAGACAGAATTGACTCTGATATGTGGTCCGGAAATTGTGGCCAGAGTTTTGACTAGGTGAAGTTGTGCAGCTTTGGTTACGGAGTATGCCTGCGTGTCGGTTAGCGAAGTTTTCGTAACGGGCGGACCAAGATGAAGAGGCATGGTCATCACGACGGAACAATACGGAAGAGTATGTGAGAAAGCAACTCACGATAGAACTACCGCTGGGCTTCACACCAGCCAGACTAGCCGTTGTAATGAAGCAGCCTTCCGCCGCCCCCAAGTGCTTTTTCGCAGCATGAAATAACCACAGATGCGACTTGACATTCATATTCCAACACCGATCCCAAATATCCTCATCGAGGTTATCTTCCAGATCATTGAAATCCGTTACCACTGTCCAGCCACCATTGGAAAAGACCACGTCCAATCTTCCCATTCCGCTGATGACTTCATCAACCAACCGAGCAATATCCGACTTCTGCGTCAGGTCGGCTTTGATACTAAGGAAGTTTTTCTCCACAATTTTTGAAGGTCCCAATGATGATAGCTTCTCAAGCTCGGTCAGTAAGTCTGAAGCTCGTTGCTCATTGCTGGAGTAGTTGATCACGACTCTATATCCTGCCGTTGCGAATACCTTCGCTGTAGCTGCTCCCACTCCTGCTGAGCCAGCGGTCACGAGTACGACAGGGGTAGTAGACATTGTGAAGGCTGTCGGATTTAGGACGAGATGGATGACAGTGCGTGTATGTGTTATGCAAAAGAGTGTCCAATCGGCTTCCCACTTCGAATTACAATTCACTTGACATTCGAGCAAAATGTGACCCCTCCACCACCCCACCCTTCATCGCTGGACCACAAGAAATGCGGGGTTCGGCAACAAGTGGAGGACTTCGTCTGAGCCGAGAACATAGGGGTTCGACTGACCACTTCCCGAAGCGAGAAACGCGAGATCTGTACCCCACGTTCTGGATAGCTCTAGACTTTCAGCCGGCTCGGGAACGATGTTCTAGTTGGGAATGTGGAGTGAGCTTCTTAGTTAGTGAGGGGAGCTCCAGGCTTGATCCGATTGTTTTGTTCTTCTGAAAACTGCCTTTGACATTCTGGTTTCGAAAAAATTTCATAGACTGTTGTTTACTTTTGATTCATCACTTGGACAAGATGGCTACGAAATTCTACAATCCGGAAAACAACACTATGGCGAATGGCCGTAGCCAATCTCTTGTTAATGGTCATGCTGATGGTGTTAATGGGACAAGTGGACCAAAACCACTCGACATCGCAATTATTGGTGCTGGTATTGGCGGTCTTTCTGCTGCCATCGGATTGAGGAAAAATGGACACAAAGTCTCTGTAAGTTCTGTCTACTTCGACTAGTAATACAGAATCTTCTCTTATCACAATTCCAGCTGTACGAACAATCCCAATTCGCCAGCGAAACCGGCGCAGCCATCCACTTGGCCCCAAATTCCAATGGTCTCCTCAGACGGCATGGAATCATGGCCGAGGACTTTGGTGCGGTCGAGATGTGCAGATTAGCAGAATACGACTCGAAAGGAATTGAGACTCGTAAGGTAGACCTCCAAGAGCAGAACAAGATGTGGCAGCATCCATGGATGCTGGTGCATCGCGTCAGGCTGCACGACAGATTAAAGCTGGTGGCTACTGGGAAGGACGGACAGGGCACGCCTGCCGAACTGCACCTGTCAAGTAAGGTTGTGGAAGTCGATCCAGAGAACGCTTCATTTGTTCTGGAGAGTGGAGAGAAAGTGCACGCGGATTTGATATTGGGTGCGGATGGAATATATGTGAGTAAACCTGGGTTCTTGGATGTGCTCTATCTGATTTTGGTCCCAGTCGAAAACAAGACAGTTTGTATCTGGTCAGCCCAGCAATCTTTTCGGTTCAGGCAAAGCGGCTTTCCGATTCTTAATCTGTCGGAAAACAGCCTGCGAGGACCCGCAGATCGCAAAGTTGTTGGAGAATGATAATGAATTGGTCATCTGGTATGGAACTGACAGGAGAGTTGTTGTGTATCCATGCGACAACAACGAGCTCTTGAACTTTGTCTGTATCCATCCAGAAGCCGAGTCGCAAGGTGGATCTACAGGTATGTGTTTATCTCGGCGAAATTGGTAAAAATACTAAAGTTCTTCAGAATGGAATAAGCAAGGATCGCTCGAACAACTTCTCAACGTCTACCAGGACTTCGATCCAAAGCTGCTTGCTCTCTTCCAGAAAGCTGATCCAGACAGCTTGAAGGTATGGAAACTGCTCGACATGGAGGTTCTGCCTACCTGGGTAAAGGGGAAGTTGGCAATTTTGGGCGATGCAGCACATCCATTCCTTCCACGTAAGTTCCTCTAGCCCGAACATACTGCAATTAATCGTATTTTGACAAGAATTAGATCAAGGTCAAGGAGGTGGGGTTGCAATGGAAGATGCCACCACTTTATCTGTTGTATTGCCTCTCGGTACCACACCAGAAGAAATTCCTGAACGGTTGCAACTGTACGAAAAGATCCGATATGAACGAGCCAACAATATCCAAGAGTACTCTCGCCAAGCTGGGAAGGACTTTGTAGATGGCAAGCCCACCGTAGACAGTAGGTATCCACGCCGACCTGGTGCAAGCCAAGCTGACTTTGACAGTGATGAAATACACAGCATACAATTTCGGCTTCGACGAATACGACAACTCAACAAATATCTTCACCAAATGGCGTCGAAATAAGAATCCCAACGTGTATTGGCGCATGCCCGTTGCCTTCGGCCCAGCTCCCGGACCGCGACAAGATATTTGGGGAAATCCTCGACCATCACTGCAACAGACTTTCCTCACAGCCTCCATCAAATTCAAGACCTCCCGCACGTTCCTCCAAAATCTCTTCCCAACTGAATCTTTCAAGTTCAAATCCCCCGGCTCAGTAGCATACGCCAGCTTCTCCACCACCACACTCGGAAACATGACTTGGCTGGGAGGCGGCGGTTACAACCACTTCGGGCTGTACATCCATGGCGTGCAATACACGAAAAAGGACGGCTCGACCATCGACGGGACTTACATGCCTCTTCTCTTCGAATCTCTCACTGACCCCATCGTGAGCGGAAGAGATGAATTGGGAATGCCCAAAGTGTACTGTGCCATCGACATCCACCGTCGGGCATCCAGCTACCGCATGGCAGCCTCATGGCAAGGCGCCAAGTTCTGCGATTTCACACTCGAAGGCCTTCAGACAGTCGATCCGAGCGCTGAGAAGGGCACTATTGGAGGAGAAGCCGACTATGGGATCTTGGTGCATAGATATATCCCTGCGGTTGGTCGTGAGATGAAGGGGAAAGCTGATGCTGAGTACTCGGTTGTGGTGCCGCATGAGGAGGAGTCGAAGGTCGTGCCGAGTACGGTGAAGAAGGTTGAGAAGCCTACGAGGGCGAGTGTGAACTTTGATTCATTGGATACGGAGGCGTTACCTACGTTGCATCATATTGTTTCTGTGTTGGCTGATATCCCTATTTATGAGGTGGTTGGATCGAAGATTGTAGAGGGTACGGGTGTGCCAGATGTTAGTTCCGCGAGGAGGATTGAGTAATTACGTTCTGTATTAGTGTTTGTTTCTCTAGGAGTTAAGGAAATATATGCATTTGTTTCTTCTTGAATTTTCATTCTTGACGGGAGGAGACAGACAGGACATTTCGCCACGATGCTCTGAATAGGTTGCGTAATCTCTAACACAATTAAGCGAACGAGTTGTTTTCAGACTTTAAAAGGATTCTATGGCTTGTTTTATATCTTCTCAACATCCACAAGCTCGCAGTCATGTAATGTCAAGATTCCCTGTCTCATAAAGAAACACTTCAAAGTGATCACAATTGATTTTCTGGGATGATAATCTAGATTAAATTCAATTTCCTGACTTAGGTACTTCCAAACCCCCATAATCCTCTCCCAACCTTTTTCCTTCCACCTGAATAGGTTTACTCTCCTGCAAAATATACAACATCCGGGCCCAATTTGTCTTACTCATATTCTTCCACGCGTGAATGGTACCTCGCTGAACACTCATGTCTCCTCTCTCCATGACTCTGGATTCCCCATCGTCCAAAATGAGCTCTACAGATCCTTCTAGCACAACACCATAATCCAAAGATACAGTTCTATGCATTGGAGACGTTGCTCCTGGAGGCATGTCCACAAGACGGAGCACAGTTCCTCCTGGGATCATAACACCAGGTAATTTCTCGAGATAATCTGAAGCACATGTCAGAGTTGGATTCTGCTAGTACGGGGATTGACTTACTGGAATAAGTATCTACATCTTTGTTATCGCTCATCTCCACCGGCGTCTGGTTTGTAGCATAGCACAGGGAGAAAATGGCATCGTTGGGAATTTGCTGGAAGGGAATCTCTTCTGGCAAGTCAGAACTGAAGATTGCCTTGCCAGAATCATCGTGGGTAGTTATGAAGCGTTTTGGGTGGGAAAGTCCTCGCGAAGATGCGGGAGGGACTTCTGTTGTGTATGAGGGGTGTTGTTTTGGAAACATTATGAGCACGATAGTTGAATCTGAGTGTCAGTCACAAAACAGTCAACCAAGTGAGCTGTGGTAGCAATTTTGTGAATTTTTTAGCAAGTGACTTCGGACGTGACTGAATGCCGAGTCCAGCTCCCACTTACATGATTCTCAGATCATTAAAGTCTCCCCCGCATTCGGGAGTGTTGTTAGAGTTTCTGGGGGGACGTGTAGAGGGGTAATCGAGCGGCAGGAAAGCGCGGGATGGCTTCGGCCCCTCCATGACCCCACCTCCACTTCCTCCCGGTGTATTGACCCCTGAGCGGACTTAGGAGGTACGGAGCTCGGCACATCGAAATGTACCTTATCGTCTGATTGACTTTATTTCTTAGCTACAGAGCTCTCAAATTTGTAGAATTGTACCTTAGAGCTCATTTGTTGACACTTTCACTATGGCGACTTCAAACGAAATCAAAGACATCCGAACCGTTCACCGAGATGAGGAACACGGCCTCATCTTCGAGAAAAATGTTTCAATCCCTCTCAAAGCTTCTGATCTTCCCGTACGGGCAAATGTGTACAGACCGATCAGCACGGAAAATGGAGACAAGTTTCCCGTGTTGATCACCTACGGTCCATATGGCAAGGACATTGCCTATACGACCTTCTTCAAGGGATCTTTCGATGAGGTCAATCCTGAGCATAGAAGCAAGTATAGTGCTTGGGAGACACCAGATCCTGTTTTTTGGACTGCGAGAGGTTACATTGTGGTTCGAGCAGATGAGCGGGGTCTGGGTCAGAGCCCTGGATTGTTAGATACCATGAGTCGTGGGACAAGTGAATGCTTCTTTGACGTTGTCGAATGGGCTGCTGAGCAATCTTGGAGCTCGGGGAAGGTTGGACTTTTGGGGATCAGTTACTACGCAGGTATTTTTCACCTGCCCTTTGACCACAGAGTATGGAACTAATTCATGAATAGGTAGTCAATGGCGAGTTGCAGCTAGAAGGCCGAAAGGTTTGGCCGCGATCATCCCATGGGAAGGCATGGCAGATTATTACCGAGATCGTTGCAGGCACGGAGGAATTCTGTCGAACAAGTTCATTTCATTTTGGTGGAATCGCCAGGTTTTGGTAAATCAATATGGAAAGCCAGGAAGGTCAAAATTGACATTCCCGCCTGACGGACCTGGAGCACGAGGACAGGAGGACACCATTGAGGGAGATCTGTCGGAAGAAGCACTCAAGAGCAACCGAAAGGACCAGACCGAAGACAACGAAGCAAACAGATTTCGAGATGACGATTATTATGCTTCGAAAGAATTCCGTCTCGAGGACATTGAAGTTCCAGTGCTCTCGGTTGCAAATTGGGGTGGCATCAACCTGCATCTCAGAGGCAATGTGGAGGGGTATACATGGGCAGGGTCGAAATTCAAGTACTTGAGATTCATCACTGGTCGTCATGATCTTCCCTTCTAGTAGGTCGATTTTGCCATATCTAGAAAAGCGAAACTGATTTAAAAACAGCTACCAGAAAGAAGTCGAAATTCAAAAATCTTTCCTTGATGCCTTCCTGAAGGGCGAGGACTCTTATGGATGGACAATGCCTGGGAAAGTTGCGCCTGTCACCCTGACTTTACGAAAAGGAAATGTCGGCTTCAATGATGCCATTGCTGAATCGGCTTATACCAAGAGGGAAGAATCCGCTTGGCCCCTGCCATCAACTCAATACACCAAGTATTACCTGGGATCCGATAACAGCCTCTCCCCAACTCAAGCGAAATCAGACAAGGAGTCCCAAATATCATACTCAGCGCTTGGCGTCATTGACTCAAAAGATCACTTCGCAAGATTCGAGACGACACAATTCGAGCAAGAGACTGAGATCACAGGCCATGTTTTGGCACGCCTGAATGTTTCCATGATTCCCGACTCAAGCGAGACTGAGAGTGGTGAAAAAGACATCGATTTGTTCCTCACTCTCAGATACATTGATCCCCACGGCAAAGAAGTCCTCTACACTGGTACAGCCGGAGACGGTGTTCCTCTCACCAAAGGCTGGCTGCGCTGTTCCATGCGGAAGATCCACGACGAGAACCCTAGACATCGAGAATACATGCCACACAGGGAATATCTGTCAACAGATGTCCAGCCTGTGAAAGCAAACGAGGTCTACGCAGTTGATGTGGAGATCTGGCCTACGAACGTCGTGGTCGAGAAGGGAGGCAAGATTGTGCTGGAGGTTGCTAGTGGAGATACGCAAGGCTGTGGTATCTTCCAGCATGCGAGTGATGTGGACAGACCGGCGAGCAAGTTCAAGGGGAAGAACGTGCTGCATTTGGGAGGGGGAAGGGAAAATTATGTTACTTTGCCCATTATTCCTTCGAAATAGATAGACTGGCTTTCGCTGAATAAAACCGTTTGGACTCAATCGTGTAAACATGTTCGAGTTCCGCGAAATAAGGTAACTTCTTAAGAAACAAACACCCATGCTCTGTGCTTCCAAGTACTGTATTCTCCAGGTTCCTCCAGATTCTCGCGGCATGGCACTGTTGGACGAGAAACATATTGGGGAGGTCTGGGTGCCGCTTGCGAAAACGAACATATCAGACACTCTAGTTTCTTTGACCAACTCTCATCACAGACACGATTTCCTATTACAAATTCCCGTAAACAATCCAAAAAATTTCCAACCCAAAAAAGCATTACAACCCAATCACCATTCGCCCCCAATTGCGTACTTGAAAGTCTTCGTAAACACCTTTCCTCCCGTCGCTCCCCAAAGCTGTGCCATTCCCTGCGAATCGTCAACACCAAGATAAGCCATATTATCAAGTTTACTTACAGCATTCGATGAAACACCAGTAAACATCACATTGAGAAACAGTTTCTCCCCAGGGTTCGCACCAAGCGGTCTTTCCGACCAATCCAAATCTCTATTCACCGGCCGGTGTGGAGGTACTCTGTGATAATTTCGGGGCCAAGACGGAGGATTTGCAACAGCATTCGATCGCCTGGAATTCTGTGAAGCTACAGGACGTGTTTCTTGAGAGTCTCCTGTGACATGGACTTCATAGTCTCCAAGTGTCTGCTGAAGAGACAGCGTGATGGGATTCGCGGTTGTGGTGACTGACATGATTGAATGTGTGGTTCGAGATAGAGGGCGACGAAGTCAGAGAAGAGCGAGAGATATGAACGGCATTCGGACTTTCATTTGGTGCCTTCTTGTTTCAGTGTAGTATTGAGTTCCGGGCGTGACCTAGGCCCGTCGCCACCGAGGAGAGGAGATCCGAAGCGGCCGCCACCACATTCCGGCTTTGACTTCCACCCCACCACCCGCAACGCTATGGAGTGGATTCCGTCCATGCATCCGTCGGAAGACCCCTGGGAATTACGGAGCTGGAGCTCTTGAGCTCCTGATGTTCTTTAATTGTAAACCTACTGTTCCTGAACTTTTCGTTGTATTGTGTGTCAATTTCTCGTCATCTAACTTACAACATGGGATCCTCAACGGGAATGGACCAGATCAGAGCTGCTGTTGTCGACGGGCGAACAGCAAATATCAGATACCGTCAAAATGAGCTTCAAGCCCTGCATCAATCACTTTGCAGTAATGTCGACGAAATCCTGCTAGCTATCACCAAGGATGGCAACGGGGACGCATCGACAGAACCGAGCTTCGAGGCGGACGCGGAATACTCTCATACCATGAGCGCTGTCAAGCAATTCTACTCGTCTCTGAATTTCGAGCAATCACATAAAGACGAGTATCTACTTGCCAATGGTGCGGATAATGCATCAAGAAGAGTTGGGAAAGGGCTTGTGGTCATTCGACCAACGACACATACGCGACTTTATTCGATTATTTGCCCGATCGCTGCCGCCATAACTGCTGGGAACTGTGTTTGCTTGGAGGTATGTCAAAACGACCGAGTAAATATCCAAAACTAATATCTATATAGCTGGAAGGCACAATATTGAATATCGACCGAGTACTGAAGAAGATTCTCTCGGAAGCACTGGACGATGACACTTTCTGCATCTCAAATACCACTGTCCAAGAACCCACGGGATGTATTGTGGATCAGACATCAACTGAATCTCAGCCTACCTTAAACCAGCTTTCCTCGAAAGCCTCATCTCGGACAATCGCCATTGTGGATCGAGCCGCGGACGTCGAGCTCGCTGCAAAGACAATTATCAATGCTCGATTCAGCTTCCAAGGTAACTCGGCCTACAGTCCCGATGTGGTAATTGTCAACGACTTCGTCAAGGCAAAATTTACAGAGGCTTGCATTCAATATGCTAGCAAATTCCACACCAAGAAGGCATCTCGAAGACAGCAGGTTCCAAGTCAGACCAAGAAAGCATTCAAGGAGGCGGAAGAAAAGGGTCAAGTTTCTGTGTTTGGATCAAATGACTTCGTTCTTGCAGATGTCCGAGAGAGGTTAGTGCCCCCATGCCCTCACTTGAATAACGCTGACCCATGAAGAAACTGTTCAATCACAAAGATGAAAGTCTCTGGCTGCTACCTCCCCATCCTCGAATGCACCAGTCTAGTGGATGCTCTCATGTCACAAAAGTCCGAGTAAGTCCTGCTCACAAACACGACAAGCAACTACTGACATATCAGATCTACGTTTCTCGCCGCGTATCTTTTCTCCGATCCTCCAACAGCCAAGTTCCTGGCTCAACATCTCGACGCAACCGTCACATATGTCAACCAGATCCCAGCACATCTGCTGATCGGTCCTGCTGCACCCATAACTTCCCAATCACCACCTTTTCCTCATAAGTACAGCACCGATATGTTCTCTTCGGAACGACCAGAGTTCATCTCTTCGCCATCGAAGGAGTTGCTTGCTCTCGAAAGCATTCTGGGAGGTGAAGAGGTGCTGGCCCGAGAGCTCCGGAAGAATGCTGTGGAGCCGTTGCCGAAGACTGGTCAGCCTTTGGGTCATGCTGTGGGGTTCTTTGAGCAGGGGATTTTCCTGGGTGCTGGGTTGTTCCTGAGTTTTGTTATTCCTTCTCTTGCGTATGGGTCTTGGGTTCTTGGGAGGGGAGCTTGGAGATTGGCGAAGCGTTGATTGTCTGACGTTGTACCTACATATACAACCTACACATACATGTAATTGAACCTCTCTGTTTGGTATGCAATTCATGCTTCATAGTTCAAAATGCAATAGTAGTCAATGCAAATAGCAGTTCAACTCGTTCACTCAGTCTTCTCGGAAAGCGCATATGGCGACGAGCAATTGTTCTCCTTCGTGATGTGTTCATTCAACACTTCCTGAGTGCTCATAATTGATCGATCTTCGCATTTACAGATAATACATCACCCTAATCAATAAACAGCCCCCCACTAGCAGTCAAATTCAACCCATTGATCCAGCTCGCCCTCGGCTCACACAAAAACCCAACCGCAAACGCAATCTCCTCCGGCCTCGCCATCCTCTTCCCCACAGGCGTCTGATCCATCACCGGCTTCATCTCCTTCATAAAAGCCTCCCCCGCAGCCGCAAACCCCTCCGTCATCGTCGGCCCAGGACTAACAGCATTAATCGTACACCCATACTTCGGCGGCAATTCTTTCGCCCAACACCGCGTGAACGAATCCACCATCCCTTTCGTCCCAGAGTAGATCGTCTGCATTGGTGGTGCTGCGCGAGCTGATATACTGTCGATGTTGACGATTCGCCCTCCTTGCGATACTAGATGCGGCAGCGTGGCTTGCGTCAGGAGGAATGTCCCTCGCCCATTCAGATTCACCAGTGAGTCCCAGTGCTCCAGCGTCTGCTCTTCGAAAGGGAGATTCACGGCCAGCGCAGCATTATTGACGAGAATATCGATCTTGCCGAACTCTTTTACTGCAGCATCAAGCAGTTTCTGGGGACCGTCGGTGGTGGATATGTCGGCGCAGACGGCGATGGTTTTGGTTGGGAAGGAGGAGATGAGATTCTCTGCTTCGGAGGTGAGAGAGGGGAAGGGGTAGTTGAGAACGATGTTACTGCCGCGGGAGGAGAGTTCGCGAGCGATTGCTAGGCCGATTCCTGAGGAGGAACCGCTGATTATGGAGGTTTTGCCGTGGAGGGTTTGGGCTGGGGTGGGATCTGGAGAGGTGGTGCTTGAAGCCATGCTGGTATGATTTTGACTTATCTTGCTTGGAGAGAGATAGCTTGACTGATTCAATATAGCTGCGTGCTCACAAGTTTGGCGCAGAATTTGTTCCTAGCATCTGATGAGCGTGGGAGCTTTGAAGCGTCCTGATAATTGCTCAAAGTTTCATGTTTAGCTCTCTTTGCTTCAAGTAAATGACATTGAGGACCTACAAATTTTTTTTCAGTTCGTGTAAACCTCACTTCTACTATAACAAGCCGTATGTAAACAAAAAGATTTTCAGACCCTTGAAAGTACCGAGCTTGTGTTCTAAGCACTAGTGTAAAGCTAGTTCTAGTACTAGGATCCAGAAGGATTTCCCGAGTGATGAAACTGGAGAACAGGACTTGCGGAGTTCGATTCTAGCAAAACTACCCAATACTGCTTGAAATATGAAATAGAGCTCCTTACGGAGTCGCAGCTGTGGTGGGGTAAAGCTGCCGGTAGTGGTTGTTGATGTGGTCCCGAACATGCTCGGGATTGCGGGGGCGGGGTAAATCCCTAAGAACATGCAGCAAATGTGCGCTTGTGACTGCCCCTCATCGGTTTCTAGACATTCTAGCTTGCGTCGGAATGAGATCTTGTGCAGCATGGTCTCAATGTTGGCCTTCTGCAGTTCAATTCCTTCTCCACTTCTGGTCGGCTCGCTTACATAGAGGGGGACGCTGGACCCACTTTACCGAGCCGAAGTCAACAATGCCTGTCGAAGTTCCGAAAGGAAAGCCACCATGCTGACTCCGATATATCATGGATTCCGTCCTTATGACTGAAAAGGGTATAGAATAGTATTAGGTCGAGCTGGGCCCTTGAGCTATCCAGATGGAAGCTAAAGACATCACTTACAAAAGTATTGCTGGCAATCGTTGAAATAACACAAGCAACCTTTTCAGAACCATTCCCAAGGAATTGACATACCACACGCAAATATGGCACGCCATCTCAAAACTGGTGCTCCAAGCACACAATACTCATCCAGTAACGCACCATCCAATGTCCCATCTATCGTAACCGGCGTCATCGACGCGATTCGAAAAGACGGCGACTCAGCTGTGCGCTCCTACTCCGAGAAATTCGACAAATGGTCACCCAAATCGTTCAAGCTCTCAACAGAAGAAATCGAGAAGATTATCTCTACCCTTCCTGAACAAGTCATCAAGGATATCAAGCAGGTGCAGCATAATGTCCGGACATTCGCCCAGGCGCAGAAGGAGAGCTTGAAGGAGTTTGAGCTGGAGATCCAGCCCGGCGTGTTTTTGGGCCAGAAGAACATTCCGATCAATTCTGTTGGATGGTGAGTGATTCCTGGGGACCTTTAGCTTGTATTTTCTTATTGATCGTGTAGTTACATCCCTGGCGGTCGATATCCTCTCCTAGCATCGGCACATATGACCATCCTAACAGCGAAAGTTGCTGGTGTTCCACATGTAATGGGCTTCACCCCTCCAATCAATGGCTCCATCCCGGCAGCAACAGTCGCAGCCATGTTCTTCGCAGGTGCAGATTCCATCTACATTCTCGGAGGCGTACAAGCAGTCGCAGCGATGGCACTTGGGACAGAGACCGTACCCAAGGTAGACTTCATCGCCGGACCAGGAAATGCTTTCGTCGCAGAAGCTAAACGGCAATTCTTCGGCGCAGTGGGAATCGACCTTTTTGCTGGTCCAACAGAAGTCTTAATCGTTGCGGACGAATTTGCAGATCCTTTCACCGTGGCTACCGATCTGTTGAGTCAAGCTGAGCATGGTCCCGATACACCAGCTGTGCTCATCACAACATCGGAAGAGCTGGGACGGGAGACGATGAGATTGATCGATGTGATCTTACCGAATATGCAGACTGGTGAGCTTGCTGGCACGAGTTGGAGAGACTATGGTGAGGTGTGGGTTGTGGATACTTTGGATGAGGCGTATAATCTGGCAGACGTCTATGCTAGCGAGCATGTTCAGATCTTGACACAGAATCCTCGAGAGGCTCTTGTCAAAATGACGAATTATGGAGCACTGTTCTTGGGAGAGAAGACTTGCGTGAGCTATGGTGATAAGGTATGCTTTCCACCTTCAATCATAGAATAAGTACTAACTCGATACAGGTCATTGGCACCAATCACGTTCTCCCCACTCGTGGAGCAGCGAGATACACTGGTGGTCTTTGGGTTGGCAAATATCTGAAGACATGTACATACCAAGAAGTTCGATCTGAGCAGGCGAGTGGTGAGCTGGGAAGACTTTGTGGCCGTGCTGCCAGAGTAGAGAATTTTGAAGGACATGCTCGATCTGGAGATTTGAGGGCACAGCAGTTCTTGAAGGATGATTATGAATGGATAAATGTGGCTCAGAAACAGAGGCCGGAGCAGAGGCTGTAATGCCCGGGGTCAAATGTATCTACATTGTATGATAAAGTTCAAGCTCCCGTTTTAAGCGCGAGTCTTTCTATGATTTGCGGACTTGATACTGTACTGTCTGTACTGGTGTGAAATGCTTGGGGAGTCACATCGCTAATTTTTAGCGTGTTGTCACGGCCAGATTGCGGTCTGACCGCTCAAGGTTCAGCAGAAATGATCCTCAATTTCTCACTCATCGCACCACATCTTGAGTTACTCCTCCTGAACGTACGGACTGCGCTCACTGGAGAAATAAGATATCACAATATCGAGCGAAACACTTTTTCTACCAAGCACTAGTCTCCTGTCCCTCACAGAAAAACTGGCTTATTGGCGTGTTTTCTAGTGCTGACAATCTGCGAGCTGCTCCCAGGCTCAAGCCAATTGAAGAGATCAGATCGTCAACAAAATCATCTTCAAATTCGGCTCCCGGCGAGCCCCTCCGTCCTGCATGCAAACCCCCCGCATCATGCCACTTTCCCACGTCCATGGTCATACGAGGGTATTCCCACCTTTCGCCGCCTTCTGTGTGTCGTGATACGTGCGGGTAGGAAGGCGCCTACCTATCACGACCCCTCATTTGCATTCAGGCAGAATGCAACGCCCTGCACCCTGATTCATCGTCATTGCATATTTTTGTGGACGATAGCTCCAACGATACGGAAAATCATCACCCGATAGCTAGAAACACGTTCCTGCTATCGTGACTGCTTGAAGTTTTCCTCTTTTTCCGTCTGAGTTTTGTTTATTTCTTATTCTACTTTCTGAAAGAAGTGGTACTACTGCTTCTCGAGTTTTTCCGTTGCTTTGAATCCATTTCCGTTGAAGCTCTGTCAAGAAAGTTCTTACTGAACGAATCGCAATCATGAAGTTCCGCGATGGAATGTGGATGGTGGCAGAAGACAAACGCCCTGAATACGCAGAGGAAGTCTATTCAATTCAAGAGCATCCCGCAGGAAATGCCCTGAGTCTGCTCTGTCCAACAAAGAGGATTCTCCAGCGATCAGACTCGCTGAATCTCCCAACTCTCACAATCGTAAGAAATTCCCAATACTCCCCACGATCTCGAAAATTAAACTTAAACAGGATATTCGAGCACCTATCGACGGCGTCATCTCAGTCGAAACTACACATTGGCTCGGCGCCCTCAACCCAGGTCCTCATTTCGACCTCTACCCAGCAGGCAAACCCGAACAATGCGATCCAGCAATCACCAAGACCGCAACCTCCACAACTCTCAAATCAGGCTCCATCTCCGCCACAGTCAAGACTGGAAACCATGACTTTGACATCCGTTTCCACGCCACAGACGGTTCGAAAGAACTCACCTCGCTGCTCAACCGCAGCGTGGGGTTCGCGTATAGTCCTGGACCTGGAAACCAAATGCAGACGGGTGACATGTCCAAGCTGCAACATTACATCTTCACGCAGAGTACACTTTCTGTGGGTGAGTCGGTGCATGGTCTTGGTGAGCGGTTTGGTGCTTTCAATAAGGTGGGTCAGGCTGTTACGCTCTGGAACGCGGATGGTGGAACGAGCAGTGATCAGGCGTATAAAAATGTGCCTTTCTGGATGAGCTCGAGAGGATATGGTATCTTCATTGATACGCCAGATAAAGTGGAGCTAGAAGTTGGGAGTGAGAGATGTTGTCGTGTACAGACTAGTGTGGAGGGGCAGAGACTGAAGTGGTGAGTTTACGCGGAGCTCAAATTTGATGTGAAGTTATGCTAAAGGACCAGGTACATAATCTACGGTCCTACGCCCAAAGAGGTTCTGACTAAGTACTCCATCCTCACCGGCAAGCCTGGCAAAGTCCCAAGTTGGAGTTACGGCCTATGGCTAAGCACCAGTTTTACCACCAACTATGACGAGAAGACAGTCAATTCTTTCCTGGAGGGCATGAACGCAAGGGACATCCCGGTCGAGGTCTTTCACTTCGATTGTTTCTGGTTGCGGGCATTTCACTGGTGTGATTTCGTGTTTGACTCGGAAATGTTCCCTGATCCAAAAGCTCAGATTGCTCGTTTAAAGGCATCCGGTAAATCTTCATCAGACTTCATTTTCGAACCAATATACTGACAACAACTAGGCCTCGTCAAGAAAGTCTGCGTATGGGTGAATCCCTACCTCGGCCAAGCCTCACCAGTCTTCAAATATGCAGCCAGCAAAGGCTACCTCCTCCGCCGCAAGAACGGCGATATCTTCCAATGGGACCTCTGGCAGACCGGCATGGGCATTGTTGATTTCACAAATCCCGAAGCCTGTGCCTGGTACGTCAGCTGTCTCGAAGGACTCTTCGATAAGGGAGTCGATGCCATCAAAACCGATTTCGGAGAACGTATTCCTACCCTAGACGTCGATTGGTTCGACTCCTCCCTCGACCCAAGGAAGATGCACAACTACTACGCATTCCTATACAACAAAGTCGTCTACGAAGCCATCCAGGACCGCTTCGGCGAGAACGAAGCCGTGCTGTTCGCACGTACCGCCACAGCAGGCACTCAGCGTTTCCCACTCCAGTGGGGCGGTGACTGCGAATCTACAGCCGAAGCAATGGCTGAGTCCATCCGTGGTGGTCTCTCACTCGGCCTCTGCGGCTTCTCATTCTGGTCCGTCGATATCGGTGGTTTCGAGGGCTCTCCCCCGCCATGGATTTACAAGCGCTGGGTAGCATTTGGACTTCTCTGCTCGCACAGTCGTTTGCATGGTAGCAACTCCTTCCGTGTACCTTGGACAGTCGACGACGATGATTCCAGCGAGCAGGGATGCTCAAAAACATTATCGAAGTGGACGGCGCTGAAGGCTCGCCTAATGCCATATATCTTCTCGCAAGCCCAGAAGGCAGTCGAGCTCGGCATCCCGCTCTCACTTCGAGCTATGTGTCTTGAATTCCCGGATGATCCTACATCGTGGTACTTGGACCGCCAGTTCATGTTTGGCGATAGTCTGCTTGTGGCTCCTATCTTTGAGGAGTCTGGCGATGTGGAGTTCTATCTACCTAAAGGTAAATGGACGAACTTCTTCACAAACAAGACGAAAGAGGGACCGGGCTGGTTTAAGGAGCATCATAAATTCGATACCTTGCCTTTGTATGTCCGCGAGAATACTATTTTGGTGCTGGGGAAGTGGCATGAGACGAGGACGGTGTATGATTACTCGCAGGGCGTGGAGGTCTGCTTGTACCACACTAGTCCTGGTGCGAAGACTTCGATTGTAGATTCGGAGGGAGAGGAGGTTGGTGTTTTGGAGATTGGAGAGGAGGGTCACTTGGTTGATCAGGAGTTCTTGAAGGGCGCTTGGCATGTGACGAAGAATGGGAGGAGTACGATCAAGCATAAAGTAGAAGAGTAAAAAGGTACTGGGATCTTGGATAGAATGGAGTCATATGCGAGATGAGTAGAATTCATGGCGATTATGATGAATTGTTTGGAAGGAAGATGAAAGATCAAAGCCTGAAAGTACTTGTTTTGAGCTCTGAATATCATCAATATGCAAACGTTAATGCTTTCTCGTGATATGAAATAGTTGGTGTATCAAAAAGAACCGGAAATATCACTCAAGCTAAATAATCTCAATCGTGGTTTTGAGTCCTTGACTGCCAAACCACCTGTCCCTACTCAAAACGCCAACCCCGATCCTTCGATATTGGTCAGTCACTTGGTGCGTTGGTTCTAAGAGCAGTACAAGAAACAAAATTCCAGTATAGGACTTGCGATCCCACGCTTCGTACCCATCTGTTTCGAGATCGAGGTGACCCAGGAGGAAACAAACCATTCCCAGACGAGGATCTACCGGAACATCAAGGAATATTTCAGCCCTGCCGTTTGGTTCCCTCCAATAGTGGACGTCGAGATCATCAGGGAATTGTTCTGAGCAGAACGCCATCTCGGTCATTGTCCCGAGCAGTGAAATGCTGCCAGCGGAAACCATGCCCATAGGGTCGGAAGATGCAAGCTGAGTAGTAGCTGCGATAAGTTCTACGTCCCTACGAAACTCTCGGCGGATGAAACGAAGACTAATTCGACGAAAGGTAGAAACAGAGGCCCAAGACCAAGATGGAGCCACATAATTTGCCGGCTCCCAATGATGGCCAGCTTCCCCGGTCAAAGAGCCGCCTTTCTCCATTGACACCCAAGCAAGACTGTCAACCAAAGACTGGCGCCAATGTCCAGCAAGATAATCATCTGGGTACATTGCTTGAATGCTTTTAGCAATGGCAGATATCGCCGGTAGCGTATCTTGCGGGACGGACAGGCTCATCGAAGAAAAGCGTTGAATGACCGACGTCCACCTAACCAAAGCCGACTCTCGGTCCCAGCAAGGCTGATTCTTCATGAGTTGTATGTCACGGCTCCATTTAGAGACATAAGCACCGAATCGATTACAGTCGTGCCCATGCTCCGAAACAAATTTCTCGCGGCAATTCCAGTATAATACATCTCTCGTCCAAAACACCACACGGGTGGACAGAAGTAATTCCTGTAAGACCCAGCCACGAGTAAATAGAGGAGACTGGTCCACAACGTGGTGAGCAGAGGGAAGACACGGATTCACTCGATCGAACTTGATCAGTCTATCCTTCGCTGTAGGATCAGCACTCGTTCGCTTCATGCCGATGCTCCCGAGAGCCGTAAAAGTAGCAGTAAGAATAGCTGTTGGCGCCAAGTGTTTCTCTAGGTCTGCACCTTCAACCTTCGAGTACGGAATATGGAATTGTCTGTTGGCCGCCGGAGGAAAAGGTTGTTTTGCTCCCTTCAACAAGCTCTTTTGCTTGGCACCGGGAAAGAGATATTGCGGATATGTCAATGTGGGCAATAGACAAGAATGTTGTGGAAATCTTAGACCTCTCCGGCTAAATAAACAGCCCTCAGCACTATCTGATGCAGAGGCAGCTGCTATTGTAAACAGCGATCCTTCATAGTAGTCTCCCATTCGTTTGCATTCTTGGACCCAGTCGGTATTGTCCAGCTGAATAATACATAGAACATCTGCCCAGAGAAACCTGACACCCATCCTCCTGGTAATAGCGATCGCATCCCGAATGGTCTTGGGCAAGGAATCAACAGGTATAGACTGCGTGCGGTCCTGGAGATTTTCCTTGGTGGTTCCAACCGATGCATGCTGCTTTCCCCAACAGTAACTCAAAGTGAGATATGACCATGGTGGAAAGCGAGATTCGTGGTGGCTAGACGCGAGTAGATCCCCGAGGCTATAGCCTTTAATTATCCTCAGGCGTGGAGGTACCGAGCCATCTGCAGGGCCAACATCGATGAGGCGGGTAGGGAGGTTGTGTATGTTACTATGTCTTTTGGGAAAAGTTGAAGTACATTTGCATTCATGGAACCACTGACGAATCTGCGGACAAACATAATCAATATCTTGTAAAAGCCGACTCTCATCGTAACCTACATTAAAGTTAGCTTCTTGTAAATGGAATTTGGAATTAGTCTTCATACGGGCACTTGGACTCCATGCCACAAACTCGTTTCCTCCTATCGGTCTCAGATCCGGACGCATCGACCATAAAACATTGGACACCAGGTATTCATGGCCTCCACCGCTATTACAGCGAAGCTGGATAGTCAGAGAGATCGAATCACTGCTCAGCCGTACAAGCTCCGTTGAATCTTGCAGATCAACCGCCGGAGGCTCTGCGTAAACAAGTGACTGATACAAAATGCGGCAGAGATCACATCCTCCAATGGCCGATTTCTCTAAAGTGGTGAAATTGTAAGGGAGCTCAAAATCACCCCGACATATGCTCACGCGGTCTTTGAAAAAGAGGGCGAGGGCGTCCTGGCAGGAACAGCATCTTCGAGTCTCAGTCTCAAATGCCATCTGCACCGCTCATAGACCATCACGTCGTGAGATGCACATATGTACTACTTGATCGTGCAGCCTCGTATGTTTGAAAGAAAGGGGGTAAAGTGAAAACAGGAATGTTTCGTATTGTTCAAAAGCAGATATTCATACGCTCCTGCGTGGCAGGCACAGCCCCGGGTGGCGTTTTCAGATCAGTGACAGTGCTCAGACATTAGAGTCAAGACAGTGAAATGATTGAGGTGCAGGTAGATGGACAAGGTAGATAGATAGTACTCATGAGGAGGTAGACCAAGTACTTTTGAACGTAGAAGTGGGAATACTGGAGCGTGGATGTTTTGTTGTTAAAATTTCAAACGAAGACTCACAGAGATCGTCAGCACGCTGCCTGGCTGCCCGGCTGCCCATGATTCTGCGTGCTCTTGTAACGAAGGAAGCGAGCACCCGATTTCCAGTCTCTGCACTGAGAATTAAGAGTGAGGTTGAAACATTCCAACTTTCTCATGAAATCAACAGATAAATGGTCAATCAGACACCACCGGAAACATCAGGAAGTGATACAAAGCGTGTCTCTATTAACTATCCGGCTCCAACCCATTTTCCCGCTGCTATTTTCGAGTCTTTCATGCGTCCACACCCCGCGCGCACGCATTCCGCACACTTTCCGCACCCCAGACTCTTTAAACCGAGTGAGTGTGGGGTAGCTTCCGCATATTCCACCCCTCGAGAAAATCATCAGCATCAGTAAGACAGTGAATTGAAACACCTCGAGCTCTTGATGACCTTATAATATCTTTTCCCCGTCTACAGATTCTTCCACTCGAATGAACCGAAGTTCTCGATAATCAACACATCCGCAATCATGCCCGTTACGAAGTTCAGCACCCCTGAGAAATACAAGTACCAGAACGGCTTTGGCTCTTACCATGAGTAAGACGGTTCCAACTTTTTCTTGTTGCAATTCTAATATATGTGTGTCTGCAGGTCAGAAGCTGTCGTCGGCGCGCTTCCCATAGGCACAAACTCTCCCCAAAAACCTCCCTACGGTCTCTACGCCGAGAAGCTCTCCGGAACAGCATTCACGGCACCCCGCCACGAGAATCAACAAACATGGCTATATCGAATCCTACCCTCCGCCGCACACTCTCCCTTCAATGCCCGCGAAGCATCGACATACAATACAAATCCCGAAGGAGACAAGCTACATCAGATCCCTAACCAGCTGCGATGGGACCCTTTCGACCTGGACGAGACGGTGGATTGGGTACACAGCTTGAAATTGGTTGCTGGAGCCGGAGATCCTACCATGAAGACAGGATTGGGAATATTCATATTCGCAGCTGGCAAGAGCATGGATCAGAACTCTGCCTTCTACTCTGCAGACGGAGATTTCCTGATCGTGCTCCAACACGGCGTCCTAGACATCCAAACCGAGCTAGGCAGGATCCTCGTCCGCCCCAACGAGATCTGCGTCATCCCCAGAGGAATTCGATACCGCGTTGAGCTACCAGAAGGTCCAGTACGAGGCTACATCCTCGAACTGTACCAAGGCCACTTCCAACTCCCAGAACTCGGTCCCATCGGATCCAACTGTCTAGCCAACGCCCGGGACTTCCAAGCCCCAGTAGCAGCATATGAAGAAGGCACGACAGAAACGTACACCATCCTCTCGAAATTCAACGGGCACCTCTTCGCCGCCAAACAAAACCACACGCCCTACGACGTCGTCGCCTGGCACGGCCTCTACTACCCCTACAAGTACGACCTCGGCCGCTTCAACACCATCGGCAGCATCTCCTTCGACCACCCGGACCCCAGCATCTTCACCGTGCTCTCCGCACCCTCCGACCACCCCGGCACCGCCGTAGCAGACTTCGTCATCTTCCCCCCTCGCTGGCTAGTCGGCGAAGACACGTTCCGGCCCCCATGGTACCACCGCAACACGATGTCGGAGTTCATGGGTCTCATCGGCGGCGAGTACGATGCTAAGACGGGCGGAGGCTTCCAGCCTGCGGGCGCGAGTCTGCATAATGTGATGAGTGCTCATGGGCCTGATGCGGGTACGCACGAGAAGGCTTCAGCGGCGGAGCTGAAGCCGACGAAGGTTGGGGAGGGGAGTATGGCGTTTATGTTTGAGAGTTGCTTTATGGTGGGGGTGACGGAGTGGGGACTGAAGAGGTGTAGGAAGGTGCAGGGGGATTATAATGAGGAGAGTTGGACGCCGTTGAAGCCGCATTTTAAGGTTCCGGAGGGGGTCAAGAGGGTAAGTAATAGGGCGGATGGAGGGTTGGAGGGTGTGCTGGATATTGGGAAGAGTGTTAGGGGGAAGGGGGCGAATGGGGAGATGGATGGGAAACAGTTACCGCACTATACTTGAGTTACCAGAGAGCAGAATAGATCTTTGAAGTGGATAAGCAAAAGTTGATAATAACGAATGCTTTGCTTGAAGACCACTTTTCTAGTTATAAGGGTCTGAGCAGAATGAATGGAAGGAATAGCCTCAAGGGGTCTGTGTTAAGTTAGTACGAGATATCCCTTTAAGTCCACGACAATCTACTTACCAACTGGGGAATAGTCTGTCCAATATAAGGGTAATACAACACAAGACATGGCAAACGAGAAGTCGGTTATATTTTCAATGCTTCATTCTGTTCTGATATCTACCATCCCTATCTACACATACAAAACGGACAAAGGGTAACTCAATATCTCCACCCTCAGGTCTCCTCCTCAAAGCCGGCTAATCAACCACCGAAGTAGGATCCATCGACCAATAAGTAGATCTTCAGGTATCAACATGAGGTCCCGTCAAAGCGAATCGCAATCCAACCCCACGATCCAACCATTCATTATGCAACTCCATGTCCATCCATCCTTCCAATAAACAATTTGATGTGCATGCATTCCATTCATCATCCCAGATCGCCGCTTGTGTGTATAAGAAGATGAAACTTCAACGCTATGTAAGGACAATTGAGAATGAGATGTTTACAGGCGGGAACCGTGGATGGTCTTCATGTCGACGGCGAGCTCACGACCGTGATCGCTGATGACCAGGACGCGGACGCTGCCACGACCGGTCTCGAAGGCCTCGGAGAGACGGGACCAGAGGTTGGATTGGTCGATGACTGGGAGGGATTGCTTGACATCACCAGTCTCGGTCATGGCAACAACTGGAGAAGGTTAGCAGATATAGGATGATCAAGAGTATCGAGAGAACTTACCAGATCCGTCTTGGAGGTCAAGAACACGGTATTGCTTGAAGACAGGACCGAGCATGGTCTGGACGACAACACTTGGGCTTGGGTTGGAGATGAACGAGGACTCCTCATGCAATTGCTTGGTGAAGAGGTCAACGCCCAAGTATCTGTGCTGGCCGGTGGCAGAGGAGGTGGTGATGCGGATGACTTGGCAAGGACGACCTTGAAGGATCAAGAGATCGCCGAGGCGGATGTGGTGGCATGGGATGGTGACGGTGTTGGGTGTGTATGCTGGCTCGGGGATGGAAGCTGGCAAAGGAGCAGCGCTGGCGCGACTTCCTCCTATGGTAATGTCAATCTCTTCCCGATCAACATGGTTGTGATGATGATGGTGGTGGTGACGTCCCAAGACACGGTCCGCAGCCTTGTGAAGGCCGTGTCTGATGGAGTGGTAGTGACCTGTCGTGGACGTTTAGGTTAGGGATGGTGATGACATAGAGATTGACTTACCATCTTCGTCGTAGTAACCCATCTTGTTTGATTTGCGGGAGAAACGGGGAGGGTCTACAGTCTCTTCGGAAACGTGAACGTGGGAACGTTGAGCTTGGAAGCGAGGAGGGTCGACGGTCTCTTCTGTGAAGCGAACCTGTTCTCTTTGTGGGCCTGAGAAGTGTGGAGGGTCAACAGTGGTACCGCTGACACGAACTTCCTCTCGGTATTGTTGTGGTTGGAAGCTAGGAGGGTCTACAGTAGCCTCGAAGCGGGTTTCTTCGCGGTAGCTTGGTTGGAAGCGGGAACGGTATTCACGCTCAGCAACGTCGATCTGAGTACCTTCGTATCGGCGGCGTTGAGGACCTTCGATGTGGACAGTGGTATCGTGGTGATGATGTCTGCGGTGTGGAAGCTCGACGTCGATGTGGGTTGTGGAATGCTTGGATGGTCTGATGGAAGAAGATGTTAGAAAGGATGATCGAAGAAGATGTCGGTGAAGGGTTACTGTGTCAACAAACAAAAGAGAAAAGAGGCATTGAAGAATAAATAAAGACAAATGAATGGCTAGGGTCGATGCAGATCCGGCGCTTGGACTAGTAATTTGACCAATTCTAAAGAGAGAAACATGGCTTCGGGACACGAGGACAGTGGATCTCCTTCGTTGCAGAGCTGGCGTGGCTGCTGCACCGGAAAGAGATCCGCTGCCCAGATGCACGAACAACAAACAGCGAGACAACAAACCGAAGTCAAAAAACAGATAAATGAAATAAACGAAGCCGAAGCTGCCCTGACTGACCTTCTTTCCTCGCGGATGTAAATATCTTCCCTGCGGCTCGGACGGTGGTGATGTTCCTCTTCACGAGTGATGTGGACCTCTTCCTGGAACTGCTCGTTGCGGGGAGGGAGATTGGCGGAGAAAGAGGATTGACCTTCCCGTCCGACGCGCTGCTCTTGTGGTAGGTTGAATTCACCCTCGACGTGAGTCTGGGTGGTTGTTGCTACGTCGTCGCTCCGGTACGACGATGGGAAGATGCTGAAGGGGATCGGGACTCGGGCGTCAAAGTCCAGGTTGACGACCTATGAGGCGAGAACTCTTCTCGAATGCCTTTCGACGTGCGCGAAAGGAAGACAAGAAGGGGTCTCTTGCTTCTTGGTGAAAGAAGGGGGGAAGAAAGCGTATATGACGCTTCTTGACTCTGTTCTTTCGGATGGATGGATTGGGAAGAGAGTTGAGAATATGAGGTGAGGTTGATTGGGAAGTGTGGGAAGAAGAAGATGGTTTGTGGGATGTGGAGGAATGGAAGGTCTCTGCTTTTGAGCGCAAGGGTCTGTGGTGAAATAAGCGGGTGGGTTGTTGACTTCGTTGTTTACGCGCTAATCAGTGGCGCTAGTCAGGGGTCCTCGCAGGGATGTCAGTCTCAAAATGGCCAAAACGAAAGTGAAGAGGTTGGTCCAAGCTCAAGCTCGCATTTGCTGGAGGAATATGAACAGAATGATGATTGGATAAATACAGGCAGGAGGACTTTTAGATACAATTGAGATTCTTGATTGGATATTTTTAGAAGGATTAGAGGATCAATACGATCTGTTCTGTTGCATCTGGTGGAGTCTGGTGGATGACGAGCAACGGCAGAGCTTCAACCGGGGGTGGTTGGCCAGCCATGATCGATGCAGCATCACGAAGCTTCACGTCAATAATTGGACAACGTAAAAGTCATTATGATTGGGTATCTCAAGTCTGAACACACCTTGGGCATTTCAAGAAGGGATATGATGTCTTGTTTGCAGCAGATAGATCCAATTAAACCCCTCATAGTTTACTGGTGCGGGGATCGAGGTTTGAGCTTCAGAGCTTCATCAGGCTCTGGATGCTCTGAGGGTCGTTTCACAGCATCTCTTTTTCCATCTTCCTTTTTTTGCCCGATTCAAACTTCAAAGCCGAACAGCGGGGAAGGCTTTGATTACATGCAGTAGTGGAAGCTAGAAACCTGTCTGTTATTTGCAGTTGGTGTGGAGATTTAGATCTCGGTGTTCTGAAAGTTTACTTCCCCTTTTCATCTCGGCAACTGCTCTCAAGCTTCACTACAGCTGGACAACCTTTCCGAAATACCCCATCCGGCTCGTCATAATGGTGTGCAGAAGTCTCGATATTTGGCCACACTTTCCTGCAGTCTTTTCCTGCATCTTCTGCATCTTCTGCATCTACTTCCCAGGAATCTCTCCTACTCGCCGCCCCAACCAACCTCTCCTCCATCCACAACCCAAGTCAACATTCAGCATCACTCCATCTGCAGCTCTGCACTGCAGCCAAACAGCCTCACGAAGCCGATCTCCAACCTCCCGTTCCAAAATAGCAGAGCCCATTGGGACATTTCAGCTCTCCTCTCACCCTGACAGCGACTTCACGAGCCTGATGATAGGATCTCCCATGTCGCGGCTGCATAACGTCGCTCGTGGAACATAATTATTGGATGCTGAGGTTATGCACGTTGCGTTTGTCCAGTCCAGTCCAGCCCATTTCTTTTTTTCACATGTCACCACTGTGCCCAACCTCCTTCTCTATTCTGTCACCTTCTCTTTTTGCCTCACAGTCTAATCTCTTGAAATTCAACAATTTGTTGAAATCTCATAACCCTCAATTGAAGGCTAAGTTTCAATTGCCGTCACAAGCACGGAGACACCGCCGAGGTCCTTACTCCACCAAGACCCGACGACGGGATCTTCAATGTATCCATAGCAACGAGGTGGTTTCGGGCTGCGGAAGCCAATCCGCGATGGGAATAGGGGTGTAACTAGTGCCCGACCAGTGAAATCCACTTTGTTCAGCTGGCTTCGCGCCATCACGGGAGTCGTACAGGGGTGGAAGGTGAGAAGTTGAGATCCGAGGTCTCCGGACATTTGAAATAGGGGGGTTGTTTGTTTACTTGGTCTGATGAAATTATCGTGATGGTGATGATGCTGTACTTCGCTTGGGTGAACAGTCCTCTATCTGCGACAGTTCCAAAGCCTTGTGCTCTTAACAAAAGGGCTGTTCTCTTTTCCTTCTTTTGTGTTTGCACTTTGTACTTTGAACTTTTCAGCAGGCCTTGAACTGAAGGTTTGTCATTTCTATATCTCTCTTCATTTATTCCTTTATTTGTAAGAATGTGTACTTCGTAATGGCGATTATCGCAATTCTGAACAGTTATCTGTCGAATTTCTCAGTCTATTTTCGACTTCGGCTGAACAGTTTTGAGCTGTCTATGCTTCCAGTGAACATCTTATATTTCCACTTCCATTGAACTGAGCTGTTTCTTCATTCATACAGTTACAGAATCGTCGTCGTCTACTTCTCGTATACTGCTTTTCCCCGTCGTACATGTCGACTCTTCGTTCCCGTTCCAGATATACTCCTCGCCCGATCTTTTCCAGCTCTGCTGAGTAGAACACTCTTCTCATCCCTTACGCCACTCTTTCAAAATTGGCGAATATAGATGGAAACTCCGAATGTACCAAAGGGCCTCTTTTCCACCTCGTCTTGATCTATCTCAACCCAAAATATACCTCACAACGACTATTAAAATCACAACTGACCTATCCACAAAAGCCCGTATCTTCTGCTTCTGATCTTTTGGACACTGATTTCACGGAATACTTGAAGCGAATACTGTAAGAGGAATTCTGTTTTGTGGTCAGACTAAGTCTAGTCTATTAAATTTGGTTGACTGACGCGGCTGCTGACCGCATATTGAAAATCTGGATAGCGGAGGTACCAAGTAGTGGAAGTCATGACTTCAGGTCAGAAGGACGCCACGTTGGGTGTTGGCGCTCAAGCACGCCAACGACTGATTGTAGTCCAAGAGAGATATGAACCCTCACGGATGAGGTAGATTTTGAGCAGTGGCCACCCAGCGAGCTCATCAACGAAAACAGACTCGCTTGGATTTGTATAGTTCTTGGATTGATGGTGTGGAAGCGAGCTTTAAAATGAAGCCGGCAAGTAGGTACTTAAGTAACAAGTAAGCATTGTAATAAGCGGTAACACCGCATATCATCTATCTGATATAACCTACTCTACAGTCCAGGCGGTGTATAACAATCATCATCATGCCAAAGCTAGCAATCCCTCTCCTCCTCTCAATCCCACTCTCCCATCTTTCCCTTTCCCATCTCTACTTCAATGTAACCAACTCCTCCGCACTCGTCGGATGAATAGCCACACAACTATCAAAATCAGCCTTCGTCGCCCCCATCTTAACCGCAACTCCAAACCCCTGCAACATCTCCCCACTCCCCAGACCCAAAATGTGCAACCCAACAACCTTCTCCTCCGGTCCCTGACAAATCAACTTATACCTCGTCGGGCCCTTCTGCTCCTGCTCCATCATCGCATAGTACATAGCCGTAAAGCTCGTGTTATAGATCTTCAGGTTCTCCTTGCCGTACTTCTCCACTGCTTCGGGCTCTGTCAGGCCGATGCTGCCGATTTCAGGGTGGGCGAAGACGACGGATGGGATGAGGTTGTAGTCTAGCTTTGAGGACTTGAACTTCTCGGGTCCGAAGAGGCGGTCGGAGAGTTTGCGGCCTGCCGCAATGGCGACGGGTGTGAGTTCTACCTTTCCCACGACGTCGCCGAGAGAGTAGATGTTCTCGACGTTGGTATTCTGGTATTCATCGGCGATGATTTGGCCTTTGTCGTTTTGCTTGACGCCTGCCTTGTCGAGGCCCAGACCTTCGACTTCTGGAGATCGGCCAATAGCCCAGATCAAGGAGTCGAGGCCTTCGAGCTTGCCTTCACCATTAGAATCTTTGTAGTGGAGAGTGAGCTTGCCGGTCTTGGGGTCCTTCTCGACTTTGCTCTGGCTGGATTGTTTGTGTAAATGGACGCCCAGGCGCTCGTATTCTGCTGTCACGGTGTCTTGGACCATAGGGTCGAATGTTCGGAGGAACTTGTCGTGTCGGATGAATAGATGTGTTTCCGTGCCTAGAGCGTTGAACATGCCTGCAAACTCAACGGCGATGTATCCTGCTCCTACTAATGCCACCTTCTTGGGCTGTGTCTCGATATCGAAGAACCCATCACTGTCGACGCCGTATTCTGATCCTGGAATTCCTTGCGGGATTGTAGGGTGTCCGCCAACAGCTAGCAGAATCTTCTTTGCGCGGATAGTCTGCTTCGTACCATCGTCCAGTGTAACCTCCGCCTCATTCTTGCCGGTCAGAGAAGCTCTGCCGTGAATATACTCCACTTTATCGTTGCCCAAGTTCTTCTCGTAGATGCCGTTCAGGCGTAGAATATATGCGTCTCTCTTCTTCTTGAATGATGGCCAGTCAAATGGCGCAGTGTGGTTGACAGAAAATCCATATGCTTTCGAGTCATGGATTGCCTCTGCCAGCATAGCAGCGTTGAAGGTAACTTTCTTTGGTACACATCTGGAGACGCAATAGTGTTAGCTTTAATTTCGTCGTAGTCTTGTTCTCGTCTTTTCCTGTCCTGTCTTGTGCTTCGAATTCTCTAGAGGGGTAACTTACCCAACATTAACACAAGTTCCTCCCAAACGTTTGCTCTCAATCGCAATTGTCTTTGCGCCATAATAGCCACTTGCTCTCCTCGCGGATGCCAAACCCCCACTACCGCCTCCAATGACGAGGTAATCGCACTCCTTCGTTATAGGCGCCATGTTCGCTGCAGACGAAGAGAATTGGCGGGCGAGAGAAGAGATTCGAGAATTGGCCGTGGCTGCGACTTTGCTTGTGCTGGTGCGGTAGGTGAGGAGAGTGAGTTTTTGCATGGACGGATGGAGGGGGAAGGAATGCTTTAAAAGAGGTCTAAAGGAGGGTCGATCAACAAAGGGTGGTGATGCAAAAAAGGGTGTGGTATACGGCAATACGGTAGAGCGCGGGTAGAGTGACGTGCTTGAGGTGAGGGTGAGGTAAAGCGCGGTGGTGTTGTAGTGTTTTTAGTGGTTCTGGAGCTCCAATGGATTACCAAGACAAGACATGTGCGCAGGAGACATTCTCGGGGTCTAGATTTAGTGGGGGGAGGACAGAAGCCGAGATCCTTTGAAATCAATGTGGAAAAATTCACCTACAAAATAAAATAAGAAACAAACCTTTAGATTGAATAGTAAACAGTACTGTACCGGTCTTGTCTGAAGACTCTTCGACTCATGCAATTTTAGATCAAGCAAGTCAACGTCTAGAACATCCTGCTGATTAAGTAAGACTGTATTTGTACTCCTTTGTTGACTTTTGCCATGTCGGTCTCGGATGTCGGCTGTTGGCCGAACGTCTTATCTTTCACTATCTCCATCCCGGCCACCGTACAAGCTGCAGCAGCTGTCAGCCTCGTCGTTTCGTCTCGTCTCCCAAATCACTCATACCTCGACCTTTCACCAGCTGCATCGAGACCCGATAGCATGGCAAGCCATGGCATCCCCAAACACCACCATCTCCACTCCCGATGAACCCAGCGCGAGATGACATGACACTTTCTAGCCAATAACAAACCACCCGTCACATCGAACTCAAACACTGAATCTCCTATCCATCATGTCCGTCTCACCACCAACAAGCCGTAGCCAGGCTTCACTCTCTCAATCAAATTCCCAGTCTCATTCCATGACGCAACACGAAGTCTCTCTCGATACTCTTGTCACCCATCTGCTTGCCTCCAAGCGGTCTTTGGCTTCTATCAGCACGGTATGGCGTGCCAACGAGATTGTGACTTCGGCCCGTTCAGCGCTGGAACAGAGCGCAGTGTTGAGTGCTCGTACCGGGTTCTTGAGGAGTGGCATATCAGAACAAGTGAAGATATTGAGGAGAGTTAGAGGAGGTATCGAGAACGTGTATAAAGAAGGACAACGGGACTTTAAGGTAGGCTTAACTCAAATCCGAAGAGAAGTGAGGCTGATCATGATAGAATGTTATACGGACACTAGATTCGGCAAACGCAAGGCTGGAATCGACGATGGATATTCTGCGATCCACAATGGTGGAAGCTGCGTTCAGACCTGAGAAGGAAGAGCCACGAAGTCTGCTAGATTTCGTGGACGAGCAAGGTGTAGAAACCATGCGAGATGCCTTGAAGGAGTCGATTAGGGAAGCTAAGGTATATATATTTACGTGCCCACGCCTCCAACCTCATCTAACATCTTTCAGGAAGCACAAACTGAATTCGACTCTTCGATACTGTCCTTCGATGATGATCTGCGAACACTAAAAGCTGCGATGAAAGCCTCTCCTCAATCAAGCACATCCCAATCCCACGACGATCTTTCTTCCCCGATCCCAAGCCATCTCCATACACTCGAAACCAATGCCCAAGAGATGGCCGCTCTCCTCGACTCGCTAGTCTCCCACTTCGATCTCTGCGTAAACGCCATCCGCCACACAGAAGGAGGATATGCCGCCGTCCGCAAAGCAGCATCTTCTCAACCTCCGGAAGCAGAACCCGTCTCCGTCTCGGGCGTAATGAACACCGAAAATGACCCCACAGCCGACAACCCCATCTCCACCGAAGAAAGACAAGAGATGCTCGACGTCCTCGAGAAAGACGCCGCACAAGTCGAGGACGTAGTCATGGAACTCCGCGACTACCTCACCGACATGGAAGCCAAGCACGACGAGGTAATCGAGCATATCTCCGTCCTCACGCGCACGCACAACGAGACCACAGCCGCATACTCCATCCTCGAAGCGGTTGGTGCCAGGTTACCAGGCTACATAATCGCCAGTCAAGATTTCCGGCTTCATTGGGAAGAAACGAAACTCAATCTTCAGGAACAGCTCTCTGAGCTGGAATCCATGCGTGTCTTCTACGAGAATTACTTCTCTTCGTACGACAGCCTTATCTTGGAAGTCTATCGTAGGAAACAGAGCGATGAGAAGGTTAAGAGTATCATGCGGAAAGCGGTCGAGCAGATTGAAAAGGTGTATGAGGCGGATATGAAAGAGAGGGAAGGGTTTAGGGTTGATGTAGGGGATTATCTCCCTATGGATCTTTGGCCGGGCGTTAATGCGCCGGCGAGGAAGTGGGATTTTGTCCCCGTTGAGGATAAAGAGTGGGCGGTGGGTAGTATGCCTGTTCTGGAGAGAGCGGTGGTTGAGGCTGCAGGGAGGAGGGATAGAGAGAGGCAGAGGAGAGGAGATGCATAGATTGGATGCTGAAACCTAGATAACGGGTAAAATCGAAATATCATTGGATATGATACAGGATCAAGACATATTTGCGAACTGTCTGTTGGTATCCCATTCTTTATTCACTCACTTGACTTCACCTCATGCCCCTATTCTAAGCGAAAGCTCGCCTACTGGTCATTATTTCAAAACAATGCAGATTTGGCATTACAAATATGCGATAGCCAGTCCTCTCCGAAAATTAGGACTTCACCTGACCATTATATCGGTTGATTAATATGCCATATCTACTTCATCGCTCAATTCGCCAATTCTGCCGCTTAGAGTGCCGTTTGACGTTCGATAATTTGCCGCTGAAGGTCGTAGTGAGATTATTTCGAAGCTGCTCGTCGACCGAACTCTCCGCGAATGGCGCTTTCTTGTCCATCGCGGTTGTATGCATTTTCGGTGACATATGTGGGCTCAGTTCGAGACATGATGGTGGTAGCGGTCTCGGTGGTAGATGCGGAAGAGGATGTTGGTGTTGAATCCTTGGGAAGCCAGTAGCCATCGGCCCTAGGCCAGGCTGACTCATCCTTGAAGTGACGGCGCATGCCGCGGCGCTCCACGCCAAGTTCCGTGCTGGAACAACAGAGAACCGAGGCGGTGACGGTGGGGTAGATTCAGTGTCAACCTCAACTACTTCCATCCTTCGATCTCTTATCAAGTGCCGCCCCCAGCACGTTCCATATCGGGTTCAGTTAAGCCAAGGTCATTCTTCTCCAGTCAAGAACAGACCCAGCTAACATCTCCTGGAGCAGGAAGTCACTCCTACCTGTAACTACTATCGGAATGTCTGGCACGAATGGAACGACTAAGGAGCAGGGTAAGGAGGAGGCTAGACTGGCAGACAGGATGCTGGTCAATGTCTTCGAAAATGTATTAGCTGGGGAGGCATCCCGTCAAGTAATCGTGTCGACAACTGGGATCCGTATATCAGCCTCGACTGTCACAACTGAAGCTAGAGCGATGCAGTGCCTTGGCCAGCTCTCTGATACCAGCATTTCGCAGATCTCGCAAGACCATATGGCTGTAAGCATATCTCAGCAGGAGGCCAAAGGAGGTCGGCATCAGACGTTGGAGAGGTATGAGGGCACTTATGGTGCAGGAAAGACACTCTGACACTTACAGAGGAACGAGTTCTGCTTGAATTCAGGGGATCATGAATCACAGAACTTGGCAGAGGTAATGGCGGCGTCGACGGCGATCACAACTGTTGTCAGAGAACTCTCTTTGATTTTTGCTCAAGCTAGGAATCGAATTGTCCATTTAAAAAATCTCTCCCAAGCCTCTTGCCACGGCTCTCTCGCCGTCTCACCTTATAGTCCCAAATCTGCCTGTCATCTTACTGAGCTTCATGCGCTTCCGTTCGATCCTGCAACAACCCCTCGAGGGTACTACCACTCAAATGGCCTATCCATTGCTTTGCTCCAGCTCCAGCAGTGACTCGTACTGCAGACAACATATCCTCAGATGCTACTGCAATTATTTGACAAGAACCTTGGGCTGCTAGCACATCCTCGAAGACGTTTGTATAGACCTTTCCGGTGTCCTGGTGGGATTGCAATTGAATACATTCTTGCTTTGAGTTCTTGCCCTCCCGACCTGGTTGTAGGTCAATAGTATCTTTATCCTCGCTCCTAGCCTTTGCTCTGGGCTGCTCGTACAATCTGCGACTGACATTCCGAGAAGCTGCTGCACATATCTTCAAGCACCGCTTTGCGCTCTCCTTCTCGTCCTGTAGTCGGCTGTATTCTTTGCCGTCATTATCATCGCCTAAGATCGCCACTCGTTGTAAGAGGATCCGTATTTTGCTGTCGATTTCTCCGAGGCGATGTTCGAAGTAGGAGGTCGTAGCAACGATACTGGATGTGTGTTCATTGATGGCTGTCATAGTGATGTATGTATTGGCTGCCTTAGAGAAATAAACGCAAGATACTCTCGATCTGGAAAGAGTAAAGTAGCCAAGTTATATCACCTCCTGTCTTTTAAATTACCTATCTGCCGAGAGACAATGCTATTTATCTACGATTATTGACGCGAAAGCAGAAAACTTAGTATGTGCAGGTCAATTATGATGACACGTCGACTTCGCAGAAAGGAGCAGACGATCTCAAATTGCCGCAGCCTTCGCATTGACAGCTCTACGCAATCAGAAACTAGCTGTATAAGGAATGAGCAAGTAACGCTATTACTACCTAGGGCTACTGACTTCAGCAGAATAAATGATCAAGTAAAATAAGGAACTCAAAATAATCCTGCATTTGTATGCACTCCAATCCGTAACGTGTGACGCAATTTCAGGAGAGTCTAGCAGTCCTAATTCTTTATTAGGCGACGTTGAGGTGTTCTCGCCGAATCGGACTCGGGAAAAAGGGCAACAAGTTCGCAGAGCTACCCATGAGTCACGACCGTCCCTATCCTTCTCTTCTCATTCGAATCAGCCTTCAGCACAAATCCTGCCCCATGACGCCCTTCAAACCGATCACTTGCTTCGGCCTGCGACTCGACCGGTCCCTCCGCATTCACATGACCGTGACTTTGCGACATTTGCTGAAGAGAATCGTCAGACATCTGGCCTAGCCACTGTCGGGATCTAGCCCCAGCAATAATACGCTTAGCTGAAATCAGGTCCCCAATAGTTGAGACGAGGACCTGATGGCTATCATCAGCAGTGGAAACATCCTCGAAGACGTTCACGCGCTCTTGGTTTGCTTGAGCAGATGCTTGGGCACAGAGAGCTAGACACTGCTTGATGCTGTCGAGTTCCTCCTCTATCTTTTTCTGGTCAAGGGGCTGTTCGTACGAGCTTTGAGGTGCTTGAAAGGCTAGGACTCGTAGTCGGCTATCGATGTCTTGGAGGTGACTTTCGAGTTTAGTGTTGGCATCGGAAATTTTTTCTTTGCAAATCTTGAACGTGTCAGAAGTGAAGAGTCTTGCCGAGGAATGTCCCGCAAGCTTCGTAGTTGGCACATGATAAGCACCAGGTAATGTTGAGACATTTTCAAACACGGTTGGCTGAAGTTGGTCTATGTGCGAAAAGACCTGGGCGCAGACCTCGAGACATTGCTGAGTGCTGTCTCTCTCTTCCTCTATTTGACGCTGCTCTGCCGCACTTTCCACAGAGAGTGCCGGACCAGGTGGAGCAAAGGCCCGCAGTCTATCATTAATCTCTTGGAGGTGCTCTTCTAGGTCAACAGTCGTATGCGTAATCATGTCCTTGTATTCCTTAAGAACACTCAAGGTTACAGTAGACGTGCGCCTATAGGATGTATCAGCTTTGAATTCTAAAGCCCCCAGACAGACGGCGCCGAACTTACATATTAGCATCACCAAGCGCAATCATAATAGTGGATTTATAGCCAGCTAACATGTTCTTAAACCCAACAATATCATCTCCCATATACTTCAACTTTGCCCAGTCTCGGAAACTGGTCTTGGAGCCACCGGAATGCGCTGTGCATTTGACAATCAGGGCTTCGAACTCCTCACACGCCTTACCACATCGCAGCAGCGGAAGTCGTAGTATCGCCAGGTCAATATCTACATTGGTGATCGTTTCCTGCAGCGCCTCCAAGGCTCCACTCAGGGCCTCTAACTCTTCCTTAAGCTGCCGCACGGTTCTTTGATTGTTTTGCAAGCTTGCGACTGTCTGGTAAAGCGCTCGACTAGATTGAAAGGCGAAGACCGTTAAAGTCAGGACCCCTGAAGCAATGCTCAATGGATCTGCCATTCTAAGATCAATTTGAGATGTTTAGTATCTTGATAAGTGCATTAGATGATGAAAAGTAAGAAGTGAGGAGGAAGCAGTCATCGGACGTTGTCGATGCCAATGGGGTATTCCCAGCTGTTGGTTGGCTTCCCAAGCGCGCGGTTACGCTGAGGGGATCATCACAAAATTGGAGAACGACATTCCTAGCTGGAGTAACGACGATAATGCCTGCAGTTGCACTCACCCTGCTCTGTCAAGCTTCAATTAGCCTCTGTTACGAACCAATTGGCGTCGACGGACTCGCGCCCGAGTGGCGTTGGTATCGAAGGTTATAAACGCCAACCCCGCTCCATATCGCTGGTGCTCGTAATTACCTTCCGACTACCCTCACTATTCTACCTGGCATCGAAACGATTGACGCGATGGCAGAACCGATAGGTATAGCTTCTGGGTTACTGGCATTAGCTAGCTTTGCCTTCCAATCTAGTATCACATTGTACCAAACGGTCCAGAGTTTCAAATTTCATCCTAAACAGTTACGCGATCTCAAAGACGAGAGCTTGAAGCCTTGAGCGGGGTTCTCACCTCGCTCACCGAGACAATCAGTGCCACTACCGACGTAGATTTTTCTGCTCTCGATCTTCCCTTGCTACGATGCGGCAATGCGTGCAAAGAGTTCGGGCAGGAAATCATGAGCTGCTCGTCCCGGTCTGGAACGAATCGGACGAGCTTTCGAGACTGGGCGAAATTAAGGTATATGGGGGACAACATCGATGGTTTCAGGCAATTACTAGCTGGATATAAGTCTACTATCGTCATTGCGCTCACAGACGCAAGTCTGTAAGCTTAGATGTTCCTCTGCTCTTCAGAATTACTCTAACCTTCTCTAGTCGCAAATCCTCCGCTTCCGCCGATAGTCTCGAGACTTATCAAGAACTGTTGAAGTCCACCACCGATGACCTCGAGGCTCACTTACAAAACATCGATGAAAAACTCGAGTCCATATTCTCACGCACCGTGGCAGAGAATCCTGCAGATGTGGCGGAATTACGACTCATTAAAGAGGAACGAAAGAGCGCTCAGAAATGTCTTCAAATTTGTGCCCAGCTGTCCGACCACATTGATCAGATCCAGCTCGGAAACGAGGAACCACTCACCTTGCCCGAGAGACTTACTACCGCGAGCTTGCAGGAATGTAAGACTAGTCTTCATATTGCGACTACAAAGCTGGAGGGGTATATGAAGTCTCGAATCCATCAACTGGTCACAAAATCAAAGATGGCAATGATATCCGAGGAAGATCTTGCAGATTTGTTAAGACTCCAAGAGGAGTGGGAAACCACTTGCCAAAGCAGAGAAATCTGCTCCAAAGCGGAAATACATCTGAAGGAAAATACCAGCGTCATTGATAATTATGCTACGGGCGATGCCGTACAATTCATGGTATCAACGAACGGCAATATCCTTCACGGGACAAATCGAGGGCTTGGATGGAGGACGAGGCAGGTCGGGGGCCACCTCAGTGACCTCTCGGTTCAGCAACTGTCACGAGATATGTCAGGTATCCGTTTGGAGCACGGAGGAAAAGGGGGTAGTCCGTCAGGCAATGCTATTCCTGTTCCAAGCGAAGTGGTAGAAGGCACGATTAGTTCAGAATTTGGGAAACGGTGGGGACCTGGGATGAAGCTTACACCTAAAAGTACACCGGATACAAGCATACCTTCTGAGCCATCAGCAGCGGGCAAGTTCAGCAATGCACCGAAGTAAGAAGGGAGGGCGAGGTATCAGCCCACTGATTTCTCTCACTTTCAAGAATATTTCACCAGGAGCATTGGCAATCGTCTTTGAGGCGGCTGTATCACCTGTAAATTCTTGATTTGATTCCCCGGACCGACCGAGTCATACTGACGAGGCTCTGTCCTAGAGAACGACCTATATGTCCAGCCTTGACGAAGCCACAGAGCTGGAAAGTAGAGATAGCTCGAGTAAGGGCCGAACCTGCTTGAACTATCACTATTTCCATGAACGGCTTGGTTTATCAATTCAACCTAAAACTCCTAGATTGTTTCGTATGCTACTCTACCACGCCTCGACCAACCAGCCAATTCTGAAGTCATAATTCCACCCACCTTGATCAGGCTCTGTTACTCTATTACAACACCACTTCCAAAAAAGAGCCAGTCCTTCGGCCATATGACCCGGCTCCGCTGCTGAAAGGTAGAAGCTACAACAGCCGCTTCACTTCATGCAAGAACCGCTTGTTCGGTGATTAGAGGAGCTAATGGAAGCTGGATGTGCTTCTCTGCTGGTGTTGCAGACGTTGCTCCGTTCTACGTAAAGCTGGCAGGCTCGTTCTTCCTGTAATGGCGCGGCTATTTCCTACAACTGATGGACGGCGTTGAATGAGTGATGATACAATATGCAGGTTGCCAGGCGTCAATGGTTGTCGTGTAATCAAACAAAACCACCCCTTCAAAAGCGGAACGTCCATCTTCCAGCATTCATGCCACTTGTTTGCAACTACACGTCAGCGACCGCCCTGAAAAGCACAAGCACATCAGGACATGGAGGATCGATTATATCAGCCCTTCCAGCCACAGCCTCTTTCTGGCCACCAATGAGATGTTCTGAAACTCCGCTGAGCGGATTTTGGCGATGCGCGACCGCCAACTCGGGAGCAACATCGCGAGGATTTTCGTGGCAGGCAAGTTTGATCCATAGTCATTCCAATGGTAACGAGATAGAACGAAGAGGGACCTCAGCTTAACCGAGAGGGAGGAAGGGTGGGGGGCAGATTTCAGGACAATGCATGAGACTTTCCACCTCGCATGCTATTTATAGCATAACCAACAACCTCCGGTTATCCACATCGTCGATAAGATCCGGAGTTTGGAAGTTAGAGAATATATATTGTTGTAATTTTATTATATCAGGTTGCCGAGTTACGTAGTCCCCGAGAAGTCTATATACAACGCTTTCTCGGATTCCACACGCAAGGAAATGGAATGCAAATTAGTCAGGTTGGGAGAGAGCCAATGTCTAAAATAGAACGAACGTCTCGGGCTGGAAAATCGTGAGGTTTGAAGTTGTAGTCTTCTATGCTGGTAAGTGAGTCTAGCTTACTCAATCAAAGGGGAAAGCAATGAACAAGAGGCAGCAGAATGGCAATTCTGGCATGAATTGTATAATATGAAGGTCAAGTCCTTCAAGTCCAAAGAGAGATCAACTACGGAGTTGCCGGAATTCTTTATCACCTTCTTATATCCATTTCTCATCTCTTCGCCACGTAATATTCAGTCAAAGCATCTTTGATGACTCTCTTTCCAGGAGTCGTAATTTTTCAGGCCAGTAACCAAACAATGCTTAGCGATGATCAAACCGGAGGGTGCTGCTCAACGCAAGCCAATTGACCCAGTCCTAATGGAAGAGAATACTAATGGGAGAGGATACTATCTCTCTCTCCTTTCTAAACTATGTACTATTCGTGACTTTTGTTTATGTTTTTCAAAGGTAGATGGGTAGATTTTATCCTCCGTTCATAATTTCTCTTCCATCGTCTTCTTCTTCGCTTGAAGGCCTTCGAACATGAGATTCCACCATGCGGCTCAGATATTATGGTTCCCCAAAAGGCTCACAGACAAGATATGCGTGACTGAAAGCGACGTCTGTAACTGCTATTCCTTGATAAAGCCAGATGAATCAAACTAAAACAAGTCAATACAAATACATGACGCAAGCAAAACATATGTCCATAACTTACCAAAACGTAAGACCGTCCATAGACGAATCCGAGATATTTATCTCAGGAGTAGTGAGGATATACCCATCTTTCCTTATTGAATTACAATATGTTCATAAACACGAGGAATACATCTACCCACATATCCTACGCAATATTCGCATTCTCGACACCATGATCACCTTATTACTTTACCCCTTCTCATCCTAAAATGCACCTACGCACGCAAACGCAAAAGTACTCGCATCTGCTCTCCCCTTCTCGCTTACCATCCATCCAAACGAACCGCAACCCGAAAAAGCGAAAGTGGATCCCCCTTCCTCTCTTCCGTTTGCTGCATACCGCATCTGCACCTATCTACGTATGCGTGCATGCTCGCATGCATATGTGAGGTATGCCAGCCCAACGCTACGCTACGCTGTCATCAAGCCTATCCGATAATAGAATACTACTACTACTGCGGCGTTTGCATCTGCATTGCATTTGCGTTTGCAGATTCTGGATTTCTGTAGCGGAAGGGCGGGAGAGAGAAACGGGAGGGGTCTTGCGTGCCGTGTCATATCCTGTCATATTCTGCTTGAAAGCAAGGAGGGGTACTGACACGAGGAAATCGGAAATGGTAAATACTACCCCTCATGTTCGTTCGTTTGCTGTCCAAACAAATTAGAAATGACACCGACGTGCGCTGTAACTGGATCAATTCACAGATAAGGACGCAAACGGTCTATCAGGCGAGCGAGTACTGATTGATGTACCTTGATATCTGGCTGACTGACTGGCAATATGGCTTTGTAGTATCGGCTTTGTAGTATCAATATGGCTGTGCTGTGCTGTGGTGCATCCCATCAGTCTTCCACCAGCTTATAAAATTAGTCGCGCCCTCAATACAGTATCATTCGTCAGTGGGCTAAGTTTGCACAGTGCAGAAAAGTCAAGTCAACATCCATCCCAGGCAAGGGAGGAATTTAAACTTCAACATCCCCTACTCCCCTCCTCAAATTGGAAGCATCAAGGATGAACAGTACAAGGAGAAGGGGCATTAAAAACCATTTCCAAATAATCAGGGTTATTCACTGAATAGGAAATTTACTCCCGTGGTTGATTCACACAAAGTGGCAAAGAGTCACTCATAATGACTGAGGATGTGAGAGAGAAGCTGAACCCGAAACGCTGGGTTCTATTCGGTTCGGTCGTAAGTATCGCCGCTCTACTCCAGGCGGCGGTGATAACGAATACGTCGGCGATGGCAATACCTTCAAATACAACACGACACAACACGGAATAGGATATGAGAGCAGTGCACAGCTTACAAGAAATAAGTAATGAATCAATCAATCAATCATCTCAAAGAGTTATCAAGAAACGGGAATACAGACCCAAGTTCAAGAGTCACCAATATCACTGGATAAGAAAATTTGATGGATCTGGATATAATATAATATCAGAGAATATTACGTCGGCTTTTCTGTTTATTTTTCGGAACTTGCAGTCACTCACCTCGCTTCAGCCCTTTTGTCTAAGTGAAATTCTCCTACTCCGCGCAAAGCACGACACTTGCAGTATTCACGCCGTGCCGAGCTGGGCGAGCGAAACAACAGAGACCTTGGAAACGTAGCTATCAAATTAGATTTGTACCTAGGTGATTATTAGGCGAGAGAAAGATAGAAGTTTTCAAGAGATGGAAAAGTTAGCTTGGGCAAAAGTTATTGGAAGTCGTCACTTCGCCTGAAAACTGGAGTATCGGAAAGTGATTGCTTTGCCTGCATTTTATTACAATGAAATTTTGTACAATTGTCTCAGTGAAGAAGGCGTGGTACACGAACTTTGAACCTGAAGACCAAAACCATTTCTGGCGTGTCCTGAGCATAAGACCATCGCGAACGGAATACGCGAGTTGGCATTGATGCCGCGATGTTGGAAGATAGAAAGGCAGGAATGACATGGTCTTCGTGGGTATCTGACAGGCATAGGTGATTCACTATCCTGATGAAGTGGCAGTGTTTATTTTCTTCGGCTGTTGTTGCTAGCAAAAGGGGGGAGCTGGTCAAAGTACCCAGGTATTCTTTCTTCCGAGGCCCCAAAATGTTTTCACCAACGTAAACATGATATTCGCGGCTACATGAGACTTAAGGAAATGTTGGGGAGTTTTGCTTGGGCTGAATAAGAAGGTCTACAACTGTGATTGTCTAGATATCTCTTGCTCGTAGTTCTGCGCATTCAATGAAATTAACAAAACACAGATACCTACTAGACTTCCAAACCTCTACAACTTTAAACCATCAAGATCAATCAGTCAAACTCCAAAGATATTCAACTGCCTCCCGGATCAAACGCACATCGAGCACTGCCAGCATCACATCATGCACACCATGACTCCTCGCGATCAAATAAAACATACCTTCATCCGAAAAGAACGACAATAAATCGGGAGAGGCAGGCGAAAGTCGGACATTCGGTCGATGTCCGGGATGTGGCTGATCTAATCTGACTGACACGCTTGCGGTCAACCGAGGCATTTCCCATCATGCGGCTTCCGGTGCGGACGCGGACCTTGCATGGAGATCCTGAGGATTCGAAGCCTCTCTTCACATGCTTCTAAAACAAAAAATATATCTCTTTCAGCTTTCACATGTTTATTAAAAGCAGTATCTGTCCACGTGCGTATCGATATCTGCTTGACAGCTGATCAATTTTCGGTGATGCATGTTCTATACAATAAGAAACTGGGCAAACGCAAGCCAATGCAACCACAATAATCCTCATCTTTCCCAAAGCTATGGAGGGGCACGCAAATCCCAAAGATGCAAATAGTGGCATGACGAAGTCCAAGGCCCATCTGGAGTTTGTGGGGAAGGTGGATCGCCCTTCTGCCCTTTGACCAACCACGGCATTGCATCTACACCCCTGTCTCCATATTACCGCTGAGCCGAGTGGCTCCAGTCCCGAACATCGACTCGATTGTCCTCCTCTCTCTTTGGTCTCTGGCACGCTAAGCCATCAGCAGCTCTGGGCTGGAACGCTGATTCAAGCGAAACGTCTGTGGCCGAGGATGAACAGGAAGGGATGAGCTGGACGGACCAGTCAGGTAAGGTTATGGAGGGGAAAGGCGAGCGTGAGGTTACCGCTAGCCCGAGGGGATGGGTAGCTATTTTGCTTATGACTGTGCTACTTTCCTCATTTTTCTCTCTCCTCTTACTTCTTACTCATTTGCATACTTTTTTGTATGTTTCCAGCTTGCTGTTCTTCTGTACGTTGACATTGATATTCCCGGATCCTAACTATCCCTTGATTCGAAGAGAAGAAAGAAAGGACTTGCATTGTACTTTCTGACGTCGTCCTCGACTTACTGCCGAGGCATACATTACATACCAGTCGCTCTGTAAATTACTCCGACTGACTCTCCACTCCACAATTCGGCATCATGTCAGGCAAGATGAACCTCCCAGCGGTGGATGTAAATACAGAGGAGAAGCAATTCCTTGATGAAGTCGCGGCCGTCAAGCAATGGTGGAATGACTCCAGATGGAGATATACCAAGAGGCCGTTCACTGCCGAGCAGATTGTTGCAAAGAGAGGAAACTTGAAGATTGAGTATCCAAGTAATACGCAATCGAAGAAGCTATGGAAAATACTGGAGGGGAGATTCAAGGTACGTTTGTCGTCCTGCGTCATTTTGTAGTGATGCCTCATTGACTAACCAGTTTGCAGACACAAGATGCAAGCTTCACTTACGGATGTCTCGAACCTACCATGTTGACACAGATGGCGAAATACTTGGATACCGTTTATGTTTCTGGTTGGCAATCATCGTCAACTGCTTCTGCATCCGATGAACCAGGTCCAGATTTGGCAGATTACCCATATGTAAGTCTGCAGACTTGACTCGATTTTTATTCAGATACTTACGCTTTTAGACCACTGTCCCAAATAAAGTCGGCCATCTCTTCATGGCTCAACTCTTCCACGACCGCAAGCAGAGAGAAGAGCGTGTGACGACCAAATCGAAAGTCGACCGCTCCAAGCTCGCCAACATCGACTACCTCCGGCCCATCATCGCAGATGCTGATACTGGACACGGAGGATTGACTGCCGTTATGAAGTTGACAAAATTGTTTGTTGAGAAGGGAGCTGCCGGTATTCATATTGAGGATCAAGCTCCTGGAACGAAGAAGTGTGGACATATGGCTGGAAAGGTACTTGTACCTATCAGCGAGCATATCAATCGTCTGGTAGCTATTCGAGCGCAGGCTGATATCATGGGTATGGCTTCCTCTTTCTACTGACAGGAATATGCAAAAGCTAACAAGATCAGGATCTGACCTCCTCGCAATCGCACGAACCGACGCCGAAGCCGCAACCCTCATCACCACAACCATCGACCCCCGCGACCACGCCTACATCCTAGGCTCCACCAACCCAGCCCTTCAACCACTCAACGACCTCATGATCGCCGCCGAACGAGCTGGCAAGAACGGCGCCGAACTCCAAGCCATCGAAGACGCCTGGACCGCCCAAGCAGGCCTCAAGCTCTTCAACGACGCCGTCGTAGACACTATCAACTCAGGCGTACACGTCAACAAGAAAGAACTCGCCGCCAAATTCCTCCAGGACGTCAAAGGCAAGAGCAACACCGAAGCCCGCGCCATCGCCAAGGGCATCACCGGTGTTGACATCCCATGGGACTGGGACTCCCCACGCACAAGAGAGGGATACTACAGACTCCAAGGCGGCTGCGAATGCGCCATCAACCGCGCAATCGCGTACGGTCCATACGCGGACGCCATTTGGATGGAGAGTAAACTCCCAGATTTCAAGCAGGCCGAGCAATTTGCCAAGGGCGTGCACGCCGTGTACCCCGAGCAGAAACTCGCTTATAACCTCTCGCCCTCCTTCAACTGGAAGACTGCCATGCCTCGCGCGGAGCAGGAGACATATATCAAGCGTCTGAGCAAGTTGGGCTATTGCTGGCAGTTCATTACGCTCGCGGGTCTGCATACGACGGCGCTGATTAGCGATCAGTTCGCTAAGGCGTATAGTCAGCAGGGGATGAGGGCGTATGGCGAATTGGTGCAGGAACCGGAGATGGATGGGGGTGTGGATGTCGTTAAGCATCAGAAGTGGAGTGGGGCGAACTATGTGGATGAGTTGTTGAAGATGGTGCAGGGTGGGGTTAGCAGTACTAGTGCGATGGGGAAGGGTGTCACGGAGGATCAATTTCATTGAGTGCTGTTGAGTTATGGGAGGCAGTACATAAGATTGTGAAGAAGGAGAAGGGCGTATACGAGGTAGAAATTCTTTCCGGTGTGAGCAATCATGATTTGACCCTATAAATTTCGCAAGATACATCCATCTCTTGACATTCACGTGTAGACCTTCGAAACACCCGCCACCCTTCATCAATGCCATGATCTAAGTCTGTAATCAATTAAACAAGTTTTAACAAAACGAATTTAGATGACACCTCAGCAATTACTTTGTGATTGTTTTCATATACTTATGAGATGGCTCGATAAGCGAGGAAAACAACACAACCTTTCCAGATCATAACGAACCTCCGGCATAGACTCTTGAATATCAAGATTGAATCCGAGTAGCCTATACTTTGCTGCTCTCCTCTACAGTCGTACTCGTAGAACAAACGAGATGGCTCCCTCGCATAGGGTAAATATATCACAAAACACCTCACTCAACTCCATCCCCCTTCCCCGACATTTCTCCCTTGCCCCTCTTCTCCTCATTCACATCCTCTCTTCCACAAGCACTAAGAAGCCATACACTGCGAATAAAACTCATTACTATACTTACACGTCGCCCCCGCCACACACGACCCACTCCCCGTCCAATCCCTCCCACCACACTGACTCCACAAGGCAATCGTACCCGCTGCACCACCTCCTCCACCACCTCCCCCTCCTTCATTCCCAACACCACTACCGACTGTGATGGTGGCGTACTCGGTATAGGTAGACGTTTCGGTGGTGGTTTCGTACGTTGTTATGGTGAAGAGGGAGAGAGATGTGATGGTAGTTGTTACGGTCTTTGGGGAGGTGTCGGTTCCTGCGACAGTGAGTGTGGTGGTAACTGGCGATGCTGTCGAAATGAGCGTTAGAGCTGGTGCTGTGGTCGTGGAAATCAACGTTACGGTTGCAGCTGGAAGTGCGGAAGCAGAAGCGGTCGCCGTGACTGTTACACCGCCTATATTCTGCGTCACTGTCTCGACGGCTGCGCAGGAGGGCGTGATTGTGGTTGTTAGAATAGATGGGGAGACGATTGTTGCGGTGCTGGCTGCGGTGAAGAATATGAAGGAGGTATTCCATTTTGTGGCGTACACTGTGGAGATGAGCGTTACTTGCGCTGGTTGGGTTGAGGTCAGTAAGCTTGTGCTCGTGCTTGTACCTGATATCGAAGGGCCTGGTATGATCACAGGCGTAGGCGTAGGTGTCGGTATAATTACAGGCGTTGGTGTAGGCGAAGGCGTAGGTTTACTTGTAGTACTTGTACTTGGTACGACAACGGGCGGCGAAGTATCGTTCTGCCCTGCCCAAACACTCGGCCCTACAAGCGCATAGCTCTTGAAGTTGTTGTAGATATTTGCGGTATATCCTGTTTCTGTGCCTTTGACGTGACCTGGAATGGAGACGAGGGGACCTGGAGTGCCGGAACCGCCTCCAGTTACGAAGATTTGTGCGCACGAGATGTAAAATTGGGGGACACCACCAGGGTTGTGAAGTGCGAGTTGTTCGATCCGGAGGAGATATTCGCCGTTTGGTGTGGCTGGGGGAATGCGGTAGGTGTATGTCACTGTTGAGATATGTTAGTTTTTCTTGCTTCTTGTGTGAAGCGAGGATCGTGAGGATCATGAGGACAATGACGAATTTGAGGAGATTAAAGACATGTGAAATGTAAGGGAGCTTACGCCAGAGAGGCCATGTAGGATTCGCTCCCGAGAACGTGGGCCCAATCTCGACAATCTTGAACCAACGCTGCCCGGAACCATCATACTCTTTGGCTGTCGTTGGTGCTTTGGCCATGTACCTGGCGAGAAATAAGTAAATGCATGGAAGTCATTATGGTGTGGCAGCCGTACATGGCGGTTGCGCCGTTGTGATACACGGCTGTATCTGCTGTCCAGGTGAACTCTCCTCCAGCTTTTACTGCTAATGTATCTGTTGCCGCGCCTGACTCGCCCCCAGCATTGCATCTAAGTGTGTCAGTTGACGAAGTTCTTACTTTCATTTGAAGGTAGAGACCAACCTCAAATCATTGGAGGCCAAGTCCGTCACTGGAGAGTTATAATTGGTGTTCTTTCTGACGTAGGTGTACGTTGGGTACTTTGTTCCGCCATAAGTGAGTTGCCAAAAGATATCTGGGGCCGTTAGCTGTGTTGGGACACGCGGGTGGTGTTCACTTACAATGAGCAGAGGCATCATGAAGCAGAACACACAGCACCACCAGTAGAGACGTGCATGACTTCATAATGTCTCGATTCCAGGACAGGATACGAGAAGGCTGAACGGAAAGCAGAAGGCTGGAAAGGCTGAAATCTGGCGCAAGGGGAACAAGACATAACACAAAGTTGCGGAATATCCGCTCTCATATATGGCACACCCTATCCAGTGACGGCATCGTGTATCACAACAAGCAACCTATCTATCTATCTACCCTCGCTGACCAACTCACACCATATCACCAACGTTGGTGCTCTACACACTTTAATACGGGCCGAGAGGTTTCCCCATATTCATCCGCCCTTCAACAAACTGATTCGTAGAAACACGCGCAAATATGAGCGAGGGTGTCAAATGACACGGCACATAAATGAGGGTGTTGATGAGGTCCTGTCCCAAGAAAGCAGAGGGAGAGGTCTGGGCACTGTATAGGCCGGACGAAGAATACTATCGTAGAGTCTCCTTCAGGATTGTATGAGTAAGGATAAGAGAGTCTTCGGTCGGGTAATCTGAGATCAGGCACGTAGAGACCGAGAGACGCCTGGTGTAGAGATGTCTGCGGAGTGGCGAACCTGGATTGCGGATGCCAGCTTGTGGAAGTCGGGGAGAGAACGGGATGAAAATTGGTGTGATTGGAATATTGATGGAAGAATGAGATGAGGTGTTTATTGGAGAGTGTATATGTAATCTAGCGATAACGGATGAGGTCAAAACAACCAAGCGGAGTGGTCGGCCGGGCCGGGCCACGCTGCTTAATATGGATGAATGTGGTTAGACATCGAAAGATCAGCCAGAATATAGGGGCACCTTAAATGCACCTTCTATCACTTGACTGTATGGAAAAGGCATGGAAGGAGTTTGATTCAAATTCTAGAAGATCTTCGGTGTTGGTGTTGTGCTCCGGATAAGAGTTCTAATAAGACACCCACTTTCTAGACACGATTGGAGGCTTCCGAGGTTTGCTGCGACAATAAGCCAGAAAACGATGAGCGCAGACAGGTACAAGCATCATGAACGATATCATTCAAACTGATAGATTTGAGCCTTCTTCAGATTGCAGCGCCTTTGCTGTGGTCGTTAGAAGTGGATATATGTGACGAGCACATGAAGGACTCTTTGTTTTTCTCGGTCCCCATCACAACCACTTCTTGTTTCCCCAGTGGCTCAGGAACTGACCGGTATCTTCTATGGTCAAGTTCTCTATGACCTTCATCTGAAGCTCTACACTTTCCAAGGCTGTCATTGGGTCCTGACCAGTCCGGATATGCATTTTTGAATGTCTCGAGCAAGTTCGTGAAAATTTTTATATCCTCCGCAGATGCTACACTCAGAAAATCAGAATTCATGTCAAATCAATGAGCCACTTACGAGTAGCTTCTGCGGTAGCTACTATCCCAGGCGACAAAGCCAACACCTTGACATCTCGCGATTTCAACTCAGCAGCGAACTTGGTAACAACCATGTTCAAAGCTGCCTTCATCACGCACATCGTGAATTGGAACGGGATATCCATTGCCACAGCCATATCAGGATCTGCTCCACCTGTCGAGATGACCACAATCTTCTTGGCCTGACCCCTGAGGATCAATGGAAGGAACGTATTGATAGAATTCACCACTCCAATAACATTGACATCGAGACTGGCATGCATGTCTTTATTAGGTAGATGGGGCTGAGAGGCGAATCCTGATGGGGGGGTTAGCAGCGTCTCGTTCATGGCGGTATAGCCGTTGATAATGATGATGTCTAATGCTCCGTCAGGGAGGATTGATGAGGCTAGAGATGCGGCGGCTGTGAGAGACTGGTAATCTGACATGTCTCCATGTAGGATATGGAAATTGGAGATTCCTTCTTTTGCAAGCCGTTCCTCGACTGGAGGCGGGGTCCGGACGAGTCCTATGACTGTGTTCTTGGAGTCCCTGCTCAAGTATTGGAGCCATGCAAACTGGAAGGGTCGATCAGCCTTGCTCTTGACTACACTTAGAGACTTAATCATGGCAAGCATACCTCAAGCCCTCGGGAGGCTCCAACAATGACTATTGATGGCATGGTTCGCTGCCTTTGCTTCTTCAAAATCGAGCATTCAGAGGACCAGTCTCTAGGATTCGTGACACAAAAATAATTAAAGATGATACGCGATTCTCGAAGGCAAATATACAAATGTATTTATAGCTCTGAAAGTGCCTGGCATGTACGACGTACGAGGTACTACGTCAGAACATAGTCCGCCTCAAGTGAGGGGATTAAACGAGACCCTGTTGTGAACGAGCTTAGTGGTCTATATCAGATGCCCAATGGAGATCTACAGTAATGGGTAGGACTTCCTCGACGATGTTGACTTGCGTGCATGATCGTTTGGCTACAAGTGCTTCGACGTCCATTCTTAAATATAGCCTTCGCAGTCTCGACCGTTGGAACGGGCTCGGTGCATTTAGGAGGCAAATGCTCAGAATATGACAAGAACAAGTCTACACAGTAGAACAACCAATCATTAAGAAATTCGTAAGCTTGCTTGAAACTTCCTCGGGATCCAAGCTCTCCAGGTCGGAAGCTTCGTGCCATAGTCTGATCTGCGTCATGCCATTTTTAAAGAGACATAGAGACGCGAAGCGATAATGAAAGAGAAACAAAAGTCTTGAGAATGAACTCGTGGTCTTCTATCCCTTGAAGACCGAATTCGCTTCGTGGAGAGAGGAGTAAATGGAGTCCACATCAAGCTGCTCGATTTTGATGTCAGACTTCTTGAGGTGGCGAGCTTCAAACATCGCCTAAATGGGCATTCCCATAGCATCGATATGTGAATGCTAGTAGACATATACGAAGTGTAAATCGGAGAGCTCCAGCAATACTTTGCTCTTGCTAATTTGGTCCTTCAAAGTCGTGACCTTCCATTGTATTAGAAGCATGATTGCCGACCTCAATGTTGATGCTTAGAAAAATAGCTCTTGGAGACCCGTTTGCCGCAATCTATCTCCGTCTAGGTATCTGGCGGATCCAATTTGCCGTCAGCATCGGTGTGGGTTTTTTGTCTTGTGGTCGGTGTTGTGGATGAGTGAGTGGTAAGTTGAAAGATACCTGAAGGCTGGCCAAGGCTCACCAGGCTGCATCAAGCTCCGAGCTCCGACAGCCTTGTTGATTGTCGTCCCCCACATCTCCAACCTCACTATATACATCACTCCACATAACGTTCTCGTTCATTATCAAGCCATCGTAGTATGTTACGATGAAGCTTTCGATGGTCTTTGCGCCGTCACGATGCCAGTACAGCAGCCTCCGCCACAAGAATACGCTCGAGTAGTGTTAATCATTATCCTACTCTTCTTCCTGTACACATCTCCAGATCAAGGCGCGCCCGCAGGCTTCCAATCTCCCCACGACTATGCCGCCGAACGAATCGATCGTTTTCGACATGCACTTGATGTTCTCAACCGTACAAAATGGCAGGACTTCTCTCCGCAGACCGCGGACAAATCGAGGTTCGAGGCGGCGAGATACTTAAATCTCACTGGGTTTCGAGAAGCAGATGACTATGCTTGGGAAAGGGTGGATGCGTTTAAGAAAAGGAGCCAGGAATTTACCGAAGAGGCAACGCGGAACAACGGGGCCGTCAGTGATGTTTACCAGAACGTGACGGGCATTGTCCAGGGCAAATGGGCCAGGAACACGGCTGATTTGAATGGGGATCCAAGACCAAGGACTCTGAATCTTACGGAAACTTCTCCGGTTATCGACTGGGCTTTCCGGGACGTAGAATACTGGACCAGGAATATAACGGGCACAGAAGGGAAGATGATGCTTCGACTAGAGGAAAGTGATACAGGAGGGGTAGATGTGTATCCAGACACTCCCAAAGATCCAAAGTTGCCTATCGATTCTAAAAATGTGGCAAGAGAGATAGCGGCCACTTTGACAATCCAAGATGAGAGCAGTACTGGTGATGGATGGGATATGAGAGTACATGGAGTTCACTGGCCTAAGCAAGGAGTAATGCTTTTGACAACCACGAGCGAGAAGTTCTCGGGCATCTTTGGTCTACCTCACCTCACGTTGAATCTGGAACAGTTCATGTCTAGCCAAAGACTTCTGAACAAGACATTGGAGAGAGAAGTTGAGAGTCTAGAGAAATCTATTTGGATCGACCTCAGCAATCCATGGTCGTCTAGCCCGGATAGTCCAGGCGATGCCACGATGCCAGTCCCCCATTGTGAATACGTGGTCTACGTTCAAGTTTACCCAATGGATCTCTCCACGACTAGTCTCAAGGCACAGCTTGATCCACCGAGCGTCATAAATGCAATTGAGCAAGAACTCCGGTTTCCAAATGGCGCCCCTATTCCGGTGGCCCCTAGTCTTAAGATGTCGACTGTGATATTCTCTCCTGACTGTGGCTTCATGCTCGAGTCCAAGGGGCCTCCCAGCTTTGTACCAGCAGATGGGACGCATCTCAATGGGAAGAAACACGAAATGTTCTTGCATGATATCCAAAAATGGTTGCATGCTTTTGCATTTGTGGTGCTTGGACAGATACTGCTCTTGAAAGTGCAATCGAAAGAGGCATCCACTCCGTCAACTGTTGGCCGCGTCAGTCTATACACGATTGCCATGATGCTCATGGCAGACGCTTTACTGTTTTCAAGCTTGTCGTTACTGAGCGCAACAGCTCCGAATTTGTTTCCCTCAGCTCTATTGACATCGTTTAGCGCACTGATGTCTGTGGCACTTGGGGTGAGATTTATATCCGCAGTGTACAGTGTTCAAGAACCTGAAAGAAGAGAGGCATTACGAGCCCAATTGGCAGCGGAGGCTGCGTCACGACCAGCATCCAGGCCGGCCCCTACGCCTGGAACAGCTCCAGCTGTAGCACCCATCATCACGGCTGCGGGCGTTGAAACCACTCCACAGTCGGCAGCAACTCCTGCTCCTGCTCGCCCAGCCGAAGAACCTATCATAATCCCATCAGATCAAGATCTTGATGCAGAAATCGCTGAGAGAATGACTGCAGCTACAGCAGTACCTCTTCTCCCAACTACAAACAGACCCGCAACAACTCAGCCTCCACGAAGTACATCCAGCTTCGGAGCTGCATATATCAAATTCGTTCTCACCCTTACCTTCCTCCTATTCCTCTCACTGTCCGCCATCTCTTGGTCTGTGCCTTTCCGTACAGGCTACGTTCACATCCTATCCTTCACCTATTTCTCGTTCTGGCTTCCTCAAATCCGACGCAACGTCATTCGGAATTGCCGCAAAGGCCTCCTGTGGAAATTCATTGTCGGCCAATCAGTCTTACGCCTCCTCCCGTTTGCATACTTCTACCTTAAGGAAGACAACATTCTCTTTGCAGAAACGGACTGGAAGGCATTTTGTGTCCTGGCCGGATGGGTTTGGATCCAGATACTAGTTCTGGTGGGCCAGGAAATTCTAGGTCCCAGATGGGCTCTGCCAAAGAGCTGGTATGAAGAGGGTTGGGATTACCATCCAATATTAAGCGAGGACAATGTGGAATCTGGCGGGTTGCCGATAGGTCTCGTGAGGGCTCCAGGCTCACCAACTATAGAGAGGGTTCGTACGAGCGAGGACATGGGAAGTAAAAGCAAGAAAGAAGGGAACACGAGGAGTGTAGACTGTGCCATCTGCATGCAGCTACTCGAAGTACCTGTTGTGGCTGCTGGTGTCTCGACATCTGGCGCAGCTGGCAGTGTGGTAGAGATGTTGGCTAGGAGACAGTACATGGTCACGCCATGCAAGCATATCTTCCACAGCGCTTGTTTAGAGGGATGGATGAGGTTTCGGTTGCAGTGCCCGATTTGTAGGGAAGCTCTGCCACCGCTGTAAAACATAGGATTGCATTGGGAGCGTTTGGCGTTAGGCAAATCAGTGGAAGGATCTTCTCTGGATGATAACTGTTTTCTTTCAAAAGATTGATTGGAGTTTTTACATCCTGTGCACCTGATAGTGTACAACCGCTAAATCCCCAACCCAAACGCCAACCATGCAAAGTTATACGTTCTTCTTCTTATTTCTTCCCCCAAACCAAACTGGATACCGATTCCAACACACCTTTCCGTTTCTCTTCCTCCCCTACCACAGAACTAGCACCTTTCCCCTCCTCCACAACCTTCTCGAAGATACCTTGCTTCTCGCCCGCATCCGCAGCAACCTTCTCCTTCCCGTCTGCCCCCAAGCTAGCCTGTCTCTTCTCCATCCTTTCCCTCCTCCTCTGTCTCTCAGCTTTCAACTCTTTCTCCTCCTCGTCTCTAGCCTCCAGCTCCTTGATCCACGCCTCGTTCTTCTCTTTGGCCTTCTTCTCGGCGATCACGACATCGTATTCCTTCCGCTTTTGCCGGTCTGTCTGCCAGTACATGCTACCTCCTATCATGGCGAGTAGAGTGAAGCCTTGTGCGTAGATACGAGCACGGAACATGCGGTTTGTGCGGTTGGAGTCGCCGGCGCGGATGGATCGTGAGGCATTGTAGAGGGCCCAGCATGTTAAGGCGCAGCCTGGATAGACTCATTAGATCGTTCGTAAAGATACTCATGCAAAATGTACCTAGTGGGATCAGAGGCTCTTCCTTCAATCGCCTCGAGAATTTCTGCCAGCGGTTCTCCTCGTAAAAGTCGCTGTGAGCTGATTAGTTCCTGCTCGGTCTCTCTTCCATTTCCCTAATTTGCAAGGTTGGGAGAACGCACGCATTTCCATCGAAAGAAGACGGGAGCGGTGTGCCCGACATCGTGAAATTGTGTATGTGATTGGAATCTGCTTCCTTGGGCTTCAACAGCTTCAGAAATCGTTCGAGGGGAAATGGTGAGGTAATCGGGGACTCGGAATATCATCCCTGTCAAATGTTGATCCGGGGATCCACTTTAGTAGGTCCCCTGCAAGTGTTTTCCCCCTCGACCTCTAAACCTACAACCACGCGCCATCATGCCCATTTTGGGTTGTCCATCCTGAATTTATTAGTTTGGAGACAGAGCTTTCGACTGGAATCGCGACGATGACCGAAGATGAAGATACCACCATGCAGGATACTCCGGCGCGAACGGAGGAGGAGTCGGAATCTGGTAGTGGAAGTGGCAGTGACAGTGATGAGGAGGACCAGCAGGAGGTAGAATGGCTGGCTACGACTCGGGAGAAGAGATCTACGGCAGGAAATCGAATGCACAGCCTGCTACAACAAGAGGACGAAGATGACGAGTTGGAGCTGCTATTCGCGGAGGCTGACGATGATGTGGGCTTCTCAGACGCAGAGGCAGCAGATTCCGATGTGCAGATGGATTCTTCGGACGATGATGAGGACCAAGGGCCAGCTGCTGGTGAAGATGATCTGGAGGGCGAAAAGGAGCTACAGAAGCAGGCCAGGGCAGAGAAAGCCAAAAAGCGCAAGCTGGATAGAGGAATGCCTAAGGGCTTTAAGAAGAGAGTGAAGATTGATCCTACGGTTATTCAAGCTCCTCCTCCACCACGACCCAAAAAGAAATCCGAACGCGCTTCATGGCTTCCTACGGCCGACGAGGCACCTACGAGAGCTTCTGCCAGAGGGACTACGAAGGAGAGCAAGCAACAATTACATGCACAAATGGTGGATCGTGAAATCAAGAGGCTGAATCAGTTGAGGCAGATGGAGAAAGCGGCGAAAGCCAAAGAAGCTGCTAAGAAACCTGTCATGACACAAGAAGACCGATTGAAGGAGGCTGCTAGGGTGGAGAGGAGTAATGCTAAGAGTCTGTCTAGATGGGAGGAGGCTGAGCAGCAAAGAGAGGAAGAACAGCTGGCGAAGCTGGCTGCGTTGAAGAACAGAGTCTTGGAGGGACCGGTTATCACTTGGTGGAGTGGTGTCGGAGAATGGGTTGGAGGGAAGTTGAGGCAGGTTGGGAAGAACCTTATCATTGAGGAAAAAGAGAAGCCAACAAAGAAGCGAAAGGCCGCCGAGATGGAAGAATCTGAGACTGGATCTGTTGCCGCGGGACCTACGAAGGCTGAGGAAAAGCAGGAAAATGCAACTTCGATAGACGAGCCATCGAAACCTTCTACGGCTCCCATTGCCTCTGGTGATGAGGGTACCGAGCCGAAGTCAAGCACGGCTGTTAACAAGGAGCCAAGCCCAACTGTACCAAAAGAAGCATCTCAGGAAGCACCCAAAGAACCACCCAAGGAGGCATCAAAAGAAATACCAAAGGAAGCATCAAAGGAAGCACCAAAGGAAGTTACACCAGTGACCGCCTTTACACCCGAGATGCGGTTCCCACCAGTGGTCCCCTCTCCCAGATATATCCCTTCACAACCCCCAAATTCATCGGTTCTAGCTCCCCCAGCAGGCTTTCCAATGAGTGCCCCGCCATACTCTTCTGTCCTTGCACCTCCAGCCGGACTACCCCTCAGTGCGCCACCATATCCTCCAAATGCACTTCACCGCCCATATGTCATGTCTTCGCCGGCATTTGATGGATCTACGCCCTTACCTGGATTTGGAACATATCCTCCCCCTCCACCATTCTCAGTCCCAACACCTCCTCCACCCCCAGTCGTTGAACAGCCTCCTCCGGAAGACCTACCTCCAAAAGTCGAGCACGCTGCTTGCAACTACTTCATTCTTGAGAACTTCGATGAGACTGCCATCAAGGACAAGAACGTACAAACCCAAATTATCTTTGGAAGGAAGTTCCTCAAGGCTCCAAGTAAGTTCATTCCGCTTCGCTTAAGTCGCTGCCCTAACAATTCCAGGGTCCAAACATTCTCATGAGATCTGTGTGATCACTGGCCACCCAGCTCGCTACCGGGATCCACATACAGGTCTGCCATACTATAACTCGTATGCCTACAAAGAGATCCAGAAGCTGAAGAAGAGCGAGTACAAGTGGAGTCGGTTGGTAGGAGCATATGTCGGCACGGCCTCATATTCAGCGAGGGGCGTTCCGGAGCGCTTCCGGGACCCTAACGCACCTCGATCAGACGCAGTAGTTGCAAATCCTGATCCAAGCACGAGCACAAGTACGAGCGGAAGCACTGCAGCCCAATGAGGCTGAGGAGGAAGAGAGATGACTGTATGATTGTATGACCTGTATGAATATGTATACTACCAAACAGACGAGAGGAAAAGTCGAAGCGAGCCAACCGCTTCGCTGTAGGGCTCACAACAAAATAATTCTGGTGAGAAGGATGCATAAATAGAAAGATGAAAAATGTACGATTTACGTCACAGAGCATGTTCTGGGTCCAGGAGGCTCCTGATATGATGTGACACGTGTGTTGTACAGTACACCGCTTGGTGAGAAGGATGAAAAAAATACCATCCATCGCATCGTAACGCATTTGATACTCTTATCTGGCTGCATGGCGCATCTCGATCTAGCCAATGCTCACACGGCAAACAGTAGCGCCCGAGACACACAGCAGCGTGCAGCGGAAGCGGGAGCTCTGCTTGGTGTAACTACCAGGATAGCCCTTTACATTGGGCTTGAACGGTTCCGCTTGATTGCAGCTTGCAGCCCAGCGCAGGAAGCACATCTCCCAATCATGAGGTTCGCAGTGAGGCGCTGCATCTGTTCTAGCCACTTGGCGATGGAGAAAGGGCCTTTGGAAGACCCATATTGAGACAAACAGGATAGGAAGCGCAATTGTTGTTGTTTTTTGTTTGGATGGGCCATGCATAGCTGAAGGAGTCGGTGTATGGTATGTGAGTCAACTTTCTTCCTGCTCCTCCTCCTCCCAACCATCCATCCAGGTCGCTTCCTAGGTTTGATGCCCTACCATGCGTGCCCTGCCCATACAGGCTATTCGCGAGCATGGCATGGCAGAATGCGTCTGAGACAGAAGGGGGCATTGGAGAGAGGGTGAAAACTCTGCAAATTGGATGGCATATCAACGGGACCAGGGAGGTGGCTTGAAGCCCTGAAGCCCGGAAAGACTCAGGGTGTGTGGTGCGAAACAGAAAGGGATGGACAGGCACCGAACCGGTAAGGGAGCAAGGGGACAGGGAGAGAGAAAAAAACAATGCTGGGAAGTCTGGGACAGGCTGGGAGAGATTTCCACGGACCGGCATGGATGTTAGATCTGATCCATGGCTTTGTTTTGCCAACCCCTGAGATGAGATTCCGAGCCGAGAAATGTACTGTACGGAGGTAGGGACGTGAAGTTCGGCCTGAGGATTGAAGCGTTGGAAAGGAGATTTATTATTATTTCTCGCCTAAAACCCGGTAGAAAGTGATTAGATAAGCTTGAGGATTCTGAATCTCATGGCTGCATCCCCTGACGCAATTTGCCCGTTGTGGTACAAGCTAGACTTGTTCCTGGACGGAAGGCTGAGATCTGGAAGAGAGGTTCGAATAATTTATCAAGTACCAATTCACCAACTGCTGTCAAATATGTCATGAAGAGCAACATCCAACATGTGTTCTTGAGACGACATAGTCTTCCTCTTTAATGATCTTCTTGTTGATATATTATAATTGCGATGAGGCTGTGTACATCAAATGTCATCCGGCTCCATCGTAACCTTCCCAGTTAGTGCGCATGCTAATCTGCCAAGACAACCCCTATCGCGGAGCCTCGACTTCACTCCCTCATTTTTAATTTTCTCAACACCACTCCTCACTCCATTCTAGGCCCTTACGTCCACCACATACTTCAATGGCATGTCTTCTTTGTTGAATACTACCTGTTCGCCTAGTAATATGTTACCACGAACTCCGCTACACCGGTGGCTGGCAGTCGCCTTTTTTCTTCTTCTTGCCGCCTGGTTCCATCCCACATTTAGCGGCGGATTCACAGAGCCAGGAGTTCCATACTCAAGCAATGGCGTCGATGATCTGTCATACGTCAAGAAGCTGTTGAAGGATAACAAGGTTGGCCCGCAGATTGAATATGCGTCGCGCACTATTCGATACGTCCCAGATGCGCGGGAGCGCAAATCGATTACGGAAATCGACCAGGAGCTATTCCCAACAGCCTTTAAGAATATCACCATCTCGAAAGAGTCTATTCTGCCAGCGGGCAAGATCGTAGATCTCCATATCAAGCAATCGCCGCGTCCAGATCAGGTCGATGTATCTGATATGCTATTCGCCGCATCCACGACCTATGGACGCTTCACGGACCCGAAGACATCACCAATTGAGGAGTGGAAACGATGGTTGACAGACGGGGCCGGACAGTCCAATGGCGCGGGACTCATTCTGGCACTCTTTGATACCACAGATGAGAACATTGCAAGGGCGGCGAAGACTTTGGAGGATATAGGAATCAATGCCACGGTCGTCCCCTCGAATAAGGAGCTGGATATGGCTGGCAGATATGTGGATCTTGTACAGATGATGTACAACCACCCAACGCGCCCAAACCGCAAATACTTTGTTCTCATCGACGACGACACCTTCTTCCCCGTCATCTCCAACTTCCGTAAAACGCTTTCCCGCTACAACCCAGACAAGCCATACTATATCGGTACCTTCACCGAACGTGCAGATTGGCTGATTAGAAACCGGGCACCATTTGCTTATGGTGGAGGAGGAATTGTCTTGACGGCTCCATCTGCAAAGCAGATTGTTGAGGCGCCGTGCTTGGAAAAGAATAAGGAAACGGGGAAATACGTGCTTGATTCGGACCAAGGAGACCGACTTCTTTATAACTGTCTTCAGGCCCATTCGAGCCTCACACTCACCTACCTACCTTCGCTCCATCAGCACGACCAATTTGGCGACCCTGCTGGAATTTATGAATCTGGGGACCTATTCCATTCCCTCCATCATTTCAAGTCATGGCATCGTGCCAACCCAGCCATGACACACGTTGTAGCTGATGCTTGTGGAGAGGAGTGTGTGTTCCAGCGCTTCCAATTCAAAGACGACTTTATCATCTCCAACGGCTTCTCCGTAGCCCACTACCCCAAAGGAATCGACTTCGATCCTTTACAGATGGAAGAGACCTTCAACTGGGGCCAGCATGATGCAGCGGAAGCTGGTGCCGAGGTCGTCTTCAGCTACTACTTTGGTTCGCTTAGAAAATCCTTACTGAAGACCGGGAGGAAACAGAGTTGGGAAATACTCGGAGCGAGGAAAGAGGGCGATGGCCGAGTCAAACAGGTGTACCTGAAGCGGTGGAGTGATGATAGGTGGTATGCTGATGGTGTAACGCCCAAGGTCGAGGATGACCCGAGAGACAGTGTCGTCGTCTTGACTTGGATACCATGACAGACACGGTCTCCATTTTGATGGACTACTGCTCGAACAACATAACATAGAGCTGCATTTGAGCCCGCCGGATTATGCTGGAAACGGTTCCCGGATTGGAGCTTCTGCAGCATGATAGCGTTTTTGCATGGTACGCTTGTGTATAACGACTTTGGGTTGGCGTTTTTATTGGTATCATTTGAACAGGGCGCAGTGCATGGCACAGAAGTACAGTTCAGATCTGTACATTAGGATAGGAGAAGGGGGATTACTTCTCTACGTCTCTTCTTTGTTCTGTGTTTATTCTTTGTTCGGTTAGTTGGGTTGGTGTCATTGCATGATCGAGATCCAATACTGTATGAAGTTTGGCTTGATCGAAATCGTATCTATATAATCTAATGCATGTCACATACCATATATTCGTTTGCCTTGTCTCTGTCTGCTCTGGCTCAAGTTTTGTAGCAGTCTTCCTTCATCAGCCCGCTACTTGATATTCTCCTTCTCTGCATTTCAAGATCCAAGTGTGCTTCATTTCTCTGCAGTCTCGGCTACATTCTGCAGTGCTCAACAGAAAGGTGAGAAATCTACTACCAGGGTATATTGGTACTTTGGTACCTGAGTGCTCTGGTCTTGAGTCTTGTACCTCCATATCTGCACCTCGCCGGCACGAGAACCACGCTTCCCGAACACCTACGACCAGACCATTCGACTTTCGAGTTTCGGTCTCGGCTCCTTACAGCAAGTACGGACACATGGTTTGCAGCCCTTTTCTTTCCTGTCTCCTTACCTCTTTTTTTCCATTCTGCAGAGCCATCGTGTTCGGAGATTCTTTGGAACAATCATCTTCAACACCCCGCATAACATCTTCCATAACCACCAGCCGAAGTCAGATTCAAAGCACAGATTCAGAGTTTAGCGGCTCCGTAGTACCGGAATTCCAGCATTCATTGATCCAGCCGACCTTCCCGCCTCCATTCGCCATCCCATCATCATTTTTCAAGGAGGTTGGGAAGCTAGGCTGCTAGGGAGCACAAGCACAAGTCAAGCCAAGATCAAACCATCCAAGAACTCCAGAACCTTTCACTCTGTAGAGTGTGGACGACGTAAGGTGTGGCTGATCTGTCTTCTGATTTGTGGATGGGCTTGGTGGTGCACGACGCTAGGTCTACGATGGGGTCGTTCGCGCTTCCATGCATGTTCCTTGGTGGGCTGGGTGGGCTGGAAGCGGGTCAGGTAAGCTCCGTGTATGGATTGAGTGGTGTGCCCATGTGGTGATGCTCGTGCGTGCGCGTGCGTGCAGGGTTAGGTAGGTTGGCACCCTGTTCATCGTTGAGCTCAGTTGAGTTCCTTGCTTGCTGTTGGTTGGTTCGACGGCTTGGAGTGGATTTGTGGATGCAAAAAACGTCTATTTGGTTGGTTGGTGTGGTAGCGTTCGCAGGTTGCAGCGACTTGCACAAGTGGAGGAGAGGGAGGACGAACGAACGAACTGTGATCATCCCATCATGGGGGAAGCTTGCAGGCTTGGGTGCAGCGGATTGCGGGTTGCGGGCTGCGGGCACGGCAGCGCTGCGGTGCGCTGCACTACGGGCTCTAACGATGCTGATCTTAGGGCTCTGCGGGCTTTGCAGTGGTGCTGTTTAGTGGTGTTGGCCCCTGAATTGTGCAGCTGCGTTGAGTCTTAGTACAGCATTCGGGGTACCTACAGAACTCGTTCACTCAGGAGGCAGATGTCGTGTCCATGTATCAGTGTAAGTGCTGTGACCATTGGGAACGAGTCATTTGTCCTCACCGGTAGGATGATTGGGAATGTGATGAGATGAGATGAGATGAGATGAGAGAGAAAATTTCACCTTTGTTTGTGCGACGAGGTAACCTGGTAGTGGTACGAAGTGGTGGGTGCGGTGTGTTTTGGGGCATTGAAGTTACCTTTAGCGATCGATAGCCCTGGAAGCGACGAGCAAAGCAACCATGGTTGAGGCTGCTTGGGATAAGACATTTTCGTAAAATTCAATTCGGTACGCGAAAAAGGATATATCAGGATTTCAAAAATAGGTTGCACAAGGTAAGGATTTAACCTGTTGAAGAGGCTAATATTGGATGCGGTAGGTAAGGGTTAGAGAATTGGTGGTGTTGGGGGTCGTCGGTTAGCGAGTCGATGAAGCCTGCCCCGCGGTGTTGCTTTTTGGCCCCCATCGTTATTGGTGAGGTTCGTGATATCGATATAATGGTGGTGATGATATGCATATGGACGCGCTTGTATTGGTCGATATGTGGATCATGATAACCTATCGCTTTTTATTGTTTTCTCAGCCGCGATGTTGATTGATTAAATCGGCGGCAAAGGTTGCGCCTCGTGATTGTGACTCGAGTTGATGACTTGCGATGGTTGGGAAGAGGGTGTGTTGCCTGGCTCGAAACTCATCTTTGACTGAGTTCTGAGGAGAAGAGTAAGAGTCGGCGTAATTTTCAAGGCATAGCGAGTGAGAATGCGTGAAAGGGTGTGCGAAGCCGTGTAAATGGACGGTCGGTGACATTCCTGCATCGAGTAAGAGACGAGCCCTCGCGAAAGATGGGAGACGATGACAAGGACTTGGGACCGTGGTGGTTGTATTCGGTTGATATTGAGATGGGTTATTTTTGAGTGAGAGCAGGGAAGAAAGCAGGGAGTGATAGAAGGAAGAGGCTCTTGAAGCGCCGCTGCAAGCGCTCTCAGATAAAGTTGTCACAATCACACTCACACCCGCACTAGGTATTCTCTCGCTTCATTGTCGTCATGAGGTCAAGAAGTGTGCGGAAAACGTGGGTTGCTCCGAACAATCCTTCTAGATCTGGATCTGAGTTTGGGAATGGCCGGGTATGGCCGTGGCTTGATTACGGGCCTTCCTCCGAATTTGGTGTCGCCATTTGACATGCGGAGGGAATGGAAGGCAGGTTGGTAGTGGTCATCAAGGAAGCAGCACACTTTGTAAATGCATCACATCAGCCACCCCTCACCCGCTCTCACTCTCACACACCTTCACATCCCGACGCTCACACCTTTACCCCTCCATCAGCCCCTCCCCTTCCTCTTCCTCTTCCTCTTCCTCTCCTCCCCTCCCCCTCCACTACCATCCCACCTTCTGCAAGAATGCTGACTCTCACAATTCCGTTCCAAATATAAGTCCAGCTACTGCTGCACTACCTTTCACGGCCCCCTCTGCTTCTCCTCCCCTTCCTCTGCTGTGTTCTATCTTCAAACTCGACTTAATATCTGCACGCGGTACTCGTGTAAGTACCATACCTGTCACAGTACCATCTACACACCTACCGACCTTATCCCTAACCGGCCGAAGTGTACTGCCTCTTCAGAAATACTTCCATGCATGAGTGATGCATATCGCGCCTCCGCATCTGCATCTGCAACTGTATCTTACCTAAGAACACCCACCAACCAGTACATAGCCGTTCGTTCTCCATCCGTCTGCAAACTTTACCCGGGGCGGACCAAGGAGAGCACGAGGAAGACGAGAAGAGTGGAAGAGGAGAGAAGGAGGCAAAGCAAAGTACCGGCCCTTCGGCGCTGTCTATTTCTCCAGCTGGTTGGCGCAACACAAATACGAAGCCCGTACGTTCACTCGTCTGGTTCAATCAGCAACCAACAAATACATCAATCAATTGACATCCGCTTTTGAACGGATCCAGTCCTACGCTGCGCAGGAAGAAAGTCAAACTTCAGCTGCTTCGTCAATCCTCATGCGACTCACTGGACCGGTTTGACTGAATTTGCGTCAAATCGCAAACCTACCTACCACCATCACCAACTCATAAGAAAGACTCATATCATATCAATTGATTGCGGCGCACTCTGTGGAATCAATCAATCCAATCCTTTTGGCCTTTTTCCCAACACCAATCCTCATACTCATCCTCACGGCCACTCCGCGGCTAGAAGATCACGATCGTAAATCAATTCGTCGGCATTCCACCACCGGATTCGCCACGCTGAACGTCACGCCGCCGTCGCCTGTTGAAATACCACCACTGACTCTAAGTGACTGTACTCGTCCTACTTGAGTGGTCGCATCCCCAGAATCCGCATCGAATTAAATCTGCTTCCTTTGCGCAACGTCTTCCATCGTCTCAACCTTTTACGTTGGTCGCCCAATCCTGCGCACTCAATCCGACTCAGCCAGTCCCTGAGGCACCGCGCAAGTCGCTAGCTGCTGTGCGACTCCTCATTTTTCAGCCTCGGAGGTTCAAATTCAGACTCTGGTTCATGACATTGGATCAAGAAGAAAGAAAAGAAATCCTGCCTGGCCCAGTCACTTCTTACCAACGTCAACGTCAACATAGGAGTCACATTTCCAGGGAGTCATCGTCTCATATACTCGTCACAATTGCACCTCCCAATATCGTCAAGCGCAGGTCCACCCAATCTCCCAATAATCTCCATCCCCAGCTTCGGCACCATATTTCCAGCCTCCCGAATCCGACATCTCGGGCGCCTCATCAGATCCATCCTGTTTGCGGCTCGCCGGCCCCTACGCCTCCTTCCCCGTGCACCGTTGGATACGACGTCGCTATCGGGCGGTGGTAAGAAAGGAAGAGGAAAAGAACGGTTTCTGTCTCTGGCCAATTTCGCTTGTCGAGATCATGGCTTGAAAACCAGGGACCCCCATATGAGAACCTCGTAAGTGTGTTTTAATTGCCCCTTATCAATATCTCGTGCCCAGCTGCATCTTCTTCGCTTATCTTCACTGCCACAAAGTTCCCCCTATCAGTGCCGCTGCATCGTCCACCGCTTTGCGTTCTGTACGAATCAGAAGTCGTCAAAATATGTTGGCACATTCCAGAACCCCCTGGCCTCAGCCCCAAATATGTTTTTCTGATTATTTATTCTTCTACCCCTGTGGCTGACTCTTATTGACCCATTACCAGACAGGATCCCTTCCCTCAAATTCCGTCCCAAGGACATCGACAGCCTTCACCCCTGTAACGCCAACGCACAAGCGCATCCACTACCCACTTCCCCTACCCGAGTAAATTTCCCACTCAACACACCAAGCACCGCACGCACCATCAACCCAGTACCGGCCACAGTCTTAAATACATTGTCGCCCTCCTTCCCAGCCACGCTTTTCTGTTTTTGCCTCGAGTCTCTCGACATCATCATCGATCCAAAATTTTGAGCCCCAAAGCTTCGTCACCAACGCTTACCAATCATCTTCTGAGCCGGTTTCCTCCAGCTCATTCTCGAAAACGACCGAAGGCGAATATATTCGACTTCGACAACCCAAGAATCCTCATCGTAGGATTCACAAAGCCAGTTCAGGACATGTACGGTTCAACGACAACAGTTCCCCTTCCCTCTCGTACCGACTACATACCACGGTGACGGGCTCGTCACAACTCCTCGGCACGCCTCGATTCCGGCGTGTTTTGAACCAACCTTTTTCTTTTTTCGTTTTTAGGAGGGTGTCTTGAAGAAGACATCGCAAGAGCAGGAAACATATCATGAACAGTTACTCTTACAACACGCCTCCCGGCCATCCGGGAGCATACTACCCATCTTTCAGCGCGACGCCGTCGCCTGCTGGATCACCCGCTGGAGGAACCCATGGATACTACGCGCGACCTGGTCCATCACCCCGACAGCATTCTCGACACACTTCTTCAGGAGATGCATATGGATACTCGTCACCCCGTGGTGCGACGTTTTCTCCAAGATATAACTCCAGCGGATACTACGCGACTGCTGCCAATGTGAGTCGAAACAAAAGTTCGTATGCGGCTCCGCGCCATCATGAGAGGCGAAGTTCTTACTCCTATCATCGAGCCTCTCATGGGGATTCCGACGAGGACGAATTTGAATATGTAGACTTTGTTGTGGATGGTGTGGTCTACCGCCAGTACAGTCGTCGGCCGAACAAGTCAACTTTTAATTATCGTGGGCGAGGCACTGATAAGTACTATTCTCAGACTCAAGGACACGCCTATGACAGAGATGACTTTGAGGCTTCACCAGTCTATGAACAACCACAACCCAGCAGCCGGAGACGACGACAATCCTCCTCGACGCCACAACGATCTTCAACGCGTCCGACTTCATCAACACCAAAGAAGCCTCCGCCTGTAGCCAAGGCTACCGAAGCCGACGCGCGCAAGCATCGCATCCCTCCCGGATACTCGCTCAAAAACTGGGATCCTTCAGAAGAGCCCATCATGCTCCTGGGAAGTGTCTTCGATGCTAACAGTCTGGGAAAGTGGATCTACGACTGGACAGTCTACCACCACGGTCCCGCGACACCCATCGCTGACATGGCTGGTGAGCTTTGGCTCCTCCTCATTCAACTCGCCGGCAAAGTCAAACGGGCAGAAGAATGTATGGGTCGCATCCGCACGAAGGAGAACAAGGAGATGGTCGACGACTTCATCGAGTCTGGGGAGCGTCTTACCGACAAATTGAAGAAGCTCCTCAAGTCATGCGAGACTCCTATGCTGAAGGCAGGAAAGAAGCATGGCAAGGATTCCGCGCAGCTGGGCAAAAATGCCGGTACCGAGTTTGTTGATTCCATCTTCGGACGCGATCGTCAACTCGAGTCGACCGAGAAGTTCATGTCTTCCATCCGTCTCTGGAACCTGCGCTTCGATGCCAACTGCGAGGATATCCTTCGCCGACCAGGACAATAGGTCCAATATTGGATGAAAATTACACCTACATAACCAACTACAAAAAAACACAACATATACTAGGGGAGGAGAGAAAACAAAGAAAGAAAGAAAGCAGCGAGGAAGAGAGAAGGAGAGTGGCCGACGATTTCGTTCCGTCATATCGCATTTCCTACGGACAGACGACGATACCCACTTCTGCGTTTCCTATTTGGCTTTTTCCGCGCGAACAAACAACGATTCCGTTCGCTTTTTGGAGCATGTACGAATAATAGATTTCTACGGAATGATCTGGCATGGCATGATGATGCAAAGGGATGGAAATGGAGGGAGGAAACACAATCATGGATAAATCGAGCAGGTTCACACCTAATTCCGGGCGGGCGGTCGTATCTTCAACAACAAGATCAAATCACGCGTGCATGTGCATTGGTGGGAAAAAGTTCTACTTCATGAGGATGTTTTTGGTCGCGCAATTTGGAATTTTTTGTTTTGCTTTTTGCGTGAAATTTGCATTTTTGATCTTGCGGGATACGGAATGGAAGGACCTTGAATTGGCAAGAAGTTTGGACTCAGCGTCGCTGTTGTTTGTTTGCCTCATACCGCAACATCAACACAAGATTGTAATAGTAGTGTCTTTTTCTGAATTTTTGATTCTTTGGAACTTCTTGCACAGCATGCTGGCAGGCATGGGGGGCTGGAAACTTGGAACTGGAACTGGGCTGGAATACTGGCGGCGCCATACGTACCGTACTGTTGACTTGGAATATTGTTTGATGTTCCTCAGATAGATACCCCCTTCATCTTTTACCTTACCTCAACACTTACATTCGATATAAATCCAATAAACATTCATAAAACATTGGAAAAATACAAACTGGTCTTCTGTTCTGGTGACTCTTCACTCACGTTTGGTGACTCGATGCGCATGTGATCGATGGGTGACTCTTTTGAAATGATCGATTGATTGCTCCTTGTAGGCTGTGCTGTGTTGCGTACGCATGGGAGTCTGAAGTTTGAAGTTCTCGCCATCGCCGTCGCCGTCGCATGCGCATTCGTTATCACCGCGGCCTAGAGGAGAGTGGCGATACTTACGACCGAACCGAACCCAGCGTTTCGGATTCAGCTTCACTCACTCAAGATGAGTGACTCTTTGCCACTTTGTATGACTCAACCACGGAGGTACATTTCCTATTCAGCGAATAACCCTGATTTTTGGAAGTGGTCTATAATGCCCCCTTCCATATCATAGTAGTAAACTCTTCTTGTGGTTTTATCCCTTGAGAGTTGGAGTTGGAGTTGGAGAGTACATTCCATTCCTCGCTTCCACAGGATGGGATGTTGATTTTCTATGCTGTACAACCTGGACCTTGCCTTCAACCAACCAAACAGGACCGGCCGACTAAATTTAGACACTGATGGAAGATGGCAGTACAGCACAGCCTTGCCAGTTCCATGCCAGTACCAGATCATATCATACACCTGTCCAGCCCGCCAAACACCAAGCTGCATCAACCATCGCTCGCCTAAACAGGTAATTTTCTGCTCCCTCCCTATCCGTGGATCCATCAACTTGCAGCGCACGTCATCATGATTGACTGACCCAAACGACGGAACAACGAGCAAACGAACATGAGGGGTAACCTCTCCCAATCTCCTCTCATCTCCTCGTATGGTCCATTCTTACCCCTCCACCTCTACCCCTCCATGATCATGACAGAATATGACATGGCACGCAGCACGCAGCACATAGACTCAACCCCTCCCGTTTCTCCCGGAGAGCAAACGCAGATGCAAATGCAAACGCAGTTGCAGTTGCAGTGGTACTGGTCTATTATCGGGTCGGTCGGGTTAGGTTGGGCTGGCATACCTTACATATGTATGCACGCTGATGCATGCGTCGTGCGTGTATGCAGGTATGCATGGATACGTAGGTGCAGATGCGGAAGTGGAAGCGGAAGTCACATCGTATGCAAATGAGTGAGGGAAGGAGATCCACCCTCGCTTTCTCGGTTTTGGGGTTTCTGGTTTGTTTGGATAGATTGAAGGCGATGTAAATGACAATTTGCGCTTGCATGAGTTTAGTGCAATTATCTGTGAGACGAGAGAGAGGAAGTTGAGAGTGGTGGTGTGTGGTGGCTACGCTGGTGAGAATTCGAGCCTCTGGATCAATGTAGTCAAGTTTCTTGATCAGAACTTCAGGCCGTGCTTCTGATCATTTGAAAGAAAAGTGCCGATGGGGTTTTTACTACGAACTGTAAATGTGCTGATGTCCGGATACAAATCGGATGCGAAGTTGAAGGGTAAGGGCTTCTCATTTACACCTTCGACACGACCCAGACAATTACAAGTCCACAAGGGAAGGTAAGGAAGAAGGGAGAAAGGCATGTGAAGAACAGGAGCTAAGATGAGAAGTAGAGCCCGGTAGTCTCTACTTCCTTGTATTCTTCCTTGAGATGGTTGTACACGGAGGAGGTATCGATCCGGCTTCCTGGAGGGTCGAATACTGAGTATAGTACTGAACCTGATGTGTACCGAGGTCGAGAACAAGGTTGAAAATGAAGATTCTCAAGCGAGAGGCATGAGGCTGATGGAAGGGCTGACATATAGCGTGGATCTGGATGTAAGTCAAACAGATGGGAATATTTCCTCTGCACGACTTCTCTTGGGTCCGGATAGAGAAGCTCGATTCATTTGCTGGATTTTCGAACGTGATGGAGGAAGCCATGGAATCACAGCACCAGGCTGGTCATCTCTCACTTGTCTCTTGACTTCTCGGTCTTCTGTCTCAATCTTAACCTCTGGGAATAAGTCTCTCATCGATTTGTTCGGTATTTCCATTCCATAAAAACTGCTCTTGGCATGGAAACAAACTCAATCTGGCTACCCACTGCCTCACTTCTCATCTATGATCTCTCAACCCTTTCCCTCGAAATCGATAATCTTCTCAACTTTATGACCTAATCTCTTCGGCTGCTTTGATCATCCAGGTATGGGTAGAATATCCCGGCATAAGCTGGAGAAACATTCCTGGTTGTGGGTACCGTGGGAGAAATGACGGGTCTGAAGCCAACCAGGTGGAGCTAGTTGTCTTTGCGTGAGGCCACTTGAAAGTCGGAAGAGAAAATGTGATGGAAACTCTGCTAGACTTCTCAAGATATTTGTGCTATTCATTTTGGAATCACGGCCCGTAAATGATGGAGAGGTTGAAACTGCGTGGCCAGAGAGTGCTTGTACCGTTTTTTCTGAATTTAGAAAGGAGGCAACTCAAGAAATTCAGGGAGCCAAGTCAATTATCGTAACTCGTCCAGATTTGTAACCCAACCCAACTTTGTTCCCATGGGTAGCACCGACGCTTGGCCTATGGTCGGGAGGGAGCCAAAGTATTCGTTCCTCATGGCGAAGCAGCCAATGGCCTTCGGGAGAAATGGCAGGTGGACGCGACATTGGAGTATCAAAGGCTCCTTTGCGCATGGAAAAGGTCTTGCCGTCCGGCGAGAAGCGAACAGCGTTACTCTTGTCTAACTGGAGCTCCTTTCCCATTGCTACATCCCAAAGCTTGGGTACTTCGCGGTCTGCTGCCGTTGCCAGTATCTTACTATCTGGTGAGAAAGCCATCTTCGTAACGCATTCCAAATGACCTTTTAGAGTTTCAACAACTGCTCCCCCGACAATTCTTCGCAGGGAGACAGTAGAGTCGCTTAATGCTAATGATAGTAGCTTGTTGTCTGGCGAGAGGGTCATGAGGCTGACGTGACCCGAAGGGACAGCAAAATTTCTGCACAATGCTCGTTCCTCAACGTCCCACAGCTTCACTGTGCAGTCATTTGCTGCGGACGCCAAGAACTTGCCATCTGGCGAGAAAGTCATGGTAGTGACGTAGTCCCAGTGTGCATCAAGTGAAGGGAGACCTGGCTTTATGCGGGTGTCCCATAGCCTCACAGTTCCATCCCTCGAGGCTGACGCTAGCAACTTGGAATCTGGAGAAATCTCAATCGCCATAACCTGATCAGAATGGCCTTCAAGTGATCGAACTGCCTCTCCCGGAACGCCACTCGAGAGCCTGATTATCTTGGAGTTTGACACTTCTGCTTTTAGCGTCCCATCCAACGAAGTAGTGCTGATAACATCAACTCCCGAATACCGATTAAATGTCCAAATCAAGTTCCCTGTGCTAATCTCCCACAGATGGAAGGTCCCGCCAGAGTTCAAAGCAAGCAGCTCGTTGTCCTGTGAGAAGGTCATGCCCTCGACCCGGTCCCAATGACCCTTGAGCCTGCCTATTTCTGCTCCCAACTTATCATGTAGCCTGATTTCTTTGTTCGACGCAAATGCTTGGATTTCTCCATCCAGCGACCAAATCATGGCCTCGACGTAGGTCCAAAGGGCATTATCGAGTTTGGATATTTCTTCTTTCGAGTCTGGGCGAAATAGGGTAGTTCTCTTCTCCAAGACCGACACATAAAGCACCCAGCCTCCTGATCTTGTGGAGAAGAATGCGTTTCGACAAAACTGGTGATGCCAAGAGTAACTTTGGGGGCATAATGATTCGTCCACTTTTCTCAGGCTGAGTCCTGTTGTTATATCACCAAGCACCAGGAGCAGCTCTCCAGTGACACTGTTCCAAACCCTGGCCTCTCGGTCGCGTAAGAGACGGTTTATTGTGAATGATACCAGGCTTTTGGAGTCCAGTAAGAAATAACATTCTCTGACTAAGTCCGTATGGCCCACGAGCGTGTGCAGCAAGGCGCCTGATGCTGCGTCCCACACTTTGACGGTCTTGTCGTCCGATGCCGACGCGAGCATCTTGCCGTCTGGCGAGAAAGTCACGGCATTGACGGACTCTGTATGGTTGTGAAGCACCTGTAGCATGGTACTCCATTCGGTTTCTATGCTTGGAAGCTTTGGAATCCATTGACGTGTACAGGACGCGAAATGCTGTCTTATTATACTCGATGTAGGTGCGAACACAATTGCGCTAACATATGTCTGAAGTGGGCCGAGCTCGATCGCCGCTCGACTATATAGCACGAACCGCTTCGCATCGTGAACAAAGCTACACAGTCCAGGGCATTCAGCAGGCTGTTCGCACCATTAGCGAGACCTTTTTCCTATGCTGCAGAATACTTACTGAAACAAACGACTCCAAAGCTACCATGGCATAAATACTGATCGATATCTTTCCGATCCATCCCAGAGCCTCTAGCCAGTGCAGAAGGTGCTTCTGCAGGAAGCCATGTACTGCATCATTGTCTCTGGGTTGGATACCGCTTTTCTGCAAATGGTCTATCCAGTAGCAACAGGCGTACTGAAGTTCGAGAGAAAGACTTTGCTCGATGCGACTTCTCTCGACATCGGTTACAAGCAGGCCCGGAGCATCTAGGCCACAGATGTCTTGCTTAAGCGACTTCCGCATAAGCTGTATACACCGGTCTGCTAGAATCTTATGGGCCTGCTCCTTGTCCACCAAGAACTCGCGATCTAAGCATCTTTTGTAGTCGAGTAGGAAGTCGCGAAACGATGGATGATGCAATCGAATTGGGCGATCTTCTGCTGTTGGAACATCCAGGATAGCATGAAGATCATTCAACGTAGGATGCATCATGTCTGGAGCAGAATCAAGTAGCTTGTGAAGCGAATTGGCAGAGAGCGGACATAAGAGCACAACAATGCTACCAAGAATGAGTCGTAGTCTCTCGCAGAGCCTTTCCTTCTGTAATGCTGAGTAGTTCGGACGGATGCACCTTCTGAGTACGCCGGTATAGAGCTCGTTCAGGTGCTCCTCAGGAGAATTGGTACATGCGCTGCCATTTAGCAAAACTTGCAGACTCTCGTTCGCATACGAGCTACCTTCAATATATCGACACGCTGTTGCTGCCCAAATGAACAAGCTTCCGGCGATCAGAACAAGGTGTTCGATATTCTTTGCGCCGGGCCAGTCGGTGGATAAAGAGTTTCTCAGTCTAATGAGCCCGAGTTTGTGCTGTAGATAAACAGAGATATCGTGGTCTACAACGGTCGGTGATATGTTATGAAGTACAAAGTCTCGGAGCTGACAGTCCGGTACTTGACTGAATCCGGTCCTGGTTGGACCCTCAGGTCGGCTCGTTAAGAATACTCGTAGATCCGCCGTCTTGAGCGAACAAGTTCCACGAGCTTCAGCCAAAAGGCGAATGATAATTTCAACGTCCTTGTCGTTATCGCACTCATCGAGCGCATCAATAACGAGGATGTATGGCCATGGGAGCAGGCTACCACTCTCCTTTAGCCTGGATAGCGGTTGCAAGACGAGGTGCTTCCACTGATCAGCGAGAGACAGGCTCGTGATGTCGGACCGCTCTCTAATAGCATCGTAAATGTTCCGAGCGACAGAGGGAACGCTGCTCGCCAGCTGTACCGCAATACTTGTGACGAAGTTGTGTGCAAAGCCCACATCGCCTCGCGAGAAGAAGAAGCTGGCTCCGAGGCGTTTCTGCTCAAAATATGTGCGAGCCACGGTGCGCGCAATGGTCGACTTACCCGTACCAGCTAATCCGTGTAGCCAGAAAATGAATCGCTCGTCATTTCCGTCGGCCCAATTGGATATATCTCGAAGCAGATCAACACGAGTACCTTCAAGGCAGGTCGGATCGTAGAGGTACTGCTGCTGATATGCGTTGAATTGCGCATTGACAGTGTAGGGCAGTAGATCACTCAAACCTGAGGTGCCTTGTCAGCTTCGTTAAAACTCAGTACTATGGAGTGAAAAGAGGCTTACTTTGGCTTCTGCCATCGATGTTCACATCTCCGAAGAAGTTTCCTGCTAGAATGTTGGAATTAGTGCTCGCAGACAAGTTGCTGATGAATTGAGAGCTGCCCGTGGTGACCTGTGGAAATTCTTGGCGAGCTAACGGCTGGCGAGCCATTTGACAGAGCGGCAGTGGTTCTGCATATAGAATAAAGGCCCTAGGAAGTTAAAGAATTCGAGGGAAACTGTCATCCTGCTTAGCAACATGGCACAATCACAAGAATGCTCTGCCAGGGACGACGGCGTCAATCAGGAACCTACTGGTAATGATTGGCCACATTAGCCGCGCTGTTGCCTAAGCAGGTCTTCAGCAGCTCTGTCTTCCAGTTGATTTATTGCTTTTCTATTGATGTTGACACCCTCCCAAAATACATCTTCCTGTTCGCCACATCAAGAATATCGACTCACTGTGCTTGAATCATTCTTTCTGTGACGATGGCGGATCCTCTCGGTATTACCGCTTCTGTGGTAGGCATCACAACCGCGGCTCTTCATAGTGCTCAATTTCTCGTCAAAACCATAGTTGATATCAAAGATGCGCCCGGCACTATTAAAGAGCTCACCGCCGACCTTCGTGTAATCGAATTTGTCATGCAAGACCTGAATACCAAAATAAAAGACGATTCCTTGCGCATAATTGGTAGCAACCAAATCTGTCCCGCTATTGAGAACTGTAACAGAGCATGCAAAGAATTTCAGTCACAACTCGAGCGTTGGATGAAACACTCGAAGAACGACAAGCTTTTCTGGATGATCCAATGGAAAATTGGGCTTTTTGGCCAGGAGAAAATCAATGCCTTCAAAGGACAGCTCCATGACTGTAAAAGCACCCTCAATATCGCCCTTGCTACAGCGAACTTGTTTGTCTCACCACATAACCAACCTATTCTGCTAGTAGCTAACCTGCTGAACAGAATGCTGGTAATCACCCAAAATAACATGGTGAGCAAACAGAAAGACGATATGCTCGAGGCAAACAGGGCCGACTTTGAGCAAGAGCTCATCAGGGCAGGCACAGAGATGGTGCACATCGAGCAGAGTCTGCAAAGACACGCAATGAGCGGGGGCAGCACCGACCAGAGCGATGAGTCTGAACAGAGCAGGCTAGAGCTTCTTCAGGAGCTTGAACGACAACAAGCTGCCAATACACTGTTGCGCAAAACGTGCGAGGAAGCGATTTCGCAAACTTTGAATCAACAGAGCGGGCAGAACATCAAACGTGTTACGGCTATAAATGATGGCGTAGCTCTCGCAGGAATGTTCAATGTACCTCCTGGAGAGCACTCAAGGATAATGCAAAACATTTCGGATGTAAATGCTGATTCCAAGGGGTTTGTCATAGCTGGATGGGCCAACGATGTAAACATCAACGACATGCGTCGGTAGGTGCGAATTTGTTCTTGAGAATGGCGGAGGTTATCCAACACATGGGAGGAAATTGCACTGAAAGAAAAGGCATGGTTCGAGAGACTTAGTACTAGAAAATGCAGGCAAAAGACTCAGAGCCCCCTGGTACAGAGTACCTTTCGGAGGAGTCGGACCTCAAGTCAACACCAAATTCGGGTCAACTCATCTTTAGTTTTACCGAGAACAGCCGAGCAGAACCAAAACAAAACTATTTAGGCTCTGACGGGACGCGTTCCTAGACACAGGAATTATGAATGTTCTTCTAGCCCGTAATTCTCAACCTCTTCATAAATATACCTAAGGCATTTCAAGTCTACCTGTTGCTTCTAAGTTTTTTATCTACTTCGCAACTCCATTCCCGTGCAACTCAACCACCTCCCCAACCCCATTCACATTCAAGTCCACCACATCGTCAGCCCCTTTCGAAACACTCTTATCGTTCCGAACTTCCTCCGCTGTATCCACCAAAATCTGAAATGCTTTCCTCACAAACTTCTCCTCCGCCATCGGATTTGCACTCACAACCCGAATCACATAATCTCCCCCGACAACACTACTCGTGATATAGATCTCGCCCCTCTTGTTAACCAACTCATACACCTCCCTCGTAACCGCATCCTTCTCCTCCTTGCCCTTCCCCTCTCCCTTCGGAACAACCGTGAAAACCGTCAACGCAAAATTTGGCCCGGTCACAATCTCAAACAGATCTTTCCTCGTCTCTACCAGCCCAGCAAACACTTCACCCAGCTTGACGTGTTTCCGAATATGTGCTTGTAGCCCTTTGACGCCATAAGTCCTCAACACAAACCAGATCTTCAAACTCCTGAATCTCCTTCCAAGAGGAATCTGCCAATCTCTATAATCGGTCACGAGTCCACTTTCCGAGAACTCGTTACGCAGGTAGCTGGGCATGATTGATAGAGCATCGATCAGATCCTTGCGTTTCCGAACATACAGGCACGAAGCGTCGAAGTTGGTGAGCAGCCATTTGTGCATGTTCATATCGAAGGAGTGGAAGTGTTGGAATTGAGCAGTGAGATGGTGATACTCAGGACACACGAGAGCAGCACCAGCATATGCGGCATCGACGTGAACCCAGATCTCGCCGGGGACGTTGGGAGGTGCGTATTTGGCGAGTGTTGTTGCGATGGCCTCGAAGTCGTCGACGGCGCAAGTAGCTGTCGTTCCAAGTGTTGTTGTCAAGAAAAATGGCTCCAGTTTCTGCGCCTTGCACTCATCCAGTACTTGTGCCAGCGCTGGACCCGTCAAGGCAAAACCGTTCTCTTTCGAGACCGGAATCGAGCGGTACCTGACACCCGCAATCTGTGCCGCCTTCTGTGTAGAGCTATGCGCAGCCTCACTTCCCAACGCGACAATTCTGCTTCTCTTGTGTGCAAAGGCATCTTCCAAATCCAGACCAGAAAGATGTGCCGTTGTCTCGCGCAGGTATTTATCCCTCGCCGCAACCATAACCGTCACAATTGCCTCCGATGCCGAACCCTGAATAACACCACCACCATGGCTCGTAGACAGGTAGCAATCTGGCAGATTCAGGAGCTTCGCAAGCCAGTCGAGAACAATGGTTTCGAGTTCTGTGACGGCGGGAGAGCAGATCCAGTTGAATGCTGGGGCAGTGAATGCTGCTGAGTAGAGCTCACCGAGCATACCGGGGAAGGAGGAAGAAGCTGGGAAGAAGGCCATGAAATTGGGTGATTGCCTAGACAAATCAGCACGAGCATACTGAACGCTGAAGTGGACTTACCAATGGGTCAGTCCTGGCATTATCTTGCTCTCAATATCCTTTTGGATATCTGCCCATGACTCTCCATCTTGTGGGGGTCCTTCTGGGAGGAGCTTCTTGAGATATCCCGGCTCGACATTTGACAGGACTCTTCTGTCTTCAATTGTATCGTAGTAGCTGACAACTGTCGTCTGTCAGCTTCCACCATGTATATGCAGCCAAGGGGACACAAACTCTCGTCAATTGCTGACGTCGCAGCCTCTTTGAACTGTTTTGAATCCATGTTGATATCTCTGGGAAATAGCGGGGTAGCTTCAACGAAAACCTCGAAATCCGAGAGATGTAAAGATGAAGTTGAGAACTGAGAAGACAGAAGGAGCCCTTCTCTACTTAAGGCCGCAAATCTCAATACAATTCCGACTTTACCGCCATGGAATAAGTTGTCGTCCGGGTAAGGAGAAGGGCGTTATTGCTTTCCCGGTTCGCAGTTGACATTCCCGTCGGTCTGGGTAAGTACATCCTTCCCGTGCCGATGTCAAGTCCGAGCAGCGGGGTTGACCTTCAAAACCCGCTTTTTGCCTGAGGCTGTAAGGTTAATGCGATCCCTGCAATGACGGGAGTGATGGTGAAATCTACCCCACATCCGAGGGACATCTCAAAGTCAACAATCAATCATACAGTACCGATACGCAGTCTTCACTCGCACTCCACCAAACCCTAGCGATATTAAAACAAAGAACTCGTGTTTTCACCAACCAACAAAAATCTCCACAATGTCAGGCAAATTCGAACCCAAGACACCTGTCAACCTTGCCCCTCCAAAATCCGATCCTATTTCCACAGAGGAACTGGCAAAATGTGATGGAAGCGGTATGTTCTATTCGGTATATGTCTTAATCAAAATCCAATCTGCACACTTTTGACTCTGCAGTACCCAGTTGCAAAAGACTAATGATTCGCAGGCGCCGACGGAAAATGCTACGTTGCAATCAAGGTACACAACCTCCTTGTCTCTCCTTCGTACGAATACTCGAGACGATAGCATGGCAGACGAACGTTCATTGACGAGTACAAAAAATAGGGCAAAGTCTTCGATGTCACAGGCAACAAGAGCTATCTGCCAGGCGGATCCTACCACGGTACATCTTCCCGTTCAACTGCTCTCCAAATCCTCCACAACCCTCTCCTCCAAATCCAAGTCCAACCTCCACGTATCTTTCAAAGATTTATCTGTATAAAATGTAACAGTAAGCTGATACAATTCCACAGTCTTCGCCGGCCACGATGCCTCCCGCGCCTTAGGAATGACCTCCACAAAAGCCGAAGACGTCAACCCTGACTGGTCAACACTCTCCGACAAAGAGAAGGGCACTCTCGAAGACTGGTTGACTTTCTTCTCAAAGCGCTATAATGTCGTTGGTGTCGTTGAGGGAGCTACGAATCAATGAGCAGTGGGTGCTCACCTCAGGAGTTTTGACAAAGGGATTCGTGTTGGGACGATGCATGGAACGGAATGGCACATACAGAGGAAGATGTTGGGCCAGAGGTATATCCTCACTATAATCGAGGCGTACGGAGTACAAAGCAAAATCACACATCGCTGTGTCAGGAACCTGGTTACTAGGTTCGATTCAATGAATGTATGCAGTTCACAGGAGCCTAAGCCCGACGAAGAAGCAGACAGACATTGCTCCTTCCCTCTCTCTCAAGCTTCTCTGACGCTGAGAATTTCCTCTACTTTTCGTCTCCCAGAGACCTTTCTCCCGACCCTTATTCCTTTATAGCTTACGATCTCGATTCTACGTCCACGTGTCATTCCCACGCCTTCACTCTGAAGCATTAAAATTCCTCCAATCCAAATCACCTCACCCCGAACCTCAAATCTTCCCATCCCATCCCAACCCGGAGTAACACTCCCACCACATCACCGTCCGCTGCCGTACAACACTCAAAAACACATGGCTCCAACACACCGGTCGCATGTCTCTCCTCTCTCCCTCCCAACTCGCCTGTCCTGCCGTGCAATTTTCCCCAACATCTGGTAGGACAGATCTAGTTGCCTCGTCTCGTTTCGTCTCGTCTCCGAATTTCCATACTCTGTCCTGCACTGCCATATATGCATGCATGTGCTGTGCTACGAGCTTGCGTCATATAGCCTGATGTCTGAAGAGATTTCTGTGATATCAGATTGTCTGTGTGACGTCGGGGTATATTACTTCTTTTGGGGAAGGATGGAGATCTAGATCTTGCTGTGGTCACACAGATGAGAGCGAGATTGTCTAGAATGGGAGGGAAAGATGTGACTCCATGCAGAGACTGAGCCTAGAGTTTAGGAAAGTATATTGAAATGCGCTTCAGAAGAGCTTGATCATATGCGTTTCTCTACGTAAAGGCCTCCAGGTGATAATAAGATAATACATTACAGACCAGTCTGTCCAGACATTATTAGATGCCAAACGTCAAACAAAAGCGAGATCGCTCACCGCAAGCCAACCCAAATCTAGAAGTAAACAATGATGAGACTCCGGCAACTCTTCCTCCGAGTAACGCAGACAAATGTGGCCCGCGAAACCCTACTGAGATCCAGTGTACCGAACCGAGATTGTGGAGAATGAAAACAACAACGTCTCCTTTCCACTTTTCGCATGATCAAACACAACAGACAGCGGCGTGACAGAGAATAGGACAGCAGATAACTCATAAAGCACAACACAAAGACAACAAGGGCTCATTAAAGACAAAGTGCGGACTGACTCAACTCCCTTCTACTTTCCAACTGCGACCATGCAGCTCAACGTCCACAAAAGTTCCTCATCGTCCACAAGCATCTGCAACACAAAGATATCACTTCCTCTTCTCCAGAGCTGAGATAGCGACCGCATAATTTCGCCATAACATGGGATGCTAACGTGCTTTGGCCATTGCTGCCTCGTAAGCAGCTTTCGCAGCTTCGCACGACGGGCATAGCCTGTGTTGGACCCATGTATGCTTGGTGACTTTCACACCGAAGCACTGGTGATATGGATCCGTCCTTGCGAAATGGCAATACGACAGCAGTTTCGAAGAATTGTGCGAGCACTCGGTGAATTGGAATTCCTCCCAATCGCACATGGTGTCGAGAAGCCTCGGTTCTGAGAGGGAATGTCAGTTTGATATCTATTATTTAGCTCGGCTAATACCTTAGGTATATAGGATAGTAGGAAATGAGCTGTGTCACCCGACTTCGAGTTGGAGAATAGAACCGAGGTATGGTAGAAGATATTGATCTCAGTATCGAATACGTAGTGAAATAGATTCGTCGTGTTTCTACCGGATTGGCCTGTCCTTGTGGTACTGCGGCGTTTGATGTAGACTCGGGAATGTGAGGTAGAGGATTGGATTCGACAACGATGGTAAATCAAAGGAAGACGGCTGGCTGCAACTTCTGTGGGCTTTCTGGCTTGTGTTGAACAAGGTGGAGTGATAAAACTTACAAAGGGAACGAAGGGTATTAGTAGGGAATTCACTGCAGAGACTGATGGATGTGCCCCGGTCAGAAAGATACGACTGTACGATATTCGTAGAAATTGGAAATCGGCATCAACTGGAAGCTAGTATTCTATCAAAAAACAAACACCTACCGGGATGTAGCATAGACTTATATTTCGAGCAAAGGTCCCTTAAGGCTCTGCTACGAAGACGCTTCCCTGTTGCTTCACCCTCGTCGTCTGCATCGCGGTGGACAAGATCGCCCGCTCCGAGTGGATCCATGTGCTCCTGAGAGATGCCTTTGGGTTCATAGATATCAAGGATTTTACGCCTACTTGTTGTCAAAAGTGCAGACTGCGCTCCAGTCACTGTCTCTTGCCGCCGCTCTCCTATGCTGGAAGTCTGGCGGCCGACAGGTACATAGACAAACGAATCTCTCGCTGGCGGCAGGGAAAAATGCTGATAAGTGGATGACAGGTGAAGTTCGATAAGGCCGAGAATCCTCTCAAAGTCGGTAATGATACCCTTGGGGAGTACAAACATTTTGAACCAGGGTCATTTGCGCTGCCACAAAATTGTTTTGGATCAGTTGAGCGAGTTGCAGAACTGAAATATTGAAGCTTCGGCCTCGTTAGACCCGTGAGAGCTGCAAATGCCATGAGAACATTGTGAGAAGTGACAGTCTTATGCGGCTATGTGTATGGCGTCGATAAGAATACAAGATTGGATCTGGCATGTTGACCTAACCGGGTCCATGGATTCTGAGGTGGAACGGTGGTACTACGCTAGCTGTTCTTGAATGCAGCTGCAGATGAGAAGCGGCTGACGAACTTGTCCAAAATTCTTCGGCGGGCGAAAATGAGCTTTGTGACTTACTACGGCCCGTGCCTTCCATTCCGTCGTCCAAGCTGTGATATTAGGACGTGCCGTAGGTGATGGCTGCTCGGTATGAGGTGAAGTCGGCGAATTGAAAATTCGAAGGGGATGGCCGACTTTGCTGATGATGGCGTTATGGTCACCCAGTCTTCGGAGCCCACCATCTACGTATTGTCTGGCACCTTTGACGTCCACGTCGTACAAGCAACGAGATTGTACTGTGGGGAAAGTTCAAGTAGTTGGAACCGCGCTTGGGAATCGTGGGCTTTAGTCGTACATCTTAGTCGACTGTATGCTGCTGTTGTCTCTCGTCTGAGTAGACGATGAAAACAATTATTGACCGAAATTACTGCTTGACTGGAGGTTCCATTCTGCGTAGTACGATGCAAGACACGACAAACACGAGGAGGTAGGAAGATCTGTATTGCGGTTTAGCAGGCTACGGCATACGCTAGGGCAAGCCATCTTTCTGCAGCGGGCTGTGAAGGGCCTACATGGGGTACTCAAATCGTTTTCGAGCGATATTGAAGGTTCAGTTGCTTTTCCCTCATAGACTTAGGATCCGCTTGGCGCGCGGATTCCGGAGGCTGCCTCCGCCTAGCAGCTTGCTTAGAAGCTGCTGCAGGTGCAAGGATGTCAAGTTCTGATTGCCAATAGCAAAGAAGAGATGAATATCGGAACATGCGCTCCGGATGGATGTGTGAAAGTTTGTAACGAATGGAAGAACTCAAAGAGCGGAGACGAATTGCTTCCAGTATTTTAAGTGGTGGTAGGTCCAGCAAACCACGATCAAATACAAAAGAAACGAAGCAAACATTGGCAAAACCTGACGACACCGGCAAGATCTAGAGATCCACCTCAAAACAATCAGATCTTTATGTCGAGCTGGTTTATCTCCTCAAATCCACGGCTTCAAAAAGTTCAAGTCTCAGAGAACGCCACGTGATGTTTGGTAACCCTTTTGCTAAGCGAAGACATTGTTGAAAGCACCTCAATTCTTCACTTCGTTCTGAATGTCCGACAGATGAAGAGTAACGCTGAAGATACTGGGATCAGAACTGATATTTGACATCCTTCTCAGCCACTCAACCTAACTCGCAGCCCTGTTGACTGATGGTTTCCAAACCATTCAAAGAGTTCGAACTCACTCAGCATTCACCACGTAGAAGCCAGTCTAGACTCCCGTCTTCTCATCATCGTTCGCTCTGTTGTGCCATACGTAAATAGTCGAACATGGCGAAGTATATCCATGGGCTATTTGGCGATGTTCAGCTGATGGCATCTGGGTTGTAATTAGAACAAGGATAGCGGAGTAACCGAATACGTTAAGTGTCCAAAAGAGCTTCAATCCCGTGCTTCATCACAATCCTTTTGTTATTTTCCCACTCAACCCAAGCCATACCCTGCAATAGGCAATCCGCCAAATCATCCAGCTTCCCCATCTTCTCCTCCCCCTCCAACTTTGTAATCGCCTTCCTCCCACCAGGTACCCTATCCCACTTTTCCACATATCGCCTCGCCATCTCCTTGACCTCATCATTGCCCAATTGAACCACATCTCCACTTTCAAGCCAGCTCCTTACGAGATCAATTTTCGCGCCTTTATTCTGGATCTTCGCATTCGCACTCTTCCTTATCTTCTTCCTCCCTTTCCCGTTCTTTGCACTAGTAGCATCGTCTTCTTCACCCTCGCCCACCCAAAACGGCCCAACCTTGCCTGGCAAAACACTCCTCACACTCCCGTCCCAAAGTCCTTCCCCTTTCAGCGTACAAAGAACGGCATGAATCATGCTCTCAAACATGTTCACCCGCACCGTCCACTCCAAAATATGTTTCGAGCCCATGCTCCTGAATCGCTGGCGTTCAATCAGAATATGTGTTGGTTTCGCGGGAAGAAGCTGGGCGCGTAGCAGAGTGTAGGCTGTTTGTGACAGGGTTGCAGGATCAAATGCTTCTTTCGGTATCGTAGTCTTCGTAGTCGCATCTTCACCGTCGATTGGGATGGCTGGTGTTGGAGGACTGGATACGGCGAGTCGGTGCCAGGCATGGATAGACGGTAATGGTCGTTTCGCACTTCTCCCACTTCCTTTCATGACCAACCCAGTCCCAATCTTTGCCCAGCTTATGTTCTGAGCCGGTACATCGAGTATACAATACGCTAGATTTCTGATTCCCATATCGATACTCAGAATCCTGACCGGCTTGGTTTTCGAGCCATTGTCGCCCGCGCTCTGGTTGATGTCATCCTGCAGACGTCTGACGAGGACAGGCTTTGTACCTGATGTCGATATGCCGCATCTGAATGCCAGCTGCTTCAATTGCGCAAGCTTGAGTGTGGCGGGAAGGGAGAGGGGCATTTCATTGTGTTTGTTTGACGAGGAAGTTTGGATTGGGAGGTTGTGACGCGATCGCGTCGCGAGGCTGAGATGGTTCATGCGAGGCTGACAAGGCTGAAATATTCAAGACAGACCCAAGGGATATTTTCGATGGCAGTCCAGATTGTGGACAATGAGCATTTTGACAAGTTACAGCTGTTTGTTCTGTGTTATTTGCAATACTGATTCATCCTATTGTCGTCATCTGTTCCATTGGCATCTGATTTCATTGTCATGCAACAGTAGCCAAGTCGGCTCACCCACCCTCCTCCGCCCCAGCGATCCCCAGATTGGAATAATCAGTACAGCCCACCTAGAAGAGCTTGCGAAGCCAATATTCCTGTGACCAACAAAACCTTGCACCGGCTTTACAATGATTTCGCGCTTTGCAGAAGACTGGTACACATCACCTTTCTGCATTACAGCCATTCTCTCAAGTCCCTCTCCAGCAATGGTACGAAGAAAGACCAAAAAGAAAGAACTTGTGAAGGTAAAGATAAGTCAAGAAAGCCCTCAGATTACCATTCTTTGATTCAGGCTTAGCGACTACTGCCTCGGTAATCTATTCATCGCGGTCTCAAGTAGCTTCACGACCTCAATATGCCCTCTTTTGAGGCCCAATCTAATGGCGTCCTTCTTTCTACATCGGCCACATAAGTATCAGCTCCTGCTCTAATCAACAGCTTCATAACCTCGGTTAGTTCCTATTTAGAAGCATAATGTAATGGCGTCTTTCCCTCGGTATCAGCCACATTCACATCAGCGCCTTCTTCAATCAATAGCTTCATGACCTCGATATGTCCTCATTCAGAAGCGAATCGTAGCGGTGTATCTCCGTCTTCATCGGCCACAATTACATCAGCGCCTGCATCAATCAACAGTTTTACTACCTCGATGCACCCTCGTCGAGATGCATCATGTAGTGGCAGGCTTCCGAGGGTATCGGCCGCATTTGAATCTGCGCCTGTCTCAATTAGTACTTTTACAATATCAGTGTTTCCGTCTTTAGAAGCCCGATGTAGTGGCGTATCTTTGTATTGTCAGTCGCATTCACATTAGCACCCTTCTCAATCAAGAATTTCACTACCTCGATGTGCCCATTTTCCGAAGCACAAATCAGTGGCGTGTTTCCGTCTTGGTCAGCAATACTCAGAAGCTTGACAAAATCCTTGAGACTCTCTCCTGATACTGCTGGTGTCATCCAGATCCAGCCTTCGTAGATAGAATTGGGTGTTGTGTCGGGTGTGCTGAAGGTATTTGCCTCAGTATTTCGACGAGATTCCAAAAGCAAGCCAAGAATACCAGTCCAAGCAAGCCCCCGTACTCAGAGCCCTCCTTCAATTCAATTTGTCTCGGAATATAAGAGAGAGCGTCAAATGTTTTGGAAGCTGATCCAAAAATCCATCCAAGCAATGCTCCTGACACGCCCAACATTTGCCGGTCTTTTTCGCTCAAGTGGGCACAATGCTCTCCTCAATGTAGGTCGGCATACCGCAGGAATGTGCGGGTTCGCCATATTTCTGTAGTAGGTGCGGAATGCTGTGAAGATATGTGCTCTATAAACATCAGAGCTACCTCGGCGTGGCATTGTGCTTCGCTGTATTCCGATTGATGTTCTCCTTGCAGGTAATCCTTCACTGAAACGTGGGCAAACTCCAAGCGTCCTCCATTAGGATGTTCCACGACAAGATCTTCGGTGAGTCGACGGACGTATGCGTCATTGACGCAGTCATTCCTGTGAATATCATGCTCGCTAGTAGCCACAGCTTCCGTGATCATAGCTATTGACATGGGTCTCACAGTGTAAAGCAACAGCTTGTAGATCCGGCACGCATGGCTATGTTCGATCTCATGACTGCCCGTGTTACGCTGGAGTATACTATCGTAGGCGATGTTCAAGTCATTTTCGTTTGCGATAGATCCAATATCGAGCTTATCGAGATAAATTCTGACATATTTTGGGTGCAGAAAGGGGGCTGGTGGTCTCAAGAGGAAAGAGAGCTGGAGTTGAACCCAGCGAAATTTGGATGAATGTCAGTCGTGTGAAGGCCTTTCCACATTCGAACGGCTTCCCTACATGCCACCAGCTCGGTTATTAAGGATTCTGACGAGCTTACCCTCGAGATCTGGGTAGTTACCTTCCAAAATTCTATCATCGTTGTCTCTGTTATAGATCTCAGTAGTGATGTAGGTGTCCATGTCAGACTCGGATGAATCACTCCTGACATCTATCGTGACTGCATTGGGAAACTTGTCGTCGACGTGGACTTCGTGACGACTAGACACGAGCAACTCCAGTCCGCCCGGTATAACTTCATACGCATGTCGTAAAACTATTAGAAGTTCCCGGGGGTCGTCGCATTCGTCCAGCGCGTCGATCAGTATTCTGAGCTTGATCTTCGACTTCAAGATGCTGTGGAAAAGTGGCTCCCAGTTTCTGGTGAAATTGAAAATCTGCAAATCTGCTGAATCTCCGCCGGCAATTGTGTAAGTACTATGACCTCCGGACATATCGTACCTGTTGCAGGATCGTATGCTGCTTGTCGAAGGATTGCTTGAAGTATAGACTTGTAGGAGTGTTTTGAATTCATATCTGCACCTCTAGAGCAATATAAGTATGCAAATCGTGCGTCAGGGTATAAAGAAGCTGTGTCCAGATGCCATTGGATGATCCAACACCTGAAATTGATGAATTAGCCTCCATATATGAAGAAACGACTCACATGAGAGTTGATTTTCCAGTGCCAGCTATATTGCCAATTAGCGTCGTATTAAATATTCATTATTCGTTTTCACTGACTGGTACCCCGAAGCCAGAGGATCCGACAGTCTGTTTCTTCTTTCGTTGACGAAGACCAGCCCTTGAATTCCGCATGATCGGCAACCATTGCCCGCAGTCTCGATACTTTTGGCCAACTTGAGTCCTGTCAAGAGCGTGAGCCTGTCTGGTCTAATCTCCGAAACCCATTTCTTGACTTTGGCGTTCTGATCGATCTCCATTTTGCAGCGATCGAGGATGACTTTGCAGGCATCGTGATAGCTGGTAATATTCCTGACCAGCTCTTTCCAAGTAGCGCTTCTTCCGGCGTCTTGAGGAATTGCACTTGGGTATTGTTAGACACGCTGCTGTCCCACGTAAGATGACATACCTATACGTTCGTTCGAGGTCCAACTGAGCAGTTTGGCTTCTAAGGTTAGGATCTCCAAGTGGAACCTGATCAAATCAGGTTCTAGACGCCGATACTTATTCAAGCTAGCACTTTGTGTCGACCCTAAATAGAATAATTCAACGTTTGCCCAGTACGCGAGGTTACATGTCAGCTTCTCCAGCTCGACAAGCTCTTCCCGATTCAGAGCGGATTCGCTGATGCATGTCTCTTCACAGAAAGGATTCTGTCTTAGCTGTATCCGCTAAAGCGAGGAACATGAGCAGCTCACCTCTATTATAGGGCAAACGCCTCGCCAGACAATTGGTACAGCTTTGTGGGGATCAAGATTGGCGGCAGCTATCCCGATGTGCTTGAATTGGAGAATGTACCTGATAGATGTTTCAATCGCACGAGGAACCTCCTTGTTGTCCCTCCTCTTGGAAATTACGACATTCAGAAGGCCTTCTGGGTCTGGTCGACCTGCAGACTCAGCCTTCGACGCGAATTTCTCCAGCTTTGCGTACACTTCTGGCTGATCGATTTTGAGTCTCTCGGTAGCCTGATCCAAGCAAGAGACTCGTGCTCGTGGTCGATAGGTTTCTGTCACATCTGAGGTCGGCTGGAGCTGCTGTGATGTGGCTATCCTGACGGATAGACTTCCGTGATGAGCTTCAGACTTCGGGTCAGGATCAACCTCCGGCCCCATGTGAGGATCAGCGACGGGCAGGTCAGGCTTTTGACTTGGGGCAGGCGCAGTGCTGCTGGAATCCACTTGGACAGGCGAGATTGAAGCCGAACCAACTTCTAAAGATTTGAAGTGACGAATGGGACCTTTGAACTCAAGTCAGTGTTCGGCAACTCTCATACAAATGTCACTGTTACTATTGCCCATCAGCCCAGATGAGATTCCACTCATGAGGTAAACGGCAATGGAAAGTCAAGAAAATTGTCCCAAGTATGTACATTACTTTTACGCACCTATTCCCTAACAAATAATCCAGCCATTCCCATACCGGTCCCTATGCACATAGAAACAACACCAGTCTCTAGACCCTGCCTCTCCATTTCAGGCAACAAACCAGCCAACATCCTCGCTCCAGTAGCACCAAGGGGATGACCCAACGCAATCGCGCCACCCTTAGGATTGACTCTCCCCTCCTCCAGCCTCTTCTCCAATCCCAACTCCCTCAGACAGTAGATAGCCTGACTAGCAAACGCTTCATTGATCTCCCACAGGCCGACATCCTCCGTCTTCAGCCCAGTATACTCCAACAACTTAGGAATGGCAATCGCAGGACCAATGCCCATCTCATCTGGCTTGCATCCAGCAACTTGTGTCCCAGCCCACCGTCCGATAATCGAAGATGTGAGCCCTAGTTCCGTCGCCGTACTTCTGCGCATCAACAGAGTCGCAGCAGCACCATCAGATATCTGTGACGAATTTCCAGCCGTCGATGTGCCATTCTCCTTGAAAGCCGGCTTCAACTTCTGCATGCCCTCAATGCTAGCATTCGCTCTTATCCCATCGTCCTTCGTGACAGTGACTTGTTGCACATCTCCCACCTTCTCGCCCTTCTTATCCACCTCTTGGTACTGTGTATGCACCGGGACAATCTCCTTGTCGAACCAGCCTTCCTGCTGTGCTTTCAAAGCTCTCTGATGAGACGCCACAGCAAATGCATCCTGATCCGCGCGGTTGACACCATATCTCTCCGCGACGTTCTCGCTCGTCAACCCCATCGGCATTATACAATCCCTTGCATCCTTCACTTCGCTCTCCTTCAGCTCTGGCCAAAGCACGGTAGGAATAGCCTTCGATCCGTAATTCCTCGTCATGCTCTCCATTCCCGCGCCGATTCCTATATCAATCATGCCGGTGGCAATCTGGTGCGAGACATTCGTGATAGCGCTCAACCCAGAACTGCAAGCCCGGTTGACTGTGTAGAAGGATGTGGTTGTCGGTATGCCAATGTGGTTCATAGCCATGCGCCCTGCTTTCGAGCCTCCTAATTCGGACAGAACGACGCCCACGCCGACATCTTGAATCAGTGCTGGGTCGAGATTTGGGTTTGCGGCGAGTGTTGCGCGGAGGACAGTGGCGAGGAGTTCTTCGGGGTAGGCATCTTTGAGGTGGCCTTTGTAGGAGCGGGTTATAGGTGTGCGGAGAGAAGAGAGGATGACGATGTCGTTTGCCTCTTTCTTGAGGATATTGGAAAGACCTTTTCGAACTGGGTTTGCCATTGTGGCGGAATTGCAATTGCAATTGAGGATTCTGTGTAGGGTTTCGTGGCTCGGGGAGGGGTTGGAAGGAGTAAACAGCGGAAATTGCGCGTACTTGGAAACACAACAGAACTGAAAGAGAATCTGCAACGATGGAAAAATGTAGATCGGAAGTTATAATGTATGAAATAAAGAAATATTCTCACCGTACAACGTCGAGCTTTTGTTGACGGAGCACAGCTCAAGCTCTCAATGCATCCGAGGGAATTCCCGTCTCGACGATCCGAGGCGGCTGAGTGTTTATCCGGCTATCCTCCCCAGAATTCCCCCACTTCGCTTAACTCCCCCTTTCGGCAGCCGCCCTTCACCAACCATCTATCTCATCTTGCATTCGATTCTAGATCTCCAAGTCCTAAGCTTTTTTAAGTTTTCTCATATTTTGCAAGCTCAAGATACATGAGACGTACCTTCACCAAGCACGTATTTCGCCGTACATCCTCTCAGTCCTCGTCAATTGGACTTCTAAGCTCGCCACGGCCTTCAATTACCCCTCCTTTACTTCCAAAGTCTCAAACCAGAGGGATGAAGCACCATTTGATGGTGGGGACATGGACTCCCCCAGGAGCAATCTTCACATTCGAATTTGACGATGAGACTCTGAGTTTGAACATGATAAAGCGGACGGAGATAAATCATGACGAGCCAATCTCATGGATGACTTTTGATGTGAGTTAGTCTGCTCCCTGGTCTGGATTTAGAAGCCTATCAAATTTGATATAGTCTTTCGAGGTTGAGGAACAAGGCTAATGAGATTATTATAGCATGCAAAGAAGAACATATACGGAGCAGCCATGAAGAAGTGGACCAGTTTCTCTGTCAAGAGCCCTACAGAAATCGTCCAAGAAGCTTCTCATCCCATGACACATGAACGTATGTTCCTGTTCTCTTTGTCTCACATGACCCCCCCCCCCCCCCCCCC
>Ga0207886_10081_pt1 | contig 180991 bp, 196 predicted proteins | sample LinPmetageLP35_FD_184048 | JGI IMG/M metagenome (GOLD analysis project Ga0207886, IMG submission 184048) | Marine viral communities from the Pacific Ocean - LP-35 (SPAdes) | ecosystem: Environmental > Aquatic > Marine > Oceanic | place: Pacific Ocean | collected 2009-08-31 | reverse complement strand
GGGGGGGGGGGGGGGGGGAAGGGGGGGGGTGGCTAGGGCCCTCTCACCGCCGGAGGCTATTGAAAGTACTGTAAGCAAATACTGTAATTCATATTTCATTTATGTCTAGGTAGGTCTCTATCTCTTTTTTGTCTTTGCTTTCGGATTCGTGATGCCTATCACACAGGTCCGGTATTGTTGCTGACAATGAAGGCCACAAGCCTTGCCAGTTGATTATATAAGCGGGATTACTGCGGAGTTACCAAAACTTGGCGAGAGGTGCGGGTCAGTCCCTTCTAGCCGAGAATCGTTAGTTTCGTCGATCAGAAGTACCGAACCGCTTGGCGGCCCTGCAGTTGTTTGCGCGCCACAGCAACCACAAGACTTGTGAGGGTCTGAGATGCAAAAAATATAGATCTGAGGCTCAGATAAGAAGCATTTAAGATGTGTAAGGATAATAAGAGCTCGACAGTATAGCTGTGGCAAAGGACTGGTAGTAAAGCCTAAATAGGGGCTTCTCATAAATCAGGCGAATGGGCGACGATGCGAATAAAAAAAAATCTTCGGAAGGGGTCAAATTGCTAATGATTAGCTGTGTAATGCTACTGATCTTTCATCTTTACATACTTATAAGCTGACGTGGAGTTTGAGATGCTTAAAGTCAAAGTACCTAACTTAGACTCCCCTCCGGCGAGGCTGAGCGATTGGCCGGTCTTGCGCCCTTTAAGTAGTGCACGACGATACCCATTGCCCCTCAGCTGAGTACGCCAGCCTCAGCCTGGCAACTCTTCCACAAATCTTCATCGCTCAGCTGAGTGACATAAGCGAAACTTTCGCGGCCATTGCTGGGAGGAGGTGACTCAAAGTGCGTGAGGCACAGCCTCGCGTTAGTGGCTACTCCGCATCTATCCTATATTAACTTAACTCCGCTGTCTCCTACCTTACAAGTTCCTTTGCGATTTGCCAAACTCTCATGATGGGTCCCTCTGATTCCAACTCCACTCAACAATTCCACCTGTTCCCTGAGCTCCCTTACAAACTCCGGGCACTAATCTGGAGGTTCTCTTTCTGCCGCCCTATTCAAGTTCAACCCGAACTAGGTACCGGGAGCATTCCAGCGCTTTTACCTGAGCATATACAAGGCCTTTTTTCGTTCTCATACGACAGAAACACTACTCCACCAGCCCTTCTTACTTGTAAAGAATCTCGCGATATAGCCCTTTCATCTTACAATTGCTTTCCCCCTCGGACCATCCATAATCGCATTTATTATTCACCCGATCTGCCCACTATATATTATTATCCCTTGTACGACAACATTCATCTGGAGGGAGTAGCGAAGTTGGTTGAATGTGCGACACGAATCGGATTACGTCCCTCGGACATGGAAACTCTGGCGATGGAAATCAGTGCCTTCGCGGCGAGCCAATTTCCCGGATCTCTTATGAAGGTTTCCTGGATAGTTAGCAGGCAGCAGAGCATAGATAGAGGAACTGGAACTAGCGAGTAAGCTCTGCTGGATTCCTTTTATCTTCACAAGCTAATCGATATCTCAGGAGAACTCCCAAAACGATTTACCAAACGAAGCTGCATCGACCGAGGAAGCTGCCCCGAGTGAGGATGCGGCGAGGATACCGGGAATCCTGATACCGAAGGGAGTGCATGGAGCTCAGCAAGAGGTCCGGAAGGTAATGGGACAATAAGGGCAGACGGCGAGTGAAGCTGTGGCAAGCGAATCGATGGAAGACCATCCAAAAAGTCAAGGAAAAGAGGTCCGCCTGTGGATTTACATCAGGATGGGAAGACGAATTGATGTCGACTTAACGAAGAAGCTGGACAGTGTGTGGCGCCAGTCATGGGGCTGGTACCATGCAATTTATGGCAGTTGAGGTCCTCGAACGCAGCCGCTATACTTATCGGCACTTTCCCGAGTCGTTTTCACGTCCTTATTTGGATGTGCATTCTTCAGATTCATACTGGGCATCAGCATTGCAGCAAAGGGTTTGGGAGAAAGCTCTACAATACAATAATACCATAGAAGTGAATGAAGCGTTTGTAAAAGGATCTTGCCAATTATCATAGGTTGCATCCTCTTGGTCTTGCGTCATCTCCCAGGTGTCAGGCGTCACCTCCGTGTCCAGGAGCCCAAGACTGCGAACTTGGGTCCTGGGACCTGGTTCCCTTTGGACGTCGAGTTCAAAGATGGGTATATCTTGACGCACGACGGCCACCCTGAACTTCACACTTTCGATTGTGCATTCTAGCTTGACAAGATGCCACCAACACCTTTTTACGTGAATACAGCCTTGATCTGTTACAATTGTCCCAAAACAGCCGTCCTGAGACTATGCGAGAGCTGGAGAGAGGTTACTCGTCTGGGAAAGGATACAGAGGTTTTGGACGTCATCTTTACTGTATGCGTGACGTGCTTGAAATATCCTCATGTGCACGATCCCGGGACCGCAGCCATTCCCAGGTATCTGGATCATCGCTTTTACCTATATGGCCCGGTTCATCAACTCGTTGAGCTCTTCAATTGCCAACCCAGTATCTACACTCAACGGAAATTTTCCATCACGGCGCTGAGATGTAAGGTCTTGACCCGAATCCGCGATCCCGATGACCTCTTTCACACAAGAGCCATTCCGGATGCAAACATCATGATCCTCTATGATGGGTATGAAATCACGAGAAACTGCCAATTCTTTAGACACGAAACCTCGAGCGTCACTCGGAAGCCTAAGTACAGGCTATTTCCGCTGCTAGTCGGACCAAACGAGGACATGTTCCCCTCAAAAGTTCACGAACTGTTACCGCCAGATCTGATTGAGGATGCCCCACCAAGATATAGTCAAGAATGCTGGATGGCTTGAGATGGCGCAACAACAATTGTGAAGCGACAGGTTGAGGGATGGTCCTTGTTTGCGTATGTATGTGTATGGCTCGAAATTTGATACACAGGAGGATATTAAGGGCAGGCACCTGAAGATGTTTGTGGAGATCTGTGGCTTTGGTTCTAGAATAATTATCATTTTCTGAATCATACTATTGATTTTTGTTGGCTTGTCTATCCTGACTCTCTTGACCGAAGAATTTTATCCTACAGTTACATTTCACAGCTTGTAAATTCACATCTATCATCTCTCTTTCCATCATTACCAAGTCAAAATGATCTGGAGTTGGCCCCAAGTCGATCGCTCTAAACCTTTTCGAAGCGAGAACTTTCCAGCCCTAGGCAAAGTGCCGGGCGCAAAAAGAATTACTACTTTGGTACTCGGGGCAAGACGGCTGTGCCAAGCCCAGATATTTCTTTCAGATAAGGATACCCGGACCATAGAAGATCTACATTGGAGCAGTGCTACCCTTTCGAGGTGGACGGTGGGAAGACTGCAGTAATGACACCCCGATGAGGAGTCTGGCGAGGACCGCAGGCTCCGGAATGCTTCTGGAATCTGAGGTCTGAGATCTGCGTTCTTCGATTCCGGACACTCTGCTCAAGATCCAAGTCGCGCTCTGCATAATGCAGTCCGCGATTCCATCACCCTTCGCAGGTCGTAGAGTGGAGATCCTGGTCAGTTCCAACGAGGTCCTGGCTCTTTTCGAACCTGTGTCCGGATATGGTGACCTATCGTAAATGTCATGATAGGGCAGAGGCCGCTGAATGCAGGTTCTAAGCGCCGACCGTGAAGCTCATACATATGCATGGCTAGCGTTCCGGCGCCTTGGTGGCGAGCCTTGAAATGCTCAGCCACTCCAGAGGCTCAGAACGGTCTTTGTTCTGAAATCTGGGGTCTGAGATCTGAGATCTGGTTTCTCAGAGTCCGGATACCCTGCTTATGACTCACAAGTTGTGCTCTTCGTAATGTAGTCAGCTATCTCATGCATGACACATGCATTGACGCCCTTGGCAATCCGAATCTGGTTCTCAGAGTCGGGGGGTCCTGCTCAGTTACAAGGAGTTCCCGGCACGAAGAGCTGGGATGTACCTAGGACAGCTGCAGATCAGGTTTCCACAATTCCGAGTGTCGATTCTATAGAGCCTTGTTCAATCCCTTCCAATTTCGCGATAGGAAGGTGCAGAGGCCGCTGACTGCAGGCTCCTAAGCGCCGACCGTGAAGCTCATGCACTCGCATGGCTAGCGTTCCGGCATGTTGGTAGCGAGGCAGAAAAGAAGCTGAATCAGGTTAGCCGCCCCGCTTGTGGCTGCATCTGCGACTTGGCGAGAGACCGCTCCGGGGGCTTCGGAACGCTCTCTATTCTGAAATCTGGGGTCTGAGATATGGGATCTGGGTTCTCGGACTCCGGATACCCTGCTCTTGACCTACTAGTGGTGCTCTGCATCATGCAGTCAGCCCATCCCATGCATGAAATATGCATTGACGCCCTTGGCGGTCCGATTTTAGTCCTCATTGCTGGGGTCGTCCTCACTTCCAAGAAGACCCCAGAACAAAAGCTAGGGTATCCCTGGGATAGCTGCAGGACCTGCTTTCGGGCCCCCGTCGGAACGCCTCTCTATTCTACTCCGTAAAATCTGGGGTCTGAGATCTGGGTTCTCGGACTCCGGATACCCTGCTCTTGCCCCACTAGTCGTGCTCTGCATCGTGCAGTCTCCCGACTGAAGCTCACACAGTCAAACTTCACAGTCCAGACACTTAAAATTATCATCTCTACCCCCATCTCCCAATGGCCTGCCCCCGAGGGGATTTGATCTGGAGTCGGCCTCCACGATAGCCGCTCGCCTACCCATTTCTGTCAAGCCTCGCCCTTCCTCTCAGTAGGACAAAGTAAAGAGCGCCTTCCAAAGCGTGTTTGCCCAGGGGTAACTCAATGGCGTAATGCGTACTTGACTTGATTGATCGTGAGATTTGTGTTTCACTCTGGTGGACGCTTTCTGATGTGGCTGCATTCTTGGCGAAAACTCGTTTTTGACTTCAATCTCTAAGGAGTTTGGAACAGCCATCACAGCTGCGGGTACTAAAGGCGATGGATATTCCGTGAATCAGGAACCGTCACGAATTCTAAGAGGCATGCAAAAGGAAATCGACTGAGTGACAGGAATTACTCTTGCAAGAATTATGAAGATTCCAGGTCAACTTTTAGTCTTCCCGCTGTCGCTATTGCTGGTCCATCGACAGCGCCTCGTCAGAGATGTTTCGATGGCCTGCCGTCCCCTCTTCCAAGCTAGAACAGGACCCTTCTCCGGACAATTTCTGATATCCCAGAACCAAGATCTCAGATCTGGGTTCTTGGATTCCGGTTATTTTGCTCAAGGTCCAAATCGTGGTACTGCATCATAGAGTCTGCGATCCCACATACGCAGTACCTTCCGTACTACCTTCGCAGCTCTTAGATTGGGAATCCTGGTTGATTTCAACGACGTCCTGGTTCTTTTCACATCTATGTCCGGAAGTGAGCCTATCATGAATGCCAAGATATGCACCTGCCGCTGACTGCAGGTTCGAAGCGCCCACAGTGAAGCTAATGCACTCGCATTTGGCTAGCATACCGGTGCCTTGGTAGCGAGCCTTGAAATGCTCAGCCGCTCCAGAGGTCTTTGTTCTGAAATCTGGGGTTTGAGATCTGGGATCTGGGTTCTCAGATTCGGATACCCTGCTCGTTGTTGACTCACGAGTTGCGCTCTGCATCATGCAGCTATCTCATGCACGAAGCTGCATTGACGCCCTTGGCAGTCTGAAGATCCTTCTCGGAGCTGGGGGTACCCTGAGAGCCGCTTGAGAGGATCCCAGCCTAAATTGCTGGGATATACCTGGAGAAGCTGCGGGACCCGTCTCCAGACTCCTCGTAATGTCGAGATAGGAAGGTGCAGAGGCAACATGTTCAGGTAAGCGCCGAGCGCAAATGCATGACAGTGCATCGCATCGCTAGCGTTCCACTGCCTTGGTAACAGAAAGAATCATGTGAGGCTGCACGTCCCGTTCTGGTTGGGTCGACAAGACCGCATCTTAGATGAATCGGGCCGACGAGTTCATTGGACCAAAGTATCTCAATTTGTGGTCTTTGTTTCCGAAAACGCAATTTAATCCTTCATCTTCAATAAGGTGCTGGAGTCTGTATGGACAATTGCTAATCCTCTGGCTTGTGCTTGTAATCCCGTCGATTTTTACGTCAAGACTATGCGCAAGGGTGGGCACTGACATCTCGATACATCTTGAGAACGCAATTCCCCGCCCAGCCTCATCGTGAAGCTGTTGGCTGACGCATGGAACACTTTGGTAATCGAAGTAGAACCTCGAGCGATGTTCTCGTAGTTTGGCTATCAGAATTCGATATGCCCTAGATGTAGGCGCTATCCTGCAACGAACCTGTAATCGGCAAAACATGTGCCCAAGTTCATCAAGCTGAGGAACTCCAACCAGCTCAAGGTAAAAGAGCGATGCCAGAAGAGCATTCGTACTTCTACTCAGCAACTCGGCGTCATTCTTCAAACGGAAGTCGGCCATCCATGTGGGAAGGCTCTCGGATGTCCTTGGTTGATTGTAGGGGGGACTGCGAGCTCCTAAAGCGACGAGTATGTCTGGTGATCTGCCATCTCTTTTCCAGATGAGATCTTGCTCTCGAAGAGTAATAGCCGTAGTTTCCTCTGGAAGTTTGCGTTCATTCGCAAGATACCCATGTACGGATTTAGATGAGAGGGCCATTCGCGCACTTCTCCTTGTTAGTATACGTCATGCCGGTTCCGGATTATTAGACTTACCATTGAGAAAGTTGCACTTCGTTCTTAATCTTTGCTTCTCGAACATGCTTGTAAGTCAGTGATCCTTTTCCATCCACGTTATAATTCGAGAGGAGGCAGGTTGCCGAATCCTTGGATCGGCTCACAATCAGACCAATCTTGGTGCCTTCCGGTTGGCATTCCAGCAAGGTCGTGTCTCCAAATATCGCGTTCAGACTAGAGATGATCCTCATCGACGATTGCAGAGACCCACTCCAGCGAGGCAGGGCTTTGAAGGCACCTTCTATCCTTTTCAAAGCGTAGTTCGTCTCATAGCCAGAGAATGTGCTGGCATCGGAGAACCTCGAAACCGGCTCCTCGTTTGGCCCCTGAAGGCTACGTCTTATGTTTTGATAATTGATGTCCACATCTGAATCCCGATCGTCTCTGCAGAATCTTTCCAAGACGACCCAGGCACCAATGCCACTCCCAACTACCATGTCAAAGTGCTCTCGTATGCCCAAAGGCAGTTTCATTTCCTTCTCAAGCACATCTAGCACTTCGAAATCGCTGTAGGACCCTCCATCCAACAACACGCATCGCACTCCTGCCGTGGGGGGTTTCAATAGTATTGAAATCTTCATGGAAGCGTCGCACAGCGGGCATGCGTCAAAATGGAACCTCCATGGCTCGTCTAGCTCCGGTCGACCCTGGAGAACAACGCATGTGTCACATAGCGAATGCTTACAGGGCAGAACGTAGCTCGGTATTCGGGCCAGGCACGATAAACATGTGGAGTTGCTGAACGTATTTTCCCATACTTCAGAAAAGCATTGGAGGTGCTGCTTATGAATCCACGCCGTGTTGTTAAAGTCTGGACTTTCACAGAAGTAGCTTTCGATCTCCTGTATGACTTGTTCTGAATTCGGTACATCAGTCAAAGCAGTCTCCAAAGTCGATAGGTATAAGGATTGGAAGACGAGACGAGGGTCGAAGACTACTGACGTTAGTATCTATATTCTAGGGGACGCTGCAGACTCACTGTGAGCACCCGGTGGAAAGCTGTCTAAACGCAGGGCGGAAGCAATTCCTGTAGCAACTACGTACTGCTGCTCGTTTGAGACGCAGGCCGCGAAGCGTGCCAAGTGTGACGCGAGATCCGTAGGCACTGGGTTAGGGATCCTCGATATTTGTATGAGATCGACTGGTGTGGTGATACTGTTGGCGAACTGGCGGCATGCAAACTGAAAGAAGTATTGAAGATGTCTCGCTGTAAATGCAATTTTGGCTACCTTGCGGAAGTTATGGATCTCTTCGGATTCGCACAGAATTCGTGTTCGGAATCTCTCGAGATGCATCTTATTACTTGTGGACGGAAGAGACAATAGCCGCACCTCAAAAGCAATCTCCTTCAACAGCTTTTCAAACTGAACATCTGGCAGACTTTCATCCGCAAACCGTCCCGGAAAGCTCTTCTCTTCACGAATCATATGTCGAAGCTGCTTCAGGAATCTGGTGGTAGCCAGTTTCTCATCAAACATCCCGTGCCTATCTCTTACGAAGATCATTACTCGAGCAAATGTCGATGACGGAAATACTGGTTGACTATTTCGAACTCTTAACCAAGAAGCGAGTACCTTGGCCACATTATCGGTTCCCTCGAAGTCATCTGCAAAAATGCATACAATGGTGCTAAAGGGAATCAGTAGCTGGCTATATACCAGATGTGCTATTGTGTTTGGTCCCATCGCCCGTGGGATATTTTGGAGCCATTTGAGAGGGTGTGTTTCGATCCCGCTGCTGGATTTCTCGCTAGTAAGGAGCGCAGATGGAGACAGAGCGTTATGTAGCTCACAGTCTGCAATGAAAAGAGGGGTGTCAGACGTGAAGTGGTCAGGAACAGTCCGTAGAACTATCTTTTTGTGTCGTTCTCTTGGTCGTAGTAACAGACTCTTTTCCATGTACAGCCTTTTCGTCTTGTCTCCAATGAAGGCGAAAATCTGAGGTGTCTGCTCCTCTGGATGCAGGAGCATCTGCAGAGGCGTGTATGCCCGTAGATGCTCTCGAAGATAAACGTCCCGAAATCTACAGCATAAGTCAATCCAGACCGTGTCACCAGAATAGTTAGCCATCCTGGCGTTATTCTGGCGAGTGTGAAAGTTCGAATTAGTCGGAGCGATAGTAATATATGTTTCTCTCGCAACCCTGTCCCCGTGCCGTAACGGGTTCTGGGGTAGCTCATGAGATTGATTTGTGGACAAATCTGAGACATTGATGTTTGCGGTTCTCGGAGCTCGGCTCTAAGCTCCCAGTTAGGTGTTCGGTAAACAAACCTTACGTTAGGGCCACCTCAGCTCCACTACCCTTGCTTCCACGATTCGAAGGTAATACCAGCAGGTGATACCATCCCTTGAAGCCGGGAACGTCATAACTCAGTCCCACTTCCCCTATTAGGTACTACTACCAGTAATGCTGCTTAGCATCCCTTGAAACCGAGAACTGAGTATGACCTAGGTAGTACTAACAGGTAATACTACCTAGCACCCCTTGAAACCAAGAACTGAAGGTGGCCTGGGTAGTACTACCAGGTAATGCTACTTCGCATTTCTTCAAACCGGGAACTGAACGTACTTGGGTACCAGGGAATGCTACCCCGCATTTTTGGAAACCAAGAACTGGTCATAGCCTAGTCGTGCTACCCAATCCATTTCCCTAATAGTTCGAGTAGTACTACCAGGTAATGCTACCCAGCATGCCCCTGATACCGGGAACTATTCATAGTCTGGTCGTGCTACCCAGTCCCAGTTAAGGTAGTACTACCCAGCGTCTTCTGAGATCGGGAACTGAACATGGCCAGAGTATGGCCTAGGTAGTACTACCAGGTAATACTACCCAGCCTCCCTTGAAACCGAGAACTGAACATGGCCAGAGTATGGCCTAGGTTGGGTAGTACTACCAGGTAACACTACCCAGCCTTTCTTGAAACCGAGAACTGAACATGGCCAGAGTATGGCCTAGGTTGGGTAGTACTACCAGGTAACACTACCCAGCCTCCCTTCAAACCGAGAACTGAACATGGCATGAGTATGGCCTGGGTAGTACTACCAGGTAATGCTATCTCGCATTTCCTGAAACTGGGAACTGGTCATAACCTGGTCGTGCTGCCCAGTGCAACTTCACCCATAGTTTACGGTATCCCACATCTCCTGCAACCGGGAGCTGGTGGTAGTTTGCAGTCCCACTTCCCTATCGTTGAGGTAATACTGCCAGGTAGTGCTACCTCGTGTTTATTGAAACCAGGAACTGAACATGGCTTGGGTACCACTACCAGGTAATGCTATCTAGCCTCCCTTGAAACCAAGAACTGAAGGTAGCCTGGGTAGTACTACCAGATAATACTACCGTACCTTGAAACCGTGACCTGAACATGGCTTAGGTAGTACTATCAGGTAATATTACCCAGCATCCCTTAGAATCGAGAACTGGTCATAACCTGGTCATACTTGGCCGTCAATCTACACGAAAATATTCGGATGGCGAGATATACTGTAGAGTCGTCCCCACTAGCTTGAACGGAGAAGAATGGATGACGTGTATGAGCCTCAGTCTACTGATGCACCCGGGGTCTATTCCCCTCAAACTCTACTGTCTCAGTGGCAAACATATCTTGATACTACTCTATGGCAAACATCTCCAGATCCTACTCAAAAGTATTCAGATGGCGAGGTGTACTGTAGGGTCCGCTTCTGCCAGCTGGCTGAACTAGAATATCTGCAAGATGAGTGGATGTCGTGTTTGACTGCCTCCAAGCAACGCAATCTCTCATGGCTACTTGAACGAACGAGTTACACTGAACGACTGGATATGCTGGTGATCTTTCAGGGCCTATGGGTAGGGTTTGAGTTAGGAAATATCCGGCAACTTTTCGCACTCCGCTGTGATGAGGAACTTCAAAGGTATTCGTCGGGGATATTCGAAACGTGGAGTAAAATAACTCTATATGACGATGAGATCGGAGCTTCTGTTGATGTGATAACTACTCAAACCTTACAAGGAAGGGCACCTTTTGCCAGTATCTCAGATCGCGAAGCCATAATGAAATACATGGATTCAGGACTTCTTTTCTCAAAAGTGACAAATATACGAACTCGGCAGCGCATCCAAGAGGAGATTTTGGGTCTTGACTTCATTATCCCGACCATCAAGACGCTCCATGAGAATTCAAAGCTTTTGGGGATTGGCGTACAGGTCATAAGAAGAGAGTTGACGCAAGACAGAAGTGGATCTCTTTTCGAGTCACTTTGTAGCATGTGGTCACCTCAAGCCTCGTGCTTTTTGGAAACACAGGAAGGTATTTTTACCGCTGTTGTCGGCGCCAACGATGTTGATCCCGCATATTTGGCCTATTTCCTAGTTTTCATTGCAGCCTTAAGGAAATTTGCGAAGCTCGGCAACGCTCCTCCACGAAGAGATATTAGAAGCCTTCCAGCCCAAGCTCGAATTGAGCCTGTTGACCAGACATTATTTGCCCGAAGAGCGAAATTTCTAGGCTATAACAGCCGTCAGATACAGGAGAATTGCAACCTTATCAATGGCCACCTCCCAGTAACACCCTCTCCACTGACCCCTCATCGAAAACGGAAGCAAGACCTAAGGGCAAGATGTGGTCGGCCCCATAGCTATGCCTATGCAGAAATAGAAAGAAATCTTTTTATTACCAACCTCGCTCGAGCCCGCCGGGATCCGAGCCGGACCCCATCTGCCATGTTTATTCTGCAGGACTTTTTGAGGGCTTTCTTCCGTCCCAATGTCATTTATGCAGAATGGGTGCTTATACCGAGGGGAGTCATCGACTTGACAGACTCATTGCCCATTGGTATTCAAGGCACTGTTAGGCATCATGGATCACCACAGCAGATCATTTCAGAAGCGCATCAAACACGTTCAGTGCCTCCGTCGTCAATGAATCCTTTCCTTCCTTACAGGGAGCCCAACACACCCCTCACCGCCACATCTATCAATTCTCAAACATCTCAACAAGTTTCTACATCTTCATTACCTATGAGAGACATGCAATCATCTCAAGTATTTGATCTTGCCTCCCAACTTGCGAATACGACTATGGAAGTAGACTCAGGAGATCAAATCCACCAATCTCAAAGTCCGCAGAGAATGAGTATCAACTCGAGCCCCAGAGGTGAATTTGGTCAGCAGACTACTACAATGTACATGCAGGAAGAAGACTTTGAATTGGAAGAAGAATCAAGCACCGCATCCACAGCCAATGGCGGTGACGATGCTTGGGTCTCTGACGGCTCTACAGTTGTGGCAAGTGGAGAGAGTGATGCGGATCGAAGTTCACTTGACAAATCTCAAATTAGATCTAACCTGGACCTGAGCCAACAAACAGCTGACACTTCCTCCGCCCGGTCAAGATTCTCCCGCAGACCAGGATCGGCGATCAATCAAGCTCGAAGTGGGAGGCATGGCCAAAGGTCTTTCATGATGGCAAATTTGCGAGTGAACAAACGTCCCAATTCAAGACGAATGGGAAGGTTTCTTGGGGGCCGACGGCAGGCGATCAGACCCTCTCAAATCACTGAACGCAACGAATCGGAGCCAGCCTGTGGGGTGAGGTCTCCTAAGGGGAAAGCTATACTCCAAAACATAGACTTCATTGACGACACTCGACCTGGAGAAAGTAGTCAACCACCTGATCTACTTCAAAGTGAAAGAACCATTGAGGTTGGAAATGGGCGTCGAGTAAGATCGTATCTGGGGCGTACTCAAGACGGAATTGAAAGCTACGAACGAAGACCAGGCTTTATGTCTTGGAGGGATGAAGAAATCGGCTCAGCTGGCAATTCAAGGAGAGGGGGCAGGCCCGCACGATCCTATTTTAGACTACAAACAGGACCTGAAAGCGAAAGTTCTTCGTCATCGACCAAGGGAAAGGAAGTTGTGCGCCTCGTAACGCCAACAGAGTCTCCTGTCGAATTCCTCGAATACAACGGCATGAAACTTCTCACAAAGGACACCACAAATCTCACGGAATATTTGAAACGAAGGAAAGGATGGGTGGGAATGATATTTGTGGACAGTGAACTGAGAACTCTCAGACTCGATCATATCTCTAAATACATGGAGATGAACAGGTTGGAAGATAGCCATCCAAGACTCATCTTAGTGAAACAGCCACACGCCGAGCGTTTCAGAATGAACTACTTTAGATAGCTGTGCAAGAAAGAAACATGTGCAAGCGGAGAAAGAGCCAAGGGTTTGTAACATAACATGAATACATGATTGAGTTAAAATTTGCGCTTGCGAGACCTCGTGATACCCGCATTCGCCCTTCGACGAGACAATGGGCGTCTTCGAACAGGTGTTGTTGGAGATACAAACAAGGGCGGAGACGTATTTGCGGCCGTCTGAAATACGTCCGACAGCCGAAGAGTGCTTGGTCGGTTTGGTTTCTCAGGAGGGCCAAAGGGCTCGGTTGTATGTTGAAGAGCGGGCTGTGGTTCCTCAAGAGGAAGAACGGCCCCTTCTTCACGGGATGTGCCATGGCTGAGAGTCAACAAATCGTGCTGCTGCTCAGCGAGATGACGTTGCTGGGCGTGGGCAGTCTCCATAGGTGCCTGCACCGGCAGTGGTTGTTCTGTATGTCCATTATTGATCTCTGAGCGATCAACCACGTCATCCGAACCTTCCAGGTCCATTCCTGAAGGCAGAATCCCTGCAATGGCCTGTTCGTTGCTAGTATCGAAGGTACGCGCCTGGCGCTGAAGTCTACCCACCCAGTCTTCCGGGGTGTGCAGGTCGATGGTGGTCGCCTACACTGGTTATTATGAGATAAGCAAGACCTGGAAGTGTGCGTACCCTGTTCACATTTGGGAAATCGAGACGGGTTTTGAAGACCCACATCTCATCGTCGTCGTGTGGTAGTATGAAGAGGGCAACCTCAGCTCTGCACTTTGCTACCAACTCGTTCATTTTCTTCTCCACGCATGGCATGCGTTGTTTGAACAGCTTCATTCGTTGACCTTCGGGGGTGAGATTCTTGCTTGGCATGTTTGCTTAATTTGATAGTATGGGTCCGTTGTTTGCTCGTACAGATGTGTGAGGATACGGAAAGTGGGATTCAGGTTGAGAGCGGCATTCTTATGTTCTGTGATCAGGGTGCCCGCCTGCTAAGCGCCGACTTCGAGGATGGTGTTGGAGCATCCGGATCTCGGATCCCAGATCCCAGAATGGGGGAAGACCAGGATCTGGAGGGTGCAGACGCACGACTCACTAGCTCCATGCACACCTCTGGCGCGTATTTATTAGTTGCATCCGCCCTTGTCCGCCCTCGTCAACTCCACCTTCCCGATCTGTTCGCTCTGCAGTAGTACTGTTGGTTTCTTGCTGCCACACCCAACATGATGTTGACCATCATTGAATGGCTCGAGACCATTTTCCCATCAACTTCCATCAGGTACTATGTGATCTCGCTTGCTGCACTCGGAGTCGCATTCGCGCTTGTCCGAGCTCGTCGCCTGCTGGCTGCATGCGTCCTCTGGTTCAAATGGTTCTTCTTGCGGTTTTTTGTATATTTGGTCATAGTTCCTCGCAGGTACTGGTCGAGTGTTAGTATGCTGCAAGCCTTGGTATTTCTTGTGTTTTTAGGGGCCAATGGGTTTTGCATCGGATATCAATCCCGGAGTGATCTGTCAGTAGTTGCTAGTCGATGTGCGATCTTGTCAATGATCAATATGGTACCGCTCTTCATGGCAGGCCGCTCGAATACCATTGTCTCCGTTTTAAGTTTGCCGTTACACGTCCATCACCTAGTTCATCATTGGTTGGGACGTATCAGTATTGTTCAGGCGTTTCTTCATATCATCTTTGTATACACCTCCCGCACTGAAAGGACACAGATCCCTTCAGGGGCAACCGTGAGTCTTGCCTGCACAGGTAGCACCGATACTGACTTGTATTTAGATAGCAGCTACGCTTGGATGTCTCCTCGTATTCTCATTTATTCCTTTTCGAAAATACAGGTTTGAAGTGTTCCTCAAACTCCACTACTTACTGGCTGCAGTCAGCCTCGGAGGTCTTTTATGGCATGTTATAGGAGTGGATCCAACCAAAGTTATCTTCCCGATTCTATTGGCATCATTATGGCTGCTCGGTTTCGTTCCATATCTGTACAGCTGGAGGATAAGGAGTCGAGACGTCCAGATAAAGAAGTTTTATCGTGAGCGCACTATTGGCCAACGTACTTATCGTGAGATCGATGTTGTACGGGTCGACATCGAATTGATGCATCCTGTCGCCATAAAGCCAGGGCAGTATGTGTATCTTCGGGTTCGAGGCCGAGACTTCCATCTCAGTGACAAATTCCAAACACACCCTTTCATGATTACCTGGTGGGATTCAAAGGAAAGCACCCCTCGCGTTCAAGATGTGTCAGGGTCGAAAGCTCCGAGCATTACTATACTCATTCAACCTGCGAATGGGCTGACCAGGCGCATCAGTAACACTGAATTCCTGCAGGGCGTGTCATTTGAGGGACCCAGCGGCCACAGTTTGCCTCTAGAAGAATATGAAAACGTTGCCCTTGTTGCTAAGGGCATTGGCCTTGCCGGGATTCTATCATATGCAAAGCACATTATTGATCTTAAATATGACCCTAAGCGAAAACGTAAAGTACTCACCAGAAAGCTGGACCTGTACTGGGAGTTAGACGATAATTCTCAGGAGGATTGGGGAGGACCTTTCCTAAAAGACCTACAGTCACGGAGCAAGACTGTAAGATCACGGTACTCTCCATGCTGAGAGCAATCGACTGACTTGGGCAGTTATCTGCTTCTATTCTACAGATTTGGTGTTATTTTCCGCACGAGAAAACATCGCCGCCAATTTTGAATGTCGATAGTTATGAGACCGAGTTCATATATTTCTATCCCGATAGTAGTTATTACATCGGCGTGGATGAAGGTATCAGTGGCGTCGCAGCGAACTCTGCAGGACGGAAGATTGTTGTCGGTAAGTTACACCATCTACATTGTCACAACCCTGCTAAGGTTACAGCATGTGGCATTTCCTCCTTCGTCGATGCAGTCAGGACCATCACTCTTAAAGCAATGTCTCCCAGTGGATCGATAGAATTCGTCGAGTCTGAATATCGCCTGAGTGGAGACAAAACTCCAAGAGAGAATGGAAAAGAGACACTTCCCGTGGCTGAAAAGTCCCGAGCTAGATCGATGAAGATTAGCAAACCGAGGGTTACCTTTGCGTAAACTTACGTCTTTTACGGTCTGATCCAAGGGGGAAGGTCATATTTTAGAAACTGGCACATAGACAATTTGGATATTTTGTTCTAAGCCTAAGTGCTTATACAATGCATAGCGTCCATCCCTACGTAGCGGGAAACTGTTGGACCCCAGATCACATGTGGCTGCCTACCAACTACGGTCTCTTGTTTCTATAAGAACACCTAGACAGCCAGCTTCTACAATCAAGCATCTAACGTCTGTCCCTGTGTCCCGAGACGCCCCCTGTCCCGAGACGGATGTATAGTTTTGGAATTAGTATTTTTCTCTTGGCAAGTCTATGAAGCTGTTATTCATATGTTAACGTCCATCCCTGCGTGCCGGAAAACAGTTGAGTGTTGGAAGAAGAAGTGATGGCAGCATGCTTAACTTAATTGACTGGAACTGGGTTCCTCCACGGGACTATATACCCGTGGGCACGTGCTATAATACACTTTACTCAGAGACCAGGATTGCCCAACCAACATTTTTCTGCTACGCAGGGATGGACGTTACTTTTTTTAAGTATTTGTCCTTATGGAGACCACTTTGCAATAAAAAAAGAATGCAGTTGATGATGCTGTCCATCGTTTCACTTGCGCCGCCGCTCGCCGCTCTTGCTGTCCCCCCCTGTTTATTCACGACCATTGAAATCTTCTTAAAATTCGGAGCACTTAGAAGAAAGGTCTATCCCGAAATAATCTAGCTCTAAATTTTAAAGGCACTTAGAGCAGGAATAGAATATAGTCCGGGAGTTGCGCCGATGTAATGAGAGAACCGTAATTAGTTTACTAACTTATGTTCACGCCCAGCCTCGCTATATTTACTTAGCCACGGGCATTAGGCTTGAGGCTGGGAAGTATATTCCTGAGGCTGTCAGGCACAAAGAAAGATTTCACATGATCCGGCCCGAGCCGGCCACGCCATTTGGCTGATCAGGCAGCCATTGGAGGAAGCACTTCCCTCTCAATATCAACGGAAATTCGCCTGCTCTTGTCATCTTCCCACGATAAGGGCACAACTGAAAGTAAACGCAACCGCACGAGCAATACTCAGTATGACGGACCCAAGCAAATGGAGTCACAGCACAGGGGAAGAAGAGCAGTACCAGGCAAGTATTATTCAAGCATAATTCATTGATGAGGCTGGCTCTGATCGGCTTGTAGGCATCAGTCGCTGTGAGTGGCAAGGCAAAGGACTTAGCGGCTACGATCTCCTCTGGAAAGAGCGCCCAAAATGAGCGAGAAGCTAAGCGGAGGGCGAGAGAAGAGAAAGAAGAGGCAGCGAAGGAGCAGAAATGGAAAGAGCAACGGGACAGAGAAAGAGAGAAAGACAAGGAGCAGGCATAGGTCTAATTGACCAAGAACATCTATTTGAGCCGGTGCTTCTATCAAAGTATACTTAGCTACGACTCTCTCCCTTTTCGTCAAAGAGAACTTGTAGCTGTTTTACATATTCTTCCCTCTCAGCGACCTTTCTCCCAGCAACCAGAGGAGAACCTTGACACCAATACTGTGAGATTATTTTTTCGGAATCTGCAGAGAGAGGAAGAAATCTAGGACTAATATGATCGTCGAAGAGAGACCACGCGGCATTCACGGACGTAATAGAATGCCAGAACCATACTGCTCCAGATTTCCAGCCGTCGTGTATGATTGTTGTTATTACAGGCGGACTCGTTGGCTTGATTTTGACTTCCTCCTCCTCAAATATATCCATAAACTCCCGATGAACCATCTCAAACTCACGAAGCTTCTCGTCCGTGATTCCATCTATCGCGCATCCCGTAAGCCAATACGGAACAGAGAGCATTTCAGTAGGTAGCGCACAAACCCATTCATGGTCGATGAGGCATGTGATGTTCCAGTCTTTATCAACGAAAATATTACTCGCATGGAAATCGGTGAGCTGAAGACGGAATGGCCCATTACGGGTTTCACGCTGGATATATTGATGAGAAATTGCTCTGAGTAATGTTTTGGAAGCCATTTGTCCAAGACAGTCTCCCATACTTGAAACAGCGCGTGGGTTGCTAAGAAAGAATTCGTCATAGAATGTAAGCATATCTGCAACAAAAGGCTCCGTAGAAGTGTATGTTTCATGTCTTGATATCGTTCTCGGGGCACCATCATTTTCTAATATAATAACGGAGCAAGGCAGTGGTCGGTTTGTCAAGGTGATGGTGCCGTTCTTATGAAATTCGAATGAGCCTATTCGAGGCTGAGGAACACGGGCTAAAGACAGGATCAAGCGCGCCATACCCCGGAAAAGATTCTGCCTCCGGACTGGGTCTTCTCGCTGCTGATTCCATGTATCTGAGAGTATTTCGCCTCTTTCGGGGCCGATATACTCAAATAGCATATACGCAGTAGGCAAGTGCTCGCGTGTTGGGTGGGAAGCATATTGAGACAGAGTTGGGTATCGAAGGTATTTGCGGTATGATCGCTGGAACATGCGCCAAACGCGGAAATAGAATGGCATTTGGTTTTCGTGTGTAAACTATACAAGAAGCCATATTGTTAGCAAGAATTTTGCAAGTAATAAAAGAGACTTACGTGTTTTTTGTCAGAGAAGCCAAAGCCGTATAAATGTGGAATAGGGATGTCAGGGCAAAATTCTTGCATCCATACATAGGCTCCCACCTCGGAGCTTAGCTTTTCGTCAATGGTGCCAGGGTGTTTGGCTTCAGCAAGCTTGTGTGGCATAGGACAGCGAAACATCAGTCTCTGAATGAAGCCAGCCGACCTTACTTCCACCGGTATACACACATTAAAGCTCCCACGAATCCACTGGTCCTCGATAACACAATCATCCTCATCGCGCAGTCTTAGGTGATGTCGAACAAGACCCTGGATCATTGCACGCTGATCCCATAGCTCTTGATAAAGCTGTTTCCTTGCTGGAGGGTATGTCGCCTCGTTAATGATATTTTCATCTTTCGTGATGGCCGACTTGTATGTAATGTGCTTCCCGTTATCGAGCTCCAGAGTAGCTGTCATGGTGTAAGGGGCATTCCTCGTCGACTCTTGGGAGCTTGACAGTTTACTTCGCGCTCTAGACTTGCTGCTGTGCTAGAAGAATCACTCGAATTGGATTTTGCTTCGTGATAGGTATCGCGGCGTCTGCTGTTCGGAGACTCTACCAAAGATAACATGTTAGCTAAACTTCAAAAAATGAACAGGTTTCACATGAATTCAAAGGTGGGTACTTGCTCATACAGCTGTTCGATCGTTCCGGTTGGTGTTGGGACTGTTGCTGGCATAGCTCTGACCCTCGTGCTCGTTCGTGTTTTCGAATTCCGCTGACTAATTATATGTTGGATGCCTTAGGCGGATACTATTCCGGTGATGTGGTTCCGTACTGTGGGGACGATCTCGGCTATAAATAGCATTTTTCTCGAAACTTCCACCGACATGTGCCCTCTGGCACCCAAACCGTGCCAGTCAGTCGCCACCCACGAGAACATCACCACGGTAGGCTAAAATAGACAGAGCTAGTCAGGTATTGGCGCAGGGCGTTCCGCCTGGCGTACCTGAATCATACCGTGCTCTTGCAGGTCATCATGGTAATGTCTCGCACTCTACACTCCATCATCGTGCTCGTGGACGTCCGTCAAGGGAAGAAAAGGCCCAAAGCCAACAGTATCTCAAACCGTACGAAGAAGAGGTTATCGTTAAGTATCTGTTTAAAATGTCTAACCCAGGATATCCGATACGAATGAAGTTTATCCCTTCACTAGCCTATAGCGTTACCCGCCATCGACCCGACGTGTTATGGGAGTATAAGTCTCGAAGATCAGGATTGCGAGCCTTTGCTATGCCGCCGATCTTTTTCTTCGACCAGCCGCAGGAAATTAATGCTCTCCTCACGCTGGACACGGTTACGTGGAGTTGAAAACGTTCCTGCAAGAAGTCAACCATCTCGTGATGATAGAGCTCCGGGTGATCAAGTAAGTGCTCGCAGAGGGAATCCAGTATCTCTGGCGGTATGCTTCGGGGTCGTCCAGCCCGAGTTAGTAGAGAGGTGGTACCAAAGCGTTGAAGCTTTTCTTTAATTCTATATACTCCACGTTTGCTGCACGACGCAGCTTCAGCTATTAGATGAGGACGTTGCTTACGAATTATCATATTATGGATTTGCTCATGTTGCGACTTTGCAAGTTTCCGGGCCATTATGTGAAGTGATGCTTGGGAACTGTTGCTGGAAGAGAAGAGATACCCTGACAGGTGAGGCTCTGAAGAGCCATATAGGATATGCTAGTTCACTCAGTTTACGACCATGGGAGGAGCTAAGGGCTCGGAAGCCGACAACGAGAGTCCCCGCTATCGCGTATCTTACGGCCTGGACTGGATACCACTGTCTCTTGTGCCAGCCAGGTGTGTTCCTTAGTATACACCTCCCCTCGTGTACGCGATCATATGACAGGACATGGTCGGAAGGCCAAGACACACACGAAAGAGGCGCTCTGAGAAGAGTGCCAACTGCAGAGCTACTTCACAGCACGACACCTGGTCGACTACTTTATCGTCATTAAGCGGGATGAGAACTCGACTACGACACCGGCTCACGGCGCCATGTAGCTATCCCAGCCAGAAAAGGATTTGTTTGTAAAGCTAGAAAAGGATTACGAGGACGTGAAGGGGGATATTGAAGAGCAGGCTAGCATTGTCCGCGACTTTGGGGATTCGAAGTCTGAGAGGATGCCATGGCTCGAGACGGCCCGATTTCCATCTCACCTGGCTAGACGGCGCGACGATGACTCCTAGGGCTCCTACAAACTGCCTCCCAAGAAGGATTTGGATTGGGATGCTCAGGGTGCCGTCGATCCAGATCTGATTCGAATCCTAGTGGCAGCCGAGGGCGTGTTGAGAGATGCATACCAGCTGTGTAGTGACAGTTCTCCAGATCAAAAGATGACACAACAGCGGGCCAATATCTTGAATGAATTTTATGCTGGGGCTTCAGGCCGAGCAGATGGATTCCGGTATTTCAAGAACCCATCTACACTTACGAAATACTTTACCGCTATGAAGCAGCTGCTCGTGTACTGCTACCGGGTGGTATATAAAGAAGACGGCCACTTTGCCTGGACCCAGCCAGACCAGACGTTGCCGGCAGACGTCATTCACCCAACCACACAGCAGCTCCAGGCTATGGACGAGATCATTACAGCTTTGGACCATAAAGACCGGGAGATATCTGAGCCAGCTCTAAAGCATGCTATTCGCCGACTATATCTTGCTCTGATCTGTCACGTTGTTGGTAGTATGCCGTTCAAGTCACCAGTCTTGAGCTTCTGTGCTATGTGAAGCAGGAAGGTCAATAGGAAAGGCATCGGGCAGTGGGAGGAACCAGGGAATTACAACAGCCACCTATCTGCCCTTCCGTGGACTGCCCAGCTTATTCTTTTCGACCATGCCTGTTTTCAGGAGCAGGACGATGAAGATCAAATCCATATCTTTCTTGCAAAGATCTGCAAGAAATTCTTCCAGCAGCTAGCAGAGACGCCCTTTGGGCACATCCTCCAGTGGCGGCTGTATTTATTTCGGGTTGGGAAGGCAGCGATCGCCAAACACCAAGCTCGGTGGTCTTTGGATGGGCAGACCGTAGAGTATCGCGGGGTCGAACTGCAGATATCACATGTCTCTGATCCTATACTCTTGGAATATCAACAAGCTCATGCCCTGCTGTATGACGAGCTGCTATTCAAAGCTCGAGACCTAGTTCCCATGGAATCGTGGCGACTAAAGACGACCTAGACCTTGAGGACTTTGGCGGCTCGTGGCTGTCTCACCCTGGAAATTCCGAGTTCCTTGCGGGTTCTGAGCTGGCCCTCTTTCGACGAATCCAGAGTAATGCCCAGCTCCGGGCTATGTTCTTGACCACAGCTGCAGATGGGACCACCACCTTGTGTCCTCATGCCATGGCCATTTATGAATCACATGCCCAGGAATTCCTCAAAAGGATACTCGTCTTGTGCCATCTCCCACCGGGTCCACCGTTACGAGTACCCGAGTTGCTTTCTATCACGTGGCGCAACACTGCTCGACCACGGCACATGTTTATATGGGAGAAGCTAGTGATGTTGTATACTCAGTATCACAAAGGCCAGCAGCAGTCTGGTCCCTACAAAGACAATATTCGGTTTCTCCCCAAGGCCATTGGAGACCTCTTGCTTCAATATGTCGCAGATGTCATACCCTTGCGGCAGCTATTTCTTCGACAGCAGAAGCCAGGTGTTCTGATATCCCCATACCTCTGGGCTAAACTGGACGGATCGGTGTGGCCTGATGGGACCATCTCGGCTTGCTTGACCAAGGCGTGTACGCGCGCCAAGATCCCACGGCTGCATACTTCGAATTGGCGACAGTTTGCGGCATCGATTAGCAAGGAAAAGTTCTCTGCCAGAGAACGGGCTAATTTTGATCTCGAGGACAATCTTGGAGAAGATATTGAGGATGAGCTAGACCTGGTTGCTTTGGCCGAACAAAGCAACCATAGCTATCACACCTTCAACCATGGATATGCTGGTACGACAACGCTGACCATGAATACCCTGCTTCACCGAAACTACCGCGCCTCTGAGAGCTGGAGGATGTTCTTTCGGTTTGTTTGACCACACCTTACAAGGTAAGCGGCCACGGGGTGTCTCGGAAACTTGGTATCCAATACCTCGTCTGGTCCGTAGATTGCAAACGGACAGCTTCCTTGGTAATCGTGTCAGCCGAGGCAGCTTGCAGCCAAAGCTTCCTTGAGTACGCACATGTTCTATTCAGCAAGCAGAAATTAGACCGCATCGTGCTAGACGAGTGTCATCTCACCATTACAGCTAGCGACTATCGGCCGTGCATAGCTGGACTGGGCTGGTATGTACGACAGGTCCGGACTCAGACTGTATGGCTGACAGCAACCCTCCCTCCGGTGATGCAAGAAGAGTTCATTGAGCACAACAAGCTCGTCCAGCCACGAATCATCCGTGAATCGACAAACCGGCCGAATATCAAGTACTTGGTCAGCTTGGAGGGCCGGGTCTGGCACTTTGATCGAGAGAGCGGCCGATCTAGTACAGGAATATTGGCCTAAGCGGGAGTTCTTCGACCATTCGCAGGACAAGATTATTATCTACTGCCGTAGCTGGGAAGAAGTCAATAAGCTTGCTGATCTTCTCGACTGTCCTTCGTATACATCCGAGTCTGGGACTGAGGAGCAAAAGGCTACTATCCTTGCCCAGTGGATTGCCAACCCTGCTCAGCCATCCATCATAGCTACGTCTGCGCTCGGCATTGGGTTGGACTACCCTCACATAAGGTGGGTAGTGCATGTTGATGCCCCCATGGAGGCAACCTCTTTCTCTCAAGAGTCTGGTCGAGCTGGCCGCGATGGTAAGAAGGCTTCATCGATTGTGCTCCTCTGGTCTTGCTGGAAGCCCCAGTTGGAACGGCACCTCACTCCCGACCAAGAGGCCATGCAGCTGTATTTGAGCCAGCAACACTGTAGTCGTGGTGTTTTAAGCCAATTTCTTGACGCCCCTACAGACTGGCGATAGTGTATGTCTGACGATGAACCCTGTCAGGTCTGTATCACAGTTCATAGCGCATCACGGCCAGCCGATCTAGTGTATACCCTGCCACAGAAGGCGGGGATGGAATTCACAGGCCCAAGTGAGGTGCTACGCCAGGACCATATGCAAGACGAGGTTCTAGACAGGTACGAAGCAGACCTCGAGGCTATGGTAGGCACCTGTCTCTACTGCCGGATCGAGGGCCTTAGGTTCAACCATATAGCAGGCCAATGCTCTCGGCGCTTTCGGTGGATCAATGCTAAGAAGGAAGCATACGAGAGCCGGAAGAGTAAGAGCCAAGAGTGGATCCGACGGTATGTGGCATGTTGGGAGTGCTACCAGCCGCAGGACATCTGTCGAGTGGCAGATCCGGAGCACGAGGAGTCACAATGTCGCTTCCAATATATGGTCATGCCGCTATGCTATGGAGTGTATTGTCGGCTGGGGGCCAGGCATGGCTCCACAAGCACTTCCAGCGCCGGTTCAAGAACGAGTTAGAGTATATGCTATGGCTTGGGGAAACGGCTTCACTTCGGGGGACGGAGTGTATTCAGGCCAATTGTGTAGCTGCTCTTGCACTTGCCGAATTTTAGAGGCATACCCTGAGGCTACTTGAGAACCAAGGGTTTTAGAAAGGGACCTGATTTAGATGTCGAACCCTGTGACTAACGTCTAAACTTTCACGTACATGTGTTCCGGTATTCCGGTTGTTAACTTAGCATGTTTCTTGTTATACTCTGGCTGACTGGTCTCTCTCGGTGTTCCGGTTGGCATGCTGATTAATAAAATATAGGGGTAACAAGGCAAACACTTCTATAAAATAAAGGGAAGAAGGCCGAAAAGTTCCATTTTCAAATCATCCCATCAAGAAAGCTCATCAACTCTCACCATCAAGTTACTATCACCCAAAAGTTTTATCCAAGGACAACTTGCCCACCCACACTAGCCGATATGCATTTCACTCTCGCATCGATTGCCTCAGCAGCATTCTTCGCAACTCAGATACAAGCAAACGGCTTCCACATCGTAACCCGCACCTGGGAATTGCACGAGATCAACGTCTGCGAACCCGGGGACACTCAATGTCATCCTAACGTCTACACAAGAGAAAACACTATTGGCGCTGTTCCATCCTACGATTACTACAACTGTGGCGAATTGACGGGAGAGAACTATTTTGGGCGAGGGGCATACACCGGCGCCCCACCCTTCAACAACCATGTGTACCGGGGAATTTGCGGCAAGGGTAGTTTGATCTCTTATGTTAAGGATAATGGCAATAGTCTGGAGATCTGGGAGCAGGGTAGCAATAAATATTTGGGAAAGTGCTCAAAGGCGAATGGGGGTGTGGTTTCTTGCCCTACTACTGCTGCATTCCGTGGACATCATTCTACTGATGCTTACGTCTGTCCATTCGAATGTTAGATATTTGTATCGTCTAAAAATTCGTACGGAGGTGTTGTCTTATGAATAGGCACGTCCGGGACAACGAACGTGGTGTAAGTGGGCTAGGATAAGCATGGCTTGATGCCTACAATTTCGAATCCATGTTATCAACACCTATTTTCCATTTTATGTACATATTCAAATGCACCCAATAGGCCAAACATATGGGCAAGCCCTGCAAATATAACCATAAAGTGGAACAGTTGGTGGCTGTTCCCGAATATGTCGAACTTTACAGGAAACCATCGTTCCGGTATCTGTAAGACATGTAAGAAACGGGGACAGCATGTCGATGTGGGCAAATACTCTGTACACATAAATTGCTACGCCAATCAAATTGAGTGCCGTCATGAATAAAATCCAAAGCAACCCCATCCTACTTTTCTGTACCGTCCATCCATAAAGAAAGAGTCCATGAATAATAGGCGAGATTGATGAGAACCCTAAACAGCCATATGTTGCGGCTCTCCACGGTCTCAGACGAGGATGGTCAAAGTGCGGGGTAAGTGTCGCAGCAATACAAAAGACCGCTAACATCGAAACCTAATGGATACATTAACGAAATCAAGAAGAATACATCAACGCTGTTCGAACTTACTATACTCCAATACAAAATTTGTAGCTTTCGGTCGCAATAAAAGCCATAGAAGATGAAAGGGATAGTAGACCCCCACATTAAAATCACAATACCCATAGACTCAGGATTAATTTTCCCTTTCGCTGGTTCCGTTTTAGTCTCCGGACGTGAGCAACTGCTGCTTTAACCTGAGCCGAGGGTGAGCCTACCTGAGCCGAGGGTGAGCATGCCGGAGCAGAGCCTGAGCAAGCCTGAGCGGAGCCTGAGCAAGCCTGAGCGGAGCCTGAGCAGAGCCTGAACAGAGCCTGAGCAAGCCTGAGCAGAGCCTGAGTATCCTGAGCACGCCCTGAGTCAGCCTGCGCACCATAATGTGGGACCCATTTTGGCCTCCTTTGTGCCCCGGCTACAGTTTCCTTACCGAATTTTGCCCGGGAATCCGGTTTTGCTCCCTCGCAGGGTCTCTGCTGGAGTAGATTTTGGATCCCTCCTGTCAAAGAGCACGTGACTAGTAGTTCAGCCTCACAATTTACCCGGAGTAATCCCGACAGACGAAACGCTGTCCCTTTCCAAAGTTCAGCATCGCTTCCATCTTCTCCCCACCCATCTCGAGAAACCAACGTCACATCTGCGCAGACATGGCCTGACACCATGGCGAATAAATCCAGATCAGATATCATCAAAGCCAACTTTATTGGCAATAGTTAGATGCATTTCGCGATTCTTTCACTTCGATTTGTGAGTCTTCCCCGGACCGTTGGATCAGGTCGACGAAGGTAATACAGACCGACCTTGCCAAAGTGCTCCTCTAACTAGCATACAGATCTCCCGAACCTCGCGTTTGACCTTCTGCTAGCGCTGCAAAACTTGTCCCGCTGCTCGTCTGCTCCATACAGTAGTGGCAAAATCCTCTTGACCGATTTATCGAGGCTCAGCTCTGCTGTCATCTCCGATAACTTCAACTTCGACCGCGCCAAGCCTCTCTTGAGCGCTGTTCTCAACAACGAATCTGATGAGCTTATATGGGACAAGGTTTACTGCGCTGTCACCGAGTCCACGCCACCTCCCCGCCCTCTGTCGTCCTTCCCACAAACACCCTAGCTGCGCAACACGAGCAGCTTTGGCAGGGAGATGTGGATGATCGCAAGAAGGAGATCGTACGACCTCGGAAGGGGCTCAATCCTCGGCCGTTGCATATTGGAAGGATGGATCTGGTGATTGAGGGCTGCTCAAGGATCCTTGGCTCAGTACGCTACGCTGGCGGGATCGTACGCGCCGCCAGAATTGGTATGACATAACTGACGATGCGGAGTCTCATTTCTGCAAAGGGAAGGTTCATTGGGCTCAGCTATGCGGAAATGGTCACAAGCTCCACAGGATGGGTGTGACGGATTGGATATCGAGCAGGATTGGACTGATCACGTGAAGCAAAGACGCCCGCGCAGCAGGATAAAAGCGACAGGAACCAAACCCTTTTCCAATCCTTCACTGACAGTCATAAGAATCCAAATCGTCACGATTTGTGTAGGGACAAGGAGTAGCCTGATAATAGGAGGATGAAGAGATGGCACCTAGTGCAGCAGTGCGGGTTTACTTCTCTTTGCTTCGGATATCTTGATGCTATACTTTACCTGCGTGTTTCTTTCCTCTCTCTCCTAGTTTTTGTTACTGCCAGTAGAAGGCATGGGGCCAAGGGCTCCGACGGCGGGTTTGGTTCACGCAGATTTGACATTACATTCGGAAGGGGGTTTGTACCAGTTCCATCTCAGCAGACGGTTTGGATAACCGGTTCGCCGGCTGATCGTCATGAGATTCATGCAGCTACGAGATTGCGTCACGAAGGGATTACACCGAGGATCAAGAGGGAGATCATTGCATGCCCATGTAAGGGACGATCATATCATCTAGATTGACAAGAGGAGATCACCGGTGGCAAGTCTGCAGATGGTGGAGCCGCATCAGGGTAGAGTCACACCAATGTCCAGTGCTACTAGGAGATCCTAGCCAGCCAGAATCATATTGGCGCCGGAGCTTGACAAGCAAAGGAGACAGATGATCAGCTGGTAGACGTTAAACAGAGGTGGAGACTCATGCCGCATTGACGCCGCATCCAAGGAGTCACACCAAGAGCCACTGGCATTATGAGATTCCCTAAATCCTAGCAAGGCAGAAATACACCAGCGGCAAAGTTCAGTGATCAGCTGGGTACCGGTCAAAGAAAGGTGGAGATTCATGCAACGACAATGCCGCGTCTAGAAGGAGTCACACCAAAGACCAGTGACACTGGGAGATTCACTGGCAGGCAGAATAACATCAGTAACAGAGTTGCGCTGACAAAGGGGGGCGGGGTTACTGGTATGATTTCTGTAGATGATGGGGCTCTGCCCACGCTCCGCTTCCCCGTCTCTTATATCAAGTGAGAGGTAACCTGAGCCTTAGCACAAACCCTTCCTTGATGCAATCTCGCCGTTGCATGAATCTAGCTACGGCCAGCAGGCACACCAGCCCTTCTAAGCTCACTCCAGCAACGTAACTTTGCCGCCGAGCTGGTTCTGCCTTGCCTGTATGAAACTTTCAGCTCCTTGTGCAGACGGACCCTCTCAACCACCCGGCTGTGCCGCCTAGCCTAGCTGATCCCTCTAAGTCGTCAGTCAGTCCGCAGGCTCAAGGCAGATTGAAGCACGGGATTATGCTCAGCTCGACCCCCCTGAGCATGACGATAATCTGCCCAAACGGGAAGATGTCCCGGACAATGGGCTGTACTTCGTAGTAGGCATAATAGTTCTAAAGCCACCAAGACCTTTACTAAAACAGGTAGCATTTCAGTAGAACCAAGGAATTCTATTGGATGATCCCCGCAGTTACGTCGAAATGCTAGAAAGCCTGGCGGAATTATTTGGGCAGGTACCAAGTAGTAGTGCTCAGCTGGTGTTGTCACTCAGCATAAGGCGAGTCAGGCAACGTAAGAAGTTGCCCCGGTGAAGGAGTTTGTAGCAGTGCTCAGCTCGTGCCTGCTTTTGGCATGATGTGGTCCTGCCACTAAGCATGATGCGGGCTACAGGGACTGGCCCTAAGGAATGGGGTTTGCATAACTTGATCTGTGAAGAGGTGGCACCGGAGAGAAGAGTTGATGGGTTCGTGGCACAACGTCAGCGCGGATAGGGGAGATTAGGGAACGAGACGCATAGGCGAAACACCACAAAGAAACGGTAAGGAATAAGTCACGCTTTCATTTGCTTCGATGGCATCATTGTATCGTATAGTTTTCCCGAAACCCTTTTGTAGCAATCAATATGTTCCGCAGTGTTGACCTATGACCAGAGAGGCTATTCACTGTTGCAATTCTGCAGCTCGTCCCCTTTTCTTTGGCTTCTTGAATGCTCTCTCTTCGATTCTTTGAGATACGGACGTGTCTGAGGTGATATCTCGCGAAGCAACACGGCTTGGTTGACTGTCGGCATCCTCCAGCAGAGATGTAGCAACATGGCTTGGTTGACTGTCGGTATCCTCCAGCAGAGATGTAGCAACCTGGCTTGATTGGTCAGAGAGATGGTGGCTTTCCAACCCTTGTGAGAGTCCGGATTCCCCTGGCTCGGATTGCTGTGAGACCTCAAAATCTGGATCGGGTGGCAACTTATCGATAACTGAACAGATTCTTTTCAAGTGAGTTGGCATCCATATATCGTAGACGTTTTTAGTGAATTGGTAAGAGGTCCACTTGTCTTTTCCTTCTTCGCTCGTGAAATCAAACTTCTTGATCGGGTGGCGATAGAAGGCAGTCTTGCTTCCATCGATTAGAGCGTAGTGGCCATAGATCCTCACTGTACTATGATCGTGCGAGATTGAAAATGCGAGGATTTCTCGATGCAGCTCTTTCTCGCGCTTCACAAGCCTGAAGAGTTCCACAACACCTCTCACGGCAAGGGTCATGCTGTGAGCATTCTGCCGGTCTGCAACATCAAGTGCCGCAGCACCGCACTTTACCTCGCACGTTAGAAACGGGAAGTACATCTGCCAGGTGGCCATGAAATGGGACGTAAAAGTATCTGTAACCTCGCCAACGAAAGGCTTAAGCTTTTCGAGTTGGTCGTTCGTAAACGCAGATCGACCGAACCCCACAGAATAATCAGGTTGTGGGCGAGGGCCGTAGAAAGGTATGGCGCTATTCCATCCTTCATTGACACTTTCAATCAACAGGTCGAGATGCGTAGCACCATATGTCGCCAGAGTTTGGGCAGAAGGGACAATCAGCAACGAGATATCTCGAATAACCATAGTCTCGTTTCTGTTGCGAATCTTTCGGCAAGTTGTGTCGAACAGATCATTGCGAAATAACGAGTTCTGAGGATATGTCTGCTCCGAATAGAGTAAGTTTTGACAAAGATCTCTGCCTGCTTTTTCAATACCGTTATCGCATTTGTCCAAAAAGCTGCCCTTGGTTGCAAGTACAGTCTCATAGCTCGGACGTGCATAAGGAGAACTTTTGGCCTCCCTCGGCTTCTGATCGCTAGGTGTGGTAGAGCTGGGTGTAGTAGAACCAGCTTCCGATTGTTTGGCACGAAGAGATGATAACGATTTCTTCCTTGCAAGCAGATGACTCATGTTGCCCTCCGGGTTGAAGTATTCCTCAGGCCAAGTTCCTTCCTTTCTCCAGTATTCAATTGGGTTGATCTCCTTCCCACTGCCACCGACCGCTGCGTTCTCGCTGATTGTGTCCTTGAGAGGAGATCGTGGAGATGTCCGCGGCCGCTTTTGAGAGGGAGTGGCAGGAAGGGGGGCTTCGTCTTCTTTCGATCGTTCTCGTTTCCGTTTTCGATCCTCAGCCTGTGGAAACTTGACTTGAGTTAGCTTTATAGCATCGCAGAAGGAGAGTGACATGCCTCTTTGCCGGGAGTGTTGCTAGTTGGGGAGGGACGTGGGCGCTTGGGTTCGGTGTTCGTGTACTTGGATACAGTTCGCTCCTGGTGGCGTTGTAGGCGTGCGCTTTTACGAGAAGGAGGTTGTTCTTTCTTGATACCTTGTGGCCGCGCTTCTATCAATGATCAGTCAAAGTACACGACCAGGGTGAATGGCTTACTTACTTTCGCCTTTTGGCGCCGAGCGTTGCCGCCCAACTTTTTGGATGTTTCGTTTTGCTTGACGCGGGGCCATATCGACTGGAAGGAGGAGGGGTAACAGGTGGGTTTATATTGCCGCTGGGGTTGATGGACGGCGGTAGATGGAAGAGTCAGAGGGTGCGGGCAGGACGAGGGTGGTGGGCAACCATTACTATTTCTGTTAATTCGCGAACGCAGCATCCTTCCCCCGAAACCACTCACATCTGAGACTAGCCAACCAAGAAAACGGGGATGTCGAACCGGTTTGGGTCAGCTTTTGGTGCTGGGCATGTCGACTTTTGGGACAAAGATGACAGCTTGGATCATCGTTTGGCGCTAGTCTAAATAAAGATTAGTTGTCGTCAAGCGGCGTTTTGAGAGCCGAATACAATTTGAAGCCTGATCTGCAAGGCAGCCAAGCCACCTAGCTGGCCTCACAGAATTTAGGGCACTCTGGCACTTACGTCAATTCAGTGAATTGCCAGTAAAGAGTCAGTATTTTGAGGCAGATTGTTTTGTTACAAATGGTTTTGGGAAACTGTACGATTTAATAGAACTGTTGAAGGAAACGAACACGAGATTGCAAAGAAAAGTCCGCAGTCAATAATCTGAGCAGACCGCTGTTCATACGCCACGTAACTAGCAAATTAAGCGAAAAATATATTTGAGCGGGCTCTGACCACAACCTTCCATCAACCCCACCTTGCCCACCTTAGACACAATCATGAAAGCCACCATAGTCGAACCCGGCGACATCGCGACTGTCAGCTTCGTTAGTAGTGCTCTTATTATTCTCCAAGACGATGGAGACTTTGGCGATGAAAGCGTTCTCAACAGCATCGCGGCTCAAGATGACCAGACCCGTCCCACCATTCCAAGTCTTCCTTCCATACCCTTTCCAGTTCGCGACAAGTCAGTATGTAAACACCCATATCCATTTGGCTATCTGCGAAGCTGATATCTTGCGCAGAACTTTCGGCTTATGCTGGGGCGGTACTACTCTGGGCGATACGACATACTTTCGGGCTTGCAGATACATAAATTCAGCGAAACCAGATCTATCGAATGGGACCCGCAAGGACAGCAGAGACTGGTCGCACATTATGTGTTGAATGATATCTATGTGACTCCACCTGGTGGTGAGAAGGTCCTTGTGAGGAGGGCCTCCACGTTCGTCTGCTCAAATTGTCAAGTGAGCCTTATCTTTACTGACGCTGGAACCAGAATCTTCTGCCCTCCATACTGCCTATCCATCGTCGTTTCTCCAGCTACTCCAAGTCAAGAATGCACTGTCGTAACGATACTCACGAGAGCGAAGGGATGATATCGGATACACAAGGGGTCACTGGTTGCGTGAAGGAGTTGGGTGTGACACACTGGCTTTGCAGGGCCGCGGATGTACGATTCTTGCATTGGTGCGGTTCTGATTTAGCGGTATTGAGATAGCATTTATATTGATCGCTATTTGTTTATAGGATCCAAATAGCATGATAACTGTTTGCTCCCAATTTGCGGAGAGAGATATTTTGGCTTTTGATCAAGATCTCGCCGCCATCAGAGCCTCCACCCAGGCCAGGCAATCATGACGATCAGATGATGTCCCTTCAGTGCTGCATCAACTAGTCCTCCTTGTCATGTTCCTTACGGCTGCCCCAAGAAGTCTGGACTGTCAGTATAAGCCTGATGAGAACAACATTGCGAGACTCACCACATGGAGCGTGAAGAAGGCGTAGAGTTTGATGGGGCCATGGAGGTACCCGAAAATAATTGTTACGGGAAGGAAACAGATATCCCTAGGGTAGAGTGCGAAATGTGGTAAGAGCTTCACCACCTTCGTGGACAATAGCCAGAGAGCGAAGATGCAAAAGATCAAGAGACGATGTGATGGATCCCACGTAATAGTGCTACAATGCAGGAGGAAGCCAAGTAAGGGGTCAGTTATTAATGAATGAGATAGTGTCGCAAGGAGCAATGCGTATAAACTCCAGGGTGTCTGACTGTTTATCACATATTAGTAAACCATACGAGACAAGGATGAGATACATACATCCAAACACGCCACTGGAAGATTATACTCTTGATGTTGCTTCGCCAGTTACTTCGGGCCCAACGAAGACATTGCTTCAAGAATCCCCAACCAAATTCCAGCGTAGTCAAAACTTCTGCCTCTTTAGACATCTGGATCCGGATGCCCCAACCCTTGGCGACGAGAAATCGCGTGACGAAGTTATCATCATCAGGGTTAAGAGGTTTTCCCAACCATGTCTCGGTGATATATCCTGTCATAAAGTCTTCGGTTTGAAGAATCTCCGTTCGAATTGCTGCTGTGCGGCCGGACAAACATGATATTCCGCCGTCTATATGTGAAGTCGCTGATATCTCAAAATTTCGTCGCTCAATATAGCATTCTCCGAGATATTGCCACATGTGGTCTATTATTCCTAATCCAGGTCTTCGCCTTACCCTTTGACGAGTGCCAACTGCACCAACATTGCTATCTTCGAATGGTGCAAGTATGTGAGGTAGCGACTTTGAAGGCAATTCGACATCATCATCGGCTAGAATTGTGATCGAGGTCGTGATTCTTGGAATGGCCTCATATATCTGCTGGCGTTTGTTGGCAAAATTGGCAGCTATGACTTGAATTCTTAGGTCGATGCTATGTGCCAGCTCGGTGATTCGTAACAAGTCGCTTTCAATAGTTGACACGAGAATCTCATGAGGCTTTGTTGTGAGGCAACTTCGTAGGCATAGCCTAAAGTCATCATGTTGATCTTCGCGACAGATCGTTGGAATAACATAAGTGACATCGTCTGGGGTATAGGTGGGGTTGTCAGGTGGTGGGATAGATCTGAAGGTCCAAGAGGACGCGCAGTTGACAATGAGGCGAACATAGCGGTAAAGCCTAAGATATTATTGAGCAAGCTTCTATGATAAATCTCAATACGCAGCCTGTCAACTCACAATAGCGCAATGAAAGAGATGGGATAGGTGATAAGCATCGTTTGAATGTAATGGGTGCTTCAATATACGGGCTGCTTGAAGATTTGCTATATCTCCAAGTACCGCTGAAGGCTAACATTTGATATATCCATTGCTTTTCGCAACGTAAGACAGTTTCCAATGGAGGAGACAGTCTCATAGGTGAGTCGTGCTCATCCGTGAGCAAGATACCTCTTGTCTGACGCCACATTTTAGACAACTCTATCTCAGATGCAAAGTCATGACTCTGAAGAACGAAGAGAATAGGGATCAAAAGAGTAGCTTCAAGTCCTATCCTGTCCACCAATAACCAAATCGCAACAAAGCCATGATCGCCATGACTACATTGATAACACAACTATGCGCGATGGGAATTTATGTCACAAATCTTAAGCCGCAAGACTGCTCGCCATCTTAATCGACAAGTCTCAATGGTAATGAGGAGCGCCAAAGAGAACTGACATAAGGAGTCGGTCATGACAAGAGACGAACGGTCCGACGGTTAGCGCGATTACTTTCCCTCTTGCATGACCAAGATCAGTAAATTTACCGTACCAACAGTGGTGCCTTGCTCACCCAGTCATCTAGGCTCACCCATGAGCTTTGCTCACCCATGAGCTTGTCTCCATCCTCGACATCGAATTTACCCTTGTACGCTTCGCGAGTTGCAGACGTCTGTATCTTGCGAATCTCAACCGTCGCCGAAGCTCTGCAAAGCGACCGGAAACCCCAGCTCCTCGGTCACAAACTCAGAGATTTGTAGGCAGTCGTCAATAGAAGCAAATCAGATTGGTAGATTAGTTGCATTGTGCGCCTTGCAGATCAGGCCGCAAACCGGATTGTCCCAGGCAGCAGTTTCTGCTAACTAGCACCAATTCAGCGTAGTGCCGAATTACAAAGCATCTCAAACTCCAACGTTGAACCGATCCAGTTCGGCATCACGTTTTCCCGATCCCGGAAATAGATTTGTACACGGGCCATTTTACTTCGCAGGCGTGCCCTCGATCCTTTCTTTCTTTTCTCCACCTAGAATATTTTCGTCCCAAAACCTTTGCTGTGACAATAGCCTTGTCTCGTACTTTCATTTTCCTCGTTCGCTCCCCCGTTACTCTCCGACTCAGTCTGCAAGCATTCCTTCCTGTACTTCTGCCCAGCGTTGCCTCCGAGAAATCCAGCATGTCACCGCTATTCCTTTCTCTCCTTTTCGTTGCCTGCGTCACAGTCTGTAGAGCCGACAACAAACGTTGATATTTGTTCCTTGTTTGACAGCGAACCAATTGATCAACACTCCATAATCCCTACACAACCCCACCAAATCATGCTCCAAATTGAACACGACCAAATCAAATCACTAAGATAACCGCCTTTGCCGAGCGTTCAACTCTACCCCCTTTCAGTCTCCCTAGACCATCGTGAAGTGAAAGTAGGAAGGCCCAATGTAGGATGTCCGATCATTGCAATCTGCCAAGACTCGCACTCTGAACAACATATGTGACAGCCCAACTTTCTCCGTAAATCAGAACCCCTGCAAATGCTATAGAGAAGTGGCTAGACATGCTTTGCTAGAGGAACCATCTCCAAAATCTGATCGTGGCCAGTCGACGGCTTGGACGGGAAAGCCCGAGAAGTATTCTGTTCTAATCTGGGCCACGCCAGACTGACCATCAGTGAAGACCGACTGTAACCATAAATCGGGATGCACAGGAATAGTGGCATACATGTCCAGGCCCTCACCAGCGAAGACAGCTTCTGCCCATCCGTCAGGATGGACAGGAACTGCTCTGTACTCGTTCGGTCGATTCTGATTGAAATCTTCAGCAGCAAAGACGGATTCTGCCCATCCATCAGGGTGAACAGGATAAACTGCGTAATCCATTTGTTGCTCAAGTTCCATCAATTCCGTTGTTGATTCACCCTTTTGGGTTGACCGAACTCCCTCTACAAGATGGTCAGAATTTCCATGCCGGAAGCTTGAGGTTTCTGGCGGTTCATACCGCAGGGATCTGTTTCAGACTCTGACATAGACTGTGGTAGGGACTGCAAGTGAACATGCGACCTCATTGATATACCTAGTTCGCTGCCATCAGAGCTCGCAGCGGAATGCGTTTCGGTCCGTTGGCGTTTTCGCGGCCTGTCGTGCATCGCATTGGCTGATGGTGTAATGAGCATGCTTGGTGAGATAATCCAATGAAATCAACGTGGATTTGAACTGATAACACACCTGAGGAATCTCCACCATCTTCTTCCCAGTCATTATCTTCCGCCACCAAGTCTGCTTGCTCTTGTATCTCTTCCTCGCTTTGTGCCTCTTTCTTCGTGCGTAATTCTAGGGCTGCTCTAGCTTCCAATTGTTGATCTAACTGTTCGCTCGCTGACCGACAGAGATCGCTCTTGACCCGAGAGGCCTCGGACTGTCTTCCATTTAGGCCGAGCCCTTTCTTCTTGCACTTGTCAAAATGCTTGACCCACTGGCGAAGACGACTAAAAGTGGCATCACAGAAAGGGCATTTCGCATGGCAGGTAATATCTGAATATTTTTAGTTATGGTGCCGCTATGTTCTACAATTTGGAATGGAAGGACTCACGGCTTTGGTAGTGCCTCAATAAATTGGGTTTTTTGGTATAAATTACCCTCTCCGTGTCTTTGCAATCCACATGAGGGCACGTCAAATCGATAGGTTTGGCGGTACGAACTTCAATTGAGGATTCAGGAGATTGGCCTGGATATTTATCAATCTCTTCGCGGCTGAGTACATCTGATGCACTGCAAGTCTGATGGAGGAAGACCTTTTGAATTTCAGCAAGGATATTTTGCAACTGCCAAATGTGAGCGCGAGATCCCGAAATAAATAGATTGGTTGTACTCTGTCAGCTTCAAGATGACTACGAAGTTCACCTGGAGTCGGAAATGGGCGAAAGCAATAGGGGCAAGGCCATTGTGATTGCAGCTCTTCAGACATTGTTGCAGGATCGTTGTTGGATGAAATTAGGTCTTGTAATTCTCTACTCAAAGCTGACAAAATCGAAAAGCACCAATGCATGAATGCATTGATTGTCCGCTGGTCAACCGGATCGACACGATGTAATTGGTCGCATGGAATAAGAGCCAACATCGCGTTATTGGGATAAGAACGCGTCCAAGTTCGAAAGGCGGGAGTGCGGGGCGGGTGGCGGGGACGGGAGGGGGATTTGTCGGGCAAACTTAGCAGGAACAGATAACATCCCGCCATTTTCCGAGGCCCCGCCCTCTGTGTATTTTCATGGGACTTCTGCGCCTTTCTGCATACGTTGTAAATCCTGCAGCCTCTTTGTAAGATCTTACAACGCTGAGTTTGCTCAGGGGTATGGGTGAGTCGTTCTCACGGGTGAGATGTTCTCATGGGGTGAGACTTTCTCATGGGGTGAGTCATGTACGCCGGATTTTAGCTGGTAAAGCCATTCAAGGCTCACCTCGCACCGAATCGTATTCCGCCACGACATTGCAAGGGTGGATATCTGCCTTGTTGCGACCTCCTTTCAATCTTCGTGCGTCTGTTGTATTGCCACATTTGGACAGAGTACATTACTGCGGGGGAGTGTGGGACTCAGATGAATCATGATTGGCATAGCATTTTAGGGAGCACGGCGCCACTTCCATCTTAATCAGGCTGCGAGGCTGGACAAACTACCAGTTCAGTTCGCAAAAGCGAGGCGTATCCTTATCACAAATACCTATTTAAGAGGCCAAACCAACAGATGTTTAGTCAAAGATCACGATCAATCTCCTCGACTCCAGACCGTAGCTATTTGTCATTGAAATAAAATTCAAATGGATTCAACATCATCTGCATCTGGCTCTGGCGGGGGTGGCGCCCAAGGCTCCAATACTGGAGCGAAGCGAGATGGTAAGCCGACCGACTCGCTCGACCTCGCCGTGATGACGAACGACCCTCAATTGGCTGCAACGGTCAAGAAAGGAAGGGACTCGAAAGGGAAGAGAGACAAGGGCACGGACAAGTGTAATTATTGCTCAAGAACCATTTCTCTCCCCCCTTACTAATACATCTGATTGTATAGAAAGCCTCACCAGAATACCTCCTCAAATTCCAATCGCCACGACTTTGTTACTCAGAGGGGGAAACGGCACGGGTGGGTTCTTGCTGCAGAAGTGGGGGCATTATTTGTTAGGTCTACGACTGTCTTTACTAGAAGGAAACCATTCCATGTCGCGCGTAATGTCCCCAAACATAAGTGAGACCTGTCTGCATATTAAAACGTGAGACACCACTGGCCTCAACATACATAATAAGACCTCTGAGCGCTTTCTTCGGATGTCAATCCTGCAAACTTCGATATGTGGGGGGCCAGCAAAATTGCACGTGCTCGCAACGCAGAAATCCAACAAAAATGGATTGGCAAGATCACATGCTTTGACCGTAGCAACAACCGCTCTGAGGTCGAAGAGCTCGTCTCGGCGTACCGGAATAATCAAGCATGTCGAGTAGTTGGTAGGTTTCAGGGAGCTTTCAACTACTGCTTCAAACTGCGCTTCGATGAGGATGGGGAGGAATGGATTTTGCGTTTTCCAATCGAGGGCGACACTATGGACCCTGTTCGAAAGGTGCTTCGCGAAGCTACTGTGATGAGATTCGTGGGGGAGAAGACAACTATTCCAGTCCCTAGAGTCATAGCATCTGGAATGGCTGAAGGGAAATTCCTAGGACTCGGGCCATTTATCATTATGGAGTTTGCACGTGGAGAACGGTTGGATGAGTGCCTCTTTGACGAAGAGGACAATTTACGACAACACATCGGAGATTCAACCTGGGAGATCATCTACAGGCAGATGGCAAGAATATATCTGCAACTATCAGCGCACAGCTTTGATAGCATTGGGGGGCTGCATTTGGATGAAGCTGGTCGTGACCCGTCCTGGTCTATTCTGTCTAGACCGATTACCCTGAAGATGAACGAGCTGGAGAGATTGGGAGGTGTGGTCATGAAGGGTAGATATTCTCCAAGAGATCTCCTCGCCTCTACATTTGTTAACGATCTTTTGCTATGCAGATCATCCTGGCCCTTTCGGCACAACGACGGAATACCTGAACTATCTCACCGAAGAAAGCATGCTTCACCTGCGAGAAAATCCGAACAGTGTCAACGACGAAACGGAAGCACGCGATGCGTATCTATCTCTTCATGCGTTAAAGGCAATGGCGGGCCATTTCACAAGTAGGGACGACAAGAACGTCTATAAATTGTTCGGCGACGATATTCATTTTGGGAATATACTCGTTGACCCAGAGACTTTCCAGATCACCGCTGTGCTGGATTTTGAATTTTGGTACATTGCGCCGGCTCAGTTCCTAAATTCTCCGCCTCCGTGGCTGATGCTAAAAGAGCCATGGGAGTGGGATCACAATGATGAGGAGGAGTACAAGGTCAAATTGAGATCATACACAAAAATTATGGAGGAAGAGGAAGAAGCAGGTGGTCAAGACCACTCTTTCTCATGTTTGATGCAACGATACATGGAGGACGGAACATTTTGGTACAACTTGGCAGTTCGGGAGAGCTTCTGTCTGCCGCAATTGATGAAGCATTGCTGGGCTCTGAAGGCCATGCAGGGTTTGGAACCTCCCAGCGAGTTAGACTCGTTTTTGAATTATAAGATGGATCAGCTCCAGCGTTGTAAAGGTGCGATAGTGGTTAACGGCAGCCCGAAATAGAATACCACATTAGTCTGCAACCAGTTGATCAAGTGAGAGGCGAAAAATTCGATTGGGTTTATAACTTCTTGCAACAACTCCTTTCCGAGGCAGAACTTTAGTATCACAATCGTCTTAAGTGACCTCATCCTGCTTCTCTACTAGACTGCTGCAAAATTATTGTCGTGTGATTGCAGCCTCGATTGTTCTAGACCATCGGAACGGCTCCAAGCCAGTACTGAGAAGTACGCTCTCTAGGCGTAAAATTAGTCACTGGCTTGCTTTTTCATGAAACTACCTGACATCCAATTGCGAAGTTCTTTCTGCTACCCTTCTTTTCCAAGACCTCGCATTATCCAAAACAAAATAACCATACAGCATTAAGCATTATCTAGCGGGTATCAAGATGACCACAAACAGAGAGAGCGGCAATGGTGGTAAGTCGCAGCCAACAGATCAATATTCAAATTTCCAGGTGCTCACCCACTACAGAACCAGGTCGTCCTCCAGCGCAAAAGCACCATGGACTGTCGAAGGAGTTGTAGCAAAGCTTCCAGGAGGTATCCCAGTCGGGTTTCCTTCCTCGCCCGTTCCCTTCTTCCACATGCTCGAGCGTCTCAAGACAAACAAGCGCGCAGGCTGGCGACGATCTGGCATTCCTCAGTAGGTCCTTCTAAATATTCTATCTTCTTCAAAACTGACAACTTCGCAGCGGCGAGTCGATCTCCGACCATATGTATGTCGCTCATTACCATGTTCGCACCTCACCCTCTATTCTCGAAAACCAATATCCCACACTGCACGAAGATGGCCCCGTACACGATATGGCGGATGCGCTTGTTGGAGATATCACAGTGATGAATGAAGTCACAAAGCATGAGAAGAACCGACGAGAAGGAACAACCATGGATTACTTCACGAGCAGCTTGCTTGGAAAAGTCAATGAGGGGATCACAGGCAAGGAAATCAATGATATCTGGCGCGAATACGAGGACGGCGAGACTCTAGAAAGCAAGTTCGTACAGGATGGTGGATAAGATTGAGTTGGCTCTGCAGATGGTGGAGGACGAGCGCGTTTACAATTTGGATTTGGGGGATTTCAGCTAGGTTGCGAGCAGGATTGTACTGCCGGAGGTGAAGCAGTGGGCAGGTGAGGTGCTGAGGGAACGCGTACTCGGCCGGAGGAACCTCCGGAAGAGAAGTCAGAAGGCGGAGTATTATGGCAAGGCTTGAGTTAGTGCGTTTGATAGATGGCAAGGCGTTGGATGCCACATGGCGGGGTCATGGACAGATGCTGCCTGCCATTCAACATGCGGACAGAATGACTGGGTCAAGAATATCATCAAAGTGCGAATAGCAAGACAGTATATGGACCAATTCTGATCTAAAACTCCGAATCCCTCAACAGCCACAGCTCATGCCCCTTTGCGGTAAGGGAGGTGGCACATATACGCCAGCACCCTGGAGAAGCCAGTCGACTTCCTTATGCATTAACCTATCTGGCAGCAAACTCCGTCTGCTCTCAAGTTGTGCCTCTGAACACGACAGCATGTAGACCATGTCATTTTCTTCCGGTGGCCACTTCTCAAAAAAGTCGATAAAGATACGTTCCCCGACCACTACCTTGAAACCCAACGGAATATTCATCCAAGCAACCACGGAGTGGACTTCTAAATCTGGTTGAAATCCTATGTAAGGAGGCCCTTTTTTTGCATATATAGAAATATGATCCATAGGATTTACGATGACCTCCGGAGTGGTACAACGTACCCGTCCTGGCTCATCTCGAGGTGCATAGAGCTGAAATGCACGTCTGTAAACAGAAAGTACGACTTCGCGAGATTCTCTGCAGACCTCAAGCATCGCCAGAGGATCGATGGCCCAGAAAAAGTAGCGTTGAATTGCATTACGAACTTTCAAATTAATTTGAAAAGGGCGTTGAGCTGGGAGAGCGAAGTGCCATATCTTGGATCGAAGTTCTGGAGGGAGCACCGAAAATTGAGGAAATTCAGATCGCGGCTGAGATCGTGATTGCCGAGGACGTGACTGCCAGTATCGACAAGAAGCGATGTTGAGAATGGCATCAACGATTGGCGACCCGTAAAGTGTGGACTTCCGGGTCTGTGGACGTGCTTCGGGTTTAAGCTCGTTGATTATTTGTGGAAGAGTCATTGGGTTTGGGGGTAGGTAATGTGGTTTGGGGACATAGTAAGACCTAAGGAGAGTTAAAAAGTATCCGTTGGGAAGCAGATAAGTAGACTTACATTTTGGATGGCGGAAGTTCTGTTCAAATTGCTATTTCGGGTGCCTAGCGAGAAGAATGTTGGTTTTTGAATGCTGGGCTGGAGATGGTGCCTCAGCGTTGCTGACTAAGCGAAGCTGCTTCGCACACGAAAGCCGAAACTAGATTTCGTCTTTTGTTCTCCAAGTTCACCTCAAATCCAGTCATGGAGAACGAACGCCAGATAACCACGGCAGAATCGCAATTTCCTTTCCTTGAAATGTCGAGCTCCTGACAGACACCTCCACGCCCGTCGTATTGGCTGTGTCTTGCGTGACAAACCTTGTTTGGTGGCTTTTCGCGGTGGTTTGGACCCCTGCTGCCGATAAGCCAGCCCTGTTAGGACCATGTCGTTACTCCCGGGGCTCGGGTAAGAATGTATCCCACTTCATCGCATTCAGCATGCTTCTGCACAATATCATAATTGGAATAGGTGCATCACACTCTCCTGCGATGGAGAAGTCAAAATGCAATGCAGGTATTGGAGGCTTGGAACATTTGATATACTAAGGAGTCGCCCTCAGTTGAACGCAGAAGCTACAGCAAAAAATCACAGAAACGAATAATGCTTTCTCTTCCAAGAATTCTTTTGCCATATTTCCATTCGAGTGTGCTCTTCGCGGCCACACTGTCTCTGGTCACCACAAGCCCAGAACAATTCTCATCTTCTTCATTTTCTACCAACCCAGCAAGTCAATACTGGGTGACTACAAGTCTCTTTGGATGCAGTATAGTTGGCGCATTATTTCAGGTTTTGCTTGTGGGCAGTGATGTGAGCTTCGATGTTGCAGTTATATGGGTGAGGAAATCTCTTTGGCTTGACTTGGCCGTATGCTGAATATTGGCACAGTTGCCGCCCCTCACTGCAGTTTCTCTGTGGATGATACTAGCACGATGGTCGTATGTTTTGCATATGCTCTGGTCCATCAGTTGTGGAGTAGAATCCTTGATTTTATACAAAATCATTGCCGCCAATGGCTCGAGCACACTGCGAAACCAGGAGCACAGAGATTTAGAAATCTCAACGAGCATATTACGTTTGTTTCTCTTAGGCTCGATTGCCATCCGCTACATGTTATGCTGGCATATACGTAGCACAAATCGTACCGCACAGATGAGCTGCTTAATGTCTCGGGACCTGGAGGCCAATTATGGCACGAATTCATCTCTTCCACCTGTTGGAAAGCGACTTTCATGGCTAAGGACGATCGGACGCTTCCTACTTCGCACGCCTAAGTCGACCATACTGCAATTGTCCTTCCTGTCCCGGATCTTGTTGGTCATCCTCCAAGATGTCGTCAACATATTTCCATGGCTAAGCACGTTCGGGCGCTTCCTACTTCACGTGTGGCCTAACTCGACCGTGCTCCAATTATCCTTCCTGTCTCGGATCTTGTTGGTCATCCTCCAACGCATTGTCAACATTCTCCTATCTTACCAGAGCGCTAAGTTTATGGAGTGCCTTTTTCAGTTACACAGCAACAAAGAGACCATGTTGGATCCATCTAAGCATACGCTCTACATATTAATTCTACTAGGGGTATTAGAGACGTGCTTCATTGTTCTCCAAAGTCCTTTGTGGAGTCGAATTGTTCAAGCCTGCCGCCGCCGTTTATCAAACATTTCTTTCCGTTCTATTTTCCCACTTGGGCCCCATTGGCATCAACAACACAGTACTAGTGAGAAATCATCAATCATCGGGAAGTCTCGTGGCCCGGACAAATTCATAGACGAGACACTCTTTGGAATTCTTCCTGCTCTCGCAGAGCTTGCACTTGCTGTTGGCTGTGCATCCCAACGAGTTGGATTCTACTACGCCAGCATGCTTGCATTGAATTCAGGATGCAACATAATGTTTACTATGTGGTCGGCCGGCCATGCCGCCAAACTTGAGAGAGCAAAAGATGATGCGAAACATCATATAGTGGATGTCAGGTTAGTCAGGATTATGATCCACATCAAGAAGCTGCTGATCAATAGTTAGAGGTGATTACACTGGTTCGTACCAAACAATTCAAATTCTACAAAAAGAAGCAGAAGCAGCGGAACATCATGACATGGTCATACGTGATGGGCATTATCTTGAAAACAAGGTCGTCGATTGGTCTTCCGCGGTAGAGATTGTTCAGCAAATTGTCTACTCATTTGGGCTTTGCCTGCTCCTACTACCAACTCTCCCCGGCATCCACTCTGGTAGACACAGCCCAGTCGACATAATGGCTCTCTATGCCATATCGATGAAACTTCGGAAAAACTCGAGCGCTTTAGCAGAGTGTGTCCGTCGGTCTCAAGGCGCAGTGGAGGGTGATAAACGAAGACAGGATCTAGCCTCGGAAAAGCCTACCGTCGTTGATCTGCCAGAGGCTTCTGAACTTCCAACCTGTGAGGGACACATCGAATTTACTGACATCGGATTCTCGTATGGCGAGGTGCAAATCCTAAGGAGTGTGAAATTCGCTTGCCAATCTAAAGAGATGGTCGCCTTCGTAGGGCCATCTGGCGCTGGGAAATCCACGATTTTCAGCCTCATATTCCGCTATTACAACGTTGATACAGGCTCGATATATATCGACGGAAAAGATATACGATCGCTGAAAAAAGAATCCATACGCCATCATGTTGGTCTCGTTCCACAGAATCCAGAACTCCTCAACCGAAGCCTTTTGCAAAATTTGAGGCTTGCACGAGATGGCATCACAGACCCAGAGATTTACAGCATAGCTCAGGATTTAGGGTTCCACGACGCGTTTGAAAGAATAGGATATGAAACCAAGGTTGGTGACAGAGGTCTAAGTCTGAGTGGTGGACAAAGAATGATGGTAGCGATTACAATGGTTGTAATTAAAGACACACGGATCATATTGCTTGACGAAGCTACTGCAGCGTTTGATCCTATGACGGAGAAGATCTTCCAAAACGCTATCGAGACGCTAAAGTCTTCGAAGACTGTGATTATGATTGCGTAAGTTAAACTCTCTCTGCGGAAATTCCCAACACTTACATGCCAAAGCCATAGAGAGTCGACTGTTAGGTACGCTGATAAGGTCTTTTGGCTCCGTGATGGAGAACTGTCTGGTGGTGTGACCCATGACAGGTTTTTAAAAGGGAATAAAGACTATGCTTCATTTTGGGAGCGTGATAGTCACCAACCTTGATATACGTTGAATGCATACTTCCATCAGAATTTTCAATGGAAGTATGGTTTTCGTTTGAATTAAAAGCTATAACGCAAATGTTTCTTGAAAGTCTCCTCTAGAGTGGCCGCTCATGTTGCAAGTCTGATAACAGAGAACACTATGATTTCCCACGGTGTAGTTGATCTCCACAGGAAGTTGGGGAGCCTCAGCCATTGACAGGTAGAAACAATGCAGCCGGGACACTTCCAGATTGGTGATCTAGAGAGGGGCCAACAACCGGGAAATAGGCTCTCCGGGGATTTTTATACGAGGTTTTTACCCAGAGGCACTTTGGTTTGGCGCTGCTGTGTTGTGTTGGCTATCATGGCTCTTGTACTGCTTTTGAAATGACGAGGTTCACATAGTATGGGGGGCTTCGAAAACAGAATATGAAAGTCCAAAACATGAGATTTCTTCTCAATCACCGACCTTGTAACTACTTCGTGAACCACACCCTTCCCGATCTATACTTCAAAATTTGACTTCAGAGTCTTCTAGCCCAGACTTCAGGGTTGACGTGGTGAGATTCCTACGTAACCTCCGAACGATTTGAATTTTCTTCAGGATCTACAGTACTTACTAAAATCACTTGTATATGTCCTTGACTGGGGGGGCATCTAAGGCTGGCGGAAGATACCCGTCCAGTTCGGAGATTTATTTGCGATGTGCAACAAAACTTCTCACAGATATTCAGAACGGTCATCAATTTTTACCGCAGATCCGCCAGCGCATCAATTGATTTTACTTTAAATTACCTTTACCCCAATTCACGATTTTCTTTAATGTGTCTGAAGAATTCTATTTGGGAGTGTTAATTGTACACAACAGGTGCCTAACACCACCACACCAACCTACCTGCATCCCATTTATATAACAACCGCCTATGTTGTGATGCATAGAGCGCCTACACTTCCCACACAAGGAAAGAACAAACTAAAATTCCCTGTACCAGCTCCGAACTCTCTAAGTCAAGCCGGTCATCACCTCCTGATATCCAACCCATGTGCCGAATTCGCAACCGGCGCAGGAGAGTCCAACATGGAATCTCCAGATGACAGATTCATGAATGACGAAGAATACGCATCACAGGAGGCACCAAGATTGTGGTAGCTAGAGGCACTCATTATTCGGCCCTCCTGCTGCTTATATTGAAGAGGAAGTTGTGTTGAAGGCATTCGAGTTCATGCACGCAAGTTTAGATACACAACCCCAACTCAAGAAGAAGGGAAAGCCAAAACATCTCACGATCAGCACCTGCCTCTGCTATCGGTTCGCAAATCGTCTCCCCTCCACACTCCTACACTTCATACTCGACCGTCGTCCCATCGAACAGACGTCACAGCTACAGCAGCCACGGCAGTTGGAACGACCTCCCTTCCCTCTCCGCCTCCGCCATGTCACGCTCGCATTCCTACGACGAAGACAATCACCACTCACATCGAAATGCTAAGCGTTCGCGACCTGACTCACCAAACTCCGGTTCTCCGTCTTCGTCAACCTTCTCTCACGACTCGTTGTCAACACCAGACTACACTCCTCTGGCCACTCCAACGCACTCACCTCATCTGCGACCTTGTGGTGGCTACGACTTGCCTGCGATCCGTAACCTGTCTCTTCAACAAACGCCCGCTCTTACGCCCATGGAACCCCAACATGTCGACGGACAATACCACACCAACATCCAAGCCACATCTGCTTCTCGGCCTAAATCACTAATCAACGACATCATGTCCAGAACGGACGGAAGCGAAAGGATACTGCCTCCCCCGCCAGCTCCTGTGGTGGCAGGGCAGCAGCTAGTGGATGATTTTATGGCTCGGTTGATTTCTTGAGGGGAGTTTCCAAGTACCATCCGGGAAGGTATATGGGCATCGTATAATCAAGGCAAACATTCCACAACAAGATCCTGTAAAGCTCTCTAACAGACCTTGAGTAGGACGAATTAAGCCAAAGAAAACGAGGACTAACTCCAAATCCATGGCAATTAACTGAGCTCCGACGTCTATCTTCAATAATGTTACAACTCCCAACACCCCTCCTCGCCCACTATAGTAACGCACAACACCACTTCCGCGTGTGCCTCTACCCACGAAAGAAAAGAGAGAATTAACTCCCCGGGCTCTCACCCTCTGCCGAATCACCCATCGCCTCAGAATTATCGATTACAGTATGTTCATCTACATTTGCATTCGACGCACCATTCGCATTCTTCCCGCACCCTTTTACGCGGATATGTCTCTGTAAGTTCAGTCAGCTATCTCTACTTAGAATTCGAACAGCTGCCTCCAATTACTGCAGATTAAACTGGATGAAGAACGAACCTTTAATGCATCTTTCCGCGAAAAACTTTTCTCGCAATGCCCGCAGGGGAAGGACTTCATTGCCTACCGGCTTTTTTCAATGGCAGTTTCGTATGATGAGGCCATTCAAAGTCTCTACACCAAATGGAAGATCTCGGAAATGCGACTCATAAGTCTCACGAAAAGGCAGCACTTTTCGATGAGCCTCACGATTCTCCTAAATGTTGGTGAGCTGACGCGAGATCAGGATCACTGGAAGAGTCTTGGAATCATCGCTCAATCAAAATACAGTATGATCAGAGAAAGCAGTTTATACGCAGGTTCAAATCATATAAGCTGTTACAAAATGCTATTCCAAAAAATCTGCTTGTTGCTGGTTAGAATTTTCCATTAATCTTCTCCAGTACCGCTGGTTCGAATGAAGACCGGACTTCATCTTGCGAGCCATCTGATGGAATCTAGTATATCATCAGCGACATTCAGTGTCCTTCATGTAGATAACTCACCTCCTGGAACGGCCCATGTTGCTTCAAATAGGTCTCCACAGGTTCATTTTTCTTGCGAAAGTCCTTCACACGCTTTGCTATCGTGATCGGGTTGTCATCAACTCTCTCTTTTCCTGCCTTCTTCGCTACCTCAGCTCTGGCAATCGATCGTTCTGTCATCACCGACTCTGAGCAGTCGAACAAAATTGTAGAATAGTGGTCGGAAATCTAATGATGTTAATACAACATCGGCTACAATGGAGCGAGAACTCACTATTTCATCAAAGTAAGATGCCTGATCAATGCTTCTTGGAAATCCGTCTATCACAAATACTCTCTTTCCATCCGATAAACCTCTCGACATCTCATCTTGTAGCAGGGACACTGTTAGTTGAGCTGGAATGATAACGTACTCCCGCTTGCTTTCGATTATGAAATCCGCAAAAGGAGACGGCTCGTCGAGTAGCTCGCCCACAGATATATGGTGGAAACCATGCTTGCGGGCTAACTGCTTGCATTGGGTGCCTTTGCCAACAGCGGGGCCACCTAAAGACATATCAGTATGTAGAAGGTAGAGCAGAGAATAACAATACCTAGAACAAAGACAATGCAGATGTCTTCGCGCCGACTCAAAGACGTGGCCAACTCCTGTGATAACAACTCCGCAAACTTCTGAACTTCCGACAAATTCATCTTTGGTTCTGGTGTCAAAAAATCTTCTTCTATGGTCTTTCCAATGGTCTTGGTCTTTCCGCTTATCTTGGTGTTCTTATAGCGTCGTGCATACTCTACAGCTTGTGCACGGCACTCTGCCGAGTCAATATCGTGACCCACTTTAGCTTCCAGCTCATTGCCTTCCTCAAATGTTGTAAGAAGTCTACGCAGTAACGTGGCAGCGAAGGGATTTGGGACCTTAAGTGTGTATACTAAGAGCTCTTGACCGTGACGCTCATGGGTTTGCTTATCACCTAAAAGGCATTAGCAGCGTTTCTTTCGTTCTTTGGATCACCCACCTCTCGAGATACCATCATGAGGAGTGACATCTGCGACTAAAGCCTCTCCCATATCATGAGCACAATTCATATTGATGCACTCTATCCGATTGATTTCGCCTTGCTAGAAAATGATCAGTGAAGACATCATTCAAAACTCTCTTGAGGCTCACCTGAGATACTAACACCCAGCCAAGAATTGCCATTCGCCAGGAGTGGCCTGAGACCTTCTCAACCTTGGTCGAGCTGATCCCACGTCTCACCCAGCCGGCACGGTCAATCTTTGCCAGACGTTGAGTCAGTCGAAGAAATGTCAGAGGCGACGTTGAGGGAACGGTCTCCATAGCCTTAGACACAAGTTCGAAGCTTTCTGAAGGGGTATTCCAATAGGCTTGTCCCACTGTTATAGCATTCATTAACGTGGCAGATTCGGTCTGATCGGGCGCCTTTATTTCGTCCAACAGAAGATCCATAAAGTTCCCTAAGTCTAGTGAAAGTACAGACTTCCGCAGCTGGGATAACTCTTCGCCTGTCCTGATTGTACCATCCAAATTTCCATCCTGGACCGCATATGCACATGCGCATGCATCGCGAACACGTCTCGCAACTTGTGATTCGCCTTGCTTGTATTCTGACCAGAGGTCGTCGAATTCGCGGGCTAACGTTGCATTTGTTGTCTGCAGAAGACATCGTAAGTAATCCTTAGCCAGAGACTCCTCTAGATGAAAGTCAGTACAAGATTGTGTCAAAAACCATCGGCTGATCATACTTTTCAGTTCTCCCCCAGTCGGCGTAAAATCAGTTATGGCATGAAACAGTGACATGAGCATACACCTGTCCAAAGACGAATCCGCCTCCTATATTAAATCAATTTGAGCGTCCCAGACGTGGAAGTATAGCATACCTGAGCGTATGCTAGGAGTACAGCCCACGTTTGCCACATATGGTCGGCAGCGCTCTCGAAGGAATGAATGCCCAGGGATTCCCAACAGGTAGGCATCTTATACTTCAGACCCTCCATGACATGGAGAAATGGAATACATGATGAGCTGATTTGGTCCATGGCTACTGGTAGCAGGATTGGACGTCGGCTTTGCGAAGGGTGAATGTTGGATGAAAGGAAGTGGGGAAATTTGGCGGGTTGGGCGACAGATATCTTAGTTTAAATGCCTGACATTTTAGGCAGCAAGGTATCAATCAGTCATGAGGCCTGAACCACCCACCGCTTCCGCGCCCGAAAATCCCCCCTCACTCAAAGCTGGGTAATGAAGATTGTAAGAAATATTTGATTCAAGACTTTTGCGATACACTCTCGAGAAAGGACGTTAATAACGCTATATGGCATTGTACTGTACAGTAATATCTGGCCGTGAAAGGACTAACGAGGACTTATGTCCAACCTGGAACGCCTTTGCCAAGATAGTCCTCCATGCGAATTAATGTAGTCGAACCAAAAAGGGCGCGACTCCATGTAAAATCACAACTACCATTATCTCCTGGCTTGTATCTATCACAAAATTTCTGATTGATTAAAGACTTCGAGTCTAAATTCATATGAGTTAGATTGATGAAAGAAATTAGCATTGTAAACAGAACTCACCGAGATAATCATTTTTATGCTTTTGAAGCGTCCGCATTACAGTAAATGCGATAGGGTCATTCCCTGCGTACTGCCACAAGTCTTCTTCAAGGCAGTCGCTCCGCAGTGGATCCTTTGATTGAAGTGCACGGAAATGTGCAAGTAAGGTGTTGCAGAAGTAGATGGTTTTCTGAACTAGACTGGTCGGAGTCGAAGGGTGTTTCCAGCCATTCATCTGTAGGCGTCAGCAATGTCCGTTTCAGTGGAACTAGGAATACAAACCGCTTCTCGGCTCCCGAACCGGATTTTCAGTCTCAGAGCATCCCGCTCCATGACATGTGAAATGAGAAATGTAGCCAAGAACAATTCGGTTCTCCAGCTGTTACGCTTGTTTTTTGCTAATGACTCCCATTTCTTGCAAAAATCAGACTCCCATTCCGCCAGGAGTACTTCGAACATGTGATCTAGTTGCCTTTCAATTACTGCAGGAACTGGTATCTCACCATCACATGGAGCTCCTTCTGCATGTAGAGTTGGCATCCCTAAATGCTCATTACCAGATATAGACCATCCCTTCATCAGCATTTTCAGAGCAACATGTATCTTAAATCCAAGGAATATAATTGGCCTCTTTGACTGCGTCAGATAATCACTAGTTTGTGCCTGGAGTCACTTACATCAATCAATTTCCAAGCTTGTTGAAATATTACTGCGGTTTCCATTGGCCCATTGCAAGCTCTCTGTACAAATACAGGAATGTTTTTCACAACGTAGGGCTCTAAGTCGAGATCCAGAGAGTCCTTTGTCAAGCTCCAAGTTGTCGTTTCTATCTCTTCATATCCATTTGGGCCCTGCCAAAAGGTCCTTGTTTGATGAGGTATTTTGAGATCCGGAACGAATTGGTAGCACTTGACCTCTACCGGATATCCATTAGGATCATGTCTTAGTGTGACGGTTGAAAATTCTTTCGACTTGTTGCAAGGGATGTATACTACTTTGGATTTGTATTCGTCTCTCAGATCTGAAAGTCGTTAGAGAGGAAATAAACTTGTAGCCATGGAATCGCACATTTATCAAACGTTAGCACCTCTTTAAGGCGGACTCTGATACACAGCCCAGCAGGGATTCCCTTCGTTGTGCATCGACTGCAGTAAGTCGGGCCTTCACACTGGTGAATCAATTAGCAAGCCATTTTCGGTTAGCCATAGAAGGAGACATTGAACAAACCTTCTTCTCTAAGCCCCAGCATGTGGTACATGGCAGAATCCTCGAAACAGGAGCAGTAGATTGCCTCTTCTTCTTTTTAACTTTTCGCCGTGTTAAAACGAGGCGGTGGGAGCCATGGCTATTTGGAACAGCGGTCGGAAGTTGGAGAGGCGGACTATTGGTGTGAGAAGCACTGCTATACGGGAGCATCTGGAAAGAAGCGCCTGAGTTGGCATGGTCGATGTTGGGGTCGTTGAAATGAAAGCCACCCATGTTCGAGTGTGGCTCAATAAGCTCCAATGTGGGATCAGGAAATTGGGGCTCCGAAGCGATAGCCCAACAGCTATCCGCGCTCTGATCCGACGTCGAACCCACGAGATACGCAGTATTACCATCAGAGACCGGTACAGTTAAGTTGGTATTGCTAAAAGAGCCGTCGAATCCAACAATTTGTTGTTCATTGAAGTAAGTACCCACGGGGAGTGTTTGGCTAATTGGGAGCCATGTCCCAGGAATGAAATTCTGCCCAGCTTGACTGAGCTGGTCGATTGTATCCGCTGCACCACCAAGCCCAAGTTGAGACGCTAGATTATATTGGTTGGTATCGGTAGGTGCCCCGCTCGTCGAATACTCAAATGTTCCTAACGCGTCAAAGTTACCAGTCACGTCCAAACCAAGGCTTCCGTCAGTCATCCGCATGTTCAAGGCGAAATTGTACTGTGACATGTTCGTATGGTCATCCTCTAATGCGGGGCCGTGCTCGCTCCGTCCTGCTTGGTCCGCAGTCGTTGGAAGCCCTTCGTGGTTGAATACCGGCAATTCCATCACTCGTGTATTTCATAGCGCTTTGGCGAAGACCGCTACATTGAATTTAGAGTTGTTGCGATGTCAGGTGTGACGTTGGGAACCATAAACGGGGTGAGGGGGACGCTAAGACTAGTGCAGCCGCACTTCCGCAGTTAAAGCGTCGGCACCGGTGGAACTTTACACCGAATAACCACCCCAGATGTTGAATTTGTCGTGATGTTTAAATCGCACTTTGCTTTGGAAACCAATCTGTGTATCTCCTGCATTGAATGATTTACCAAGCAAGGAAAAAGGAGACGGCACTAGAGTCCTCAAGGTAGAAGTAACGTTGTCTTTGTAAATGCAGTCACGATCGACATCTTACCTACGAATCAGATGCCACGATTATATCCTGAACGTCCAAGAGATGTACCTAACTCACTGCCAGAAGGTCCTTTACTCTGAAATTTCGAGGGGCAGACACTCAACTGAATGTCTAATATACAGCTCAGCGGCCTTTCGCTGGAGTCGTAAGCAGTCCTTTGCCTGGGTCGAAACCGAACCTGAGGATATTTTGGATGGGGGTAAAAACAACTTGGCAGTCGAGAGGACTAAGAAACTCTCTTGGGAAAGAGGGGTTGACATACTGGTATGCTTCAACCCCTGAAGTGAAGAAGTTAGAATGGTAGTGAATCATTGTCAATTATTGGCAACCTTCGGACCAGCATTTGATGTTAAGTCGAGGAAGAGAAAGGCCACAGAGAATATTGTCAATGTTGATGTATGGCCTAGCCGTAAAGATCAAAATTGGCTTGAGATACACAAAAGGATATGGTGTAATGAACATGGAATGTTCCCCTCGACTCGGTAAACCTTGACGAGAAGGAAGACGCAACGTCGCGATGCTTCTATGATCGTCAGCTGGTAATTGAACCAAAGCTGCTATTCCCCACCATCCTGATTCATGTGTATATTTTCAAGTTGCCGGTCGGCCGACTCATGGCCGTGAAGTGTTTCGAAAGAGCAAATGTAGCAACGGACGACCGCCAGGAACCACACAAGTACTGAGGCTTCTTTGCGACATAGTCTGAGGCGATATCCTGCTGTCACATAGCCTCTGATGATGGGTTGAAGGTGGTCTGTGATGCGCCCATAATACCATTTATAACCTTTGCCAAAGGGTCGTTCTTAGGATACGCCATCCTTAACCCTATGTAAGAGACCGACGTCAGTAAGTAGTGTACACTTTGATGAAGAAAAGAGAAAGGAGATCAAGTGAAGCCTCGTCAAGAAAGGCGAGGGTCTGACATATAGCCAAAGGTTCATGTATTCGCATTCATTCACTCGAGCTGAACGCGAGAGGAGGTTGATTCTGCAAAATATGCTACAACATGAACTGTCAACGGAAACGGTAGACTGACAATTAGGTTGCGATCTAGGAGAGGCTTGTCTATTATAAGTTTTCTCATGAGGCTCTGTTAAATTACAGCGGCTTAGAATTTTAAGGCATCCAGTAGCCTAACACAGCTCTGCATCGCGTCTGCAAGCAAGGATTTTTGCTGCAGGTCGTGAAAGGCAGGATTAGTCGGTCAGAAATATGCCCCTTTCAATCGCACTGCACTTCTGTTCAATTTAGAATACGCAGCGCAGCAATTGAATTCCAAATCTATTTCACAAGAAAGTGCATCCTGCCACAGATTGACTTTATTGACAATCACCCTTTTTTTTGAATAGTCATTGCCTTAGGCTGCTACCAAATGGTTAGGCAAAACAACCAGAACGGCTGGATTAATATTTTTCCAGGGGAGCCCAAATAAGTGCGATTGCGGATCTTTAAGAGAACGTTACCGGTCAGTGTGAATGGATTATCATGGCCATATCGTGGGACCAGGATTAACGGCAGCCCACGACACTAGCTCTGCACAGGGCATAGGTTGCAGGGATAGTCTCACCCGCGAAAAGCCACAAACATGCATCTTGGAAATGTCGCAGACCCTGCAACCTTCGCAGATCGCAGGGGTACAGAATCACCGCGAAAAGCCACAAGCACCAACACTCCGCAGATAGCAGGGGTACAAAATCACCGCGAAAAGCCACCGATATGCATCCCGGTGCCACAATGGGAGAGTATGTAGCACAACAGCTTGGGTCGCAAGGATACAGAATCACCGCGAAAAGCCACCAACATCTGCCTCGATCCCATCACTGCGACCCGGGCCGCAAAACCATTCTCAATACAGCATTATTTATTCGACTCTGTCATCTAATGAGCGTCGACTAAAGATTGGCCCGAGGCGCTAACTTACCCCATGTCAAAATGGCGTTCGGAGACTGCAGTCCCGCCAAAAAGGCCCGTCCTTGAGCGGCCCTTATTAGAAAGACGCTGCATGTAGGCGTCGTGCATGTAAAATAAATGTCTTCTTTGTCAGTCAGAGTCGTCGCCCTGTTTTGCTGTAGATTGCGAACGAGATGCTTTCCCCCATTGCACCGCCGCCGACTCCAATCCTCGAAGGTGCTGGGCATTTGGTTGTAGATTGCGAGCCAATGCTTGCAGTTAATACACCGCCGCAGTATCCAGTTCTCAAAATTGCTGATCGAGAGAGCTGTATATGGATAACAAATGAGGTTGAGGTCACACATGAGGCCAGGGCCGAACATGAGGTTAAGGTCAAATATGAGGCCAAGGTCACGCATAAGGCTGAGCAGGTAAGAGGCTACCCAGACTTTCTCAAGAGCCCCAGACTCACCATTACTGACAGAAATGTGAGCGAACCCTTCTTGACATTAGTCAGCTTTTCCACACACGTCCAAGCAACAACTCATGGAAGCTTTTCTACGTGACAAAAGACGAATTTGAGGCAGACAATTCCGACTGGGGCAAAATAGCGTCAACACCAGGAATATACGTTCTTGGGAAAAGACCCGACGGGCATTACGAAGTTACCGCTGATGAATCACATATTCCGTGGCTTCTCGATCACAATTTTCTGTTCCTCGACAAGACTGAGTTCGAATTCTTGTTCCGTTACGATCCAACGCAACCAACGGAGATAGAAGTGGAAGTGTATGGTGTATTGGGGGCGAGAAGAAGATTCTATGCCCGCTCCCTCGAAAACGCCTTTAAGGCGATCTGGAGTCGACGCAATAAGGGACTCAAGTTATGCCTTCGCTCAATCGTCCCACCATACCTAAAAGCAGCACTTGAATGGGCCATCTTGAGCAACGATATACTGGTAATTCTATTGCTTATTTCATTTGTGAGTCATAGTACTGACCGTTATTAGGAATCCTGTCCTCTGGTCCGGGAGAAATTTACTTTGTGTCTTGTGTTGCTCGCTCTAAGTTTACTCGAAGACTACAACACCCCCTCGGCCATCCAACTCCTTGAGAAAAACCAAGATGGAGTGCTGCAAGCGTTTCGGAAAGATTCTACAGATTTATTCAAGGCCATGTCCGCAAAATGCCAAAATCGCAAGGCGGAAGCTCAACTCATTGGACTTGTACGACGCGTGTTCATATTTGCTGATGGCCTCGAGGATGTCCACCAACTCCAATTTGACCAGGAGTATACGGCTATTGATAATCATAATCTCCTCGGTTCTCTTGTTGGCGTTACTGGATCGAGTCGCTTTAGGAACTTCGACTTGGAAGCGATACTCAACGCTCTTTCCAGATCCAAAGCTATTACCAATGAATGCATTGACGCCTTGGATATCGCTGAATTGATCAGTCAATTGACGGCCTCGATTCCAATTGGGTTCCAGTCAAACTTGGTATGATATTCTAGATTACGGCCTGAACAATACTGACGTTCTCCAGGGTCGTCCGACAGAGGTACCTTTGAAACTCCCCCTACGCTCTAGACACTACGCCCCTCCAAATATTTGTTCGCTTCGCGTACCTCTTCTTGGTGATGGCGTGTACGAACTGGAGAAGGGGTTCAGCGATCGGAAGCTGCGCAATGGGGACGTGGTGAAACTTCGACTTGGCGGTGTCGTGACAGGCTCTACTTCCCAGACACTCGCAGGGAATGTTAATATGCGGTAAGACATTCCTGATAACCATCTTGAGTAGTTCTAATAAGGAGTCTTAGCGTGCCATCGGCGCTTGAGGACGACAGGCTGATGACTCTTTTTGTTGATTACGATGGTTGGTATGAAGACCATCAAGGCACACAACAGTGCCTCTCCGATGAAGTCCTGAGAGTCGTTCAGGAGATGAAAGTAGGCCAGAAAGTCCTAATCACAGAGGAGAAAGAGGACAGGAATCCAGAAGAAGAGAAAGAGGATAACGGAAAGGAAACTCGCATCTGGTTAGTTCACTTCTCTGCCTTTCGACTTTTGCTTACGCGATAATAGGGTTGTTCAGGTATTGCAGGTGTTGCGAGTCTGTGCAGGCCACCTTGGCTTTGGGCAAAATGTCCCTTTCCATCGAACAATCCTGGGGGAGAAACCGAAAATGATTAAGAGGGGCGTCCGCCAGCTTATCAGAAAGAAATTGGAGGAGCCTCGAGTGGCGTGTAGTGCATGCGGTCTCGGGCGTATCTTCTCATCCATATGTTGTAAATTCCTGGGCAAGTCATCAAATAGGGGGTATGTGGCGCTATGAATTCGAAAGATGGGGGTCCATTGGTATAATTGAGAGATTTTGGCTTATAATAGTCTCGTCGTTGATGCAAGTTAATCATGTTGGTTCCAGAATTTTAGAAAACTTCGGAGGAAGATTCCATAGTCTAGTAGTAGTAGCCTCTGACGAATTTCGTTCTATGAATAGTCATGCCAATTTCTTAGGAACCCTCACGAGGAAACCCTAGCCCTGCTCATCCGGATCTTCTCCACTCAGCTGAAGCCTGAGACATATTCCGCTGTCCCTCATTCCCAGACAAGGAGTGGCCGAGAGAAGTAACCCATCTTCCTGCCTAGGATGTGAAGCGCCACTTGTCCCCACCGTGCTAGACTGCAGGAATCGTACATGCATGTGAGCAAGGGGTCTTGCCGAGATGTAAGAACTAGGAAATCGTCCCGTATGTATAGCGGTGAGCTGCTAAGGATGAAGTGATGCGGACCAGCTCGGTTGCTTTTTGCTGCCGCTCTTCTTACCGCATTGGACCTAACTAGGTAACTGTTTGCCTAAAGATGTGCAACAAAACTTCGGGCTGAACATGCACATGCAGGACAGCCCCAGTGATCTGATTGTGGCGAGGGCTGCTTAGGATTTGGCGCCTGGCTGGATGCCACAACTTTTATTGGACCCAATCTTCCTGAGACCTACGTAGGGCTATCGATGCCCATATTTCTAAAGGAACACGAACTATAGACCCACCTTCTGCAACATTGGGCCGCATAAATAGTGAGTGTCTTTCATAAGTAGTGGGTTGAATCCCAATTAACCTCAGTGCCTCTACCGCCTAGCAATAATTGCAGATGCAGATACGTTCGCGTCAACTCTCATCATGACGAAGAAGCCGCTCGTATGCAAGCTGGCCGTACTGGGGGATGGAGGCGTTGGGAAAACTGCTTTGATCTCACGACTTAGATTCAAAAAATTCATGAAAGAGGTAAGCCTGCAAGTTCCATAGAAATTTTACAATTGAAGAGTTCGTTCTAACGTTCGTGAAGTTTGATCCTACCATCGAAAATTCCTATACGATAGACGTGGTGGTCAATGACCAACAATGCACGCTTGAGATCCTTGACACAGCCGGTGTGGACGAATATTCACACCTCAGAGATGGATGGATTCGTGCCAATGAAGGATTTATACTGGTTTATAGTATTTCGTCAAGACTATCTTTTGCAGGAATCCAAGGACTATACGATCAGATCCAACAAATCAAGAAGTTGACGCACCCTCACGTCTCCCAAGTACCAATAATACTTGTTGGGAACAAAGTGGATATTGCAAAGCGGAAGGTGTCTCTACTAGAAGGCGAGGACATGGCGCGAAAATTGGGATGCGCGTTTCTCGAAGCATCAGCAAAGGATGGTGGAAACTTTGAGGAGTCTCTTCTCTGCATCATAGTGAGGCAGTTGCAGAAACCAAGTGCAACAACAGGTGTAGAGGCGTTGGACAATCTTGTAGATTCACTGCCCGAGTGGCATGATCTTCTCAGCCATTTGGAGGGCGAACTCTCCAGGTCGGCCATAGCAAACACGAGGCCTCTTGTCCAAGTACTTCCTCCAGAAGAAAAGGTACGCCTTCGTCCCTGGCAAAAACTAGCAACTCTACACGTCCCTCGGTTCGCAAAACGTCAACGGTCATTTCCGGGCATCAAGTACTTCCAACCATCCTCTGGACCTCAGTCACTGGCCTCACAAAATCAAAAGGCAAATTCCGTTGGTCGTGGCATGTCACAGCCATCAGAGCATTCAGACCACAGTATGCTTGAGGGCAATTACGACCGTCAGGTTCAGAGGGCCTTTGGAGATATTTTAGCCTTTCTCTCAAGACTTGGGAGGAAAATACGAGATTTCGAAAGGAAAGAGAAGGTCGCGGAACAAAGGGCTCGAATTGAAGCTGAAATCGACATCGGAGACAATTGCATTGATGGAGAGATTGGTTCGGAAACCAAACACAACGAAGAATCGCCAGCTGCAGGAAAATTGAACCAAATGAGAAAATTACAGGAGATTAAATTGGCGCTTGGCAAGTGTCAAAGCCTGTGCGAAGATGCTGGCCATAAAGTTATCCAGCAAGGAGAATGCGGAGGCATTATTCAGGAGATGAAGAAAGAATTCGCGAGGATGATTGAGATAACAGCAAGTTCGCTCTAGAGGTGGAATAGCTTGAGGGGCACTATCAAGTAAATTAGAGACCGTAGGAGTTTTTTGGTTTATAGGGAGAAAAACGCAGAAGTCATCGTGTAAATAAACATAATATACCCCACCGTGCTAAGCGAGCCCCTTTACCCCTCGATCACATGACTTGCCTAAAATTGTTGCACACCACACGACCGGAAACTACAAGTTTGGAGTGCGCTTAAATAAATTTGCATGTCTTTTAGGGATTGGCTACAAGGGCGGAAGATGTAGAGTACCAATAAGATCAATGGCATGATGCTCAGCTTTGAAAACCACCATTTACAAGGATGTATCAGGCCGTAAGAGATACGGAGAAGAATTTGCCTTTTTTAGGCCTCAAATCAAATTGAGTTCCTGATTCAAATCCTCTGTCTCTTTCTAGTAGGGAGGTCACCGTCTACCGACCTCTTTCGCTTGCCATGATCAGCTCTCCCAAAGTAAGCATTCAAACCTTGTGCTATGATCAACTTCTCTATCAAATATGGCGACCCGCTAATATTGCACGGCTCTGAATCGCCTTGCTTAAGGGATATCGTGAACCTGCCACTGAGGCTCAGCTCTAAACGTTTTCGAAAGTTCCCGTCTTTCCCGATGAAGGAACCATCGCCGAATGCCCCGGAAATGGGACAATTGTTTAAATAAAAGGTGGCAGAGCATTTGGATAGCTTGTCGAGCAGAACCTTAAACGCAGGATCGCCGCGGCGTACCCCGCATAAGATGGAACCAGTTCCTGTAAATTCGCCATTACATGCTGCTGGAGCTGAGTCTAATTCAAAGTAGAATAGGGATGCAATAGCACAGCGTGCTATATTGTCAATGACTTTACATACCGAATGATCTTCCTGAGCTTTCAGTTGGAGTTCGTGGATGCTCTTCGTGTCGTCCAGCCTAGGCAGTTCGCCATCAAACTCGGTATCGAGACGGTGATATCTGGGATGGGTTCGGAATACCTGTTTGACATGTCGGTCACGCATTTTCTCCCAGAACATACGCCACAATCTAGGAAAGGCCCCGTCCTTCCAGAGAGTAAGAGGACCAGATACAGACATGGATGGTTTGTCACCCTTCGTCCGCGGAGCACCAGTGCCTAGCGATACCATAAAGTCCGGCTCTTCAACCAGTGGGAACATGGCTGCCACCTCTGAAAGCGCCGAAATGAGCGGATCGTTCTCGAGAGGCCCCGCATCTTGAAACGTGCCAACGCCGTTTATTTTCTTGGGGGGGAAAAACCTATAGATATGGTTAGTCATAGGCATTATGGGGGAGTGAAGTGGAGTAAGGTAGCACACCCAGGCGCGGCGGACGCAGATCTTGCGCTGTGTTTTGTGTTAGTCCAGACTATTGAAGTGGGATGAGGTGATACTTACATTTCCCAGAGTGGTACTTTCCCATAGCCTTCCTCCGGCTTTATTACATGGTACGCTTCTAATAGTTAGCTTAATGTTCTGAAGCAACATTATCTTGGTGACTTACCTTGGTCCTGCTCTCGGCTTCCCACACCGTTATAGTTGGTGAAAATGCAGCTCGATGGTTCACGGATAGTAGCAACGGGCAAACCTACTCGGGTACCTATAGAAGTTGCATGTGAGGGATCTAAGATACTCCTGTCAATTCCGAAGACCTCCTTTAAGGCCGCCTCGATATTCTCTGCTGGATATATGCCATCAGCTAAGTATGACTTTAAAATCTCATGTACACGGGATAGGAAGGGGATATTGAGGACTTTCCGGGGTTTGAAGGCAAGCTTCGCCAACTTCTCGAAAGTTTTTGTAGATTCTTCAATAGACCAGCCGTTGATGAACATGGCCATGACGATCAGGCCACCTGGAAATGGTCAGTATGGGATACTCAAGCCTCGCGACCGCGACTCACCTGAGCTAACTCCAAATGCCACCTTGAAGAACTTTTGTAGCGGGATTGATAGCCCAATGCGGTCCTCTATCCGCTTCATGAATTTTAGGGGCAGGACGCCACGTGCCCCTCCTCCATCGATGCACAAGACCCCGACTCCGGCGGTTGGAGGATGGATCTTTATGGTTATCTCCTCGGGCATCTTTACTCCACAGAGGAAACAGGAGTGCACTTTGAAAATCCAGGGATCATTTACGCAGCACTCTCCGAATACTAGAACACAGTTTTCGCAGACAATGTGTCCACATGGTAAGCCATATTGAGGTCTGCGGCGCAAACAAGCAAGGCAAGTGCTGCTGCTCCGGATATTACGCCAACGATCCTCAAACCTTCTAAGATTATCTTTGTGAATCTCTGATGAAGGCGTTCCCTTGCCGCGTATAGATTGCTCGAAGAATCCTCGCAGCTGAGTTTCGATCTTGTTGATGAACCCACTCCGAAGGACCATCTCTGGAGCTCCTTCAAATGCTATCACTCTGGACTTACTCACCTGGTGAAATATGTCTCTGTATAAGGTTTGAAACACGCTCTCAGGCGCAAACACTAGATTTTAGTTAGTTTTTTAGTCATATTTATAAGTCCGAGGAGAGAAAGGGTAGCTTACTGTGAGTGTCTGGAGGATAATTGTCTAGGAAGATACTTGACGCAATTACTGGAACTGCAAACTCGATTAGCTCCTTCACTGACCGGATGTGCTTTAGAAAGATGGATAAATGCTCAGCCAAGTCTTTTGCAACAGGATTCTGCTTTCTCGATGCCTTTATAAGATCAAAAGGCTCCTCAGAGGCTTGAGAGAAGTGGCCGCATGCATATCGGAAAAGGGCGGCGAAATGCGTAGCGGAGAACAAGGTTCGGGTCTCTTCTCTATTCCTTCGCACTTCATCTGATCCTTTCAGGAGACACTCCTTTAGCCGCCTGTACCGAGCTTCAGCAGAGACTTTGCCCTTCGGAAGTAGAGCAACGATATCGATCGCTGAGATCTGCTCGGACAGGTCATGTGTCGTTTCCTCTCTCAGCAACCAGAGGAAGGCTTTTCTGGCCTCCTTCTCCGGTTCTCTACCCACAGGCATCTTTTCGGTGACGATAATAATTCTAGGGTATGTGCTTCTTGAAAGCGTTGACGACTGGCCTTTATCCAGCCATGCTGCTATATGGCGTGCGATCTGTCTAAAACCACCAATATCAGCAGAAAAGAAGCAAAAGACGTCTGCAAAGGGTAAAAGGAGGCGGGAATAGATGCTATCTGTGGTTCCATCTACTGTCCCTACTACAGCCCGTGGAAGGGCTCGTCTCATTGTCTCATGACATTTCTCGGCCGCAGGCACCTTTGCCCTCAAGCTCTGTTGAGGGAGGTCACCGTCTGCAATGAGGACGGGCCTGCTGTGGAAAATGCGGGAGGGGTCAAGGTGGAGATGGATTTCGCCGGCATGTCGTTTGCTTCTGAACCTGGGGGCCTTCTTTGTTCTGAATAGCTCTCGAAGGGCCAGCGATTTGGAAGTGTTGCCGATCAACACGAAAAGGCTGGGCCGCTGAGTGTCTGGATCCTGTAAGTGATGAGTGAGCATCTGAAGCCTATCAGATTCAAGAAGGGAAATCTCGTTGCCATATGTGCCAAGGCTGAGCCAGTGGCTGTGGTTGCAACGCTTCATGGTCGAGATGAAGCGGCTAGGTGTAGGGTGAAGATGTTGTTCTTACTTAGGGATAAATTAGTAACTTTATATAAAGTCAACGAAAGACGCAAAACCGAAATGGCTTTTGGAGGAAACAAAATGGGCTCCTGTTGGAACCAGAGGTCGCTAATAGACATCATCTATTTTAGGAAATGTGGTGCCGGAATGGGATCCTCATACAAGGGGGCTAAAACTGTATCCAAGAGAGTATCGACCTAGCTTAGTAATCTTGGTGGGCATACATGTAGAGACTTAAGTCTGCCGACTTGCATCAGTGACTTTGAATTCCTCTGAATCACCGTCGTCCTGATGGATCGCCAACGTTCTTCACAATTTGGATACTCTCGGCAGTCCACCCCGCCCTCGACTTCTTTGACCCCAAGACACATTTGTTCCCTCTGTGGCAAGTCCCGATCGAAACGATATCATGATCAGCATCCCCTTTTACTAGGCCAGGCTCCGGAGCATGGCATCTGCTCAAGGCCAAAATGCGCAAAGGCAGTTAATGAAATGCTAAGACCACTATGTCCGGTGATCATATACGAGATCCATCACCACTACCACTCCAGCTCGGGGCTAGAAGGGCCGCCGCCAAGTTACACCGCTGCTGAATTACGACTGCCCGACAATACGCTCCGTCGGGATCTCTCTCCCATACGGGAGGAGTCGCCTCCTTCGATGAACATCACTTCCGGGCCGGAAGAAACCCCTCCAAATTATACGGCTGCAGAACTATCGGGAGAAGGTTCTCTGACTGGACGAGTAGAATTGCCGGACAACAGGTGTTCGAGAAGACACGCCTTCAGAAGGGTCTCTCCCATGTCGGTGGAATTACCACCTCCGGTGAATTTCCTAAAGAAACCCAAGCTGCAGAAAAAGAAGTAGGAGGTTTTAAGAGGATTAGATAGACAAATACCTCATACACATTGCAATATATACTCGCTACAACATCGGCTTTGAAAATTGCTTCACCACTGCATGATCTACATACTTAGGTGCATAATGACACGATGAACTTGACGAGAAAAGGCAATTATGATTAAATCATAAACACCACAAGAGTGCCATCCAGGATGTCAAAGAACCAACCTTTCACCCTATTCCCCGCGCTTCCTCAAAGCGAACTTCTGTTCCCCCAATATCCCACACCGAACACATCGCATTCAAGTACAGGCATAATTTTTCTTTGAAGCCTTTGGTACTCGGTTACCGCCTGTTGAAATTTCTCAACAACTAGTCTCACTTCCTCTAGGAGTACAGACCTGGCCCCTGTTTTCTCTGCTGGTATGCCAGCTCTTGCTTCAATCGACCATTTTTCCTAGTATTTTGCTCCATCATCCTGAGAGGCCAGGAGTCGAAACAGTTTTAGATGCTTGTTGGGGATCCGCCACCATTGAACTTCTCAAAGAAGCCCACGCTTAAAAAGGGATTTCTTAGCTAGATGAAGTATATCACATATTTTCCATCTACAATGTGTATGCCTTTAGTAATCAATCAATTAGAATAATGAAATTAGGAATAACAATTGAGGACTTGAGGAAATAAGTTCAATTCAAGTAATAATCATAACTTACAAATCAAAATGAAGAAAAGTTCAAAAGATTCTTTTAAAACCGGCAGCTGATCTAACTTAGTATTAAGGATCTTGGAAATCATTCAACCTCTTCACCTGTACCGATTTTGCCAAAGTCATGGTCAATTACTGCCTCAAGCTTTTTGTGCTCCCTTAAAGTGTGGCGAAGCTCAGCAACAACTCGTCCTACCTTCTCTAAGGTAGATAGGTCTATTGCCTGTTTTCTCTGCTGGTACGCAAGTTCATGTCTCAATCGGCCATTTTCCCTAGTTCTTTGTTCAATTATCTCGGAGAGGCTAGGGGTGGGAACAGTTTTGGATGCTTGTAGGCTTTCGTTAGTCGCCTCAATTGCTACTGATGTCCCATTATTGTGAGCAACTTTGGCGTCAATGGGCGTGGGCGTTGGGGGTTGATCAGACTCTAAGAGCGTGATACGTGGTTTTGACCTCTTGAACTTATGCATGGTTATTTTTCTGTTGTACATGTGCAGGCTCTGGGGATTCGATTCTTTTATAATCCTCTTACCTTGCTAATACAACTGCACCACTATGCTTAGAGGGACCGATTCCGGCTCCGAGATCCAATTCTGGCATCTAAAGGAGGAAGAGGGATCTACTTTCGCTCCCAAGACGCTTCCTGATGTATCATTCTGGAATCGCTCAGGGACCGAAATTAGAGTTGCATACACATTTTCAAATTGCGCAAGACTTGGCACATGATGAAATGCTCATCACTACTAATTATAGATCTTTGAAAGGATAATAGACATCGCCTAGAAACTGTAGGACAGACTTAATACTATCACTATTTAGCTACGACACAGAATCACTACTCATTGAAGATCTCAGTGGGCGTTGCTGGTCGGTCTGACTGTGGGAATATACAACTCTATGAGATCTATAATTTTAATATCTTGCTGTAGCGACTCTGAATAAAATCCTAACTCTAGGGAATTCGCATGGATCTAATATTAGCATGGAAGGTTGGGAACTAGTGTTTATATAACATTGCAAGAAAGGTGTTAATCAGCACGTGTCCCCGGTTCTAACCCATCACTAGGGGAGAATTCCGGAGTCTATTATAAATATAACACCAAGGAAAGGAAACAAGTAAAATGAGGGACTTAAATACAAATTGGGAGACTGCAGAATGATTACCAGCCTCTCAAATCTTGAGCTTCGATGTGACGCTACGATTCCTTTGCAAACGATATCTTAAAATCATCCTTCCCGGTCCTTCTTAACCTTGTCGCTTGAGCGCCTGCTGGGACAGTATTCCAACTCTTTGAGATCAATTGTCTTATCCAGCAGTTTTCTAACGGCCTCACGAATCTTGTCACTGGTTTCGTTGTTGGTACATACTGTGTTATCACGTCAGCGGAGATACAAGTATTAGAGCAGATTCAAGACCTACGGGAGACCACTGTACGGCCTTTTCTACCATCGATCTCAGATCGGATGAGATCTTCGGCATTCATAGCTTCATATGTCATTTTAATCCTCTTGCCAAGAGGCTTGACATCTCCTGGCTTTGTTTTGCTGGAAATATAGCCACCGAGGACGAAAAGTTGAATGTCGAGTATCTGTGACATGATTAATGATAATGCCTCAAGCAATACACAAGTGGACAAACCTTATCAGTATCCTTTTTGAGCAGCTCCTTCATCATGTCACCCACCCAAGCTGAATGTACTTTATGATTAGTCGTTAGCAAGTCATGGTTCTGAGAGATTGTGCGTGCACTTACGTTCAGAGTCCATCTCCCAAAAGAGGGCTATCCTGCGACCTTTTACTTCAAAGTTATGGTAACCTTCCAAGAGTTGCGTGACGTACGGCAGCTGACCTGCTATCCCAATGCCAGTAGCGAATAACAGAACTGTGCCGTATGATTCAAGATGGAGCTCCCTCCCGCACGGTCCTTCGACGATGGCTCGCATTTCAGAGCGCGGATCGACACTAACTAAGTCTTTGGTGAATCCATTCCTCTTTTCTACGATAAGGACAATGATAGCATCCCCTTTTGCGTCTCGATACCACCACGATACGAAAAAGGGATGTGATTGAGCGAACGAGGTGCGACTTACTCCTGGGATGCTGAGGTACACCCATTGGCCAGCTCGCCATGTCCACGGTCTCGCCAGCCGAATGTGTACGTGAACGGCATCTAATACAGGTATCTCTCTCGTCTTATTGCCGCTCTTTTTCTTGTATGTTATTGTTCGTATTGTTGCCAGACTAAGAGGTGTTCTGTGCTTGATGTTGCGGTATATGGTCCGTCCGATCCGGAGGGCACCGATGGATATCTGAAGGCAAATCGCGGCGAATAAGTAACAGATCGGTACCTTGAAGATATTTTTCGATGCGCTGTGCAAATATATTGCGGCGATCAACGCAGCGGCAAGGATCAGATGAAGCTTCTGAAAGACCTCATAGAAACGTCGGCGTACCCATGCGAAGGAAGATAGGAGTAGGAGAATTCCAGCAATGGCAGCCTTAAGACCCGTCAGCCTCACGAATCCACAAGATGAAGGTGACTTACCACCAGCTCAGCTACCCCAAGTGTGCTTTGTAAATTGAGATGCCTAGAAGATATAGCCGCTACTGAGTGGATGAGGCCCTCAGCCATGACAACTCTCCCCAACCACTCGTGTATACTGACATAGGCGCTGAGCCTAACCCCGCAAAAACTGGCCACGAGATTCATATGTTCCCCCAACGCCAGAGGCACTAGGTTGATTATGCATAGCAAACCAGAAAGCTTTGTTAGGCTGGCGACATCTTTCACTTCAACAATGAAGCAAGCTGCATTTCCAACCAGGAACAGTACAACCAACAGTACATCAAACCTCGCCGTCTTGCTCGAAAATCCTATATATCGGTTAGAACCTCTTATGTAAAGACGGACTCGGGGGTGATATAGATGTTTGAGGAAGGAAGATGCAATATGGGTGCCAGAAATCCTCATAATCAGCAGTAGGGGATGGGAAACATGAAATAAAACCACGAGGCCGCCCAGCGCCACAGCATACCACTGTGTGATGTCCATGGCTATGGTCGTGAAATTCGGATGCTGGGGCACGGTTACCTCACTTAGTGCTTCTTATATCACTGCAAATGGTCTATTTTTGGAGACGAGCACTATTTTAGTTGCGTCTAAGAAAAGCACAGGGTGCCAGAAGCGGCCCCCCCCCTTGTGGTATTACGAATCATCATGCGTCTTACTATGACTGCCTTTGATGATTTAAGGCCGGCGTCCTCCAGGTAGTATGAATCTGCTGCATCATCAGCTCCTTTCCATTATGCCCTCCCGGAAGAAGAACAAAAGGCAGGCGCCGCAGACGAAGAAAGAACGTAACACGCAACGAAGGAAACGAAAAACAGGCTTAGAGCATAAAGCTTATCAGATGGGAACGTTGTGTGGATTTGAGCTGGCGCAGATCATGTATAATCCTGAAAAGGATGAGTACTACGTCTTCATGACTACGGATCAAATGCAGTGGAACGTGGACGAGATTGTGAGTGATCCATTAAATAGTTGTGTTCTTTAGTTAACTCTGACCAACAGCTTGCGCGTCCTAATACCCAGATCAAATTCTCTCGGGACATAGAGAACAGCTTATCTGAGAGGGAGAGAAAGAAAATTAGGCGGGTGAGGGAGGAAGCGCCGTCTCACAGAGTGACTCCAGCGGGGCCAGTCGTTTCAAAGGATCAAGTCCCACCGGAGAGAGAAACAACCAGGGCTATACCGTTCCTGCCGGACCCGCCATCATTTGATCTGACAATAAACCGAAATCAATGGCATGGGCTTTTTCATGACCAGGGCGCGATGTCAGAAGTCACTAGGCCAGTTGGGGCAAGCAGTTTGAATCTTCTCTCTTCAGCGTGTGATTTAGTTCCATATTTGTAGCTAGTACATAAGGAATGATTTCGTCCTCATATAGATGAAAACCACAGTTAAATTTCTCACAAGGCACTTAAAGCCAATATCTTTGATGCATGATGGAGGTAAACAATATGGTCTTCTCTAGATGTGGGATACTGAACTCTTAGGCAGGAATTTGAAGGACAGGGGCTGTACGACGACAGAGTGACTGACCCGGTACATTCGAGCCATCTCCGACGGGGAAGTCTTCATTGCCAAAGTTCCCACGTCACCGGCGTTTCCACTCACCACCAGCGGGTCGAGAAAGGCGTGGGTAAAGTGCAAAATATCAGTTCTGCGAGGCGACGATAAAATGATTCCAGTTGTCAAGGCCAGCGCCTTGTTTATCCTTTGCGAAAAGCTTCCCCAACTTCCAAGTTGCGGCGAAGCAGGCGACAGGCTCGAGGATGTATTCAGGTGTGGGGGGATGAACCTGTGGTTGACCTTGCTCCAGCGTGTATAGCGAGAGACAGGTGGAGGAATTTGATTTTCCTGACAGCAGCATTTGTCGTAGAATTCGGGTTTCCTGTCAACCATAACACACGAGCTTAGCAGTCTTGTCATTCAAATGACTAGTTTATCTCTACGGCCCAGTCATAGAGCAGTTGAGTATCACTGCGGTTCTCGGGCAGCAGGCTCTTTGCCATTGAACGAATGCTCCAGTCAAATCTATCCTTCTTGCAATGAAAATGAATCATAGGCATTCGCCACTCCGGGTGCCGACTATGTTCAGTCTGAAATTGTGCCTCCGTCTGCTTCTTGACGATCTCCATCAGTGTTTCCTTCTCGCCATCCTCCAAAGCCCATTTCGAGATTGTGACTACAAGCGTGAAAGTTTCGAGGCGAGGGAACGAACGGATAAAGGTCGGGCCTGCTTGCTGAGACCCCCGCCACCAATATGGCTCCATTCCCCAGTCCATCTGGAGAGAGCGCAGGTGCTCACTCAGAAGACTGAGCTTGAAATTGTGGACTGTATCATGATAGCAACTCAATCTATATATTCCCTAGAGAACTTCGACTGAAGGTTTGGGCTCTCGCTCTTCCAGGACCTTGTACCATCGAGCAGGTCTGGAACCATTCGAAGGTGAAATGGGAATTCGTCCGTGAGATACCAGCCGTACTCCATGCTTGCTCTGAGTCTCGAACAGAGTTTCTGAAGAGTGGGGTGTCTCCAGTGTATCGATGCATCATGGACGCCCGACGTCAATGTTTGTTGACCTCTCTCGAGGGAAATCAGGGAAAGTCGACGTGGTATTCTCCATACCTCGGGAAATGGATTGGTGTGAATGAAGAATGAGATCTGGCAAAGGATGCCATTTCAGGCAGAGGTCTGGAGCAGTTGATCATCGACCTCGTCTTCCTTCTACAGTTCGACATTTTCACAGCAAGTTGAACTAATGCCTCCCATGAGCTCTGGGCAAGGAGCAGGGATGTCATTTGTTCAGCTAATCCTCCGATCCGTGTCTTCAAGCGGAGAAGAATTGCGTACGTGCTGAAAGGGAGGGTCGGCTTTGCCCTCTACTGGGGGCGATTATTCTACCAACGGCGTCTAAATTCGCTCCGAATCCCACAAGCAGCTCCGCACCTATCATTGACACCGTTCTCGGAGAATGGCGATCAAAAAATTCCGAGGGGTGCCGGTCTCCCGACTGTGCCACATTGCTGCAGGAACCAACATATACCGACGGAAAACTTTTACGCTTCCCGTCTTCTAACTGTATGACTCGCAATTCTTTCTGGATTCTTTGTAATAATAGACATGCTGATCTTTAGTAAGGTGTTTTCTTTTCCTTTATCAACTATTAGTAGGGCTTTGCAGTGCATCCTTCACTTGTTTGGAATGAGCCGATGGCTTGTACTCGTTTCGGCCAATGCAAAAGCGCGCGTCAAAAAGCTTTGTTCCTGGATCTCCGTGCAGAACTCAAAACCAACGTCCAAAAAATGGTTGAATGTGATATCACTAGAAGAGCGAAGAAAAGAACCAAAGTATGGAGTCCCATTTGATCCCCAACAAATCGTTAAATCCCCAACCTAATCATTGCTTAGATGGAAATGACTCGCTCTATCTTCTCCACCATCTCACCCGGATCTACCGATGTTCCTCAACAGTGATCTCCCCCTCCATCAGTCTTCTCCCTCGTCTCCCTCGTGGATAGTTTCAAGAAAGCGGCTATGCTCCGGCTTGACTTTTGCGAAGTCATCTCCGACGAAAACCTCGCGGAAAATCGAAGTGCAGGTCGCTTTTGAAGTCCATGGGCATGACACCTGCTAGGTCGTTATCAGTACCGTGGCATAGGATTCAAACTAAGTGTACATACCCCTCTCGCCACGCAGCCCTCACAGTCAACCGAACCCTTCAGGCGCTTCCCGCTACCGGTGTTGATTGGACCAGTTTGGACGGCTCGCTGACCTGCAAGAGGGGCATACCAGTATTGCAAAGAGCGAACGAGATCCGTCTGCCTGTATACAGTAGCTGGCTGATTTGAAGATCTATCCATAGGACTCTCTTGCCGGTTGGTCTGGGGATTCTCAACCTGGGGATTGTAAAGGTGGGGTTGAGTATGCCTGACGGGCTTGGATGCTGGCATCTTGTGATTGAAATTATGTTACGAATTATGAGCAATGGATCAAAGCTTGGAGGCTGGACTGTCTTTGAAACTGCTATGATTTTGGTGTTTGGTGCACAAGCTGAGATAGACATGGTGGGATTTAACTATGTTTAGGATGAACTTCAGAGACTGGCGTAGTGCTGGTTCGCCGCCCCTGGATTATTGCCCACCTTAGTCCTCAGGAACCGTTGCAACAGATATGATTATTCATGCCACCCAGCAGCAAGCACTCTTATTCACATGTTTCAGCAAGCGATGGTGGTCAGCGTTGGTAAGCATGTCTTCAACCGCTGTGGGGCAGAGCTAAGATGCCGCAGGTGAGTTTTTCCCGAAAATAGAATGACCTGTGGCGCGGTTGGTTTTCTATCTTGAAGGTTACTCTCATTAGTAGCCGTGATTCGATATCAACGTGGGACTAGTGATTGCTAGCCATCCATCTCGTTCTTGAAATAATATGTCCTCAATATAGGTGCGAGTCAGCACTCAAGTTAATAGTATAAAATCACTTAACCCTTTGCTTTAGATATTTCGATACATCACCCGGATTGGCGAGAAATTCAACACAGCAATCAGCACAATGGCGACCGATACATCTCAAGGCCACGTTCCAGCTCCCACGGCGACAGTTTTGCCTCTCGATGTTCTAGTGATGGACGCTTCTCAAGGCCACGTTCGTCTAGGTTCCACGGCGACCGACACCTCTCTCGACGAGCTAGTGGCCGCTCAAGGCCACATTCATCTAGGTTCCATGGCGACCGACACTTCTCTTGACGAGCTAGTGGCCTTGAGCGGCCACATTCATCTAGGTCCCACGTTGACCGAACTTTCTCTCAACCCTCTAGTAACCAACACTTCTCAAGGCCACGGTTGTCCAGGTTCCACGGCAGCCAATTTCTCTCTCAACGAGCTAGGAACAGACACTTCTCAAGGCCACGTTCGTCCAGGCTCCACGGCGAGCGATTCCTCTCTCGACGAACCAACGACCCGGGATTTTAAGCGATGGAAGGACAGTTGGGATGAGAAGATGCTCCTGGTACGTCTGAAACGAGAGGGAAGAGACTGGGAGCATATAATAAAGGTTTTTTGGAGAATGGACAAAAAACCAAAGGAACAAAGTGGATGGACGTCGATGTGGCAGAGGGCTGCACATGATGTAGGTCTACTTTGTCGTTTGAAGTTGAATGAAAGAGCTAATCCTTGGGAATGCAACAGATCGACGTCCTTGGCAGGGCTGCCCGCGCTGACCGAGAAAGCGAAGTTGATCGTCTAGGCAATTTGATGTCTCACCATTCAATGGTGGACGCGGCCTGGATAGACTATGAGGGTATTTGGGATCGTATATCAGAACTCATGGACGCATATGGGACGGAATTCAAATGGACCCCAGAGAGAGTGGAGTACGCATGGACACACGGTGTTTCGAACATGTTCCCAGATATTGTATTACGTCAACGGCAGTTTAGCCGCCACATTTCTACCGACTTTGTATATAGTTGGACAGCGGAAAGCCTTGGTCAGCATCTGTAGTCAAACAATGCAAAAGTACTTTCCCTCTGCAACGAGAGAGTGACATATTCGCAACATGGAGTGCCAATAAAGAAATTTACCCGTCCTTGCAACCCACCAAAATACAAAAACAATACTTTAAATACCAACACCATACTCTCAACTAACTTAATTTTCTTTGGATTTTTTTTATTTTTAAAAACGGATATTAATCCTTATAGAATAACGAATTCATATATTAATTCTTTTTTTTTTTTATATCTAGCTATTATTTTGCTTTTTGGAAGTGTTGTTGCGAAAAGCTCGTGCACGGGCAAAAGTGTCGGATAAAAGGCGGAGATAAAAGTGCACTGCCACAGGTGTCAACCTACTGAGTCTACGAAATCAAATTGGATGGAGCTGACAAAGAAATAAGAAAGGAATATAAATGTAGACGCACAGGATCGCCATATCGCACAGAGCGGTTGGATAGTTTCCTGCAACATCGCTTGCAGGACGGAAAACTCAAACATTGATTGGGGGAACTTCCCGGGAGCGTCTACCTAAGTACACAACCATCTCACAATCTCTCTCAAGCTCATGCATTTCGCTAGAGTCTTAAAATCTTCATTTGCCTGAACCGAAACCAGTCTTTAATACTCCCACCCATGTCTTTCTACCAAGCTCGACTATTCGGAAAGACAAGATTAGCATCTTTTAGTACAGCATCAAAAGGCCTACTCACCTTTGCGTACTTTGACCGAGTACGAATTCTAGGCCCGTAAAGCACCAGAAGCCAGGGGACGGTCGCTAGGAGAAGGCTCTTTGTAATTGTCAGTAGGGGTTCTGCTTAGGCGAAGGTTGACATACCAAGCCGCTGAGAAGACTCAATGCCCCTGGGAAGGTGAGATTCTTAAACATGATAGTGGTGATTGGGGCCAAACTGCCACCCAGCATTGTCCGACCTGGATACGTGATAAGATTTTGATAAATAGCCAGACGGAGTAGTAGTACTAACAGAATGACTGCGCAGCGAAGGCGGAACTTGCATACTGAGGATATGCGTTGGTCAAATAACCAAAAGCTGCCAGGTAAACACTAGTAATGCCCATCGTGACACACCCTACCGCCAGCGCAGGGATAATCCAAGGGATCTGGTCAAACTGGGTCCATCCTAGCCATAGTAACCCAATTGGTAGCAAGAGGCTTTCTGCACAGCTGGAGTAGAGGTTGACTTCAGGTATCCTGAGTGGTCCTACCCACTGGGGAGGCTGCTTAAATAGTGATGCTCGGAAAACAGATATCAGGGTCGACATGATGGACCCAACGCATATCGCTGAGAAGACAGCGCTAGACTGCTGTGAGGTGAAGAGCGGTATTGAGCCAAAGGTCAGGTAGAGAATGGCCCAGGCAAAGGAGAGCCAGAGAGAGAAGAGGATGATGGTTGGCTCAGTGAAGAGAAGATCTGATTGAAATATCAGCGAGATCATGACAGGATGTATGTGACTTACAGAATGGCCGGCAGGCGGAGGTGCGGAGTATCCTTCTGATAGATTGACGATCCTCGCCAGACTGGACTTTCCATCTTATCCTCTCCCTTGGAAAACACGCAGCTTGTTCGCAGTTTTCGTAGTACTGATTCAGGGCTTGAGCCTTCCGACTGAGGAGAACGCTTCCCCTCGTCTCTTTGAAGAAGATTGTAAAGCGGCAACCAGGATCACACCCATGATTACTTGGACCCAAAAAACCCATCTCCAGTTGGCAAAAAGTCCGGAGACCAAAGGGCCGAGTCCCATGCCAAACGTCGAAGCCCCGGCAAACAGTGCCATGGGGGAACTGCGATCGTCTTCCTGATACAAGTCGCTAACAACGCCTCCGGCTACTGTTGAGAATACTGAACTGCCGACGCCAGTCCAAAATCTCCAGAAGAGCATTGCAAAATAACTCCCGGTTGTTGCGCAGCAGATCTGAGCGCTCACCAACACAACTCCAGCACCTAGAAACACAGGATAACGTCCCTTGATCTCGCTAAAAGGTGCAAAGAGCATAGGAGCAATTGCGTACCCGATGCAAAAGGTTGTTATACCGAGAAGGATCTTGACTTCTGAGACCTGCGATTCTTCTGACATGGCTCTGGCCGAAGGCGAGTAAGAACCCGTTGCGTAGGTAGTACTGGTAGCTGCAATACATAAGAGCCATAATGTGAATCCTTTGCGGGTTTGGGACCATTCAAATGGACTGGCGTAGGGCGCCAGATCGAGGGGAGCCACTGTCTCTGGACAGGATGGTAAAGTTACGTAGGTATCGGTCGTTAAGTAGCGGTAGGTCGGTGAAGGTTGGTGTAACGGAGAATAGACTGACAAGGAAAGAGTATTTGCAGCCGGTCCATCCATCTCGTTAGAGCACATTTTCAGACACTCTCTTTCAATACTCTCACACTGAAGGAAAAATAAATGTACTTCAATTACAAGGAAAGGAGAATTACGTTCCAACTGTGATTAATGGAACCCCACACGGCATGCAAGTTCCTATTTGCACGCTTGCAAAGGTGCCTGAAAATGAGATGCGTGGCAGTTGCCTGGAGAAGTCTCCTTCACCTCAGAATCATTGAGCTAACTCGTTCGAAAGAAGGCGAAGAGGCTCACCTCTTAGTAATGCACGTTGCCAATGGGATTATGCCACCAATTTTAGCATGTCGATGAATTTAGAAAAGTCAGCCACCATCGTGTATTAGCTGAGTTGTTAGATTGATAGCGGCATTGATCATATCACGTCTATCCCGGGGACCCAAGTTCCAAATACGGCTCCATACCATGGGCAGAGTTATAGAGTAGGAAATTTGCCACGAGACAAAAACGGTTGAACAGACGAAGAAGCCCGCAAACGCACCTTCAAGTAGTCCGAATAACTCATAAGCGCTCCAATATTTTGGTTGATAACTGTAGACAGTGCATTGGAGAGAATTGATAGATGGGGCAACGTAATCGTGATAGTATGGCTTAGGCACGTGGTGGGACATAACTCTCTGAGATCGGCATCCAAGGTTCTGCTGAACTTGATGGTGAATGGGGCAGTCTCAGGCTGGGTCAACATTCCGACCTGAATTTCAGCCTTCCCGACTCGACAACCCGTGTCCTTAATTTTTAGCCGCTCGCATCACATTAAGATAGCAACGGAAGAGAAAAGAAAGGACAGAGTGATTTGAATGTTGGGAGTGGCTAAGCGCAACGACAAGGTGCAAAGACCAGGGGCAGAGACCAGGGGCAGAGACCGGGGGCAGAGACCGGGGGCAGAGGCTGGGGGCAGAGACTGGGGGCAGAGACCGGGGGCAAATGCAGGGGGCAGCCAATGATCACGGTAAGCTTAACTCCGATTTCGGTTCGCCAAGTCTCGATGTGCGGGGAACGGGCCCACCAGTTCCTCGCTTGATGTTAGCTAATGTGAGAGGAAAAGCTTAATCTTGCGTTCTGGCGAGCCGCCAATTGCCGCAGTGGCCGACAGGACCGAGTAATCTGTCGGCCCGAAATATACCCGTAGCCATCTCAACTGCTTAGCACTGCCGCAATGGGCATACGATCAGCGATAAAGGTTTGTCAGCTCGATAAACCGATAGATCTGTTGAGATTCCAGCGACCAGCCTAATGTTGGGAAGGATTTCGGCACTTGATTGATTGGTATTGCATGGAAGATGGTTTGATACGAAAGTGGAACTAAATTTCCTTACTGGCAAAAATAATCTAAGCGCAAATGCATCAACCCTATGATCTATCACGAAATATCAAGCCTATCTATTCAACTGCACACCACTATCGTGTCTTCGTCCCCCACTTTTCTTGCATCCTTACACTTTCGATATTTGGAGGTGCGTCCACGCGCTGGGTTTGCGGCACGTTTCGCCCCCGGCTTCCCCTCAGCATGATTCAGACGATCCGTCGCCATGGTCGTGGCTGCTTGAAGTTCCTGTATCAATTCCTCCATTTCCTGTCGTTGTTCGGCAATTTTTTGCTCTGCAAGGGCCTCACGAGCTATCATCTCGTTGATTCTAGCCCAATGTTTCTGTGCTGCATCTTCCCTCTCCTCCTCCAGCTCGTCCAAGTCAAGACTCAAGTGTGCCCTCTCTTTCTCCAGCTCGCTGACCGTTTTCTTAGCGAGACACTCACGTGCGATGGTCTTGTTGACTTCCTTCTCTAGCTCCTGGATCCTCTTCATAGCAATCTGGAGTTCTGATGTTCTCCTCTCAAGATCTTTGGCTGTATCCTCAAGCTGCACCTTCCCAGAGGTGATGCTGTTCTCGAAGTTTTTGAAGGCCGATTCGTAATTAGAAATTGTCATATGGGACTCCTCAAGCTCCTTATGTAGCGATACGCATTTGGCAGCCATTTCCTGTGCCTCCGCAGCTTTCTTTCCATACTGGACGTGGGCTTCTTTGTAAGCGTCAGAGCACTGCAGTCGAACGTGACGTTCCTGTTCCAGCTCCTGCAGAGCAGAATCGGCAACGAACCGTGTCTCGTATAACCTCTGGCGAGTGGTCTCGATGGTCTGACCTGCCGCGAGCAGTTTCTTATTTATGGCGTCAATCTCTTGGCGGGTAAGCAGCTGTGGCTGTGTCCTAACGCCCTCGCGAGGATTGGGAGGTAACATTCGACCACTGGTATCAATGCGTTCAGGACGATGCGCCTTAGAGTGTCAGTGGAATGTCTTCGGGGAACCATGCTTATCCTTACCTGGACAGCCGTTTCCTGACCTCTTATTTCAACTTGAGACGCCATATCGGGGCTGGTGATTACTGGTGTAGTGAGATTGAATGGTTTTGTTCTTGAGATGTTACTCGTGGATGTTGGGGTTTCGTCCTCGTGAACTGATGAAGGAGATGCTCGATTATATAGAATTGTCCATCAGATTAACAAGTCAAGAACATGGTTCCCCCTCCAAGCATCCTAATTTAGCCTTAACTGCACGCTTGGCCGTTTCAATACATGAATGCTAATTTCTTAGGCCATCATTTGGTTCGATTTCAGTGTTGTGGAGCAAACATGGGGCGTGGGACGCTACAGCGCGCTGATCGTAGCCATCCACTACAAAGGTTCCGGCCAGCACTTAAAATAACTTTATCAGCCCCAAAGGTGGGCATCCCAGAAATATCCCAACCCTCTTCTAGAACTATTTTCAGACGCCGTTTGTCGACAAATTTGACGCAACAATTCAGTCAGCACCCGCCATCCAGGCGTGACCATTTCGGCTCCTTAGGAGAGAATCGGGCTCCCAGCCCTCACTATAAGTGCTCCAGGCAGGATTACAAGCTACATGCTTCTGATACAGGGGTATAAATCACGACACTGCCATCTTTGATACCACGTCCATGTCCAATGATGTCTAATGCACAAGTGCTCTATCTTCAGCATCTGATTACCAAAAAGCTACGCCAAGAACAAGTTCCCCGAAAACTCGTTGCACACCAAAATTTACGGTCTCGTCTTCAACCAATGGTGAGGGAGGCAGAAAATGAGATATCTGGGAGTCAGGGTGCGTTAATCCAGGTCATGGAGGAAGCGAAGAGCTGGATCGAGAGTGGAAGCCAGGGAAGGATGCAAGATTTGGACCAGGATATTAGCATGCGGGATAGTTGTAAACGACTTGCACATGTGAGTCTGACAGACGCGCCATCCCAAACCGACTGACCCGCAATGACAGGGGGGGCCAAGTTCTGTACCGAGATCGAGCTAGTCAATATTTAGAAACTAGTACCTGTTATTCCTCAAATAGATACAAACTACCCAGAACAATCCAAGCGTCCCAAATTGACTCCCACCATCTACGAAACATTTGCTGAGTAATATGAGATCGATCTAAGCCTCAGAATATGCTGCTTCTATTAATAGCAAAGAGATGAGTTGAACATAAAACATCCTCTGGAATTGGTTCACGAGCTCATCCAACCGCATGCCAATATGGATTCTCAGACACATCAAACAGCACAACCCTTCGCAAGCCAAACAGCAGTTCAGAGGTCAGAACTAAATCATCTCCTTGGAAACTTCCCGGGCGGGGAAGCTCAGAATGTTTTCTCATACTTTCCTAATCCGCAAATTTCTCAAATGTTCCTTCAACCCGGTTATGATTCACTTGTAACTGATAACGGCTTGGGAGGTTATACATGGCCAGACCAAGACACTGCACTCCAGCAGGCCGCAGCGGATCTAGGAGACCCGCTACAGGCACAGACAAGTATTCAATTGCAAAGAGCTGATCACACAGTTGACGATCAAGGCTTGAGGCCAGCCGCCCCAAGTCTTAACGATAGACTCGCCAGACTTGAGGATAGAATTGGTGGGCTTGAGGTGGTCACCCAAAACCTTCGAAATGAGTAAGCACCCTATTTATGAGAAGAATTATGAACTATTGCTGACAGGATGGCAATAGGTTAGAAGAGAAGATGAGGTAATAACTACCCCCTATTTTAGAATGGATATCTAATACTGAAGATAGATTTTTTGCGAAAATGGAGGCTTACATCATAAGCCTTGTGGCATGGACAAAGGAATCCAAAGATGCTATAGATGGTCTGGTGGCCGAATTGAAGGCGGCCGTTGAGGTGGTGACATCGAAATAGGCCTTTTTCGGATTGCTTGAATTTAGAATGACATATTCACGAGGGACAATTATGATAGTAAGCTGCTATCTGTATCTTTAATCAGGCTTTTGCTAGAGAAGGAATTAAGGGCTCTATTGTTCAAATCAAAAAGTATGTGTCCCGTTTATATCAAATCCAGCCCGCCGGAGGAGCCTCAGGGGTTGCATCGAGATGCTCACGTATTCCCCAGAATGCCAACCAAGATTGATTGGCCTTAATCTCCTCGAGACGGCATTGTTGGAGCGCTTTCTGCATCAACGTCACAGCATTATATATCTCTTGCAACAGGTTCATGGTGCGGGTGGAGTCTTGGCGATGTCGTGCGATATGATATTCTAGCCACGAATTTTCCGTGGTGATTCTCTCTAGCGTCTCCAGCTCCTGTCTCCTTTGGAATTCCTCCACCCTTCTCAGTAGATCATCGATGGAGAAGTCTATTGGCGCCGGAGAAGTGGAGTGCGTGTTGGGGTTCGGAGCGGAGTCTTGAGTAGAGGTAGTATCCATGCTGTTTTGACAGTGCAGAAGTGTAAACACGGCAATAACCATGGAGCGTCTCTGTACAATATATAAGGAAAGACCCCAAGTGTTCAAATTTGATTCCGTTTCTTGTCCTGGAACGGGCTGCCGAGAGCCCGTTTGAGCTCCGCCTAAATATAGCGACTTGTCCAACGTTAATCTCTCTGGAGACGGACCCAGCCAGACGTATAAAGATGTTTTGATTTCTTTTGCGCCTGAAAACTCCGTTAGGTTTTAACGAATCTGCACTCCCCAACTTAAAATACAATTGATCAACATGATCTTCGGAGTCACCTTTACGTGGAAGAAGGGCAGGGGGCAGTTTTGCATAAAAAGGACCACTGGCTTCACCCTGATGTTGACAAGAGGTAACCGCGACTCGGGCAGCAAGAAGGACGGGAAACCAGGGCAGACCTCACTTATGACATGCAGATCTCAATCTTGCACTAATACCACTATTGAAACAGCGACGGCTGTGCATTTGTCCAGACCAGACGAAGCGCCCACGGAAATTGCTCTAGGGCAAAATTTCCATGAGCAACGTATGGTGGAGGGTGAGAGCATGGATGAGAAGGTAATGAAATGAGGAGAAATTGATCACCAATTTGTCTACAGTTATGGGTAAGAGTTCCTGCGTGACATAACAATCACACTGCTAATCAATTTTTAGTGGCAGGAAGCAACCTCCAACGTGATCAACTACGAGAACCTTGTAGGTAGGATGTAGACGATAAAGCGAGTTTGTTTGAGTTGGAAATCCCAGCCAGTATGATTGATTTACAAATGTGATTAAATACAGATATAGTGGGTAAATAATGGGTGCAGAGACAGGGTGCAGAGGACTAGATAGCGTAGTCGCTCAGCGAACTCGGCTATTTCATTAGTGGCAGCAAAGGCGCGGCTTGCAAATCCTTGGATGGGTTGACATCAGAGTCAGTCTCTAGGGAATCGCAATAGGTAAGAGCAATCTCATTGCGATGTTCGGATTCGGCCCCTTTGTCTGATCTATATTAGGGGGTTCACTTTTGAAAAGCAAGTAGGGAACCAAATATGGATTTCATAAGAACAGTTGCCTAATATAGTTCAGGCGGGGAGTCGAATCTGGACGCCGTCATTATTCGAAAGCGTCCAATTTTAGTCCCTTTCGCCAATACGAACAGTTCACGCATTCTGTTTCTCGGTCCCACTAGATCAGCAGCTTTTTCTAGATGATCCCTGCTGCCAGGGGAAGTTTTGGATAAAGTAATTATTCACTACCGAATACGCTGTCACTAAGAAATTACAGTCAGCATATCTATATTTATCACAGCTTTGGCAGAATCCAACTTCTCTCTGTTCTTGGGTGCCTACGCTGGCTCCTTTTATTTTTAGATTGGCAGCCTCAAGTATCGATACTAACGGATCTGGCGATTTGACAAGAAGTTCATCCAGAAATATTTCAGGATGGAGTAACCACATCGTATACTAATATAAAAGGGAATAGCACCCAACTTTCTCTACTAATTATCACGACTATTAATACTTTAACGCATATTAAGTTAACTCACATTTCTTTCCCACCTTCCTGAATTACGCACAACAATTATGCAGCTCTCTTTGATTACTACCGCCCTCTTCTCTTTCCTTACCCTCACACCTACCGTTTTGTCTTTGGCTCTTCAACAAGCCAGACAAGCGAGTCTTGATCTTCCACTTAGCCTTTGCGCTTTGAACCTCGAATCTACAAATGATCATATAATTGATGCCGTATGCGCCGGTCCTTTTGGGGGAGCTGAGATTGAGGTTATAAACTCAAAGCTTTCGTTGGACAAATGTCTCACAAATTCGTTTGGGCAGCTAAAAGTAAGTATTCTACCTTTTGCTATAACCTTCTGAATCTATCCAAGATGCTAATTATCTGCAGTTTTTTAGTTCGTGAGTCGCTTCGAGATTAACGCTAAGTTGGGATAATCGCTAATATGCTATAGTGGTGGTTTCTCTACCACTTGCAATGAATGTAAACTCGACGGTAGCACGCTAGACTTTAGCTGTACTTGCGATAATGGAGAGAGCAGCGGCATCGTTTCTAATATCAATCTTGGTGAGTTTTCTATTCTTTCTCTAACTTCGCAGGAGAATGTATTTATTACCTGATCAGTTTAATACTAATTCTGGCAGTTCTTACTACTCCTGGTGGTGCCGGTATTTTCCTCAAAGACGATGGAAATATTGCTTGTCAAGTCCCTAATGCTTAGAACGTAGGAGAACATAATAGTGTCGAAGGGAGTGAATAGTATTGACATATTTAAGCCTATGTCTGTGAGATGGTGCATATTTTCTTTTGTTGTTAGCAGTGAAGGCCATTCGGAGGGTTAAATTGCATGTTTTAAATATTTTACTGTCACAGGGGTCCCAATACTCAATTTCTCACTTGGATACTAGAAATTTTGACAGTGAGCGAAATTTTTGTAAAACTCTATTATTATATCGTGAAGTATGTTGGCTACAGGGGATTCCTACGGCTGCAATGATCAGATGCCAGTTTGGCTCCCTCCCCTTCTTCGCGTTTTGGGTGATCTATTTCGGGTCCTGTGCTAGGAGCTAATTTTATCTCTCATCTTCATGCTTGAAATTGAAATTGAAATTGAAATTGAAATTGAGAGTTTTTATGGTTTTGAATCTACGTTTAAGATAGAAGTGATTTTAACGAAGCCGTAATAAACTTAATATGCATGGGTAGATAAACAACGAGACCAATAACCAAGAACAACTATCCATGCAATGAATTCCAACTCCCCATTCACAGATTCTTTATTCACCCCCGCCCTCATGAGTAGCATATGCCATACAAATGCTTATGACCTTTGGACGCTGAAAACTATTGTTTAGAAGCACTGGAAAGTGCTTTGGCCTTGCTGGTCGGTATCCAGGAGACATAGGCTGCCTTCTAGACAGCATAAAAATGGCTGGTCTGGACAATTCTGGTTATTGCCAAAGTCGTCGCACGGTAAGGGTCCCTGGATATTTTGTCGACTTTCTAGAAGGGATCGGCGGGTTTGACCCGGGGCCTGTGGCCGCGCCAGAGCTAGAGTAGCAAAGATGGCAGCGTGGATAATATTCTGAAAGTGCATTTTGAAGCAAGGAGATAGGATGTGTGATAGTCGTGAAAATAAAGATGGATGTGGTTTAAATACTTAACTGCAATAAACTAGGTCCTGTTTCATTATCGCAAGTAATGCCCTCGCCTCAAAATAGAACTTCCATAGCGGTGTCAGAACCGGCTCCCTTTCCGGAGCCAGAACTGGCTCCAGAGAGGTTATTTTTTGGTAGAAACAATCGCAGCGTTTGCCTTATCACTGGACGCCTGCTGCTAGTGCCATCGCAAATGACACATTTGCAACAAGCCATTAGAGTATGGCGCGAGGTCCGAGACAGAGTAAAATGTGATATGCTGAAGTAGTGAGCTCCGTAGCTAGCTTAATTGGCTCTCTTATTCGAGTCCATGTTTTGTCTCCCCTTTGTAGGTCTCGTATTCCCCAATTCCGCTACCTCTGTTGCGTCTATTCTCAACTTTTCATTTATAAAATCTAGCATTGCCTCCTGAAATATTTTACCTCTCGGCACAAAGTGAGCACCTGGATGATACTTTATTAAACGATTCTTGCATCTCCCTGCAAAATTAAGGGTGTGATCCTCGGGTATGACTAGATCGGGATCCCCGACAAAATGCAAAACGGGTGTTTAAATTTGTGGATTATAGAGAGATTTACACTGAGGGTGGGACAATATGAAGCCACTATAGCAAATAGCAAATTGAAACAGGCGTGGAAGTAGCTATATACCGCGTTAGTCCTGCTTATCGTGTTTAGGTCTACACTGGGGTTGAAATGTAGAAAGAACATTCAAGTACGTAGCATTGGCTATTTTGAAAAAATCTAGCTATTATAGCCGGCACAGCCAGCTAACGATTCTATTCCTATCCCCCTCCCAAAAAGAGAAGAAAATGCTACAAATTGCAATTAAGGCCCAGATCAAAGCAGCGAAATAACGACAGCAGTTAAAATCGCCAACAAACTCGGCAGTCTGCGATTGATTTGAACTCCTGATCCTGTGGTGAGTCCAAGTTCGGCTGGAGAGGTTGTTGAAGCTAGCATTACCGATGATTGAGAAGTTACGCGTCCCCAAGTTGTGTTGAAATTCGAAGGGGGCTGGGTCTGGTAGGGATAGGTTGTATTTGCATAAGGTAGAGACATATTAGGGCGCGAAGTGAACGGGATATCTGTTTGACAAGGCACACCACTGATAGTAGAATTCAGGGTGAATATGTCGCTTGCCCTGCCTGAAGGAATATCACTGAAGCTGATGACCCCAGAACCGAACAGGTCGCCGATCTGGATTTGGACGGTCGCTGCGACTTCAAATGACGAGCTATTATTTATTGAAGAGGGACCAATGGGAGCTGTAGTCGGTTGGGCTGTGGTAGTGTTCCAGAATCTCCATCCTGAATCCCCTTTGTTGAGAGCCAGGACGAGACTGCAAGAGGTAAGGATCGGATAGAGAGAAGAAAGGCGCATGGTGGTGGTGGCTTGTGAGGTTTGGAAGTGGTTGAAAAGTGGTAAAATAAAAAATTAAGATTCTAGGAGCGAGAAGCGCAGAATATCTCTTGGGGAAGAAGCTCTCATCTAATCTAAAGTGCGCTAAATTTAGAAACACAGAAGAGTCTGAATAGGGAACCCTTAGGCTAATTGAAATAGATCTCCGACAAGAGGCTAGAATGGCCTTCCTACGTAGAGCCAGAAACAGTCCGCAGAGAATAGTCACCTGTTTTTGGCCATTGCGGGAGCCTGTTTTAGTTCCCTCGGGGTTGGCAGGTCCACAGGCGAAGCAAGTGCCACTTGACGAAAGGAGCCCAAAGCGGCTACCCCTACTTCGGGTACAAAAGTCTCTCATTGCCCTCTCTCTCCATGCCAAACAGCGAGAACCTTTACCCCATTCTAGTTGATCTAGTTTATTTCTCAAATATCCAGCATGGTAGACTATCCACGACTCCCCCACGTCGAAAGCGGGTCTGACAGCGAGGACGGCTCGGCTTCTCGACAGAACGGAAGAGCCTTGGAAGTGAAATCCAAGCGAAGGTACGAGTCTGAGAAAGAAAGCGGCGAAGACTCAGACAAAGAGGTCGACGAACTCAGCAGATTACTTGGAGATTTTGGAGGGAAGTCCGACAAGAATTCTAGTAAAGATTCTGGCAAAAAACCTGACAGGGAGTCTGGCAAGAAGTCTGAGAAGGACTCTGGCAAGAAATCTCACAGGGAGTCTGGCAAGGAGTCTGAGAAAGACTCTGGCAAGAAGCCCGACAGGGAGTCTGGCAAGAAATCCGACAAGGAGTCAGGTAAAACATCTGACAGGGGCTCTGGTAAGAAATCCGACAAGGAGTCAGGTAAAAAATCTGGCAAGGACTCCAGCAAGGAAAATGGCCAAGAATCCGACAACGATGAAGAAAGTGGGGAAGAAGAAAGTTCAGCAGAGCATACGAAGGCGACTCGCTACACCAAGGAGCAGAGAGAAGAGGTAACTCGAGTCCGAAAATGCTCGAAAAAGGATTATTACGCCATTCTTGGCCTCGAAGGAAACTGTTCTAGAATTGAAGTCAAGAAAGCCTACAAGAAGCTCTCATTGCTAACCCATCCGGATAAGAATAAGTACAAGGACGCGGAGAAGGCCTTTAAGAGTTAGTTGATCTGTTCCGTTTAATAGTTGAATGCTAATCTTTTTTTATAGTGGTCTCCACAGCTTATCAAGTCCTAGGCAATTCCTCAGAAAGGACGAGGTACGACAGAAATCGCAAGGCATATAAGCTGAGAGGAGAGCTCGACCCAATCGACTTATGGGACGAGGAATTCGCCGAAAATGCTTCTGGTACAGACTCCGGATCTGAGTCAGATGGCGACGATAGCGAAGAAGACGAAGAAGAGATGAAGCCAGACTCTTTTAGATTGGGAATCTACAAAGAAGCAACGCCTTGGGTACGAAAGCTTCTCGCGGATCCTCGCGACTCCTCAACCAAATCCGAAATTGAGAATCTCAATAAGCGGATAAAGAAACAAAACAAAAAGGATGGCCTTAAAGAAGATGAATTCTTCATAAGCATTAACGTCTTGCGTTCCATTGGGATGGAGGCAGGAGTGGCTGCGAAATCTCTGGAAAAGGATCCTAACAACAAGCGGGCGAAGGAATCGCAGGAAAAGCTAGAGAAGCAATTCGAAAAAACCATCCGAATAAACTCATATCCACGAGAGTGGCTAGACTGTTTGCCGTGGAGTCTAAAAGATAAAGGTAAAGCAGAGACTGCATCTTCCAAGGGGAGGGAGAAAGGCAAAGGGCGGGAGAAGCCTTCGTCTTCTAAACAAAAGGATAGGGACGGCGATACCGAAATGCCCGATGTGGGTCCCTCTTCCAAGAAGAAGGGGAAAGGCAAGGGGCGTGAAGGGCCTTCTTCTTCCAAACAAAAGGATCAAGAGAGTGATGTCGATATGACAGATGCACCCACTCGCAGACCTAAATGGGAGCCTGGAGAGACAAAAAAGGGCGAGAAGATTCTTGGATGGAGGCCATTCTACAAGACGGACAGGAAGAAGGACGAACAACTCTTCAATGGGTGCCAGCTTGTCATTGAGAAAGAGGGACATCCGAACCCGATAGCCTTGGTATCGGGTGAAGAGGTTGGAAGAAGAGTCGTGGATGCGTACCGCGACCTCCCAGAGGAGGAGCAGAATGACATTAGGTATTCTGAGGAGAGGTACACGTACAAGGACGCTAACAAGTTCGACGAACTTCTAGGCTTTGCATGCAAGCCATTTAACACCAAGACCGAAGGCTCTGGGGCATACTACCCAGCTGGGTATGCTCTGTATTCTTTTACTGATGGCTCACAAGATTTAGTAAGTAGAGAGTGCATGAGGCAAGTTTTCGGGAAAACGGATGCGGACAACGAAATCGCAGACTTCTACGAGGATATTGGCGAAACACCACCCTGGCTGATCGAGCCGAAGAAGCTACTCAAGCCGAAGAAGCTACTCACAAGTGGGTCCGAAGTCAAGGGTCGGTCAAAGTCAAGAAGACATGCCGATTCAGATGACGAGAGTGACTCCGACTCCGACTCTTCAAGCATATTCGTTTCAGCCAAGAAGAAGGGGAGGCGACATGCAAGAGATGGTGAGAGCTCTGATGACGATAACTCGAGCGGTGATGACTCAGGCGATGGACGGAAACGGGGCCGCATGCCAAGGACGAAGAGAAATTCGAAGACGAAGAGGACGAAGACTGTTGGGTCCAATGACCAGAGCGATATTTTGGCCGGCATAATGCAGAAATTCATGAAGCAAATGGCCGAAGAAAATAGACGGCAGGCGGAGGATATGTCCAAGAAATTTGAGGAGGTTTTGGGTCGGATTCCAGTGTCGGGAGCGGCCTGAATGTCGACGAAGCGCGGTCCTCGATTGTGCGGGCTTTGATATTTTGGGTTGACTGATCGAGTGGGATTTTTCTCTTTTTTTTGTGCGTTTGCTTCGTTTAAGTTGATTTTCGTTGTTTCTTTCGTCTGTTATGCCTCGATTCTGCGCGTCCCTCCGCTCTCTCACATCGCGAATCTTGATATTTTTACCCCTTTTCCTTGATACATGTCATCGGCTGGGCCCGATTAGTAGTTAGAGAGCAATCAAGTTTTATTAACGTATGATGGTCCATATTTAACTTCATTCCCATGGGTGCAGCCTGCAAACAAGAGATGGCCGAGGTATTATTAGATCATGAAGTTAGGGTAGTTTCATGGATATCAGTTTGAACCAGAGGTAAGACACTGATTTTTAGGGCAAAACCTATTAGATCTTGACGAGTGAGCCCGGTTAGCAGATATGAATCTAAAATTAGTAGCTCTGCGGGGCACGTATAGCGCCGTTTCCAACCTCCAGGTCGTAGTCTAGAAGAAACTCAATTTCTCTACTCATAATTGCCGCACTTTTTTGATTCGTAAACTGAGATAGTTTTGCAGCGAGCGTTCAGGTAAGGCTGTCTCCGAATGCAAACAATTTCAGAGCTCGGAAAATCTACCCCTGAATATTAGCAGTTCGCATCTACTCCCCATTAAATTCCGTTTTACTGGGCATCTAAATCAGCACCTCAAATTTTAGCTCGTGTTACCACCAAGGCAAGTTGGTGGAGCATCTCTTAACTTCGGCAGAAGGACCTTTTTGGGCCCCTTCTTAGGAGCCACATATAGCTCCGTACTCGATATAAATATATCGAGTACGGAGCTATATATTCCATATACCCCCCCTTTCTCTCTCTTACCGTTCTACTCACCCACGCCATGTCTCGCTCTTTGGATACCTTACCAACCGAGATTATCTGTGAGGTAGTAAAAATTCTACCTTTCGAAGACGCCCGAAACTTCCTATCGTGTGGCAGCTCTGTCCGCGAACCGGGGAAACATGCTTTTAATAAAAACTGTTTTCGTGTGCTGCCGGTTAGGCTAAACAATGACGGGTTATTTAAGGCCGAAAAGCTTTTAAGAATGGAACCAGCATGCTTCGTGCAAGAAGTTTTTATCAAAATGGAGGCATTCAGCACCAATTTCAGCACATACGAAGACCGTCTTGGATTTATCCTTAGGAGAGCATTCCAAGCCTCGACTAAAATCGACACGATTACAATACACTATGATCCGGATTTCTATGATCCAGGACTACTAGCACCTTGTGTTAATACAGAAGTCTTAGCAAGGGCACTAGGTACAACTCTAGAACACAAGCAAACTACCGAGCTGAGGATTCGGATACAAAACATCAGAATAGATGACTGTCGTGCCCTCTCTCGCATAGGACAATCTTTCCTTTATCGGGTGTGTTCTCTAGGACTCCGAATCGAAGAGTATGACCGGGCAAGGAGCGTACCTTTCCGATAATTTCTCTTCGGATGGCTTCTCTCTTAATCTTGAAGATATTTGGGAAACAGATCGTCGTGGGACAGAGTATGAAATCCATGATCCTATGTCTTACTGGTCTAATCCTCGGCCTGTATCCGCTAACCAAGCGGGACATATTATACCGGCAAGTCAACTGTTCACGTATTCAGAATAATTATTTTAGATCAGAGTCTTCTACGCTTGGCACGTGTTATGGGCTGGCCCATCTCCAGGTACAATACAATCGAATTTTATTATGCTATGCCGCAATCAACGAAGCAAACTCATCGCAGTCCCCAAGTGCCACATAATCCAGAAGAGATTCAAACTCCCGTGGCGGCCGCTCTTTGTTAACCCACACGGTGAGGCCGTTCCTCCATTTTGCCGCTCGACACAGTTCTGCTGCGAGTCTGTTCGGTGACTTAATCTGCAATCTTGTCCCCGCAATAATGACTGCGTCCACCTTTTGAAACAGCTCGTCCAACAATTTATCTCCAATCACGGACTCTGGTCCGGCCCCATAGAGGAGTATTTTGGATTGTAGCACCCCAACACCGTGTGATCGTTTCCCCATCTGCACTCGTTCCTTATCAACCGTCTCACAATCTGGACACGGTGACATAATCCTTGCTTGAAAGTCTTCTGGGGCTACCTGGAAGGCATGACTGCTTCGCCTCTGACAAACCAGCGTATCCAGTCGCCCATGAAGTTGGACAGTCTTGCTAGACAACAAAGGCAACTTGTCCTCAAGGCAGTCGATATTCTGCGTGAGATTACAGAGGAGCCGGTCTGTCCCAGCGAAGCAATTGAGAAGGTGGTGAAACTTGGTGGGTTCGGCTTGGGAAGCACAAGTTCCCATATTAGAAATCATCTCGTGGAAATCTGAGCTGTTGACCCGTACATCGAACAGGTTGCGGCTGCAGTTGCGGCCGGAACTATTGCGGAAGTCGGGGACTACAAGAGTATATTAGATGAATTATCTCATGCATCGGAGAGGTGGAAGACTCACTGCCCGCATTCACAGAGATGCCAGCGCCACTTACGACCGCAATCTTCTTTCGAGTGGAAAATATCTCTCGCAGCGCAGCGAGGCGTTCAGCTTGGCCGGCGAGATGGCCACAGCCCGCGGTAAGTTGGCGTATGTCAAGGTAGCTTGGTCGTCCTGCGTCCCCCATGCGACTGCGACATGTGGGTGCTGGCTTATTGCACGGTTTGTGTCGTCGAGGTTGACGCTCGGCTAGCTTTGTAGCACGCTGATGTCTAGCCATGATGCTCCAGGTTCCAGATGGATGTGTGGACGTGTTATTGAAGAAAGAGAGATACTAGAATGAACTTGACGACAGGATTGGGGTGGGAGATGCTCATATTTATACTTCAGACCGCATTGATCTTGGGCCTAGGGAGTGAGTCCTGCGCAAGGCAGATACCCTCGATTCTGAACGTCATGCCCAGAAAGCCATTGACCCGGATTTACTCACGGAGTACTAGTTCTCGGGCAATGATTCGGTGGCGATTTGCTCCTGGATCCCTGATATTCATGCAGTGCTTGTGACTCGCTGGTTTCTCGTATCAACTCTTATCGTGGGCGACATTCCGGCCATGTGGTGTCGAACCAAGTTGAGCAGATCGACCGATTGCCCAGATGATCTCATATGAAGCAAAGGTGCTCAACCTTGTATTCTTGGCCTTCAAGTGATGTTCCTTTGGATGGGATGGATGGCATCCGCGGTTTAGCTGGCTTGTGTATTTCGATGATACTTCCGGTCAAAGGCGCAAACATTCATGAGGGTGTACAGATTCTCAAATGACATTTTACCAATTCAGGACGAGTCAACTTCTGAAACACTGCATAGGACGAGGGACATCTGCCGCCTCTGTCCTTTGAAATTAGAGAATGGTGATGTGTAAAGTGAGATCATGTATAAAATAGTACACGAGGGATAGATTGCATCTGTTCATGACCGTTGGAGCACCCAAAATCTGTACGTGATGTTCTCATCCACAAACAAGCCCACGCTGAATAGTTTTGAAACGGCAACACTGCTTTCCCTCCCAGTGCAGGTTCAATCTGCAAGAAGGGCACTTCTTCATTCTTTGTTCTACAGCCCACCGTCGAATGCACCTACGGCAGAATGTGTGACCTATTGTGGTCAGACCACTATCTATATCTGAGATGTGAACAAGACTTACCACATGATGTCCGAATCAGATCACTCCCCTGCGGCGCCCCTTGATCAATTTCATCGGCTGACGGCGTGTAGCAAATCGCGCATTCAAGTCCAAAGATTTGACAGGCCTCTTGTGTCCCTTTATCAAAGTGGTCACTCTTAGGGCACCAGACATCTTTGATTACAGAGCTGGATTCGCGTTCCTGTTCTTGGATGTTACCAAGAAGGCATTCGCCGCACAAGACCTGCAATGAAAGTGTCAGCTCATTCACTAGACCACCGGGTGGAATACCATACACAGCCACATGTCGTAAAAACAAACATGCGCGAGACATAGCCTTGGCCCTGCCCAAGGACATTTGAGCAAATAGCGCAATGCTCGACATCGACAGTGAGGTCAATGACTTCGATGGTAAGGTCGATAACTTCCACGGCGGGATCTCGTCCAGGAATTGCTTCAGAGAAACTTGGGGATTGGCCACAATGACGTTTCTGAGATGGCTCCGAATCCCCGTCAACATCAACTGAAAATGGGACCTGTCCGGTGGGCTTGCGCTTCCGGCTCTTGTTTGCGAATTTTGGGACGTTCTTGTGACTCTCGTCGATCATCTTTTCAGCAAGTGGGACGTCGCCGTTATCAATATCGTCGATATCACCGTCTGTTGTAGAAGAAATGTTTCCTATGCTATTTTAGTTAAAGTCCCACAGCTAGATACGCACATACTCTGAGGTCTGGCTAGGTCGCGAATTTGCTCAGAGAAAGAGCCTGGCAGCCCATGGTGTCTGTCTAGGCAGTAACTTTGCTCAGAGAAAGAGCCCGGAAGCCCATGGTTACTCATGAAATTCCAATAACTGGGTTGTACTGACGACATAATGCGGGTTGAAAGAAGATACGGTACAAGGTGACTGCAGAGAGGAGGAGGAGATGGGATGGGAGAGGTAGTTATGGTCGTCGGCTGCGAGGGGCAATCCATGGAAATCCATGGATGCTATTGTCGCTGAGCCTTTGATGTGGAGCATCGCTTCCCATTCTTCGCATTAGCGGTAAGAAGGATGATGGTCATGGGTCCAACCGGAGCTGGCTTCACCGGACGAGTTGAGTATTCATGCCGACCCTTAATGGCCTTACTCTCTCCGAGACCATGACGTCGAGCATCACTTCTCCGTATCGCCGGCGCCCTGCATGATGCCCAAACGGTAGGAACTGAATTATCCATGTCGAACGGTGAATGCAGCCAAGCAGACGCTTCCCTGGTAATTCCTTTAGCTCCACGGCACAAGTTAAGTCATTCATGCAGGTCCATGAACCCTACCATTGTAGCCTCACCCATGAGGTATGTTTAGCAACTTGACGTTAATCGCATGGATCCGTCATCACAGCTGATCTACTTCCACTTGATCATCATCATGGCTCCGCTATCATGAATTAGGCAGTAGGAAGGGGTGGCACCCATGATACAGGTAGGTGACAGAGCGGCCTGTTTATGCTCCGACGCATGAAAGGGACGTCATGATCCGCTTCGACGCAGATGAAGAGGACGTGATCTGAGCTACAAACTGGGAGGACCAGGCGCCCGCGGAATGTGAATTCGGACTTCGGACCTATCTCTTTCCGATGCTTCATGTCGAGCAGAAGGGGAGCTGAGCTATGCTAAGGAAAGACTGATAACGTTATCTAACACGGATTGGTGAGTTACTAGTTTACAAAGCTCGATACAGGCTTGACAACGTCGAGAGAGCAAGTAAGAAGGACGAAATGAAGGTAGATAGCACGTTAGAGATGATCAAGCAACTTCGAGATGAGAGCTCTCATAAAGGGAAGATGCACGAATCTGCGGCTGGCGAGGAGAATTCTATGATATGATTGAAGGAAGCGCATGCGTGTAGAGGTTGTGGAGGAGTTTTGAGGGAATAAGCATGGCCACTAAGTGAATTCAGTAGAAGTTGAAGCATTGCCGGTCGAGGAAGTGATGATGCAGAAAATATAATAGACTCGGTCGTTAACCGAGGAGGCCCTATACGGAAAAAGTTTCATCCGACCCGGGCTTGCGTGAACATTCAGCACAGCGATCTCGCGAACCATGTTCAAGGATTCAAGCACAAGTAAATCTAGAAAACTCATTGAAATTGTTTACCCATGACAACCGTTCGGTCTTTTAGGCTTTAACATGTATTCCCATGGTTACGAATCCAATGTGTGCATAAACGTTTGGACTCTTTGAGCAGCCATTCAAGTCCAGAATGAGGTCCAGTGGCACCAGGAGATACACGTAAAGACTGAAAGGTAGGTTCAAGTCACGTCCGACCTCCACGTCCGGAGATAACTAGTAGATTGCACTTAAAATTGCGTTCATTTATTCGACGGCATCATTGTATTGTACAGCTCCCCAAACTCTTTGTCATGGGCAGTACCCCTCGCCCAGGCATTTGTCCTACTCCTCCCAAATTGCAGATGACTTCACTACCGTCCAAGTTTAATTGTTGCCCACAACCCTGTCGTCTTGCTAGCTTGCCCCTCATCCTTTTAATTCGCCAATAAAGCTATTCCAAATGCCAATCCCGGTGCGTTTCGATAAAGTATTTACAATAACGGAAACGCTCAAGCTGAAATTCGATTAGAAATCTGTAGAGTTCAATGGGGGTTAGGTCTACTCACCTTGCAACCCCGGCTTTCTGTCGCCCTCTTCTGTTGGGCTTTGGTTCTCTCGCACCCACGTCCCGTTACAAGCTCTTTAAATGACACTTGGCTAGGGGTTAGTCTAGGAGCCTCTCTCCACCGGCCAGGCTTCGTGATTTCCGTCCAGGGCATCGAGCGGGAAATGTCTGCCCGTGTTCTCAAAAGCACTGCACTTGGACAGAATTTGAATGACCGAACGCGCAATCCTTCCAAGTAAGGAACGAGATATTTGGGTGTTTTTTCGAACTCCTGAACATAGGTAGCGTCTTTCCGAGGTAGCAAGCCTGTCAACCAGTCTTCCGTGTACCAATTCCCTGATATCCGAACTCTATTCCCAAAGAAGACGACCTCGTTCAGATTTTGACAGCCTGACAACAAGTCAATCGTGTACCGGTCTCCGAGTGGGTACCGTAACGCGAGACTTGTAATCGATGTATAAGCTTGTTCACTTATTGATGTCAGAAAAACACCAAGATCCTGTCGTGGCCTTGCGAAGAAAAAGCAGTTTGACTTGTACAGAACTGTCTCAGCTTCCTTGTAGATTTGTTTGCATACTTTGAGGATTGCAATGAAATGAGCTGGGAGGCAATGTAAGTCTTCTCGAGGATGGGAAGTGGAACGATTTCTGTGTATAATCCGTGTGTATGTGATCGGTATCGGCCTGTCGCTGACCAAAAGAAGGACGTATATCATTAAACGAACTTCTACAGGAAGCTTGGTGAGGATACTGTTGTTTAATGTAGGCTCGAGTGCAGACGCGGCCATGGCTGAGTGTGGGAAAACAGAATATTTGGGGTGATGAGAGCAGTCACAACCTGGTTTGTTTTGGACTTTGTTAAGAGAAAATTTTGAAGAGGCAAAGAACTTATTATATGGCTAAAGGCTCCATGGGACAACTAAGGATTAGTACCTGCTTCGACGCATGACACATCATAGCTGAGCGTCGACATATCGCTACCAGTAGAGCTGCGTCACCATGTGTCATGTAGCAGGAAGGATGATCGTGGAGGGATTCAACAGGGACTTGAGAACCGTTGCACTTGAGCTGCACATGCTTCAGCAAACGAATTATCACTATCACTGGCGTCATAAAGCAGCAGGCAGGAGCAACTATATGCCGAGGAAGTGCCGGCTTCATGGGCTTGAGTTGGTCATGCTGAGATGCCTGGGGAGAGGCGGCACAACTACTTAGCTGACATTGTCTGCGAGCATAGCTCCTCACCGGACAGCAAAAAGGGCAATGATGCTCGCGCAAGTGGCCATTTTTCGTAGTACAATGGTAACAAATGGCTCCACCTTGGCTGCTCCATTGACGTTTGAATTGCTCATTTGCCAACGCATAAACCTTCCCATGGCAAGCAAACATGCCATCACAGCCGCGCCCTGACTTTTGCCTTGGTCAACTATCAGCTGGGCCGTCTCAGCCCGAAAGATGCCGGAATTGATGCAATTTCAGGCAAGTGCTTCCATGGTGCCCAACTCCGACGCATGGATATCGTCTTGGGAAATGGTGGCTCCACTTTGCATCCAGGCAGGTGCTGGCGTAGTGTATTACTCATGTATGAAAGAAGGCACGGCGTTTTGTTAATCGCATCCAGCCCTCCTATTGAGAAACGGGAGCTCGCGATTGGGCAATAGCATGGATTGGTGAACGGGAGGTAACAATTTACCACTGGATGAAGAATGCTGGAAACAGGTCTATTTATTCCTCCAAGGTCTATCTGAACCAACATCCCCCCCCCCGCCGAGTTCATCTTTTTCTTTTCACAGACTCAGCAAGACGAAAACAAATACCTGCAACATGGCAAGCTTTTTAGATGAAGTCCGCCATGACCTCAGCCTAGCAGAGACAGAAAAGAGGCACCTTCAGCATTCAATACAGTCCCTCTCTTCACAAGTGGATACGCTCATTGACGAGGTCAACTCCAATGAAAGGGAGCTTTCTTGCATAATTGACATGTTTCGTCAAAGGCAAATCAAATTTGAGCAAAAGATTGACTATTGTCGACGTCAAGAGCGTGAACAAAATGAGGAGCTCTCAAGAACCGAACACAAGATCTTCTAGTGAGTATTCTAATATAATTCCCCAAAGGGTTAAATTCATTATCTACAGTCTTACAGGGCTTGAAATCCTGAAAGGACCGTTAGATTTTGGCAGGTTCCCGGAGGAGATTCGAAGGATGGTTTTGGAGTGGACTCTCGTCGAGGATTCGCCAATCGATTTCGGACTGCATTCTTCAAAAGGCCATCGATCCAGAAGATTAGCTATCTTCCGAACTTCCAAGCAGATATATACAGAGGCCGTCGCTGTGTTCTACCGTCAAAACAAATTTGCGATGGACGGGACGAACCTAGAGCGCTTCCTATCTCCAGAAAGAGTCAACTATGTAAGGCACCTGTCCTTACATCTGGACAGTGATATTTCAATCACTAGGGTTCTCCGAGCTATTGAGAGGTGTCAAGACCTTAGAAGTCTCCACATCTGCTTGGTATCAGTGCCACGTTTCCAGGGCCGTGCAAAATGCAACGAAGAGCGTATGAGATTGCTGAAGTTCAAGAGGTCCACCGCGTTGGGGCAGATCAGTACGGAAGTCTACCGTTCTTCACCCCTCAAGATGATTTTGGAGTCATTACGTTCCATCCTGCAGAGTATATTAGAAGGGGGTGGATTTGAGAAGCCATTACGAAAGAGTTCTAGGATTGATTCACACAGTACTGATAAAATAAATGGTCCAGCTGGGAAATGAATGGTAAACTCATGAGTGGTGAAATGATATTCATTGCTCGGGAGTGTAAGTGGCCTTCTCACTAGTGCAGTGGAGCGAGAACGCTAATGGATTCAGACGCAATGGCAAAGGAATGTCCCTTCCTGCTTGGAAGACAAGTTTGCGATGGCTGAGAAGGATTTTTTCGGATGGTGAGGAGCGTATTTTATGAGAGCTTTCTGGGAGGCTTCTTAGAGTAATGACTTTTGTTTGGTTTTGCATGTGTTTAGAGTTTAGAGTTTAGAAGAGAAATGGAAGCATCTTGTTTTGCTGCATTAACTCCCGTCGGCCTTGAAACACTGGCTTTGAAACACTTTTCGAGGAGGTCCTTGACAGTTTGGCTAGGAAAACATGTTACTTGAATTTACTATCTGATAATTGATGATTTAGCCGTTGGATGAAGTTATGGACACTGCAGGACACTGAAAGGATAGAAATATCCCTCACTCAAGGCGCAGACACGCTGGCCAAGTCCGCGAGCAAGTGGGAGCTAATTTCATTAACATAACGAAGAGCAACGCGAATCTAAAGTTTGCTTATCCGAGAGCCAGATACTATTGTACACATATCCGAGCCCAAAGTTGCCATGGACATATTAAGCATCTCTAATGGAAGTTTGAGCTCAGATAGAAAGGAAAGAACTGCGATAGAGGACCCACGTTATTCGGTCTGCGAATGACGTGGTGACTTGGTCGGGTTTGTTTGCTTAACATTTCCTGATGTTGACACCCCCTTAATTCGTTCGATCGTTTGTGCCATTACCGTGATGCAGTTGGTGGCACCCCAGAGCAGGTGCATATTGTTTGCGTCCCTTGGGTCGTGAAGCTGTTTGACAATTTCCAGGAGCCTCTGCTCGTGCTGATGATAATGTTCAAGCAACCTTGATTCGTGAAGCTGGCCGATCTCCGCTGGCGGAGTAGCACTGCTCTTCGGAGCCTCCTCCAAGTCAGTCGAGTCGGCCTTACGCTTCCTACTTTTTGTAAGCTCATCAGATACGGAATCATATCTAATAGCTTTGCTTTCAGTTGGTGCAAGGTCATTATGAATACGCTTGATATGGTCTCGGAGATTCCAATGGCGGGGGAAACCGTTTCCTGGAACACTACGCTCGCAGCCTTCGTGGGTGCAAAGGTGTGGTTTGTCCCCATGTCCATGCATACCATGAGCTTCACGCTCATGGCGAAGAAGGCAAGCAGTTGAAGAGAAACGGGGATTCCCGCAGACAGCGACCTTGCAACGGTAAGGTTTCAAATGGGAGTCCACCTGTCTGCTATTCAAAATGATGTGGTCAGTATTAAAAATCAAGAGAACAGACTTAAATAGAATCTTACTCATATTCGCACTTAAGCTTTGCTGGCTGGTGCTGGCACTCTTCCTGGTCCTCCCACGGGCAGTGGTAAAGCCCATCTCCATGAGGAGTCACATTTTGGTATAATGGATGGTCCCGACCGCTATTGTCAATGCCAAATCTTAGAGGTTCATTGGGCGTTTCCGAAATCTCTCCTGAGCGATGATATCTGAAGGTGGCTGCCAGGTCGCTGATTCCAGTAGATTGTCTCGGCTTTGGTTCTCTCATGACCCTGTTACCAGTCACATAAGGGACATATCCACTAAATTATTTGACGATCTTGAACATACCTGGGGGATAAACGATTCGGCGAGAAGTCCAAAGGTTCATTGGTTGGTGCATTTATTGTCTGTGGGTGAACCACTTCCCCAAATAGTGTTGAAGGTGATGCTTGAGATTCTAGGGAAGTCAAGGTATTGCGCCATATTGGTGGAGAGTCGAAGAATATCTCTTGGCAAAACTCCGAGCCTTTGGAGAATTGTGTATGGCTGGCAAGCCTTTTTGGCTCGGCAGATAAGGGCTCAAATACTTCGTCTGCGGTGGCAAGAGAAGTGAAGGAGTGCGCCGTACTCAATGCAGCATTGTCGATGTTTGACGAAACAATGCTAGGGTCTTCGTGCAATACAGGCCAATATCCCGAGAAACCCTCGGAATCTGGAAATTGAGACCTTTGGAAACGATCCATTTGCTCTACGGCTGTATCTATAGCAGGAGGGTGCTGATCTGTGATGTGATCTCGTTAGCCGTATCGTAGCATACACCGGGATTGGTTTACCTTCTTTTGCTCACTCTTTAGATAGGTAACGAACCATGGATCTATAAAATGTTGTTGAATGTTGCGAACATCAAGGTGATTAATACTCAGCGCAGGCAAAAATCTCCAGGCCATGACGAAAGCTCAACAGCTTCGGAGCCAGCTAAAGTTAGTACCCATGAACCCTGAGACTTACAAGCGGAACCAGGACTGCGAAGATCAACGTCCTGGTCGGCCATGTAGTGACAAATGTGAAGACCCACCACACAGTTCAAGCAAGGTTTGGTTGATCACACCGAGCTAAAATTGTAACAATGATCATGCTGACGCTCAGGATGCTACCGCTGCCTCGCCACTGACAGTTCCTTGAATGATCCTCCGTGGCGCTGTCTCGGACGGAGCTAAGACGGCTCTCATGCAATTTGGGGCGAGTGCTTCTAAAGCTGTTCATCCTCCGACGCATCCACGCAGACTAGCGGGTCTCCAGACAGGCTCCCACGATCAGGGACCACCCACATCAACAAAGGGATCCTAACTGGGTTTGCCACCAGCTGATGAAGTAGTAGGTTTCAGAGCCAGGCAGAGAGAGTCCATCTTGCTATGGATTTGAATCGGACCTGTATCTCACCGATCCTATGCATATCAAGCAGCCTAGGCGCTTCCACAATATTCTGGGGCAAAGTCGGTCCAGCTGCCATAGCGGATCAGGAATGGTGAGCGTAGATAGAGGCAAACTGGATAGCTCCTATCAACGAGTGATAATGTCTTTCCACTTGGAGCCTATACTCATGCGGACACGGGAGGACGACGATGCCGCGTTCAACTGAGGAAAGTGGCGCGAGTCCCCGACGACGTAGGCAGGGTTTGGGGCCTGTGTGCCGCCTTCAAAATCCCACCCCGATGGTTAATCTAGGCCACGAAATACGGAATACTTGAAAAGGCATCTCCATCACACAAAGCTGGTAAGGAACGACCCTTCCCATGGAGGATAAACAACTAGTGGTGAAGGTGAAGTGAATCTTCTTCGGTACTTTGGCGCACTTAATTGGATAAGCCTTTGGCAAGAAAAGTTCAAGTCCAAAGCGCATGATAGCGAGCCTGTCTCTGCCTCCTTGATCGTGCACGGGCCACGGTGCCGAAGTGCGGCACCGTGGCCCGTGCACGATCAGCCTCGTTGGGGTGTTGAACACCCACTGCAGCCGTCGCATAAACATTCTTTTCCCTGTCCCTTTAAGAAATTCCGTCCACAAAAGGCCGTAATTTCGCAATTGTGCGGAATTTCACGAGTTGCGACGAGCATCTGCCTCCACCACCCAGATATCTTCATTACACGGAACTTTGTAGAAGGGTCGCACGAGTGATTCACCTTCCTCACCCAATTGCCTCTTTCTCTCGGGTAAATCTGGGCGACAGGCTCATCATTCAGATCGGGTCTGATAAACTCCATAGGCCAGCCATCTTCGTGCGTCTCTAGGGGCACGATTTCCCCGCAAAATTCCCCTAGGATTTGATCTTTTAAGTACGTCAAGCCAATCGCACGAACGCCTTGCCCCTTTCGCCCTTCATTCGTGATCCGAGGCTTGTTCTCAGGTAAACAGGTAGTGATGCAATCGCAAATGTTTTCCTTTGTGCATAGATCGCATAGCTCGCATTGCCGATCAGAAGAGGGAACCCACATAGGGTGCTGTGGCCAGTCCCAAAGCCAACGGTCCGGTTTAGGCCAATCATATTTCTCGGGCTTGTACTCATTTTCCGTTATCACATGGAACTTCGCCATGAACGGATCCAGCTCTTTCATGGACATTCGAGAGATCTCTTTTGGATCTTCACCCTCCCATTTGAACTCAGGGACTTCCGCGTCAGACAAAATCGATGCTTGAAACGTTTTCCCCACGCGACACAAAGGCTGTATAAACTTATTGGTGTTTAGAAGAGAGTGAAACAGCTCGATATCTCTGCCAGAGAGCTCCTTAAACGCACTTCCAGACACGTGGAGATTTCCCCCATTCTCCCGGTTCGGAGGAATGAGGCACAAAAGGCCATCGAAACTGCCACATATTTTTTTCCATCGCCGGCCTTCGTCAAGGTAGCGATGTAACTTCTTGCGGTTCGTTCTATCGTTCTCCCACCTAAGGCCATTTATGAGGTTTGTAATAGCCACTGGATCTGCTTGCACCCGGCCGTCCTTTTTCCCGTCTATCACTTCCACTAGCTTCACCTTCGCGAAGCGGTCCAAGAACTCGGTGAGGTGTGACTTTTTCTCTAAAGCACCAATGGCTTGTACGAGTTGCACAGCGGGAGCACCGCCATTATTCTCGAAAAACGGTTTCGACCGATCTCTCCAGCTATAGATCAGAGAGCACAAGTGATGAAAGGCCTCTTTCCCACAAACGGCCTCCAAGAGACTGCCTATTTGAGGCGGGACTAGGGGCGTCCCCGACTGGGACTCGGCCGGAATTGCCTTCCTTTTCGACGGGATAATACTCGGTTGCAGGGCCGTGACTCTGTCTCGCGGTAGACGCGTCCTTTTGTTTGCTTGAACCTCGGCCTGTATTGCATTCCTTTTCGAAGGGATAATATTCGGTTGTACCGCTGTGACTTTGTCTCGTCGCGGACAGGTCCTTTTGTTTGCTTGAACCTCGACCAATGGACGCCCCTCCGCACGAAGTCGTAAGTCCGCTGCCGTTATTGCATGCGGGTGGCAGGTTTTCTGACAAAATTTGTAGCCCTTGGGAATGGTTGGCAACGAACTGGGTAAAAGGTTGATTGCAATGGCGTAGTTGCCATCCCCCTCATTTAAGACCTGGTGATATGTTCCGCGCATCGTTACGACACCCTCTCCTGGTTTAGTATAGATAAGAGAGTACGGAATCTTCCACTCGTCCAGTTTACTCGGGAGAATAGCACGGCTAAGATGGCGTACGGCCTGGGAGCAAGTTGCCATCCCGGGAAATTCCTGACGCATGTGACGCTCTAGTTCTTCCCCGTAAGCTGGCTCTACTAGAAGCCAAAGTTTGTGGCCCCCAGATCGTAACAGATTTAATGAGAGAAACTCTGCATCCTCCTTATGCATGATTGAAAAACACACCCCGCCGCTGAGATAGGCATAAGTTGTCCCAATGCCGCTAAGGTTCTCATAACCATCTATTCGTTTCAGACCTTCTCCTGGGCTAAGCTCAATATCTGGAAATAGAGGATCCCCGATCACGTAAGACATGTCTTGTGGAAGCTTCCTGAGCGTTGTCTCCCAAAACTGTTTTAATTCTTCCTGAGACCAGGACTCCTTCTGGCTTTCAGGAAGGGGAAAGCCAGGGAATACAATTTCGCGATTTTGTTCTTTACTCAGCTTGACGAAGCCTTGAGAATCCGATTGGGAAGAGAAGTTCGTGCAATGATCTTTCCCCGGCTGCACAAAACTAGCCTCTCTCACATTGAGAGGTGGTAAGTCTCCGACTGTAATTTTGAAAAAGCCCTTTTTCTTGACTCTTGGGTCGGAAGAGAAGCGCTCCAGCTTTCCTTCGTTGAGGTTTCCGCTAATGTCTTCATAATTGCAGTGAAACGTTGGTGCGTTGCCTTCCTCGGACTGTAGATCAAGAAATGCGTCATTCAGTTGAGTCGTGCGGCTGAGAGATTCGTTTAAAGACGCTGGTCTGAGCGAGGACTCGCAGCTAACAGGTACTTGATGGGCCTGTGGCGGAGGCTCTTTTGTCGTGATATTCTGGCCTGGAGGTGAAGGTGGAGATGGGAGCCCCACTGGCTCAGGTGCATTGGTGGCCACTGATTCTTGCTGTCCATTTTCAGGAATTGCTGGAGGCACCTGTTCTGCACACTGACGTTGTGAGGGAGCTTCATACTGCAACTCGGCTTCTGGCGCAGCTTCAGCATTCGTCGCTGATGCATCGCTTTGCGAAGTGCCAGTGTCCGTGGATGAGCGTGTGTCGAGCGTCTTCTTGACGCTCTTTAATTCTGCTGAAATTTCATTGAAATGCTGAACAATTTCCTCCACCCATTCCGGTCGTCCGCTTGGGGTCTTGGTGCGAACTGAGTGGCGCCGCTTGGGGTGCTTCGAGGTGAGAGATTTTCGGATATGGTCGAATACGTTCGATAACTTGTCGAGTCGCCTCTCAAGAGCTTCTACTTTCTCCGTGAGGTCTGCCATCGTGAATCTCAAAGAAAAGATAGAAACGAGATGCGCTTTGGACGGGTTGCTGAGATTGATGCTGAACCTGTAAGAGGAGAAGTGGTCCAGAGGTCGCGTCGGAAATTATCAAATGCTGACTCAGCCGATCAGGCTCGGTGGAGCCCCTCCTCCCCCTCCTGGTACTCGTGTGACTTACCGCCTTTTTAACGTTAAAGTGGCAGAAAACCTAACCCAACAACAAACGTCAAAAATTAAGTTGCCCAGTCGCCGCTGATTGCGTGTATTATTTCAGAAGTATAAATAGGAACCTGAGTATCAAAAGCATAACGAATGCTGCATAGTCACTCTTGGCCTTGTCCCGGACAAACAATACGTTCATTTAAGCCGGCTTCGCAGGCATGAAGGACAACTCAGTTATGTGATCTTCAGAGCCACAATTCCAGCCTCATGCCAACTCGAAAGCACCGTAGCCGCGGAGATCCACGTGACGGCAGAGGTGTGCCACGAGTATTTAGCATATAGCCCTAGTCTTCGAGTAGATAATCATGCCCAAGACAGAATGCGCTGACACAGGGATTGTACAACGGCGGCTGCTGTGCGTCCCGAACATGACGATCAACGCATAGACTACGCTGAATGGGTGAAGCATCATCGTATTTCACCGATAACCTCAGCGGTTAGGCTCAGGATCAGGTCTGAACATTTGCTGGTTAATCCTCCAAGGCGCAACCGCAACCACTTCCCGGAAAATCATTATGCGACGGTAAAATCTCACCAAGGAGAGCCTTGGTGCTCAGTTTTCGCCTTGACTTCGGGGAATCACAAATATTCTGGGTCCTCGGCAGCACATGGTTCACCAGAGACCTGGCCATTATTTGCATGAATTTCCCTGAACGGCATGTCAGGCCTTGATACGAGAACCACCTTTGAGATATATCCACAATTAGGCCAATCGACCATACAATAGTCGCTCTTGGTTCAGCATGAATTTCAATATCCCGGAGGAGCAGCGCCGACCAGCCGATCCATGAGTGGACTATAGTTGACTTCTCCTCCCACACAATCTTGCCACAAGGTGAGTTAGAAGCACAAGCCGTGCTAAAATTTCCAAGGATCCGTTCTCGGTGTAAGTATCGTCGTTGCATGAATTTCGACCCTATCGAGACCTAAATGCAGATCTACACCGGTTCCCTAGTATACCTTACAAGGCAGAGCACTCTCATGTGGTGCTTCGGTACCAGGATATGTTCCAATCACAGCTCTACCTTGCGTCTGCCCATAATCAAGCCTGTAATCGCTTTTTTTAGAATGTAGAAGGTTGGTGCTCATGTCAACACTTAATACAAGCGTCTATTCTAAGAGCATGATGAGCAATCTTTGATTTGGTTATTTTTTCACATTCACGAGTCAATGGAAGAATATCTGGAACCTCACCGAGCATGATGGGGCCCGATTATGCTCTTTCCAGGGGACCGATTGTGGGTCCCTGTACATTCAAGGAAGAAGGATCACTAGGGATTACCCAAGTTATTTTAAGAATTGGGCCTCAGCACTGTTTGAGCCAGACGCTAAAGCAAGGCTACCTTGAGGGCTCCTCTTTTAGTGGTTTGCCACACTCCACCTCTTCTCAAAACGCAAAATAATCAGATTGCGAGCATCCCAACTTCAAGGAATAAGTTAGTCACTGAGACGGTGTATAAAGGATCATTGTTGCCCACCGAGAAGTCTTCAATCCAAGCCAAACATCGACCAGAACGGCAACAAGCCAGTTAGTCCAGATCAATCACTTCACCGTCACCTCAGCCGTGCCACATCTATCTTATTTTCATCCTTACATCCGTCCTCCAGAAAATCCAAATTCATCTGGAATCATGTCTTCTGAACCACGGCCTCAGCTACATAAAGGCCAACCATATCAACCAATTTCTGGCAATGGCACAAGACTGCAGCCGCATCCAGTCAACCAAGACACCCTCACTATTGACCAACGCCTCTATGGTGCAAATTCCGCAATCAGCGAATCCTTAAATATATTGTCTTCCAATCGCGAGACTATTACGAGTTTAACCCGCACTTGTACGACTTATCAGCGACAGCTGGAAGATTGGTCCAAAGCATACACAGATCTAGAAACAGAGCACAAGAAGACTAGTACCGATCTCGAGAATATGAGTCGAAATCACAACTCCCTTAGGGCTCAGCTTGACGAGGCTAGTCAATGTTATGATCTGAGCGTCCAACAATATAAGAGAGAGCTCCAGGCCATGAATCAATGGGAGTCGAGAGAACACCAAACCGCCCTAGCCCAAGCTCATGGTATGCTTACTGCTGCTGAACGGGAGCTCAATGAGATGCGAGAGATGAAGGGAGAACATCAAAGCGACCTAAGGAAAGCTCATGGCCAACTTGATACCGCCCAGCAAAATCTGGACGAGCTACGCAAGGAGAAGGAAGATTTGATTCGGGAGCATCGAGACGCGTTGGTTGCGGCTGAGGATCGTGCAGCAATTGCCAATAAGAGGATCATTGAGCTTGAGGAGCAGCATTTGTATGAACGACTGAGCTCAGGGGAAAAGATTATAGAGCTGGAGAAGAAGGTAGACTCGATCCGGGAGCACCGAGACGCATTGGCTACAGCTGAGGAGGCAGCGGAGAAAAGAATCGCTGAACTCGATAAGGAGAATTCACACTTGATCCAGGACCGAGACGCATTGGCTACAGCTGAGGAAGCAGCGGAGAAAAGAATCGCTGAACTCGAGAAGGAGAATTCACACTTGATCCAGGAGCACCGTGACGCGTTCGCTGCCGTTGAAGGTCGAGCAATAGTTGTCGTAGAAAGGGTTGCAGAACCTGAGAAGGAAAAGGTAAGCGCCATGTAGGAACTTTAATCACGGCTACTAAAAAATAGTTCTAGGAACTCGAAAATATGCACCTGACGGCTGAGAGTGGAGCATCGGCTGCAGAGTCTCCGGTGGCCTCTCCGGAAACTATTCCGTCGCCAAATACTCGGAAACGACCGAGATTTGAGAGCCAACAAGATGGAGGCGTGCAGCAGCAATATCGAAAGGTAAGGGGAAGGAAAGCTGCAAAGGCAATAGACGGAGATACGATTATTGTCCAAACGGAGTGAGCGGTGGAGGCATTGGGAGGTGATTGTTAACTTTGACATGGAGACGGCGGTTTTTAATACGGTGTAATCAAATTTCAGGCAATAACATCTATTTAGTATTTACAGGGTTGCCTTGACCAGTGATTCTAAAATCACTTTATCTTCAGCCTGCATGTTTTCGAAGGTTAGCCTGTCCTTAGCGATCCTCCCTTCTTTAAGGAGACAAATGGTTCCCGCCCGCCGTACGCGAGCATGTCTCCATTTGTGAAAGACTAGTTTCAAAGAACGCAGCTGGAAGAAGTTGAATGCGGATGAGATTTCACAAATCCCACCTATTTTGCTGAAGATAAGTATCTTGAGATATGGCTCAGAATTCTCCCTAAGAAGAGAAAAGTCTTGAGAGAAATTTCCTTAAGAGACCAATGTGCTATGCATGAGATTCCCATCGACCCTTGTCATGCAAGTCAAGGTCATATCCAATAGCTGCTTGCCATTCAGCACGGCACGAAAAGTTCCCTGCTCTTTGCGACGAAAAGCCATTCCAGTCCCCTTGATCACGTGATCGAGTAGTGAGGGACCCGATGCGGCTCCTCGTCGATCCCGGATATAATTAGAATTAGGCAAGGGAGCTGGATGAGGTGGTTGGGTTCAGATCAGGGACTATTGGACATTGGCTTTCCGCACCACCTTGTGCGCCCTGTCTCTGCACCCCGTCTCTTAGGCGAGATCGTGTGTATAGCCAATGAGATATGCTTATGTCTAGTAGACGGTCAATTTATCTCCGTAGATATGAGCGCCGATTTAAGCGAACTCATGCTACTCAGCAGTGCAGTGAAGTTGCCAGGTTTCTTAATCTTGAAGAATTACATCCAAATAGAGAGTAACTTAGTGAAGATTTTAACTTTTCTAATACCAAAGTCGCCTCATTCACAATTTGGTGGGAATTTGCAGTGCTCACTCTGAAATCTTCTGGCCATTTTTGAATATCCCTCTTTAGGTACTGGTTTTCTAATTCTGCTGTATGCAGCATCGCTGTGAGCTGGTTCGCGGCAGATTCTTGACTGCTTCTAGCCTCTCCGTAGGTTGCTTAACTGCGATGGAAGATCCCTTATTTCGTGCGTGGTCTCCACACGATCGTAGTTGGTTGTTGGGGATTTGGAGTCAGGAGCTAATAACAGATTCTCTAGTCAGTTCATATTGCATGTTGTAGTAAATTGCGAATCCACTGTTATATCTACATATATTTACCAGGCAATTTCGTCCAAAGTTAGAGAGACGCTCAGATTCGGAAAGTTCTATGCCTTTGATACATTCGGAAACAAGGCCCTACTAACGGGTTCAGATTCACAGCTCTTCATCTATTTCCTCTATTGTCTGGACTTCCCCCATAGCGCTTCGAAATCGGACAGATGCATCCGATAATTCAACTTGGTATTGACTTAATTCCGGTGGCTGTCGCAGATAAACACATCTGTCGGGATCGAGTAGAACTGCATCGAAACAATTACCTACGGTTAGGCCACTATCACTTTGATTAAATAGGTTTATACGTGCCGCGACAAATTTCCTAGCTATGTCTTCAGCTTCAGTACGTGTGCAGTTCAATTTCATTGAGATTAGCTGGCCACCCGGCTGACGAAGTACGAAGGATACCCTATCTTTGGTATTGCTGTATTGGTTCCGTGTATGCTCGCCCTCCTACTAGCTATTAGCATGACTCTAAAGAGGGGCATTATAATTACCATATGCTCTGAAGCGTTAATATCCTCATTCTGTCTTAACTTACGCCTTTTCCCGCGTAAAAAAACGTCCGCAGGTGGTTCTTCCTCCTCGCGTGTTAGTCGCATTCTTGCCCTAGACGGAGGTTCTATCGGTGTTATCATCTGACTCTCGGGAGTCTGGTGAAGTACCATCTGATTTTCCGGGGTCTGAGGCCGAATTATTTGATTCTCTGGGGTCTGAGGTCGAACTATTATTTGATTCTCCGGGGTCTGAGGTCGAACTATTATTTGATTCTCCGGGGTCTGAGGTCGAACTATTATTTGATTCTCCGGGGTCTGAGGTCGAACTATTATTTGATTCTCGGGCGTCTGAGGTCGAACTATTATTTGATTCTCTGGCATCTGAGGACCTACCATCATCTGGCTCTCTGAAGCTTGAGGTTGAGCTATCATATGACTCTCTTGAACCAGGGGATTCATATCCCAAGTGAGTTGACTTGGTCCTTCCGCTGGGTCGGCTTGTGTGGTGCCGGGTGGCACGGGAGTCTGCACAGCGCTTGTGGTATCTTCAGATATCGCAGAAGTACTCGCGGAATCTTCGGAGGTGGTAGATTTTGGAGAAGAACTTGTGCTCCTATCAGAAGAAGTAGTTGCATGATCATAATCTACCTGCATAACGTCTTCTAAATCTGGTGATGGCGGATTTCCTCCCTGCTGTTCAAACAGAGAATTCTTGGGAGGTCTCCCAAAGAATGCAAAGAAGACTGACCTTCGGACAAAAAATGAAGATATCCCATCCCCTTCACCAATAGTCGGTTCATAAATGGATCGCAAGAACAGATATTTCCGGGTGCGTGAGTGCGCGTTCTCGAAAATACGACCGCATCGTCGGGAAACTGCCTCGCCAGGACCGTCAACAAGGAGAGTAGGTTGGCCACCTGGATCTGGCTTCTCGATTGCAGTGTCAAACATCCGTTTCATTCTTCTGAGGTGTCGCAGAACGAAACTCTCATCATAAGTGAAGTAATCAGGGTCCCGAGCCTCTAACAACGCCGCATATGCCACTTCAGCGTCCGGATTCTTCTGTTTTAAAATCTTAATCTCTTTCGTAGCAAACCCTAGGGTGTCCGCCAGAAGCCCGAATTTATGCCAAAGCAGCGAACTAGGCTTTTGAGGTGCGGGAAGGGCTTGCTTTTCTTCTTTCTTTGGACATTCTCCCACTAGTCTATCGAAATGTCGCATGGCGTAGAGCCAAAGGTGCAGGATCCCATACCATACCTGGTCTTCCACACTTCCAGTACAAAAAGTAAACTTCTGCGCCCCGGTCTGGACCTTAAACACACCCCCTTCTTGGTGAGTTCCGGTGAAGGCCCGCCTTAAGGCTTTGCGAATTGTTCCTTTGAAGTCCGATGGTAAAAGCTTTCTTATCGCTCTCTGCAATGGTCTGAGATACTTCACGTCCTCGAATAGAGTATGGATTGTAGGGATTGGATCTTCGATGCTACTCAAGCGCGTCCAGATCATTTCCCGCTGGTTCTGGGCACGAATCAAAGGGAAAAGCTTTTTATTCTGCATTGGCCCCCGCAAGAGCTCAAGATCTCCTCGTGATAGCCCTGGAGCTTTTAGTTCCACCAATTTGACTGACTCCCGATCGGCTAGCTTCATAAGTTCTTGGTCGTCTCCAAATATGTAAGACCATATTTGTAAGATATGTTCCTCAAGGTAGTGTATAATTTCCTAAGGGAAGTCAGAGCGATGTCTACCATAAACCCCTTGATTACTTACCTCATCGCACTTCAAGGCCATCATTTTATCTAGAACACCGATATTTAGGCCGTCCCAGATTCCAGGTATATCTGTAAGTGCATTAAATGCCGCGGGAAAACGTTTATGCTTAAAGAAGCGGTTCAAAAATTCGCTCTTCTTCTTCGTGAGACGAGCCCACCACTTCTTTTCCGCGAGCTTGTCTTGCTCCAAGATATACTGATAAATCTTACGGTAAATTTCGCCGTCAGAGAAGTTCGTTGAGTTGGCATATTCTTCTGCTAGCTCTCTCTGCCAGATAGGATCTGAGTCTACAGCGAAATAAATTAATTGCCCGTGTTGACTAGGAGTTCTATGACTTACCATCAGTATAGAGATCTATAGTCCACCAGCGATCTTTCGGCTTTCGAAGGACGGCCTTTGCGGCCTCAATGCGCTGCCGACCGTGTAGGCACGAAAGGCGGAGGTCCAGGGGAAGTTTCAATCGCGGCGGTGTCTCCTCAGGATTTTCTAGCAAATTGTCAGGCGTCAGTTTTGACAAATCAAGAACGGTTAAGAAATCGAACGGTTCAATAAGGGCAGGCACCCGGTTTCGAGGCTCGAGACGATAGCAGCCTTCTTTTTTGAACTTCCCTTTTAATGACTCAACGATCTTCTCATTTTTTTCTCGCACAAATTCCGAGGAAAATTCGAGTTCCTCCAGGTCAACACATGCCGTTCCTAGATAATTCGAGTTCCTATCGTTGAGAACTGTCCTCTCCCAAGTGTCGACCTTGCTCTGTCTCATTTTGATCTGTGAAATTCGAAACATGCAGGTACTTGCCCCGGAATTTCATTGACTTTTGAATCGTGCGAGCGCCAGCGCCAAGGAGCCAGATTTTGCTCCATCTCAACGCCAGCGTCTGTCAAGCGCTAGCGCAATCGATGCGTCAGCGTGAGGGAGCCAGTTTTCGCTCCCTTCACAACGCCAGCGTCTGTCAAGCGGTAGCGCAATCGATGCGTCAGCGTGAGGGAGCCAGTTTTCGCTCCCTTCTCAACGCCAGCGTCTGTCAAGCGCTAGTGCAATCGATGCGCCAGCGTGAGGGAGACAGTTTCCGCTCCCTTCACAACGCCAGCGTCTGTCAACTAGCCCAGCACGCGCATCTGAGACGCCGTTAGGGAGTATTTGTATGCGCCGGTTTGTGGAGTTTTGCTCCTTTGTCAACGCAAGCGTCTGCTCATCGGGAATTATTACGGCGAGGAGTAAAGCTTTATAGTAAACCTTCATATCTCTTCTTAGATCATGGAACTACGTATCTCAAAGCCTCCGTAGTCTCGCCCTTCGCCTTTTGAACGTTCGGCTCTGCGTCTCTCATATTTCCCTTACTATTCTCTCCTGAAAACCCTTTTAAAGTGTTCTCCTCTCTTGCAAGCTTCTTTAAGAAACCCTCCTTCAGCTCCAGTTCCTCCTTGGCCTTCTCTACTTCTTTGGAGAAGTGACTCTCCGCTGATTTGCCTTGTCTTCGACGATATCGAAGTTCACGCTTTGCTTCCCGATCTTCGCTTGCTAGGAGGATTCTCTCCTCGTTCTCCTTTGTTGTAAAGCGGCGTCGACGTGATTCGGGACATGTCATCCGTAATGTGTTAGGGGGGACTTGAATTCTCGGCGCCATTGTTAGAAACCTTTTGAAGATTCAATGAATGAGTATAAATTTAATTGGTAAATAGTATATTTTGCAGAATCAGGACCAAGGTCCACAAGTTGTCTAATATAAGAACTAGATCTGACGCTTCCAGGACTCTTGCACGAGGACCTATATCTGCCCCCTATCTTTGCCCCCTGTCTTTGCCCCCTGTCTTTGCCCCCTGTCTTTGCCCCCTGCTCTGTCCTATTCTCTGCCTATCCTCGGCCACGTTCTGTGTCAGCAAAAGCATCCCCCGCCCGTTTTTACTTCTGCCCTTTTCGTTCCTAGCTCCATCCTTCTCGTCCAGTCCCGAAAAGGCCGCGGCAGCCACTGGGACAAGACGCATCACGTGGAAGGCAGAATGACAAGTATCAAAGGGCTGGCGAATTGAAAGAGACGCTCCGCAGCGCGCTCGCTAAAGAAATATCTGGAGCGTTTTCTGGATTTTCCTCCCGGGAGATTGCCATGACTTTTTAGGATCGTTGAAGCTTTCTCCTGGTCATTATCGTGCTGAATCACATGAAAGCGCAGTCACATAAGACGGTACAAGCTTGACCATAGATTTGATTTATATCATGCAATTTATTGTGTCTGTCCCTAGAGAAAGTAAAAGGCATGCACTAACTTGCATTGACTCACTGAAGAGGCCCCGGTGGTCGTCGAGCACGTGATTACAAGGTAACGCTTAAGCTACCTCCTCACTCCCCGGTTAAGCCGGATCGTATAGCAGCTACTGCTGGTAACATTCGACCAGGTTTCTTAGGATGATAGTCTGAGGCGTTTGCGCGATGAAACCAGGTCTACCTCAATTGACCGTGGTCGTGGAGTCCGGCCTTGCCGATGTGGGCGTGGCGCCTCGGAGAGAACCTCAAGTAGTTCCACGTGGTGCGCTTCTTGGTCAAACCGAGCGAACGTTGATAAAGGCATCAAATCGCGCCGACTATTTAGGAGGTGCTGAACGTCAGGAAGAATACTTTCCACGAAAGGTTCCATATCCTCTAGGGGGAGGTTCTTGACCATGTGCCTCACCACTCTATCTAGAGCCTTACCAAGTCTAGGTAGTTCGGGAAAGGCATTAGTAACGTAGCATACAAGCGCGACGACCTCGTTATCCGACAGCTCTATGTTGGTGCTATTAAACTGTTAGCTGGCGATGACCGGTTTGGATACGGAGCTACTTACATACGTCCCATTGCCTCTTGACTCGCGAGGAGGAGGAAGCCGAGCCCAAAATAGCCTGACAATCTTGTTAGCCGCTTACCAAGGCGGTTTTGCCTATGCAAGAGTTGTTTTCGTCTCTCCTTCTTTTCGACGAGACCCCAATCGTTAGGATATAAACGCTGTAAGAGGAACTCTATCGCGTAAGTAGCAGCTCCAACTCCGGGCTGTTTCTGAATCCTGGACTTCTCTATCTCGTCAACTATCCTCACGTAGTACTGATACTGGAGAATTCGGTGGAGTAGCATACGTAGATCTATATGTGTTCGCCCCTCAAGGACACTAATGCTATGTGATATCTTCACAAAATGGTCCGCAATCGAGTCTTCGCTTGACGGTGCCCGTAGGTCTGACGGATCCCACATCCCTGTCCAGAGAAGGAGTTGATCTCTCAAGAACGAGACGGCATCATCGCGAACTAATAGATCTCCAGTTCTTATAACTTCAGACAATTTGGTCTGACTCATGGCTGAGCTAAACATTGGTGTCATAATGCTAAGAGCTTGGAGGTACTTCATCGAAGGGCCAGGAGCTAGCGTGTTGCTCCGTCGGTCAGAGACGAGGTCTTGAGGGTCCGGCTCTGCACTCTCCTCACGAGAATTACAAAACAGTGGCGTTGGGGGGTCAGCGAGGCAGGTACCGCCAGGGCTGGATCGCTGCGTAGATGTCACTGATGTTGCTTTATCGGGGGAAGCGCTTGCAAAGGAGGGACTCTGAGGTAGGGAAGAACTTGGCGTCGTTCGGGAGCTAGAAGCTCGTTCACTGGGGAACGGGGATGTTGGCTGCGACGCCGAGGAGAGCACACTGACCGTAGGAGAGACAGAGTGGGGCAGTGTGGTAGCGGGAGAAGATGGACCAGTGCGTGTCGCAGATATTGGCGATAGCAGGGCCGGGGAAGTGTGGCGTTTCCCCGTACGAGCGTCTGCCACAGACTCTGAATTCAAAGGTAGAGGAGGAATATGTGAATCATTATGCGTACGCGAATATTGTAACAGGCGAGAAGGTGCCGATATAGTTGACGGATGAGCATGGGCTTTGGCAGTGTAAGATATAGCAGAGGAGACGTGCTGACCTTCAGTCTGCTTAATCAAATTCGAGGCTTGGTCTGGATCGAGGTGGAAAGATGTTAGCTGGCGGCGCGTAGAAAAAGAGAAAGCGGCAGAAGGAAGTCTGAATACTTATCTTGAGTATCTTATAACATTGAGTCTTTTCGCAGAGTATTTCTAAATCTTTTGGATTAAGCGTGGCAAGTGTGCTAAAGGTATCAAAAGCTTTGCCAAGGGAAGTGCTAAACTATAATTTGATCAGCTTGGGACGAGTAGCAAGGACTTGTTATTCTTGTTACCTCAGGATCATTCATGAGAGCTTGAGCCTGGTCCCCGTTTGTTATTATCGAAGGCACCAGAAGGGATGTTAGCTTGTGCAGATAAATTGAGATAGGGTGTGGGCAATACCATCAATTGTGCTAAAAGATACATGGCTGTGCTTTCCGCCATCGCGAGTCAAGATGGGTCGAGTGTAATCCTGTGGAATGCAAAAAGAAGATAGATCGCGTTTGGGCTATTGATTCTTGAGAAGAGAATCTTTGTTTCCGGAAAACTGAGGATGAATAAGAGGAATGTATCGATTAAACGCTAGCTGGGGTTGGTGATTGCTCCAATCGAGAACCCCCTGTCTAGTCTAGTAGAAAGAAAATGAACGAGGACAGAATAAAGTCTAGTTAAAAATCGTACATCGGGGAACAAGTGGCATTTTGAAGTGGCTGACCGGCCCCGTCCTATTTTTAGAACCGAGGGGTCAAATCTGGCTCCCCACCCTCATTCTAAAGTAGACGATTCAGGACCCAGTGTGAGATTTTAAAGGATGACGATACTGTAGCAAATCAGGTTCGGCCCGCCCGTTATCCTGCGATTACGCTGGGGTTTTATGCCCTCATGGTCAGATGAGATCCGTTTCGAGCTGAGCTGAGTTGACACACCTGAACAAAGTAAATTTAACGCAGCACAGCCACTTGAAAATAGTTATAGCTAAGTTAGTATACCAAATGTGAAATTCTTTGCACTCATTATGATACTAACAAACTTTCATGATTTTTGCACATTTGGCTTTCTTCGCCAATGTCAAAAAGGAATATTATTAGACGATCGCTTCTGGTCCCTTTAGCCTCACAGAATTCTTTAACTATAATTCAGACCTGGCAAATAAGAAAATCGGCAACCAAGCAACGTTGTTGAGGCGAACTAGCCGTTGTCTGGGATGTAGATCCGGCTCCCATAACTCGAAACTGCGGCATATTTGGGACCCAGTTAAATTGTCTTAATAGATCGGCCTCTATGTCTGTCCATTTCTGCCAGGGCCACGGTGGATCGAGATATTGCATCCATATAGGAATTACGTTGTCTTTTGGCTTAGAGAATCTGATCTGTTTTTCGTCAAGATTGTTCGAGAACACATATGAATCCTTTGTAACGACAAGCAATATTTCCTTGAGGTTTCCTTTAGAGCAAGATAACATGACACAAAGGTCCCACATAAAATCCGACCCAGGACTAAAGTCTATAGCTAAGGAATGGATTCTGGCTATATTAGGAAATCTCGAAGCGAAACTCGAGTACAAAGATTTCTCCTTGTGGTCTGGCATGAGATAGACAGTATCGAGCACCGGATTGAAGTATATTGATCTTGATCTTGATATTCCGCTTTTTCTGTCTTGTAATTGATCGTCATCCGTAGAGTTGGATTCGGAGAGATCATCTGTAGAGTCGTATTCGGATAGATCATCTATAGTGTCGCATTCGGATTGATTATCCGTAGACTCGGATTCGGATAGAAGTTCGTAAAAACGAAGAGCTTCTTGACGAGAACTTCGGCAGACGTGAAGTGCAGTTGGAGGACGAGCATCCCCGAAGACAAAGTAGTCCGCTGAGCGGAGCTTCGCCCTAATAACACGTGGGCCAGGGAGAGAATATCGCCAGATCATGTTCTGGAGTTCGGGAGGGAAGTTTGGAAATGCGTGGAATTCCCTTGGGTTGTTTGCTTTAGGAAGTTTCCCCTTTGCCATTCTCCTCTATATTGAGTTGTCGCCGTATCAGGATGGGATTTTTGCTTGTGTGCGAATTGCTCACTGATCCTAAGACGAGAACCTTTGTTTAAGGATAACCGCGGACGAATATAAAGAATGCGGTTCGGTTAGAATCCCAAATCGTGGAGGAAGGTGGGACTATGAGCATGTTGACGTACTAGTATGAAATATAATAGCCCAATCAAATTCAAAACAGAGGAACGAGACAGGTGCCAAAGAGCTAAGACTTTGGAGGATCAGGAAGCCCTATTCGGTTCCCTACTCATCTATATTAAGCTACCTTTTTGAAAGATGGAGGATTCTGAATTCGGCTCCGCGAATCGGGTTTGAATGGATCTTGCTTTGTATCGTGAGTCATATGGAAAAGTATCTAAATTATGTATCCCTTGCCGCTTCTCAACATCTTATTTTAGTTTTCCAACCCAATCCATAGACGAGCTCAACTTACCAAGTCCAAGCAGATTACATAGACTACGAATAAACTATAGATCGTTAATAAACTATCTAATTTATCGCATAGAGATTCCTTACCTTGTCCAACCAATTCCAGTGTTGCCAGACAATGCAATAAACAAGGTCCAAAGTAACCCAAAAGCCAATACGACAACCGGATCGGGCAGATGGATATATCGTAGCAGCCCGAATAATGTTAGAAATGACAAGCAGGCAGACCGGGGAATCGAAGACTCGACAATATAGTGTAGAGGGGCGATGATGAACATACCCATTAAAAGATCCGACAGGGCTCGATATAAAAAGGCAATCTCGGCCATATTGCGCAAATCCCTCTATAGAAATCGGTTTGACTGCTTCGCCGACGATAAAGAACATATATATGTTGAACAATGTAAGTTATTGTCCAATTTGAAATGGCTACTTACTGATAGACAGAGGAAACTGATGATCCCAACCTTATGACTCGTTGCTCATTGGCTCGTTCTTGGGGTCGGCCTCCCTTCCCCTTTTCTTGAAAGCCGCCTATTGCTGTTTACTCAACCGACTTAATGATGGTCAAAATAAAGAATAAACGAGTGATATGGATCAGAATGGGTATGATAAAGGCAGGCCTGAGCCTCTACTTCTACCTTTGCATGCTTCGAATCGAGGGTGGGTGGTGCAGGCTGCATCGAGAGGCGTAGCGCTATGCCTGATGAGGCCCTGGACTTCGATGGGAGCAAAAGAAGGTGGTCTGCCCGGCATCACGGCTTGCAGACCCCCCTGCGTGTTGGTATAATCACGTACCATGACTCCTGTACAACTCTCTTTTTCGCTTTGACCCCTCACCCTCATTATATCGGACCTTACCACAGCCATGCCCTTCGGATCCTTGCACGGTCCAGCTCACAGCTCAGCCACGAACGAGGACCCTGGCCTGGCAGCGACATGACCAGCCCCCTGCTGCACCCTGCTGCACTGCACTCTGCTAAGTATCCTGGCTTGCACCATCTCCCCTCCCGGCCGCTCTTCGACCGTTGCTCGCAGTGCTGGTTACCCCTTATAAGAAGGGGTAGGTGGCTACGCTATACTGCGGAGGATTTGTGGTGCCGCATTCACATATATACTTGAGCAGGTCTCCCAATTGAGACGCCTCGAACCTGCCTATCATCTCTCCCAACCAACAACTCAGAAGACTTCCTTCAACAACAGTGTATCTTCGTCAACCACCTCCACCAACATGTCCAGACAAGGTTTCTCATACTCGACAGCTACTGCCTCGAGGCATATCACCGGCCACGGCACAAGCAGTGCTTTCAGCATTTCAGCAAACCCAGATGAGGACTGGACCAAGATCTCCGACTTGGCTGAGCGGAGGAGAATCCAAAACAGAATTGCCCAGCGAAACTACCGTTAGCAATACTGCAACAGCCGATCTGAGAACTATAACTGACCTAGTGCCAGGCAAGAAGCTAAAGAGACGTCTCGAAGACCTCGAGAGACGCGCTGGATCCTCTTCAGCCTCGCCTCCTCAAGTTCACGCTGAGCTTCAACAACAGCAGCACCGTGTAGAGAAGAATGTCCAGCAACACTACAGGAGAAGTCCAGAGATCTTGCACCGACAACCATCTCCCAGGCTTTTGCAGAGCCACTATACTCCACCTATGGAGGACAACCTGAGATTTTCACATGGCTTTGAACGCGAGGGGTCCAGAACTCCACCTCTCTTCGCATACCACTCTTATCCAGCGCCAGAAGAGATCGTCCACCCACCTTACCCGCAATCGCAGCCATACCGTCCAGTTTCATCTTCAGAATACTCAGACTACCTTGCGCCTGTTCCCGTCACTCTACCTTCGATGATGCATTTCCATGAAGTCAAGCGCGAGGTTGATACCATGAGCCCATTCAATATGAGCTACCAGGGTCTACCAGCCATGATTATCCATGGTCACAATGAATATGAAGATTCAAACCCTCATGTAAGTAGAGTCTACCATATTTCTACATTGAACTAGCTCTAATAGCTATCTGCAGACCCCTCCTCTTTCGCATTCATACGAGCACTCCACGGCTTGTTCAGAGTCTGACTATCAATGTCCAACCACACCTTTGTCGATGCCTCCCTCTCCACGACTCCTTTCACAAATATGAGGTGTCGGGGTACGAATAATGACATTTTCATCTTTGGGGCTATCATACCGAGTTCGAAGTGTTCGACACTCATTCTAGAGATGATATTTTACAATCTGGTTTTCAGTTTTTCTGTTTTGGTCTTTGTGGTAACTGTAAATACCCCCGCACTGAGCCTGGGTGGACACTTGTCGTCTGAAATGGGTCAAGCAATTCAAAAAAATTCAAAAACTACCCTCCACTCTATTCATTGAACGTGTGCCTCTTTCCCACCGCGCAGAAAATCAAACCCCTCAATCGCAGGCCGAAGCTTTCCAGACTTTCCGGTATCACTCGAGCTTGTGACTACACTTTCGTAGCAACTCACAGCCTTGCGTCACCTCCAAGCATCCGAACGCGAATCGTCGCGGGTTTGAAATCCCCCGATCGTCGGTTCCTTCGGATATCCTGGTCGGTCCCTGGCCAGTGGTCTACATTCACGCCGTGTACAGTACGTCAATACGACCTTGAGACCTTCTGACCTGCCGCACGTAAATTTCCCATCCGTTAGGTTGGCCAAACGGGAGCCAAAATTAGATCAATATCTCAATCAAAGCGAATGATTGCGAAAAGGAGCCGAAATTTACTCTGAGGAGCCATATTAGGCCACCAGAATCTTGGTGATTTATAGCTCCATTATTACTGACATTACCCTCAGCACCGAGATTCAATACTCAAAGCCTTGTGCTTGCAATTTGATCCTTTCACAAGCGCTCTTACTTAAGGTACCTATGGAGTCCGAGTCCGAATCCGAGTATGAATCCGAATCTGGAAGTTCAAAACGAAATAGCACATGGCCTGGGACCGAGGGTTCTACACTTGACGAGCTATTGGAATTACCTAAAGATTATTCAAAGTCTGTTATAAAACAACCACCAACCAAAAGGGCCCAACCCAGCTCTGCATCTCCTTCCCCAATCAGAACTCCAGCGCCTCATGGGAACGGAAGGAAGGTACATTTTGCTCCTGGACAAGCGGGTTCTCCATGGGAATCATACCAAGAGGATTGGCGACTCGGACGGCACAACGCAGTCACCGTAGCCTACAAGAAATCAAAACAAGACCAAATGTATACCGTAAGAGCGATTTCTAAATCCCAGGCTAGGGGGAACCTCGAGATGATACGTCAACTCCATCACAAAAACCTTGTTCCTATCCATGAGGTTTTTGCATCCCAACAAGGATTCTTTATCATATCCCCATATATGGACATCTCTCTCGAACGGATCAATGGATCTCCCCGGTATCCCTGTGAGCCTCAATTAGCTGAGCTAAGCCGTGAGGTAAGTAGCACCGCTAATGCGAGAGAATATCCGCTAAATTTTTCAGATTCTTTACGGCATTTCTTACCTAGCCTCAGAGGGCTGGACCCACAGTAATATCAATTGTTCGAATGTATTACTGTCTCTTAAGGACGTTGGTGGGGCTAGGATCAGTGAGGTCAAGATTAGTAGGTGACACATCTTTTCCCACTGTGGCGTTTCACTAAATCTACGATCTATAGCCGATATCGAATGTTGTAGCAAGAGTGCAAAGGGCGCCGCAGGACGTATTGACAGTAAGGCGCTAGGAATTGTAATGATGAAGGTGATGGAGAAGGACAGCCAGCCAAAAGGGTCTTTCGGCTTGCGGCATCCAGAACGTTGGTCGGAAGATGCAGTTGAATTCTTGTCCATGACGCAAGTCTCCACACCAGAAAAGCTGGCCCAAGTAAGTCCATTCAAGCGATCAATCTACTATTTCTGACCTGTGCAGCACCAATTCGTGGCGAACTATAAGCAGCATGGGTCGCTCGTCCGATTGATTGCATTCACCAACGTTGCGGCATTCGGTGGGTTCTACAACTACGACAAGTCAGCAGAGCTATTTTAGGAAGTGAATTAATGTAGTAGCATTAAGGTAAGCAGACACACCGTCCCTGTCTCTGCCCCTGGTCTCTGCCCCTGGTCTCTGCCCCTGGTCTTTGCCCCCGGTCTTTGCCCCCGGTCTTTGCCCCTGGTCTCCGGCCACTACCGAAGAGCCTCATCATCTGTTGATTGGCCAAGATGAGGTATGGGAAAACTTCAAATGTTGTATTCCTAGTCTCCCCAATCAAATTTCCAAATATCCCTTCCACTACTCATTTTTCGATTCTGTGTCTTTGTTGATTTACTCTTTACTTACTTGAGTACCGTGGGAAATGTCTGAGTTCGGAGGAGCTTCAAACCATTGCAACATTCTCGATATGATTAATGGTGACCGTTCACGAGACCATCCGGATAACTGTACAGAGTTTATCGTCAACGCCGATGAAGATACTATACTTCCACCAGTTGATGGTGGTCGACAGGCATGGGCTTTCATGATAGGAGCTTTTATGATCGAAGGCTTAATGTGGGGTAAATACTTTCTTTCGCATCTTAATTATTTGACTGATGTTAATAGGTTTCCCGTTAACATTTGGAGTCTTCCAATCATATTATCAAAATAACAATACCTTTACCAACAATCGATATCTGTCGTTGGTTGGGACTTTAACTACCGTATGTCCCCCCTCTTTTCCCCCTAATTTTTACTTTGTTAAATAGTTGCTACTATTTGACTTATAGGCAATATCGTATCTTGGTACACCTTTGATTGCTTTCTTTACCATCAAATACCCTACATATCAAAAATATATGATATGGGGTGGATGGTTGGTTTGTAGTCTTGCATTAGTAGCTAGCAGCTTTGCCACGCAGGTGTGGCATTTGATCGTCGCACAAGGATTTCTTTATGGCTTCGGCTTCCTAATCATATACTACCCACTCCTTAATATGTTGAATGGATGGTTTATTCTACGGCGAGGACTGGCTTACGGCACTTTGTAAGTTTTACTTGGTTCTTTTCGAACTAAAACTAAATTTCTACAGATTTGGTTCTGCTGGAATTTGTGGCCTTGGGCTACCGTTTATGATTGAAAAAATGCTCAAACAATATGGGTACGCTACTACATTAAGAGCGTATGGAGTTGCCATTGTATGTATATCAGCTGTTAAATTGAGAGAAATCTAATAATGATTTTGATTAAGCTCGTACTCGTCGGCCCAACACTTCCTCTCGTTCGTGGTCGCCTCATACGCCAGATTGACAACGGAATTGAGAACAAAATCAACCCTGCAGTATTCAAGAAGCCAATGTTCTTTGCAGTAACATGCTCAAATGTTCTTCAAGGGCTTGTATTCTTCTTACCAAATATCTATCTACCATGCAAGTAATAACAAAATGATCTTGTTGTGAAAATACTGACATATTGTAGCCTACGCATCTGCCATGGGTCTCTCACCAAAGCAGGGGACTGTGCTACTCTCCCTTTTAAATATTTCCCAAATAATTGGCCAAATCGGTATGGGCTACCTCTCTGACCATTCCAGCCCGCTCGCTCTTATGGTCGGCTCAACGATATGCTCCTCTATCGTTGTTCTCTCTGTCTGGGGTTTAAGTCACACCTTTGCCTCTTTACTTATATTTTGCTTGCTATATGGATTCTTTGCCGGCGGATACAGTGTGTTATATTGCCGTTTCGTCACGGCATTAACTGACATGTCTGCTACGGGGCTGTGGTTATATAGCATATTCGAATTCCAGCGTGGGGTAGGGAACCTTGTTGGAGGATCTGTGAGTAGTATTTTGGTGGGGGATGTTTCATCGGCGGCGAAGTACGGAAACCTCATTCTCTTTGTTGGCATCGCATTTTTAACCAGCTCTCTTGGTGGCTTGAGCTACTGGTTTTTCAAAGGTCATCGCCCTAGCTTTTCAAGGCAGACGGAGAGACTCCCTGAAATATAAATCGAGCAACGCTCTGTGGACAAGATATGATAGAAGGGCTCAACAATTTAATTTAGGGCTAGAGTCAGAGCGAGGAAATTACGAAGAAGGGGCTTTATATCGACACGCACTATCTAGACTTGATTTTATTGATGCTCTCTCTCATCTGCTCTACGCATCCAATAATGTGCTTTGACCATACGGGTCGGGACTTCTATTTCCAGACAATTAAATTTCGATTTCCGGTTTAAAATATAACTTCAAAGGCTCGAGAGTGCTTTTCTCAATAAATTTACCCAACGAGAACTACAATTAATTCGTAGCTAAAAATAGACTGCCGAAAATGCCTAGCGCGTACGGAAGCGAGAACGTGGGGCAGAGACCGGGGGCAGAGACCGGGGGCAGAAACTGGGGGCAGAAACTGGGGGCAGAAACTGGGGGCAAACACTAGACCACCTTGTTCCATCTGGTATTGCTTGAGCCTGAGCATGACCACCGTGAAATATTCCGACTGCCTACGAAAGACATACGCTACGGCAGCTGGTTATGGGCTTGACAGACCACGCCTTGCGCACAGAGCAAGCATTGTTGCTTGAACCGTTCCATGCGGCATGGATAAATGGGAAGACTGCATCTTATGGGTGTTGTGCTTGAACAGTCAATTCGAATTGTGAAAAGAATAGTGAACATAATCGTATTTTTAACCGCACGATTTTCACGACACCCAACCACTTGACAAGGAGAATGGGTGATTACGGACGTCCAAAGCCTCCCTCCCAAACTGAGTACGAACGCAGCTCTGCTCCTCTCTAGATGAAATCTAAATATGGGTACTAACAATTCATTTGCTGCCAGGTTGAAGAGCGTGGAATGGGATACAAGAACTTCTTCTCAAAGAGCAAAAGTGCTGATGCTCCACGGTATGTGCTCTTTCAAGATAATGTTACGGAACTTCACAACATTCCGCTCACTGCTGTGCACTTATAGGAAATGCACAATCGGGAGCATCATTTGAAAGCAAGACTCGATTCTTCAAGAATCTCCTCCAGAACGCTTGCCCATCTTTCCCAGGCGGAGTCGAGTTGTTTTATCCCACTGCGCCGCATCGAATTCTGCCTGCAAGTTCAACCACAGGAGATGAAGGAGACTTCGACGCCTGGACTTGGGGATTTGGAGATTACACAACGGAAGTGATGCAAGGTTACGGTCAAACGATTCGTTATATGCTCGAAGTAACCCGGACAGCAGGTCCCTTTATAGGAATTGTTGGATTCTCTGCTGGTGCAGCCACGGCTCATATATTAGTATCTATTGCAGAACGCCGAGCATCTCCCGAGCTCATGCAAAACCTCCAGATGGATTCAAGAGTATGTTCTTTCTATATTGCAACTCTAGCACGGGGCTAAAGGTGTAAACTCGATGAGCAGGACTGACGCGGTGTATAGTTCCTTCCACCGCCATTTCATTTTGCTATCTGCTCTAGCGGCTTCATATTGTCTCACCCCCAGTACAAATCTCTCTACTATCCGCGAGTTCAGACACCTGTCTTGCATTTTGTTGGGAATTTTGATCCAGTTATACCCCAGGATCACACGCTGAAGTTAGCAGGGAGGTGCAAGAATCGCTTGATAGTGTACCATCCAGGTGCTCACTTTATGCCGAGAGGTAAAATATTTCAGGAGGCTATGCAGGATTTCATAAAGAAATGGCTGAGAAGAGACGCGACAAGCGTTCTTCCAGTGACATTGGCTTTGAATGAAGGGATATAGTTATGCTGGCCGAGATCGTGTTACGGTCAGGGGCTATCTGGGTTGCAATGCTTATGAAACTCAAAGATTATACTCATTCATACTATTTGATCGATTAGGCTACTAGTCTTCAGCTGGGAGCTTAATGCGGCCCCGAAATGTAATTGTGACAAATCAAGGGAACTCAATATGACCCTCGACTAAAATAGAAACATCCGGAAGTATTAAAGCGAGGCTGCACCCTGACATGTCGCATCTTTGCTTTAGCGAGAGATGGCAGAAACGGAACGTACTTGTTCATCGGTTCCTGACCTGAATCTTACATCATGTCTGAAGCAGGGAAAAAGGAGGAGTGCTCCACTGATAACGAGACCCCTACTCCCTATATGGAAATGTGTACCCAAGCTAATAAAGTGCCTATAGTAGATAATATGCTTGCGGCTCTCTTTTCCTGGCTCACGTTAGCCGGATTTGTTGTGTTGCCCGCCACCTTTACTTCCCTCAAACATTCTACTACGCTCAGTAGTAGCAAAGGCGGAGAGATTGTTCAAAAAACGGTCCAGAACCTTCCGCTTCTGCCAATGGCAGGAGTCATGTGTGGCATTGGAATTGTTGGAACGTGTTGGCTCTGGAAGAAATGGCGCAAGGAATATGTTTGGCTAACTGGACAGATATTCTTGTGAGTGTTCACAGCTGTATAGGATATGCAGAGAACTAATACAGTAAAGGCCGGGTCTGCTAAACTCACTCGTTGGCTTACTCACTACGTTAGTCAATGTTATGGCAGCTCACAATAATCATTGGTCTATAACAGCCAAGATAACCCTCGCCGTGAGCGGTATCTGCACAGGATCGATGTTTGTGTTGTTCTTGGTCTATAGTTGGCTTCTGGAGAAAATTAAGACACCAAAAGATAGGGAGGTTGCCAGACGTAAGAAGCCCGAGGATGAAAAGGAAGCGCTCTAAGAGATCAAGGTAAGTTGCAAACAGAATCACCTCTGATTATTAATGACTGGACTGCGCAGTTATTGATCGTTATATTTGTGGCGGTGTTAACATTGCGGCTGTGCTATTTTTCTGTTTAGCGCTTGCAAACACGGCACTATAAAGGCCATTCCCGACCCCGTTCGATGCAAAAACTAAATAAACGAGGGAAGGCAATTGCATATAAGGTACCTCATACAATAAAGCGTCGATTGATACCAGGGAGACCTTTTAGAAGCCAATTCAAACGCCCCCACACAAAAAATAATAACTGTGCAACGAATGCTGATTCTGTTCCTTGCATTGTGGGACTATCAATCGGATCATTGCTCCGCCTTCGCAGGCCTGAAAGTATTAGTTGTTGCCCCATGTCTCTGCCCCATGTCTCTGCCCCTTGTTTCTGCCCCTTGTCTCTGCCCCTTGTCTCTGCCCCTTGTCTCTACCACGTTGGCACCGCTCAACGCCCCCTTGCTAACTGTTGAAAGAGGGCAGCATCAACGGATCAAACGTACTTCGTATAGGGCCAAAATAATGTTAGTTTTCTGCCTGTGCACTTTCTGGAAATTTCCATAAAACAAGGGCATTACATCGAATCATCTTCCGATTCTGTAATGATCCTTCCCCTAATGGGTAAGAGTGTTAAAAGAATATGGGCCTGTAAGAAGTATATTCACCCTAGATATATCTGGCAATTCCACTTTCAACTCTTTATATATCTACAAGAATCAAGCTCCCGCTGTTGACTTCCTTAACACTTAATAACTCTTCCGACGGAAAACAGCCCTCAAATTCTTTATGCAGCTCTCAGTTTGCTAATCTCACTTCGTGAAACCGAAAAATATCGACTCCTTGCCTAGCATGCCTTCAATATACAAGATCTTTAAGGGCATCATCCTTATAAACTTCACGCTATTCCACATATCCTCAGCAAATCCGTCGGCGCTCATTCTAGAGTGTGCATTAACTACCACAAAGCCTACTTCACCACTCGAAACAATCCCTATTCCTCCCATTAATGCAGGTTCGTAACCTATGCTCTTCTGTGCTTGCTCACTTACTGGCAAGGAAAGGACAAAGCTGACGTTTTCTCATAGGTAACACACAGCTCTCCAGTCCTATCATGACACTGGCACATATCGCCGTAGGCCGAGGCATTCAAAATTACACCTGCACAGGACCCGGAGCAGCCCCAGTTGCAATTGGCGCAGTAGCAACACTGTACGGTTAGTATTTTGTCTTCTATCTCTCTTCAGAACAAATTATTGACCTCCTGTCTTCCGCAGACGCAACATCACTCGCATATGTCAGCGGAAACTGCCTCCATCAAGTCCCCCCCAGAGCCGTCTATTTACCCCTGCCGCCTCCAACCTTTACGCATACACCAAAATTGGGGCCTTTACCATTTCTGGGTCACCACTTTTTTGATGCAGCTGGAACGCCTGTCTTCGATCTCTCACCCAAAAAGTCAATTCTGTTTGCGGAAAAGAAGTCTAGTATAAAAGCCCCCCTGGGAGCAAACAAAGGACCCGCGGAAACAGGCGCGGTGGATTGGCTGTTCCTGACCGACAAAGGAGGAACATACACAAGCGTAGGGCTGAGTCAGGTGTATCGCGTTGTTACCGCCGGAGGCGTTGGACCAACCTGTTTGGGCGCGGGTGTTGAGACCGTAGAGTATGCTGCAGAGTACTGGTTTTATAAATGAGTGGGCAAGGGGTGGTGGGATTAGGGTTAGACATACATTTATATGGCTTTGAAGTTGGTTCGGTCGAATAGAGTGTATACATATTAAGTTGTAATTTGCCAATGGAGAAACGCCGAAGAAAAGCAGAGGCGTGTTGTTTGGAGTCGACATGTATTAGAAATGGAGATATAGCAAGAAGCCATTTAAATCAGCATTGAGTGACTAAGAAACTCCAAGGTTGGGACTCTGGTAGGAGTTTAGAAAAACTTTATTTGAGTAAAGCCATAAACAAGGGAGTATGCTCAAAAACAGATTTATAACACAATAACGTTCATCCCTAGGTGGAGAGAAACAGTTGAGAATTGGAAGAGAAGTGATTGTAGCATGTCTACGAAATTTGTAGAGAGGTAGCCTTGTATATGTCTGTAAGACGAGAACTAGAATAAGGATCAAACATTTATTCAACGCATTCTTCCTCGAGCAGCTTCCTCGCTCTTTCCCGTCTTTAGGAGTTTGCTCCAGTGAAATTACATCAGGTTTTCACAAACCCCTGTGCAAATGATTCGCGTATATTCCTCCTGATTCAAAGAAATCGTGGAACTCGCTGGACGGAAATCATATGTTTGATTTGTGTAAGGCTCAAATAGCACATTCATTGCTGTGACCAGCCGGTAGGCTTTCTTGGCCGCAATGGCTTCCGCTCTCTTGCCTTGAACCCGACAAATGGTGGCGTGCATATGCAGTCGCATCCTCTGGTTGAAGAATTCGGACAACATAAAGACTAGGGTACGCGGGCCAATGTATCGAAATTTTGGCCGGGGAGAAGTGTCGTTTCTCTTCTTGAAGAACAATTGCAACTTTTGACAAGTATCTCCAAGGGCAAGCGAGTGCTGCACTGTTGCCACAGAAAAAACAATGCGCATTTGAATGGTTTCAGCAACGCTTGAGTATCCGTGAAATATTTCACGAATAAGGTGGGAAGCCACTTCATCGACAGGTATGATATCGAGCTTGGTATCCAGTCGCCCATTAACCACTTTAAGAATGCCCTTGCCAAAACAGAGAACGAAGCCTGCGAATGCGGCCTTGCTATCGATCCAACCAGGCATAGGATGCTTCCAAGCGGCGCAAATTATGCTAGGGCGGACAATTGTTACTGGAAGTGATCCCCTTCTCTCAGATATGAGGTGTTCAGCTAGACACTTGGAGAGACTGTAGATGTTTGGATGTCCAGTCAGCTCGAGGGCTTCCTTCTTTGTAAGATTGCCGTTTTTCAAATCGTTGTAGATTTCTATTGATGGTCGTGGCAGGTGGACCAAAGATTCGTAGATTGGCATGGCATGAGGGGGCGTGACGTATGCAGTGCTCGTAGTGACGAAATGCTGGAGCTTGTAACAGTCCCTAGCAATCTCGAGCATATGAAGAGCGCCGTCAATGTTAGACGACAGGGCCTCCGATATCGTGCTGTCGAATTTTGTGCATCCAGCTGCATGAACTATGTGGGTGACATTTTGACAAATATCTGCATAGTCGATATTCTGAATACCGCAACGCTCATGAGCGAGGTCACCATTAATGACCCGAACGTGCTCTACCCAGTCTTGGGGAAGGTTTTTAAAGCACAATGAGGCAGCAATCAGCTCTTCAAAGCGCTTATAAGCGTCCATGGTCTCAGTGCTGCGAATGAGGAGGACGACCTTTGTAATGTTATAATCATTCCGCCGACGTAAGAGTTCCTCAGCGAGAACCTTGCCCAAAAAGCCGGTGGCTCCAGTAATGAGAATAGTGTTGATATGGGGCTTCATAATGGGTCTCTGATAGTAAACTTGAAAGAAAGAATTAAGGTGAAAGACGTTAATGATTTAATATCTATTCGTTAGTCGCTTTATGAATTTCTTGCATTCAGCTACTCACGTGCGTATTCTGTTTTGGGAAAAAAGCAACCTAAAGCAAGTTGTCTTAATCCGTCCATCCACAGTAAATCAAATGGAGCTCTAATACACGCAGACATCATGGGCTTTAGAGTATTAGTTGTTGCCCCATGTCTCTGCCCCATGTCTCTGCCCCATGTCTCTGCCCCTTGTCTCTGCCCCTTGTCTCTGCCCCTTGTCTCTGCCCCACTCAACGCCCTTGGCTAACTGTCGAAAGAGTAGCATCAACGGATCAAGCGTATCTGGTAATTCCACTTTCAACGCTTTATATCTACAAGAATAAAATTCCCGCCGTTGGCTTCCTCAACACTTAATAACTATTCCGACGGAGACAGCCCTCAAATTCTGACACAGAGAGCCTATTTTTCCCCCCTCCCCCTATTTTTAGAATATCACAGTAAAAGTTCGGAAAATTAAACGCGCAATAACTTCAAATATAAGTAATAAGAATCGGATATAGGTTTAAAGATAACACGCCTCGTAAATTTTATGCCTTTATTTCTAAAAACGTATTTATTTGTTACAAAATAGCTTCGCCTCAACTCAGGCGAGGCATGATACGAGAACACCACTCAAAGATGCGGGAACTCTTTCACTCTTCGCACCACTGAAGCCAAAACAAAACAACTCGAGAGAAGCATGCTCGGTTGATTTTATCTCTGCTTCTGAAATATCCTATCCATATCCTCCACCACCAATCTCCGTGTCAATACAATAATATTAATAATAGTGAACGAACTTTCACTCCACTATTGAAATCAAGAAGAAACGCAAAGATGATGCAAAATAAATCCCAAAAATCTCGCTATGCTAAACTCTAAATGCAATCCGTAATAATGCTCTAGCATCGCTGCCATGTCAATTTTATGCGCCTGTACGCCGTGCCTCCGTGCTCCTGTGTCACGAATATAGTCGTTGGGTTAAGGTAGGAAGTTTAACGCTTCTTAATGCCGCACTTGGCAAGGCACTCCTCGACACCTTTGGCGATGCTAGTTGGGATAGTGGCCTTGAAATTATTGATATCAGCGCCATCGATAGCTTCTCCGAATGCTGCAGTGACGACGTTAGGGCTTATAGCGAACAACTCGTCAGAGACTTGACCAGCTCCGAAGTCTTCGCTGTTGAAAGAAGCGACGAAGACGGCTGGGTGGCAGGTAGGGTTGAATTGCGTGTGGACGGAGCCTTGGTAGAATGGCTGCATCTCGAACTGGTTGATGGTGTTCTTGATAACACGGCGACCGCTGGTGGGATCGCCGGGCTTGTTGAAGACGCCGTTCTCGGGAACCATCTCGGTCTGGAGGACGCCTTGGGTGACGATTTGGAGCTCGGTAGCGCGGGGGTGGACGTGGGGAGTGTTGAAGCCGCAGCCTTTCAAAAAGCCGACTGCCATGCCTGATCCGGTGCCGACGAGAGCGGGGAAGGTCATGCGGTTGGCGGCGATGAGGTCTCCTCCCTTTCCTCCCTTGTCCTTCAATGCTGGGTTGTTGAAGGCGAACTTGAATTGCTCATCCTTTGGCAGAAGGGTGAATCGGTCGGCGGCAGTATCAGCTAGGAATAGTTGCTGGGTGAGACTAGGTCCGGTTGATGCGAGTGGTGCAGGAGCGACAGTAGTGGTTGGTGCTGGCTCGGGGCTTGTGGGTGCTGCAACAGCGACGTAGGCCAGGACTGCAGAGGCGATGATAGAGTTGAAGAGCATGTTGAGAGATTGATGTGAGGAGCAAAGCAGAAGAAAGATGATATTCAAAGACTGGATAAAGGAAAAGACTTAAGGAAAAGGCTTTAACAAAGGAGGTGATGTTTGAGATGCATGTTGGGTAGGCCCTCATATATACTCGGCAGCGGCTATTTGGAGTGTGTTGGTAAGGTCGGTGTTGTCGGTCGCGATGATAGACACCGTTGGCGAAGCCAATGGAAAATGCGTGATTCGGGCATCGAATCTGGGTTTGGAGGGTGGTGACACTAAAATGGATCTATAAATAACCATGATCAGGAATGGTTCTGGTGGCCTAACATGGTCCCCATCGAATTTGGTTCCTTTCCTGAGTCCTCACTTTGAATGAGCTGCAGATCCAATTTTGGCTCTAGTTTGCTGATTTGACATGTACACTCGCACCCCGGTTTTATTAAGATATATACGCTCTTTATCTCCATCTGTCCAGGCGCTGGTAAATATATTTGATGAAGGAAACATCGAATATCAGTCGATAAAGAAAACATTCCAAACAAGAATAATGCCACTAAGCACATTGCATAATGGAACTTCCTTCGACAGTCTAGAAATTGATCGTCGCAATTTTGGCGCAGATGCCTGAGGGTGTTTCTGACTTCCATTGCCGACGCACGGCGGATCCAAAAGGCGCTAAATCGCTGCCCCTGTCTCTGCCCCCTGTCTCTGCCCCCGGTCTCTGCCCCCGGTCCCTACCGCACGGGACTACCACTCTGATTTAGTTTGCTAGACTTTATGTCTAAGATCTTACTCCACCTCTTTTAGTTGATCTGGCCCTCGTGAGATTCCTCTGCATGCACTTCAAACTCAACTCGTCCACACAGAAGGAAGGAGGAACCTTGGGACTTCGAGTCAGCCACGCAGAATTACACTCACCCTTTTTCTGCTCCACACTCACTAAATCAGATTCATGGGACAGTGTGACGAATTAATAAGTTTGGCAAGAGTATTTCCATATGTATAAGTATGCTAGGTCATTATCGTTAGATTACCACCGACGACTACAATATCCACGACGGAATATCTTTCAGCGGTATGGAAGGGAGTTCTCCACGACCGGGCAGCCTCGAAGGGCGTGCTGGACCAGGTTTTGAGAGATGGAAACAGAGTTGGCAACTTAAGATGACTCTGATGGATTGGAAAGAAACGAAGTCCAGCTGGGAAGTCATTGCTAGTGAATTCATGAAAAGAGGGGTCAAGAAATCACCATCGGCATGGAGCTGTATGTGGAAAAGATGTAACGCCGAAGTCAGTAGCATTATCTAATTTATTAGAGCATCTGCTAACTGTTTCATACTAGGTGAAGGCCATGGCAATGGCTGCGGCCGCTGACAAAGAAGGGGAATATGATCGCATCTTAAAGTTGGTTTGGCGGCTGGGCGCGATTACCGGAGCGGTTGAAGCTGACTTTGACGGAGTTTGGAGTCGCATGTCGGCAGCAATGAGGAAGTACGGAAGCAGTCAGTCTTGGACTCCGCAAAAGGTTGAATATGCCTGGAATAACGGTGTCTCCGATCGCTTCCTGAATATTAAAGTGTGCCCATTTCTTAGATAAGTGGAAGCAGTTTTGAATTTTTTAGAACCCTAATTTATTCGCCCAATGCCAAATATTACCAGTTAGGCATATACCATTCAGTTCACTAGATGGCGTTGACATTCCGACAAAACTCATCAAGGTGGATCAGGCCAAGCACGGGAATAAGTAGATGTGTACAAGTGTGCAGTCCTTTGATTTTCATTCAAAATCCGTCACATTCCAATAAATCCCTCTTCTTATCCTATCCATTCCACCGATCTGAAAATTTCCACGCCTCCTTAGAGAGGGCGATCGTTGTCATCTACGATTGCAGCATCCCATTACCTCTCAATTTAGTCAACTCCTCATCTGGGACTATCTAGATAGATCATAACTTGAATAATCCTAGTATAAAATTATAGATAGCTCATTGGATCCTGTATTGCACATTCGCCGCCTTCGAAATCACGCTCCCAAATATCTTCAAGGAAAACTTCATCTAAAGACAACGTTGAGATGTAATTAATAAAAGAACTGAATCCATCGACGAACATCATTCTCTGTAAATTTATGTTCTTGATGTAAGGTTCCACAAGGAAGATAGCATCCTGTAGTTGTTCTCTGGAGATTTCAAACCCACTAAGCCTTAAACTTTCTAATTCAGAATTCAGTCCTATCAGTTCCGAAATAACGTCTGAATCAAGAAATTCAGACTCATCATTACGGATAGAGAGCTCCCTGAGGTTAGTTGCAAGAGACAAGACCTTATATAGAGGATCGAAGTCCTGGTCCAGAGAATTGACTTTGACTTCGATTGAATGTACTTGGTGAAGAAAACTCCTTCCAAACTTAATCAAGCCGCGACAACTGGGGACTGTTATGTTTTGTATCTGGGCCTTAAAAGAGTTGACTTCCTGACGAGATGAAGTCTTTTTTATTGCCCAAGCAACCGCTTTTATATGATGACGATACTCATTTTCTTCCGTTTCCGGACCATAGTCTATTATGATGGTGTCGCACTTTGTAGAAGGATGAAGCCCTCTTTTTAGAATTTTATATAAACCGTGTCGAGCTATTTCTTGAGGTCTCTCAAGATATAGAGGAACGTGAACTCGGTCTAGTCGAATAAAAATCTTTCGGACGAAACGAAATTGTTCTTTCTTAATGATATCTTTCGCGGTTCGTAAATTCTGGCTCTCTAGTTTGACCGGTAAGACATGAAAACACTTCTCATCAAAAGCATACTTGCCATTACTTTGAATCTGGCGGCAACTCGACAATAAGTTACGAGCATCTTCAATGGGCAAATCTTTTATAACTCTACAGACGAGTTCGGGTGATAAAGAGAGTAGAGAAGCACCCATTACGTGCTGTCTGAAACGAGTAAGAATTGAAGCCGATGTCTAGATAGGACAAAGGGGAAACATGACTATATATTTTGGTGGGTCGCCAGGAACCATATACGGCTCTGGATAGGAGGCATAGGGCATTTAGATATCCAAATAGGTCCTCACCAGGAGCCAAAATTGAAACCTGGTCGATTTTGTGTGTAATTAAAAATGGAATTGTATCTGATGAATGTTGAATTTCATGCGCTGTGGGAAGGTCTAAATTGAAAGGGACCTCGCAAACTGGGGAGCAATCGCAATAACGACATGGACTTGAACAGATAGATAGCTGTGGTTGTGTGCAGTATTGACGCGTGCACGCTTAGACAAGTAATTTGACAAAAACTCGATTTCACTTTACTTAAGAAACCATCCCGTACACTAGGCTCATGGGAAAGACGTCCTCCACTAAGTACTAGCGATGAACATTATAGCCTGGCCGATGCCAGTGCCCGCTGACCGATCCCCCCTGCCTTTTGCATAAGACGCCCTTCTCCAAAAGTTTCATTGAAGATAGACCTTACCCTGAGTTCGGCAAACCGATCGATATCGTGGTCATTCAAGCCAAACGTCAAGGGCCCGTTAAGGCTTCCCAGTCGGCGTGATGATGGAGCGCAAAATTCCCATGCCCGAGATCCAATCCGGTAAAATTCCGCTTCCTTGCTTTGTTCTACTCTCGTGTCCTGAACGAAGACGGGTTTTGCCATCCTTGCAGCCCAGTGAGCCGGGAGGTACTTGGATGGCCGTTCCAGTATCCACTCTAATGTCTTGGGGATATAATACGATGAAGATGCATGAACCACTCCACGAGTACCTGCATGAACGTGTTGAAGCAAAACGTTCGCAACAATATCCACCGGAATCTCATCAAGGATGTTACCACCATGTGCTGGTGCATACCATATGCTCTTTCCTCCTGTTGGCTGCATCAAGCGGGAATAGAGCGTGGAGATAGGGCATGACCCCTGCGGGCCGTACATCTCATAGGGCTGAGCAATAGCAGGTCCGATGCTGGTAGGTCGCAAGAGTAGAATTGGCAGGTTGGGAAACCGTGATATCATCAGCCGCTCCATTAGCTGCTTTGAGTATGCGTAGGCCCAAGGAAAGCGCTGCAGATGCATCGTTGTGCCGGTCCGTAGAATCTCCTCTAGCTCTCCCTCCGCATCGTCAGGGTTGGACAGATAATATATCTTCTCTCCCACAGAACCATCAGGGAGGAAAGAGTTCGCATATGCACTGGAAACTTGGACAAAATGCTGAAGTTGAGTCATTTTCGTAGCCCAAGCCGCCAATCGAAGTGCGGGTAAGCAGTTGTCCAAAACGACTTTTTGCAGAGGAGCTCGAAAGCTGATGTTCGCAGCCGCATGGATGATTATCGTGACTTCTTCCTCAATTTTGCAAAGAGTTTCAGTGGTGATGCCAAAGCGTTCCTTTGTCATGTCACCCGGAACAAGGACAACCTTTCCGACCCTTATCCGATCCTCAATATGTCGGTACTGCTGAGGCATGGTGTATTTCCATCGTTCCAATGCTGCGCTCTCGGATCCACGAATTAGGACGTACAGCCGCTGTATATCAAGCACAATGCAGAGCTTATACAGGAGACAGCCTCCCAAGCCGCCAGTCGCCCCGGTTAAGAAGGCAACTTGTTCTTTGTAAAAATCGTAGATTGGTGTCATATTTGATAGCAGGAAATGATTCAAAATATCTGAAGTGATCAGAAAAGATGTAACATACAGCATCTCCCTCTACGTCTGAGCAAAAGCCTTCACTTTATCTTGGGCTATGCGTCGCATCTTCGACCGAGTCCCACCCTCAACTAAAAATTAGCGTCTACAAGAAAGTTTAGTTGATTGATTGCTTTATTCATGCTCTCATGTTGCTGGCTGCTGAGTTACCAACATTAGCGAATCAAATGTATTCGCCTAACCGTTGGCACTAGTCCTTGCCCCCGGTCTCTGCCCCTGGTTTTTGCCCCCGGTTCCTGCCCCCGGTTCCTGCCTCTAGTCTCTGCCCCTAGTCGCCGTCCTCGTCATAGTTACTGATTTCTCCACTATCGGCAGCTCTACCTCCTAAAATATCCAAAGTTCGAAATCGGCTTCAGTTACGAACACTGAAAGATTTTATTTGTGAGACACGAACCCGAATTCCAAGCCCCTCCATTCACTTAATTTCCCTGCTCTCAGGTGTTGCACGTGAAGTGTACACTTCTTTCTGCCTGAGGATTAATATCAACCCCGTAGAACATTCTAGAACTAGCTCTGAAAGATACTAATCTTAGTTCGGGGGTTTTTTTTACCCCGCTCAAGGTTCCCTCAACCCCACCATACCTGAATATAATGGAAACTGAAGGGAACGACTTCACCACAGCAGATACTGCGCCGGATGGCGACGTTATTCTCGTCATCGGCGCCGGAATGAAGAGGCTCAAGGCCTATTCTTTGGTCCTCAAAAGTGCCTCAAGGGTATTTAGCGCTATGCTGGGCCCTAGATTCAACGAAGGCCAAAGACTTGACGACAATGAATCGACGGAAATTGATATGCCAGAAGACGATGCCGAAGCCATGGAAATCATGCTTAATGTCATCCACGGCTGTAATAATGCGGTACACGATGGTCTCGATGCGAGCCAAATCCTCCGAGTAGCTATCACAGCAGACAAGTTCGACTGTAATGTAGCCCTCGCATTTGCCATCAAGGTTTGGTTAAATTGTGCCAATATCACTGATAGTAACCAACTTTGGCGGCTACTGAGGGCAGCATACTGGTTTGACAACGCAAAGTCATTCGAGGAAATAAGCCTCGGGTTGATACTCCACCACCGAGGCTCCTACTTGAAACTCTGGGCCCATGACGATATTGATGCTGACATTTTGATAAGGACTTGCCGTAAGTCTGAGTTATTTGCCCATTCTAAGATTCCGTCTTAATTTGGGTGGCTAGTCTCGCTCGAGGAAGGTAGAAACAGCATTCGCCAGAGCCTCTTGCAAATAGTTATTGAAGAGCCAACACGGAAATGCTGGGACTGTTTCTGTGGTTGGTTCAGCAAGTATTATCTTGCTTACATTGAGTCGCTTGGTTCGGAACAGTTGCCAGGAGGTATATTCTGGATGGCAGTATCTGAGGCTATCGAAGCAGTGTACAGGTTGAGAGACCCGCGGCCGAAATATACAGACCTCACGGACAAGAGCTGCCCAGAGCACGGGCATCATCAACGCAACTCCGACTTTGTCATGAGTGTAAGGGAGCGGGTGGGCTTATCCGCCAAAATAAGGCTAGCCATATAAAATTAGTGCATGTCAAATGTGGGTCAAAATTAAAATCGTTGAGTGTTCGGAACTGAAGCCTATAACGAAAGTCATTTGACTGGTTGAATGATACTATGGGAGCTAGAAATATTGGACCAATAGCAATATATAGCTGAATGAAAGCCCCTTTCCCTACCCAACCTGGGAAAATCTTGGCCAATCAGTCCCTCACTTCCATTTGTGACCACATATAGACCATACACACATAAACCCATGTCTATTAGGACCATTGGTAGTCCTTATTCCTTGTTCGCAATCCCGCTGCCTTCATGAGACATCTCTGAAGCTCTAGATCCCCTTTCAGGCCTTTCGCGGGATCTCTCATCTCGAAATTGCTTCACTAATTCTCCCAGATCGAAGTCGTGCGGGTCAAATTTTGCGGCAATCTTAGGCAGGCCTTCGAAACTACTTTGGGTAGATGCATCAGTGTAGCTCGGAGGGTTGTCGTCGGAAGAACGGTCCTCGGTTGCTGAGCTCAATTTCTTCCCTCGAGAAACCCCCCATTTTGGCCTTCGAAACATCCAACCAGCGCCACAATACCGTTTCGTTCTCGCATTCCCGTCAGATCTCCTCGGTCCCACCCACATTACTCCAAATCCAACAAACATCTTGCGTGCTATGACAGGTAAAAGGTTGCTGTTTGGTGATTTTTGTGCCAGACTGTACTGCGGAGATAGCAGAAGCGTTTAAGCAGCGAATAATTAGAATCATTTTGAGAGATATCTTATAGCTCGGACAAGTCTTGATCGGCAAATGGAGTGTCTTTTGGGTACCCAGGCGAAATTTGCAGAAAGTTCACGCGGGCTGGTTGGAACTCGAATTGGCTACCATATTCCAAAGGATCCACCTGCGGGCCTGCCTCCTCAGTCAGAAGAACCACAGCTAGTGGAGGCGGCTCAAAGGTGTCGCTGCCCCCTCTCTTTGCCCCTGGAGCTTAAATTGACCCCCCATCTATTATTAACCGACCACCAATTATTACTTCCTGGAAGGATCAGAAATGGAAACCCTTTTCAAGGCCATCCTGCAGGTATTAATACAGCAGAGAAGCATATGCTCACTTTTAACATTAACAACTTCTTCGCTTCAGTGTCTCCTTAAACCTTTCACGCAGATATCTACTAGCAGCTACTATGGGAGCTCTTCTTTACGCTGCTTCGGTTCTTGTAGGCAGCCTTGTCGCTGCGGCACCTCTTTGCAACAATATCACAGATGTAGCAGGAGGTAGCTTGCCATATATTGACAAGCCATCATCTATATCAACAAACGCAGTCAAAGAATTTCAGCTTGCCCTATTTCTCGAAAATTTGGAAGCATCGTTCTTCCAGACTGGTTTAACCAATATCACAGGGTGGAATATGAGCGGATATCCGCAAGACACCATCGAGGTTGTCAGCAAGGTTGCTGCTGTAAGTGGTCTTGCCCCAAACCTGTGAGTGCTAACCTGACGCCCTCATAGCAAGAAGAGGTTCACGTTGCAACCATTATCGATCTTCTCGAACACTATAACGCGGAACCAATCCCTCCTTGCAATTATTCCTTCCCAGTTAACTCCACTCAAGGGTTTTTTGGGCTGGCTGACATAATTACTTCTGTCGGCATTGGCTCAACTATCGGCCTTGCTAAGCGCATCGCAGTCACGGATCCATTGCTGATACAGTCGGTGTCATCGATCCTCACGGTTGAGTCTCGTCACGATGCTTTCTTCAGGCATATTGAAGGGAAATCGCCTAATCCGGCGCCTTTTGACACTGGAATCAGCGACATATGGGCATACAACTTAGCCCTCTCGTTTATCGTTCCCGGATCTTGCCCCGTTGAGATTGCATTACCTACTCTCCCTACCTTGAATGTTTCCGAGTCAACATATCCAAGACTGGCGAATTCTACCGAGCCACCCCTTCGAGAGTTTGAGTGGGATCCTGCGCAGATGACCTTTGTCGCAGAAGCTGGCAAGCAATTACTAGTCGGCTGGGTCAACCAGCTCAATGAACCGGTATATACGTCGCTGAATATTACCGTAGAGGGGAAAGGGACGACAGCGGTACCGCCAGGAATGAATGGGGCAGCATTTGCTGTGGTGACGACACAACAGCCGGATAATACTGATGACCTTGCCCTCGCGACTCTTGCGGGACCTGTCCTCTTGACCTTGTCTTGAGTGAATATGATTGAGGATATTCACAGGCTGTTTTACATTGAGTGGATCTGTTTGATGAATTCTAGTACTTTGATTTTAAATCGGAAACGTAAAGAAAATGTTTAGATCTTGCTAGTTTAGTACCCTAATTTCAAACTTGAACCTATTAGCCAATATAGTTATGCAACAGGTTGTTGCACAAAAATTATTATGTAACGGGTTTTTAGCAGTCTTATAATGACTTGTTGCACAACTATTTGTTCTATAATAACTTGTTGAAACAAGCATGATTCTTCCTACAGAAACATTTGCAAAGCGCATAAATTGTAGTTAGGACATACTAGGATTATAATTCTTCCGTAGCGTCAATTTTGGAATACCAACTATTCACATTGTCTCCTGTGCTTATAGCAAGGACTAAAGCTAGTATCACGTGTATCTATCCAAAGAGAAGAGAATTTAGGATACTACTACGTATAGAGGCGTTGATGGCCTCTCTAACGAGTTGATTTGTTCTTTTAAGATAACCCCAGGCTCGGCGCATCACGTATATGCATAGCCAAATCGGATTTGAATAATTTGCACCTCATTCTCATTCCTAATTCCCCGATCCTTCCTCTTCTTTACCCTGGTGTCAAGCAACCACCCTGTGTTATGAAAATATCGCAAAGAGTAGGCACTGATTGAATATTGAGCTGTATAATTATTCTACAATTACCTTATCGTTCCGAATGCCTGTGTCTTGTTGAGTCTTGAAGTTAGGCGCGGAAGCAACTGGGCATCCATTCCCTTTCTCACCATTGAAACTTTGCAGAACAATTACACAGGCAGTAGCTCGCTGTTTGTTTGTGGCCCTGGACTGGTCACCAGCATCATAGCTAAACGCGATTGGTTCTCCCTCGACGTTGCCCGCTTCAAGAGCATTATTTAGCGCATTGATAAACTGGTTACGATCAGGTGGACAGGTGCAGGGAATTGGGACAAGCTGCCCATTGTATCCACTACAACTGCCTATTTGGAGGACATCCGGGTCAGTTCCTCTGATGACTCCGAACTCTGGGACGAGTGTCTCATCAACCTGTCCATGGTATGGATAGGCATTCACAGAGATCAGGAGAGCGAAGACTGCGACAAGATTCATAGTTGTAACTCGAGTTCTTAGTCCTGCGCATAGAAATTGCTCAGAATGTTTTATTCTGTAGCCTCTTTTACAATTGTTTAAAGGAGCAAGGACTAGGTAAGCTTAAGTATCGCCAAAGGTTAGCCCAAATACTTTATGCTTATCAATATGTTTATTTTATCTAATGTGAATGGACACTGCCATAGCTGGAGGCCAAAACGGGATTATAACAGCTTAATGGTGTGGAGAGCCCGTTTTGGCTCCCTTTATTATTAGTCCCTTGGCCCGCAAGCCCCGTGTAGCTCACGTGGCAATGGGGAGCCAAAATTCTCTCCAGCACGAAGTTCGATCCGCGGGAGGTAATAGCAAATGTGGATTTTGAGATTTTGGCGACTTTCAGGACTCTGAGGAGACAAATATGCCAGGCAGGTCAGCATGATTAGAGTGGGGCGGACCTTGTTCTGGAAAGACATGCCTTGGATATTGTGTTTTGGGTGGCTTTAGTTTGTCAATTTAGCAATACTCATTAGTCTGTTCCACTGTACCTAAATTTAGGGAGCGTCCAAAAGTATTATCTCACTAACGCATCGGGTGACGGATTTGGCTCCCCATAACGCAGCACCAACCTCTCATCACAGCCTCAGGGCCGTTTATGGACCTCCACCACCGACCAAGCCCCATAAAAGCTTTAGAAAGACGACAAATTTCAACATAACATCAACCAAGCGCAAAACTTCAGCAATGTCGTCACCACTTTCGCCTCGCACATTTACTCTCTTTCCTAAATTACCTTTCGAGCTCCAAGACATGATATGGGAGTTCACTCTATCGGAACCACGCCTAATCAGCGGAGAAGCCTGCTTTCGTGAATGGTGGTATGGCAGGATCGTACGTTTCTTGTCGCCAGCGGCTCTACATGTATGCCACCGCTCTCGTTCTTTGGCGAAGGGACTTTTGAAACGCACTTCTATACAAATTCCTGGTGTCCCTGGACGGAAAACTCTTTACCTCAATCAAGCCTGTGACTTCTTCGCTGTTACGAAGCTAGACATGCAGATGAACATGAAAATTTCAAGGATTGTCGCTGATCCTGCCCTCGTGAACAGAGTGGTGATCTCGGGAATAGGGGTGGACGAAACGTCGCCGAATATGATCCATTACTGCGACCACTTATCAGGACTTCAAGAACTGATTTTGACGGACCGGGCGCTGCTTTATTTGATTTACAGACGGACGTTTCCGGGCCGCAAACATTGCAAGGTATCTCCGGGTACTTCAGAACTCGTCCGCCGTGTCCGGCAATTTTTCTTGGATGAAAGCAGGCAGGTTATGGTATCTGGTTGTTGGTTTGATAGAGATTAATAGAGTTAATCCTGCCTTTTCAGAATTGTAATCAGAGCGGATGATGGAGATTGGAACGCCGGGCGATGTGGATTCTCCAGCTGGTATTCTCTTCTGACGGCTTTGCAGCTCTTCTCCTTCATTATGAATTTGGATTCCAACATATCTTGTCTATATAATATTAGTATACATGATGAATCAGGTCGCACATTTTGGCCTCCTATAGAAGGGGCTGGTTCGGGTGGCTTTAGCGTGTTCGTTGAGTCAGATTTAGAACTACAGTATTTATTTCTATATACCAGGCTTATATTCCTTCCTTCTTCTTCCACTAAGTTACCGTTTTAATTAATAAGTTACTCGTGGATTGTTAGCAAGCTGCCGCCATATTTACGATAATGGAAGTTTACTTTTAACCAGAAGTGTTTTCGGGTCTTGCCATTTACGTTGGAGCACGAAAGCCTGCTAAAGAGCCAATCAAGAAACAACCAGTTTTGTTTGTCCGAAGTCTTTGCCTTTTTAGGCCTTAGGCATCGGCGCCTGCAACACCGACGTACCCCACATAATTTAATCGATAGCGGGGTTGCCAACAACCAGAAACAGAAACATTGAAACAAACTCTACGGCTTCCCCAAATACTCTACATCCCACTAATCCAATACTCTGCTGCGAATACAACATTGTTCTCTCACAAAGTCTGTCTTTTTGTGTGAAAACGACCCATCGCTCATTTGCTCGTCATGTCTTGACCAGAGCTTCACAATGTCGGACAGAGCTATCAACGCTCGAAGCAGCAGACTTCGGAACTTGTTCGCCAACGTACTCTCTGGTAAACAGGGCATCACGGATGCGAATACAACCTTGTTCCTAGAGGCAATCTGCGATCAGTCAGATCCGGCTACATGCATCCAGAGACTTATCAGCAGTGGTCACGGATTCCTTGCTCTGCAGTCGGCATTACGGATCAACACATCGTCCACCTTTCTCAACGGTCCTTTACCATCTTTTCTTCGATATCTCCAAGCGCCTGAGTTAAAAAGTATTTGCGGCGGCGATATTCTGCGACAAGTCGTCTCGAAAATTGTCGAGCCTCCGTACACCTGGAATGCCTTCATCGATGCTGTCAAATCGAACCAGGTCAACGAGGATGGTCTCGGTGGGTTCTCATGGCTCCTCCTACAGCTTGTCTCTCTACCGATCGAAAAGGCGATTGCGTATTCCCAGGTTGTCGAAGAACCGCTAGTCCACAAACGACTCCTTGAATCTCCACAACTAGACGTTCGCACAAGAGCGCACAGAATTATACATATAGTCAACACAATCAAGACTACGAATAAACCAGACATGGGTGGTCCTGGCGGTCGTCACGATAATGACTTTGCGGATATACACAGGATTGCAATACTCCCTAGCCCGGACGAGCTCGCAGCAAAGGACCCTTTCTTGCGTCGAGCGATCGAAGTCCGCGAAAATGATACTGGGCAGGCTAATCTGGCCTTGCATACTGATAATCAATTCCGACTGCTACGTGAAGATATGCTACGCGATTTGCGGGAGGAGATCCAGAGCGCCCTTACGTCCAAGAAAGGACGCGGTAGGGGCTTGTGCATTGAGCACTTGAGCATAGCGGATATTCTGTGTGATGAGCGCGACCCATGGTCGCTTCAGCTATTGTGTGTGCAGGATCTCCCCCAGTTGAGGGGCAAGGACATTCCCTCGCGCAAAAGATTCATCAAAGACAATCAGAGATTTTTGAAGCACCAGTCTGTGGCATGTCTGATGGTGGACCAGGAGGTGACTGCGTTGGCGACAGTGATACGAGAAGAGGGCCTTCTGGCACAGGTTCCTCCGATTATTTGCTTGCAGGTCTCCGAAACGGCAACGCAGAAAGCTTTGCTAAAGCTCAAAACTGCGAAGAACATAAAAGTAGTGCAGCTGAGTACAGCCGTCTTTGCATACGAACCTGTGCTCAGGCAACTACAAGAGATCAAGGAACTGTCTCTGGAAGATGACATACTCCATTGGAAGCAGGGAAAAGATCTACCATGCCCCTCATATCAGCTATCCAGGATGATGCGCAGTACTATAGCTAGCCTTGAGAACGATTATGCGATGGATCTGCAGGGCGTCTTGAGTCTTCCTCGGCCTACTCGACTTGACAAGTCGCAAGCGGCATGCTTTGTAGCAGGGCTCTGGCAGAGGCTCAGCGTGATTCATGGACCTCCAGGTACTCAACCCAGTTGCACTTCAAGTGAATCCTCACCTTGTAACTGATGTTCTCTAGGGACGGGAAAATCTTTTATTGGGTCATTGATAGCGAAAGCGATCCACGACCACTCCAAAGAAAAGATCCTAGTGGTTTGTTACACACATCATGCTCTCGACCAATTCTTGGAAGAGCTGCTCGACTTAGATATACCCGCGCTCGATATCGTTCGCCTGGGGTCTCCGGCCAAAGCGACACCCAGAACGCAACCTCTTTCACTTAAAGAGATGCGGCAATCTATCAAACTCAATCAAGACCAGTGGCGTATGCTGAATTTACGAAAGGATCTGGTCAGGGAAGAATGTCGAAATCTGCAGGAAGCGTTTAGAGCTTTCAGCGAAGCCAATGCTAGCAAGTCCGACATCATGGAGCATCTCGAGTTCAAGATGGATGGCCCTCCTTTTTTTGAAGCATTTCGTGTGCCTGAGGAGGAGAACAACATGGTCCGAGTGGGTAAGAGAGGTAGGGCAGTGGATCCATTCTACCTGCTTGACCGGTGGTACCGAGGAAAAGATGCAGGAATGTACAAGAGGAGGATTGAGGTTGCATTTAAAGAAGTATGGCAAATGAAAGCTGAAAGTCGGATGGAGGCCATGAACAATTGGAGATCTCAAATGTTGCAGGAACGTGTAGCTAGGCTTCATGAGGCTGGAACGGCCTACAATACGTCTCTTGACCAGATCCAGGCAATCCACATGGAGAAGGACCTTCAGGTCATCCGCAGGAAGCGTATAATTGGATGCACCACAACGGCTGCCGCAAAGTATGTTCAGGCCCTCCAGTCTATTTCACCCGGCGTACTTGTAGTCGAAGAGGCTGGAGAGATACTAGAGAGCCATGTCCTTACCGCTTTGGGACCGGAAACCAAACAGTTGATCCTGATCGGCGACCACAAACAACTTCGTCCCAAGGTGCATCATGATCTCAGTGTGGAGAAAGGAGACGGCTACGATTTGAACCGATCACTCTTCGAGAGGCTTGTCCTCGGAAATTATCCTCATCAGGTCCTCTACCAACAACATCGCATGCGGCCTGAGATTTCTGCCCTTGTTAGGCAACTGACATATCCCGACCTAGTCGATGCTCCAAACACTCAAGGGCGACCTGGCCTGAGGGGTTTCCGGGACAATTTGATATTCGTGAATCATAGCGAACCAGAGATCGAGCTTCATGACGTCCCAGATTGGAAGGATACTACTTCGACGTCCTCGAAGAAGAACATGTTTGAAGCAAAAATGACGCTTAAATGCGTACGTTACCTTGGCCAGCAGGGATATCGGACGGACAACATCGTTGTTCTGACTCCTTATCTCGGCCAGTTGCGACTTCTATTGGATGAGCTAGGCAAGGATAATGACCCAGTCTTGAATGACCTCGATTCGTATGACTTAGTTCGTGCCGGATTGATGCCTGCGGCATCCGCTAGCTTGAAAAAGCCGCGGATCCGAATATCTACAATTGGTAAGAGACACCCTTTGACAGCTACTATTCAATCCATCAAATGCATCCTGTTGCACTATTGAAGTCATTTGGGAACTCATCTTTCCACATCTGGCGCATTATATACAATCTGAGGCCCCATTCTTAACAAGCGCTAATCCAACCTCCCAGACAACTACCAAGGAGAAGAAAGCGACATAGCCATAATCTCGTTAACACGGAGCAATTCCCGGCACGATATTGGATTCATGTCATCCCCGGAACGACTGAATGTCCTATTGTCACGAGCTCGAGATGCGCTGATTATGATCGGCGATGCGGAAACATTCATGAACTCCCGCAAAGGGAAGGAACTATGGGAACGCTTCATGGCGCTTCTTAAAACAGGCGGCCACATCTATGATGGATTTCCCCTCAAATGCGACCGCCACCCGAATCGGCATGCTCTCTTGTGTCGGCCCGAAGGCTTCGATGAGCAGTGTCCTGATGGAGGATGTTTGGAACCATGGTAGGTGTAGAGACCTGGTCGATTACGGCGTGCTGATCAGAGATTCTTAGTGGTGCTAAGTTAAGCTGTGGTGTTCATAAGTGCCCACAGCACTGCCACCAACTCTCCGACCATTCTAAGATGCAGTGCGAACATATCATGGAGTCTAGGTGCAGCAAAGGTCATCTCAGAAGGTGGAAGTGCCACGAAAACCAGCCATCAGCGTGTCAGACTTGTCAGCGTGAGGACGAGAGGCGACAGAAAGAGCTGCAAGCAGAGTTAGAACGGCAAGCAAAGCGCGACCGGGAGCAAGCAGAGCATGCATCGAAAATGGCTGAGCTTGAACACCAAATCAAGCATGCAAGAGAACGAGTAGCTGACGGCGTGACTGCCGAGGAAAATGCCCGGGCGTTGGAGCAAAAGAGGCGAGACCTAGAGGCAGCGAGGCTTTCAGCAGATCAGGCTCTAAATACACCCTCAAAGGCGACGCTGGAAACCCAATCAGCGCCAAGCATCTCACCAACATCTTCGCTGCTGGCTACTGTTGGACCTCACTCTGTCGCAGAGGAGAAAAGCCTCGGGACAGATCAAAATACGACGCAAGATATGAATGGCAAATCGCAACAAGAATGGGATCGTCAAAAACGCGTTGAAGGGGCCTCGAACGACGCAATCGATGCTCTTATGGCCCTTACCGGCTTGGAGGACGTGAAATCTAAGATTCTTACGATAAAAGCCAAAATTGAAACCGTCCGAAGGCAAGGTACCGATATGAAGAATGAGAGACTTGGTCTAGTCCTACTGGGAAATCCCGGAACTGGTAGGTATCCGCTAGCTCAGCTCCAATTTTGCTAATGCCTGTTAGGCAAAACCACCATTGCGCGTCTCTACGCCCAGTTCCTATCTTCCGTTGCGGTGCTTCCTGGAACTGAATTCATTGAGACGACAGGAGCCCGTCTCGCGAATGAGGGAGTTGCAGGAGCGAAAAAGCATATAGAGACAATCCTCAATGCAGGTGGAGGGACATTTTTCCTGGACGAGGCTTATCAACTGGCTGATGGCCACAACCCGGGAGGCGCATCGGTCCTCGATTTCTTGTTGGCGGAGATCGAAAACAAAGTCGGGAAGATTGTTTTCATTCTAGCGGGCTATAGTAAGCAGATGGAGAAGTTCTTTGAACATAATCCAGGATTCGATAGCCGTATACCTCACCGTCTCTATTTTGCTGATTACTCCGACCAAGAGCTACTGGCGATGCTGCATCGTTTGGTCGAGAAGAAGTACCACGGCCGTGCGAAGATTGAGGGTGGCCCGACCGGCATATATGCTAGAATCGCTGTTCGCCGCCTGGGCAGAGGCCGGGGGCGTGAAGGATACGGTAACGCCCGCGCTTTGGAGAATACTTGGGCAAAGATCTCCGAGCGGCAAGCCAATAGGTTACAGCAAGAACGGGCTGCCGGTCTCACACCAGATGACTTCCTTTTTACGAAAGAGGACTTGATAGGCCCTGAGCCTTCCGGAGCGATACGAGAAAGTGCGGCGTGGAAAGAGCTCCAGGGGCTGATCGGGCTTAAGGCTGTCAAGGAGTCCATAAAGGGGCTTGTGGATCGTTTGCAGTTGAACTACGAACGAGAGCTCGAGGAGCAGCCCCCAATCGAAGTCAGTCTCAACCGTATTTTTGTTGGCTCACCTGGTACAGGTAAAACGTCAGTTGGTAAACTGTATGGGGCGATACTAGCTGATATGTGTTTGCTATCGAAACGCGAAGGTAAGAATACTACAGTTTCATTTTCCACCTTGCTTCTGGCTCATGAGCCGCTACCTTGGCTTCCGCATTGCGGCCAGGCTAAATGCCCACTGAATTGATGTCACTGGAAATCCGGGCTGATTTCAGGTTATAGTTGTGGTCAAGGACCCTGCAGATTTCATCGGAAGTGTTCTTGGAGAATCGGAAAAGAACACTAAGGCTATTCTGAAAGCGAGTGAAGGCAAGGTTCTCATAATTGATGAAGCCTATATGCTCTACTCAGGATCTAAGGGCGTGGGAAACACGTCAGACCCCTTCAAAACGTCAGTTATCGACACAATCGTGGCAGAAGTTCAAAGCACGCCGGGTGAAGACCGATGCGTACTCCTATTGGGCTACAAGGAACAAATGCAGGAAATGTTGGAAAATTCGAACCCTGGTCTCGCAAGGCGATTTCAGCTTAGCTACGCATTCCTCTTCGAAGACTTTGATGATCAGCAGTTGAGACAAATTCTCGAACTCAAACTCAAAAAGCAGGGACTCGAAGCAACAGAGGAAGCCAAGGACGTGGCCATCGGACTCCTCTCAAGGGCTCGCGATCGGCCCAATTTTGGCAATGCTGGCGATGTTGAGAATCTGATATCTCATGCTAAAGCTCAAGAACAGAAAAGACGATCCATGCAGACTGTGAAGAGCCAGAAAGTGGAAGTTCTCTTCTTGCCGCAAGATTTCGATGAGAATTTTGACCGGGCCAACAATGCAACTCTCAATCTCCGAAAGCTCTTTGCGGATGTGGTGGGCTGCGAAACGCTGATCAGCAAGCTTGAGAGATATCAGCGGGTTGCGGCTAATATGAGAGCTCGAGGTATGGACCCAAAGTTGCATATTCCATTCAATTTCATCTTCAAAGGTCCGCCAGGTGAGTCATTATGGTACAGATCCCTTCGCAGAGCCCGCTCTAATAACCAATTTAGGAACCGGGAAGACAACTACTGCTCAAAAGATGGGCCAAGTGTTCTATGACATGGGTCTCTTGTCGGCTCCTGAATATCTTGAGCGTTCGGCTTCAGACCTCGTCGCTTCGTACGTCGGTCAAACCGGATCGAAAACGGTAAGTGTTCTGAAAGATGGTTTGGGGAAGGTCCTCTTCGTAGATGAAGCCTACAGATTGGGTGAGGGCCAGTTCGCAAAAGAAGCCATCGATGAATTGGTTGATAGTCTTACGAAACCCCAATTCTTGGGTAAACTCATTGTCATACTCGCTGGTTACACCGAAGACATGAACAGACTTCTCAAAGTCAATCCGGGTCTCTCAAGTAGGTTTCCAGAGGAGATTGTGTTCCAAAATATGACGGCGGAAGAGTGTTTGACGCTTCTTCAACGCCAGTTGAGAGTTGTTGGAATTGAGTTCGTTCTGGAGGGTCGCCAATCCGACGGTTACGGGGATATGATTAAGCACTTCAACAGCCTTTCCTGCCTTCCAAACTGGGGCAATGGCCGGGACGTCAAGACTCTGTCCAAGGCCATCGTGGCATCTGCTTTTGAAAGCGCGGAGTCCGCTTCCACGGCACTGACGGTTTCCCATAAGGACGTGGTTGCCGCTCTTCAGAAGATGTTGATAACCCAGCTTGCTCGATGCGGAACGAAGGCGGGCAGAGAAAGCTCGTTAAGTAACGGTACTATGGCATCAATCTTCAATGTAGCCACCAACTCGCTCTCACCTCCGCCCAAAACTACTTCGACATCATCAGCCGCTAAGCTCGCAGAGCCAACACCGGCGTTAGCTGACGATAATCCCAGACAAGAGCAGCAAGTTGATGTGGCGCCACGAGAGCAGCCACGGGATACAGGCGTATCAGATGAGACGTGGACACAACTGCAGGCCGACATCAGAGCGAATGAGCTCGCCCAGAAAAATTCCCAAGACGCGATCGTCGATTTAGAGCAGCAGTTGGAGACTGCAGTGACTGAGCAAGAAGGCCACGCGCAAGAAGAAAAACCGCTACAGGAAGCTGCGCCATCACAAACTATTTCCGACGACGACGATGATGAAGAGAACGAGCGAAAGCGCCGACATGAAGAGTTGAGGATTCGTGCCCTGAAAGCTCGACACGCCAAACAAGAAGCGGAGGAGAAGCTACGCAAAGCCAGAGAAGAGGCAGATAGGAAGAGGAAAGAGGAAGCTCAAGCACAAAAGAAGTTGAGAGATATGGGTGTTTGTCCTGTAGGATTTCGTTGGATCAAGCAGAGGACGGGGTACCGATGTGCGGGGGGTAGTCATTTCGTTTCGAACTCCGAGCTAGGGGCCTAGGCGTTTTGATTGAGCGGAGATGCACGGGGATCAATCGTTCTGCTTCTTTATTAATGCCTCGCGGATTTCATGAAACTTGCACATCTACGGGTATTACTGAATAAATGTGGGGTTTTGGAGTCATTTGTCTCGTCATTAGTATTCAAGTCACAAGCGTTTAGCAACGAAAAAGGGGGGAGCAAATCATCAAATTGAATTTCAAGCCGCCAGTTACGACCAAGTATAACCATTTTGACTTTTTAGAAACAGAGCATTAGGTTTCGTTGGAGGGGTGCAAAGGAGTTTGAAAAGCAGAACACGCCATGACAAATTCAGAGAAGTTACCCGTACGCAAACATCAATACCATCAAGCATTTACCTTCATCGCGTCAGATGTAGAACATCGTATTACGCACATTCTCATGTATTCGCACATCATTCGGATCTGCCACTTGTCCGCCTCCGCCACCTGCTCCTGACACCACGCTGCCCGCGGGTGTGGCTCCGGGTGTGGCATCAAATAGCTTGCTTAAATAGCACCTAGCCCTCTCACAGACGAGATCCGCGTAATAGGCGGCAGGGCAAATACTAACGGCCTTAGTAGCGCGACCGAATAGGTAGCACATATTGTGCGTCAAGTCCTCGAGGACATCTGCGGCGTTCTGGAAGGGAGGTTGCGCCTTCCGGCTTCGGAAGATCTCATCTAGGACTGTGTGATAGTGTGCTGGACGCGCGGTTCCTTGGAGGGCAGTATGAGCTTGGAGGAAGAAGTCCCAATTCCGGGCTTCCGTGACACCGCGGTCGACAATGGTGCCATTCTGAGGATTCGAAGAGCGGTCGGCGCTTTCTTTGGTAGTTGGATAAAACCGAGTGTTATGGCGTTTGCCAACAATGATGATGGACATGCGAGGGAGCTTCTTCTTCATATCGCTTGGTGGATAGACTTCTTCGCACGCTTTTCGGAGTAGAGGTAGCTCTTGGTCAAGAACGATTTCGTATTGCCCTTCGGACACACCATCACGGTAAATCAGGATGTTTTCGGGGTAAGTTCCCTTATTCTTAGTCGCCCACAGACGAAGGCGTGACTTGAGCATACTGTCGAGGCCAGAGACCATCTCTTGTCTCGCGGTCTGAATTTGGAGATCCGCCGGCCATTGTCCGAGCCATGGGTCTACAGAAGCCACGATTCCTGCCACGCTTGGCGCGTTCGATGCCGAGCCAGGCGTGGGGTGGGTGACATCGATGCCCACTACCATGGTCTTCCCTTCTGCGATGATGCCAATTTTGGTATTGTCCAAGTACTGGTTTCGTCCGCCAAGCTTGAGGTTGAACTTAAGCGCAACATTAGCGTAGTACTGGTCGTTGGCCTTTGCAAATTTCGAGCCTAGGGTGCAGACATTGAGCAGCCCCGTCTTGACGTCGCACACGAACTTGATGCGGTTATAGATGGATGAATCGAGATGAGGTATTATGACAAGAATCAGCTTTGGCGGAGGTCTGGTGGGATGGCTGAGGAATCTTTGGATAGCCGCATCAATATCCCCGTCGACATTGGCAGGGTTTAAGTTAATGCGCAGACCAGGAGTATAATCATTCACGTCGATGCCGAGCTGTCTCAGTTTGCGCTGGAATGCGTTCAGCGTGGAACTCAATTCCTGTTCATTTCTCCATGCGTCGGGCGACCTCGGCGACGATATGAGGAGGTATGTCCACGAAGGAAGCTTTGATCTTGTCGAAAATTCAACCTCTTGCATATTCCAGCTAGCATATCGAGTCTGGGCAGGTTTGCCGTCTTTGTATCGAACATTAGGTCCTGTCAAGACCCGGCCGGGGACGGCGATAAGCTTAGGCATCACAGCGATATCGAACTCAGCCTGACAAAGGTAAGCGTTCCCTCACCACTAGCGCATGGTTAACTCACAATGGTAGGATTTATCGGCGGCTCTAGGCCTAGAAGCCGAGCGCCATTGATGACTATTGACTTGGCATTCGCGGCAGGTTTACGGACTGCAAATCGTATCATCTGTTGCGTTTGGCCTGGAGTCAGCTTTGCGCCGCTAGGCTGGCCAGGCAAGACAACGCAGACGTCTAGTGGTAAATACGATGGGTTCTGCCGAGTTCCAACATTGATAACAGGCATATTGGGATCCGTGATAGTGATGCCGTGGGCTGGCAGATGCGTTAACCATAGTTTCAAGTACACGGGGATAGGCAGACACCTTACTCCTTTGGAAGAAGTCATAAACGCTGATATAACCGCCGCCAGGTGGCTCAGGTCCTTCCTTGATAGGCTTCTTACCCTTCTTACCTTTCTTTCCAGCAGAACTTTGTTGAGACGCACTCGGTTGAGACGTACTTGGTTGTCCTTCGGGACTACCGAGGTGAAACTTTACCTCTTTCGCGCCAGCAGCAAACTTTGGCACGATGGGAGGGTACTGTAACCCGTGGCCATCTCCAGGCGTTGCCAGACCCGTGATGGTCTTTATTCTGAATATTTCGCGACCTTCTCTGTTCTTCCTGATAATGTGGGTGACTCGGACGCGCACTCTCTTCAAAAAGGTGGCGAGTCTGACCATGTTTCGGTCATTGTGGCTTAGATATGTGGATATCAATGGGCCAAGGAGGCCTTCCTCGTAACATGCAGCATGTTTCACCTGGACGTTGAGGAGGATGCGGCAGGTAGCAGACCGAACGCTGATGAAAAATCCTCGGATGGCCTGAAGCCCTCCTCCAAGACTCATCGTCTCAAAGGCAGCTGGGGCCAGTTCGAAGTGCTTATTCGCACCCACAGAGAAAATGTTGGAGGCGGATTTTGGATGGTGTCCCATGACGATGTTGAGTGCTTGGATGATCTCGTCCTTAGATCCAAATAGGGTACTTGCATGGCTGGAAGTTAGATAGTCCATGAGCTCAGAAACTGCGAGTGTGCCTGTGCTTTGGAGACGCAGCCTGTATGCTTTGGCATTTTGAGAAGGTTCGTCTTCGTCTTCCGATCTGTACCGGACAAGGTATCCCTCTTCATCGATGGGGAGCTCTGATCTACAAATCAGGTTTGACTTGTAGTCTGTTGCAATACTGTTCTTGTGTTCAGAGAAGTGTTCTTCAACAAGGAGCTCGATGACCCTCTTCGCCCTTTTGCCGGTCGGCACTCTTCCGACTCCAGTGTCAACAGGTATAATCTCGATACTATAGCGAAACAACATCAAGTCCTTGTGCGCCACCATCTCAAAGTAATTCGCCCACAGAGTGACCTCTTTCCCTTGTGTTCCGTAACCAGGCCTTGGGGGCAATCGTGGTTCAAGAATGGATTTCTGAGGTCCAGTACTCTTGAGCTGAACGGCTCTTGCAGTCTCGTTCTCGATCTTTCGCACTTGGATATCGTGTTCGGGATACTCGCCAGGGCCATGGCTGGGGAACGTCAGTCGGTGTCAGTGGCTACATTTGATCAATAGAGCCTGCTCACAAGAATACCTCAACTTCTGCAGGACCACCACGGCCGCCTCGCCCAAATCCGCCACGAGTACCTCGACCACCCCGACTCTCCAAGCTCGCGACCTGAAAATGAGAGCCACGACCACGATCGCTTGGAGGCCTGTCTCCACGTCCGCGACCGCGATCGTGGCCACGGTCAGATGAACCCCGCTCTCCACGTCCGCGACCGCGGCCACGTTGGAATTGGTTTCCAGACATTGTAGTGCAAGAGTAGACGGAAATTGAACCTGCAGAATTACGCCTGGATCAACTAGCTTATTATTCGCGCTGGTGGCGTGACAATTTCAAGGATTCTTACCCCGCCTTGGAAGACACGACAATTGATACGTCATGACGCAAGGAAAAATCTGCTAACCCGAAATGATATCCCGTAAATCCTGAATACTTCCAATTGGAAGTCGGCATTCCCTTTGAGGTTGGCGGCTCTTTTAGCGCGGTGGACGATAACTGCCCAGGATCAGCTTCTATGTTCGCGAGCGCGAACTGGTGCAACGACATTTCATACATCGATACCAAGCCCAGATAAATCATAGATGTACATTACGATACCGGGCATTGTTTGCTAAAATGTCCTTCCAAGTCGGCAATTCAAGACCACTTGGCCAAGATGCCGCGCAAGCTCGTGCTCGAAGCTATCAGTTGGAGATGTTAGGAGAGAGCATGAAGGAAAACATCATCGTTGCTGTGTTTAGTACTCCCCTATCACTATATTGTACGATATTGATATAAGCAGATGGATACCGGGAGTGGGAAGACGTATATGTAAGGGGCCTACATGTCATCCTGATTTATTTTGAATTCCTGGGGTTTTTATCCCCAACGCTACTTGAGTGATGGCAGTGGTTAATCATGATGTATAGAGCCGTTCTTCGAATCATGGCCGAACTCGAATGCTGCCCTCCACAGAAGGTATGCTTCGTCTGCAGCAGCGTTACGATTTCTGAACCTTCATAGCTCGTCTGGTTCTTGGCTCCGACGGTCGCGTTATGCACACAACAGCATGAAGTGATATCCTCCCAAGTTCCTGCCGCCAGGACAAGGCTGTTCATTGGCTCTGATAACGTGGATCGGTGGAGTGAACAGCGGATCTGGGACGCCGCATTGAAGGACGTGCAGATTGTCGTATCGACACACGCTGTTCTCGCCGATGCCTTAAGCCATGGATTCGTCAGAATTTGGAAGCTAGCGCTATTGATATTCGACGAAGGCAAGTTACTTCCACAGTTCCCCTGATGCTGTTTGCTAACGTCGCAAGCCCATCATTGTACGGGGAATCATCCAGCAAACAAAATTATGCGTGACTTTTACCATCGCACAATCAGAGAAGAGGGTCGCCATGCGGTCCCCCATATCCTAGGTCTGACAGCCAGTCCCATTGTCAGATCAAGGCTGAGCGAGCTTGAGTTCGTCCCCATACCCTTTTGAGTATTGTTACTAAGAAATCTAGAACTATTGAAGCAAATCTCGACTCGATCAGCAGAACGCCCCGTCTTCAACGACAAGAGTTGTTAAAGTACGTGCATCGCCCAGCACTGATCAAACTCACCTATCCGCCACCTGATGCAACTTGGCATTGTAGCAGCCGTGCACTCCAAGGCCTGATCTCCGTTTGCAGGACAATGGATATTCAGAAGGATCCGTACGTTCTTAAGTTGAAGGCCGAGCCACAGAGCAGCTGGAAGCTGAGGAAGCTACTATTGTCGGGCAAAACCTACTGTGCAGAGCAGCTGAACAAATTTTACAGCAAATCTAGGCACATTTATGATGAGCTTGGGCAATGGGCAGCTGATTATTTCATTGCGGAATCGATTCGAAAGTTACAGAAAATGGTCGACACTAATGAAGAGATCTCTTTCGGTTTGGAAAATGACGAGAAAGCCTACCTTCTGGGCATACTGACTCAGCTGCCTAGGACGGAACTGGGGTCTGATCTTCGCACTGTTGATAACCCTCAAATCTCCACCAAGGTCGACAGCTTAATATCTTTCCTCGCCAAGGAAGAGAATGGCAAGTTTTCTGGACTGATCTTTGTCCGCCAGCGCGCGACCGTCAGCGTCATGTCTAAACTACTATCCATTCATCCCAAGACAAGGGGTCGATTCCGCTGTGCACCTTACGTTGGCTTGTCGAACAGTGCCAACCGGAAGCAGAATATTGGCGAGTTGCTCGACCCACATGACCAGTGCGAAACATTGGACAATTTCCGGCAGGGGCGGACGAATCTCATTATCGCTACTGACGTCCTGGAAGAAGGGATAGATGTCACTGCATGTCACTTGGTCATCTGTTTCGATAAACCACCCAACCTGAAATCATTTATCCAAAGGAGAGGGAGAGCTAGACAAGAAATGTCAACTTTCGCCATCATGCTTGCCGACGATGATGTCTCGGCCTCTCTCAACAGCTGGCAAGCATTAGAGGAGGAAATGCTTCGAGTTTATCAAAATGATGCCAGGTTATTGCAGGAAGTTTCCAACCTTGAAAGCATCCAAGAAGATGTCGAGGACGAATTCCGAGTTGAATCTACTGGGTAAGCGACTGAAAAACCACTCTGAAGCCATACTGACTCAAATTCAGGGCACTCTTAACTGCTGAGTCAGCAGTAGCACATCTCTACCATTTCTGTGCCATGCTTCCTCACCAACGATATGTTGATCTCCGTCCCGCTTTTACTTTCGCAGAAGATATAAACACTCATCGGATTAACGGGACGGTAATTCTCCCAAACTCCGTCAGTACATCGGTGAGATGCACGAGCGGACGCGAATGGTGGCGAACAGAACGTGCGGCAAGGAAGGAAGCCGCATTCCAAGCATACGTCGCGTTGTACGAAGCAGGCCTCGTCAATGATAACCTCCTACCCTTAAATCGCGAGGGGACTGTGGTGAGAGATGAACGAGAAGAACTCCCTTCGATAATGGAGGTTTCGGAACAGCTCAATCCATGGGTCAGTTTGGCAAAGGTGTGGGCATTCCCTGAACTAAACCAGATTGTTATCTCTATCCAGCAACAAGATGGAATGGAAGGAGGCGAGGTTGTGATGATTCTGACAACACCTTTGGCGATGCCTTGCATTCGACCATTTACCTTGTACTGGGATAGCAATACTACCTTTGAGGTTCGCCCAGGAGCTTCGCAGCAGGTGGCCGCAATCTCCTCAGAGAGCCTTCGATTCATGCAGGACATCATGCACACTCTACTTCGGTCGACGCATTCAGATCAGCGGCCAGATAATCGAAAGGATTTCGTCGCACTCTTCACTCCAAACATACATGCGCAGCAGTTTGAAACGTGGCTGTCTGTAAATCGAGGACGTCGTCTCGCTTTGGAAGAGTTCCACTTGAATCGTGACCTCTCTCCCCGCGGCCTTGTACGAAGCCCTTTGTACTTCGGCGTTCCTCACATATTCCATCGGTGGCGCACCCCTTCTTCGGATGGAGCAGAGGCCGAGGTTGAAGTGGTGTGTTTTGCGCTACCCAAGCGGCGAAACTTCTTGGAAGCCGGCACGCTCTCTGAAAAAGTGACTGGCTTAGCCTCATGGAGTGAGAATTCTACCAGAGAAGCGCGATCATTCCCGGCGAAGTCTTGTACGATTGATTTCTTGCCCATTGAGCAGGCTCGATTTAGCCTTTTCATCCCGGCGATCACGCAGCATATAGAGGTGCTTATGGTGGCAAATCAGCTGTGCCAAACAATTCTCAAGAATGTTCCGTTCCGGGATATCCACCACGTGATTACAGCTATCAGTGCGTCTTCAACCCAGTCGGCTACCGACTATCAGAGATACGAATTTCTGGGAGACACAATATTGAAATTCATCGTGTCAGCTCAGCTTTTCGTCAATCACGAGAATTGGCACGAGGGTTATCTCTCGGAAGGTAGAGCTATACTTGTGTCAAATTCACGTCTGGCGAGGGCAGCTTTGGATACTGGCCTCGATTCGTTTATCTTAACCAAACCTTTTACAGGCAAGAGATGGGCTTACCCACTGATCTCCGAGTTAGAGATCCATTCCGCAGGCAAACGGACTGTTTCATCGAAGACCCTAGCAGATGTAGTCGAGGCTCTTATTGGAGCAGCATTCTTAGATGGAGGCTTATCTGCCGCGAGAGTATGCACACACACGTTTCTCCCCGACATCCGCACCCCATCCCTTGTTTTCGGCCCTAGTGCACATCCACGCAGCGCAAAATTGGTAAACTCATCCATTAATATGATGGCAGAGCTGCTTATTGACCATCAATTTCTGGATAAAGCTCTGCTTCAGGAGGCCCTAACCCATCCGTCCTGTGAAAGAGACACGCTCACAGAGTCCTACCAAAGGCTTGAGTTCTTGGGCGACGCAGTACTAGATATGATTGTCGTCACAGCAATTTTCGAAGAAAACCCAAATTGTGAGCATGGGAGCATGTCGCAGATCAAGGCAGCGCTAGTTAATGCCGATCTACTGGCATTCCTCTGCTTAGAAGTATCTTTGATGCAAGATGCCATTCATATCCAGCAGAAGGGGGAGAGAACATTCTACGAAGTGCATGAAGAGGAAAAAATCGAACTCTGGAAGTTTATGAGGCGTCACGGTCGAGAGATTACAGAGGCGCAACAGGCCTGCGTCAAGCGTCATCAGCGGCTCCGTCGAGACATAGAACGCCGTTTGAAGTACGACCGACTCTATCCATGGGCATTACTCGCTCAGCTGGATGCAGAGAAGTTTTTCTCCGATATTATTGAGAGCGTTTTCGGAGCAATCTTTGTGGATACTGGGGGAACTCTCGCGGACTGCCAACGCTTCGCAGAGCGCATTGGAGTAATGCCATATTTACGTCGCATAATGGCTGACGGCATCGATGTTGTCCACCCCAAAGCCTCGCTTGAACGCTTGACTGGGCCAGACAAGGTCGAGTACATCGTTGGGTTTGAGGAGGGTAATAATCATGTGTATCAGTGCTCGGTTAAGATCAATAATATTGAAGTTGTTACGGTGGGAGGATGTTTGACGAAGGAGGAGGCTGTCATGAGGGCCGCGGATGGTGCAGCAAAATTGATTTCACGAACGAAACCTCAAGCTACCACTTCTTCTCAGCACATGTAGAGGTCGGAGCTTCTCACTAGTTGGGTCTCTTCTGTTCAATATAAAAACTCGGCCTGCTACTCCTGTTATCTTGTCCCTTTTTTGATCTTGGGCGCCGTAGGCTAGCTTGTTCGTTGAAACAAGTCGACGTAGTCTTCTTCCTGGCCATATCCACGTTCTGAGCATTCTAGAGCGACATAATAGCTAAAATCTCGAATGATGCATGCTCCTTTCCAGAACATGGCATCCAGCCCCTCTAGACTATGCCTCCCAGATCGCGCACGGGCCGAATTTCGGCACCGTGGCCCGTGCGCGACGAGGCGGGACAGTTGAATGCTGATTCGTCAAGCTACCACACGTGATTGATTGCCACATGATACCCGTAATCCCGCCCCCCTAGCTCTGTCGCGGTCCTACCAAAAAGTATTATGCCGTGGAACTTATCACAGAGATGTCTGGAGTACTCGAAGTCGCCGTCAGAAAGCGACAAAGTCGGCTACCTTCGCACTAACTTTTCACCTTTCACACATGTCATGTATCCGCGATGGATCAGGTTGCAATTTTGGGCTCCCGTAGGAGGACCATTCGGGCAGCTTGAGGCCGGATATGGTTCCATACCATATATCTTTATATAGTCAGGCTCAATCTTGCTTCTGTCCATCATCGTTCTTAAGTAGTCTTTTTATAACAACGCACAATGCCTCCGTCTCTCATTTCTCTACCACCCGAACTCCTTTGCAACATTTTGAAAAAGTTACCTATCGACCATGGACGTGACTTACTGGCAAGTTGCCGCGAAATTTACGATAATGGCAAGCATGCTTTTGACCAAAAGTGCTTTAGTGTCATACCACTCACCTTAGAGGACGAGAGTATTTTACAAGCCGAAGAGCTTACGAAGGAACAGCCGTGTTGTTTTCTTGAAGAGGTTATCATTCGGATAGACCGAGAATGTGACCACCATCCGGGAAAACTCCATCTTGAAAACCGCCTACTTTCCATTTTCACTAATGCACTTCAGGTTTCCTCCAAATTCAACACTATCACAATCCACTATGATCCAGAAGAGTTTGATTCGGCTGTAGGACGGTACCGCGTTCATACAAAAGCTGTGGTTTTGGCAATACAAACTTTCTTAAAAGGTCATGAAAGCACCAATTTCAAAATCGATATACAAAACATCCGACTACACGATTGCGCTACCTTATTGGCTCTCGGCAAAAGTTTTCTAAGCCGAGTGCACTCTATAGGGCTTAGATTTGAACCGTATGATACTACGGTAAGGTCTATCCAAGAGCTCTTACCTCTCGCAACGAATCTCAAAGAGATTTCTTTAATGAACGACACTGGCGAGACGCTTACTTTAAACCCTATTCGGAAAGTTACGAAGGCTGTAAGTTCTAAAACACTGGAAAGTATTTCCCTCGCCGGAGTTGATACTACTAAAGACAAACTACAGGAGATTCTACATCCTTTTAAAGCTTCTTTGAAGAACATAAAACTACAACAGATGACTTTCGAACAGAAGTCATTTGAGAGCTTCGTCCGTTACATTTCCCGCAATTATTCTTTGGAGGACTTTGATCTTGAAGATATTTGGGAAATAGATGGTAAAAAGGAACGTGAAGTCATTGATCCTATGTCGTACTGGTATGACCTGCAGCCCACTCCGGCCTCTTCCTAGCACCCCTCACACGCCAGCACGCCTTGTTCAAAGTAAATCTTTTTACACGTAACTAATCCGACAGGGAACGGATTGTTGAAGGAGATATGATCGATAGATATAGTAACGTCCATCCATGCGTAACGAGAAACCACCCGTGCCGAGAAATTTTATGGGTACTTCACCTATAAACTTCGAAAAAAACGAACGCACATGGGCGACCCTTATATTTTTTGTACTAGCTATGTTCTATAGTCAATTCTAAACACATTGAGACCCTTCACTAAAAAAATAAAAACACTGGGCTTTTCTTAGCTTGAATTATAGCATGCCTTCGCTTAAAGTGTATAATACAGTTCCTTCCCCAACCCTCTATCCTAGTACTTCTCTCACTTCCACTTTCCATATATGGTGTTACCTGAGTTATATGTATTAAATACTATGCCTGAAATTATTTTCAAGCCTTGTGGTAGCTTTACCATGCAGATTTATGTAAAGTCGCCACGCAATTCAGTACTTTTGCTGAGGTGGCGAACCGCTTTGGGTATAGCGTGCTGAAAGCTACACCTCTGAATATGGGTAATTCAGAAATTAGAGAACTGGCACGTACCGCAAAATAATGCCCTAATTTTCAGGCAAGCATCAGTGGGGCATTTTCTGGCTGACATCCAATTCAAGAGAGCACAGAGTTCGGGTTGACAAGCCTATCCATCACATTCTCTTCTACCTCCGCAAGGAGTTCGATAGATTACTCACAATCATGTCTGGTCAGCCGTGCTTACTCAGGATAATTGCCAGAGTTCCAAGAAAGACATCTTCCGGTTTGTGCCTTCCCCTATCAACTTATCATCGCCGTCAGTAAGTAGGAAGCGGAATTGGCTCAGTTCTCGAACGCTCCTGACCCATTAATTCCGAAAATTACGATCGCGTCGTCGCCGCCCACCCGAATTATAGAGAGCCTCTTATTATAGTATGATAGGACCCCTCGACCCGCGACACAATCATCAAGCTCTTTTCGCATTTTAAACTTATCCCATCCGCAGGCGCGACCTCCAGCCTTCAGCAGATTCCTTGGCAAAGAACACCAAAATTTCGCTCTACTATAACGCACAAAAATGCACTTGATAACCCTCTTTGTACGTAATAAATTGCGCAAATTCAATCCTATGAAGTGTTCTACCATTGAATGAATTTGTATCAAGTTCTAATAGAGTATTGGTGTTGAAAAGTACGTTAAAAAAGGGAGGTTCCTACTGTCGGATTGCGCTATAGCTCTAATTGGCCGTATCTACCTCGATGATCCACTTTTCTGAAGGCTGAGGTCGCGCCTGCGGATGGGATAGAACTATCATGGTGTGGCTGTGACGTTTGTGGCTGCGCGCGCCTTGCCGGAAAATTCCTGTTTCCCGACATCCTCCGAAGAATTTTTGGCGCTAAAACGTACCCAGTTTGTCATCGTGTCCTTTCGTACGCAACAAACTAGTTTTCAGCTTATGGGACAAACGGCATATCCAAACAATTTCTCTTTCTTCGCAATTTGGACCTGCATTTGTGAGAAAAATGACTTGCTCAACCAGCGATGAAGTAGGAAGAGGGGACTCTTCCACAACCCGCCAGAGAACTTGTACCTGTTCTGCATGTTGTTCCTCCTCTCCTTCACCAGAGAACAGATGCTGTGATGGTAGGCTCCTCCCGGCCCTGTGGCATTTCCAGCTTATTAACTAAATCATGCAGATAACTGCCTCGTCAAAATCGCACGCCAGGATTGCAAGAATGAACACAGTCATCGAAACAAGCTTCCCTCAAGCTCCCAGTCTCCCATCCCACTCCCATCCGACGAAGAACCATGCGAGAGCCACCTCTCCAAAGCAAAGGCTGCATATAGCGAGATGTTGAACAATTTTGGGTGTATTTGCAAGGTGTTGCTTTCCTTGAATTTGGAATCGTGCTGTGCTCTGGAAACTGGGACTGTTCGACGCAAGAGTTCGGAGAAGGAGGGATTCTTGGCGGGAATGAGAAAAGCTTCTAGTGGGGGGAGTTCTGTCAAGTCGGTTGGATGCGCTTCGTGTGCTGGGGAGTCGTGCTGCTCTCCCCCGAAGGACGAATTGGTGAACGTAGTCTCGAAAACAAACGCCTGTTGCTCTACCCCGCCACAGCAAACTGGAAGCGATATTGGAATGAATATTTCTGCCACAAAAGCTAGGTCCGCCTGTGGTGTCAAAGCCGGCCCTAAGCATGCCAAAGAGGGTTTGGACTGCTGCGGGGAGGAGACAAGTTTCGATGATCAAGCTCCTGCTCCGGATTGTGGTAAAGGATGCTGTTCTGACCCCAGTGTGGAACCAGCCGTTACATCGAAATCTGCAAGTGGTTGTAGCAAAGGAAGCTGTTCTAAATCAGCTGTGGAACCGATTGTTGTCGCTGCACCTTTGGACGATTGTAGAAAAGGCTGCTGCTCAGAGCCAACCTCGACTCCATCAGACAGAAAGTCGTCATCGGATAGATGCTCTTCTACTGAGGTTCAATCTGGGAAGCACACTACCCTGGGAGTGGAAGAAACAAATGGTCGCAAAATTGAATGCCAGGATGTCTCGAATCCAACTGGGAAGCGCCCAGTCACTAAAGAAGCTTGCTGTTCCAAAACCAAGTCTGGAGGCAACAAATGTTCGCAAGATATCGAAATTTTACCCTATACTACGAACGCCAGCGCCGTTCAGGTGGACTTGGAAAAGGGCGCTCTTGAAGTCGAACATCTTATCATCAGTGTCCAAGGGATGACTTGTACTGGCTGCGAAAAATCACTCTCGAAAGCTCTGACTTCAATGCCGGCAGTTTCCAATATCAAAACGAGCCTTGTTTTGGGTCGAGTGGAATTTGATTTTTGCGCAAGTTCCGCCGATATCAGCGTTGCCGAGACTATCAAGTCTCTTGAGAAAATGACTGGATTTACTTGCTCGAAGATGACATTGTCTGGACACGAGCTTGACCTTATTGTGGAAGATCCTACACTCTTTATTGGCGACAACGATCTGCCATATGGAATTTCGGATATTGCTGTACTCGATTCTCGCACCATTCGAGTTACCTATCATCCAGAGGTTCTTGGCGCAAGAGACTTGTTGGGCAATCCGTTCTTTGAATTAGCCAAGCTAGCCCCTATGGCAGACCCTCCTCTTATCACATCTGGTAGAGCACATCTTCGCTTGATGCTCTTCAAGACGCTGGTTTCTACAATGCTGACTATTCCTGTGCTTATCATGGCATGGGCCGAGCTTCCTCCTCGAGAAATCGCTTATGGAGCTGCTTCACTAGTCCTCGCAACAGTTGTGCAAGTGTACATTGCGGGCCCATGGTATTTCAGCGCTTTCAAGGCGCTGTTTTTCTCACACCTAGTCGAAGTAGACTTTCTTGTGGTTCTTTCTACATCAACTGCCTATATATACTCCATTATTGCCTACGCTCGCCTGGCTTATGAAAAGCCTCTTTCAACTGGGAGCTTCTTCGAAACTAGTACGCTACTGGTAACATTGATTATGGTGGGACGCCTTGTAACTAGTTTGGCAAGACAGCGAGCTGTGGAGTCGATCTCTATCGAATCACTTCAACCCTTAACTGCTATTCTCGTAGATTCAAAATTAGACTCTCGAGATGAGATTGATGCGCGACTCTTGCAATACGGAGATGTATTTGTGGTGCCACCTGTATGTATATACGCAAAATGGTGGTTTAAGAACGTTTCTAATTTGTTGATCTAGGATTCGTCAATCGCCACAGATGGGACTGTCATCTCTGGCATATCGGAAGTCGATGAGTCTATGATCACGGGCGAAGCTACTCTTGTGGCCAAACAACCAGGTTCCCCGGTTGTTGCCGGATCTATAAATCACTCTGGAACCTTAACAATTCGCCTAACCCGGCTTATGGGAGACAATACAATCAAATCGATCGGTTTAATGGTTGACGAGGCAAAATCTTCCAAAGCCAAGTTCCAAGATATGGCAGACAGAGTCGCGGCTTACTTTGTCCCAATTATTCTTGTTCTCACAGTCACTGTTTTTGTTGTCTGGGTAGGAGTCGGTAAAGGAATTCGAGATTATTCTACGACAACTGCATGCATCAACGCCATGACTTACGCTATCTCCGCCCTCATTGTGTCATGTCCATGCGCAATCGGCCTAGCTGTTCCTATGGTTCTGGTCATCGCCGGTGGAGTGGCTGCTAAAAACGGTGTGATCTTCAAGTCAGCAGAAACCATTGAAAAGGCTAGAAATATCTCCCATGTTGTGTTTGACAAGACAGGCACCCTCACACAGGGGCTGCTCGCGGTGGAGAGAGAGATATACCCAACCGGCGAAGGAACGACACTTGGACCAATGATTCTTGGTTTGACAAGTAGTAGCAAGCACCCTGTGTCGACAGCCATAGCAGCTCATCTGAAGTCAACTGTCACTAAAGCAGATGAGCTGAAGAACGTCACCTCGATTGCGGGCTGTGGCATTGAAGCTACCTGGGGAGTAGAAAATATTCGTGCGGGAAATCCACACTGGCTGGGAGTTGAAAATCTACCAGAGGTCAAGAATATCCTCTCCCTGGGAGTCTCTATCTTTTGCATCACTGTCAACAAAGGTCTTGTTGCAGTGTACGGTCTCAAGGATAGTCTTCGACCAGATACTACGGCTGTTATCAACGAGTTGAGGCGACGGAACATCGAGATTTCTATTGTTAGCGGAGACAACGAAGAGTCTGTCAAGTCTGTTTCTCGAACTCTCGACTTGCCTGAAAGTCATGTGCGCTTTCGGTGCAGTCCAGCCGACAAGCAGACATATATCAAGGAAATATCCACTGCAAAAAATATTGTGATGTTCTGCGGTGATGGAACGAATGATGCTGTGGCACTTGCTCAAGCATCTATTGGTATGCATGTCAATGGAGGCACAGATATCGCCCAAAGTGCAGCAGATGCCGTTCTCATCCGACCAGCTCTGGGCGGAGTCCTCGTCCTCATCGACCTTTCTAAGACCTTTTATCGACGAGTTGTCTTCAACTTTACTTGGTCGTTCGTCTACAACACCTTCGCGATTCTGTTGGCCGCAGGAGCATTTCCCAATGCAAGGATCCCACCTCAGTATGCTGGTTTGGGTGAGATTGTAAGCGTTTTGCCCGTTATTGCTATTGGGGTGCAATTGAGGTGGGCTAAGTTTACCAATTTCAGGGCCTAACTTGGCTTGTGCTTGGTGGTGATGGGTAGTGTTACAAATCTCTTATCACATGACAGCCATGCCCTGAGGCTCGGTAAGCGAGGCTTACACAGAGAAGCTCGGTGGAGATCACGAGGGGACGGTCACGTGATGGAGTCACGAGCGGTGTGTCTTGGCACCCTGGAGCATGGCTCCAGGGAAACAAAGATTCTATATAAGACAGGATATTTCCTTAGTAGATAGAAGCTTTGTGCTTAACTCAAATAGTATTCCTTACCATACTGCTTCGTAAATGCCCAAATGATAACGGATTCGTAGTCTGTGGGAAACAATTAACGAAGGCTTGTACTCTGGAATCGTTATCCCGAAGGTTCAAGAGATCTTATAATAATACCCTAAGCTTTAATTTCAGCAAGACAATGCTAAAGGGCACGCTTCTAAGTATACGCAGTCGGTATTTGAAGCAATTGGAATTGAGCCTATCTTTTAGCCAGCGAATTCTCCTGATTTGAATCCAATTGAGACTATTTGGGATAATATGAAGGATTATCGAGAGGAAATACCCTAAGGTTCATTCGTCGTACAAAAGGCTATGAGAGGTTGTTCACGAGGCCTGGGAATCGATTACAATTAATAGAATTAGAGAATTAATATACTGAGTCCCATAACTTACCCGCCAGTACTAGTTCCCCCGATCATGTCAAAGTAATCGCACGGCTTCGGAGGGTGTTCTAGGTTGATGGTCTCCATAAGCTGCTGTAGGATTATCAACGCAGAAAGACCACGCACCCCACCGCTGTCGAGCGCAAGCAGACGAAGGTCGTTGCCCGGCATCGTTTGAATGAAGAATTTGATTCTTTAATCAGTCAGGAGTCGCTACGTCGGAATGGCAATGAATTGTCGAGTTGCAAAGCTGCCGTTGGATTCGGATTGGCGCTTAATCGATGCAGCTGCGAGGCAGTCATGGCTTGTATGCGTTTGCGCAGCGGAAGGCGCGTTAATCGACCCAATCTGCTGGTATAAACCTGCATGGATGCATTTTGTTTGTTTATTTCAAAGTTAGCTACGCTCTTCTCACCAGTAAATCATGGTTTGTCTTGCTGCGAATGGCTCAGCTCGATACAGAAGAATGAACACGCGATATGTGAACGATTCACGCTGCTAGAATCCGGCAGCAGTACCACAACTGTCGTTTCGATCTCTCCTCGTATGTTCAAGGCTCTCCTCGCAGATCGCTCTCTGCAAGAGCTCGACTGGTCATGGCAACCTGTCGATTGATAGATGAAAGAGGGAACACCAGAGGACGGGTGCGACGACTTCTGCTAGCCAACCAAAATAGTCACGTGATATTCTATCGAAACTTCTAGAAGAACGTTGCACCCATAATCTCATGATTTACCGATATAATTAGTAAAATATAGGGGAATACCGTATATACGAGTAGCGTGACTGAAATTATCACATTAGCTAAGCTGGAAAATCGCTAATTCGCTTGGCGTGCGTTTTGCCCCTCTCCCTTCTGTCCGGATAAACTCGGCAACCCGATTCTTTGGTGCTTTGTGTCTTGAAACTTGGGGAATATATTCTTCTTGAGATTAAGTTTCTTACTAAAGCGCCGAAAGTCAGAGATTAGCCAATCGTTGTGATAGAGTAGGGGGAAACGCTAATGCAACTCCCCGACGCCGTCGACGGCACGACCTATCAGCTTGCCACAACGTAACATTTTGCCACTATAAATCGAATACTAATTGAGAATTGGTTATAGAACATAATAATATCAATTCCAATAATGTATCTTAAAGGTAGCCCGAGTACAGACTTTTCTTTTTTTTTTTTCTCGCCACGGGTGGTTTCTCGTTACGCATGGATGGACGTTAGTCATTATAGAAACCGAGGTTAGACTAGACTGAATACAAGGTTGCTTTTTAAATAATAGGTTCTTGCACCATCTAACCCGCCTCAAGACTAGAATGTCACTACCTGTGAATTACTTAACAGGAATTACCGCTTGTTACAACCTCCTCATCTATATTCGTCCATATCATACCTAAACCCTTGCTCCGTCTCCAACTCCCTTTCTAAGCTAATCTCCCTTGTCCACACCAAACTTGCAATAGACGCTCCCCCTGCTAACACGCACATAACGCACCACACCATCCGCAAGCTCTCAACATAGGCCCTAATCACTACCTCCTTCATTACCCCTTCCTCCCCAATATCACTCCACGCTTTCACCACCTGTACGAATGAACTCGCTTCTCGTGACCACTCATCTGCAAAGGTCGAATATGCGGTAGCAAGGACTTTCTTCTTAAAGGTGTTCTGGAATATGACGCCAGAGATAGCGACACCGAGAGTCTGCCCAAATGCCCGGAAGAAACTATACATGGCGCCAGCGAAAGGGAGGTCAGCATTGGAGGCGGAGGCTTGCGCGGCAAAGCCTTGCGCACTGAACAGCATGCCAAGACCGGTCCCAGCGACGAGGGAGAGGAAGATCCAGGAGGGTATATTGGTTGATTGTTGGAGATAGATGAGGAGGCCCATGCCAAGGGTTGTGAGGAGCCATCCAATCCAGAGTGAAGGCCTGTAACGACCAGTCTTGGTGATTACAAGACCAACGATGACGGCGGCGGGGGCAACGGTGAAGGTGAAGGGGAAGATGGCGATGGCGGAGGTGATGGGTGAGTAATTCTTCGCGACCTCGAAGTAGAGGGGCATGTAGTAGAGGAGCGACCAGACGATTAGGCCTTGGACCAGCGTACCGAAGTAGGCGACAATTGCGGTGGGGGTGTTGAAGAGGGTGCGACGTATGAGTGGTTCGGTGGATATGTAGATGGAGTATATAGTGAAGCCAATAAGGCCGACAACGCCAAGGATGAGTGGGGCGAGAGTTCGCCACGAGGACCAGTTGTACATTACACCGCCCTGTAGATGTCAGAATAATGCTTTGAATAGAACGCTGTTGGTAGACTGACCCATGTTACTGGAATGAGACAACTTGTCGTCGCAGCCACGAAGAGGAAGGATCCAAACCAGTCGAAGGCGCGAAGTTTCGTCCAGATCGACCCTTCCTTGATATGCAGCCTGAGACAGATGGGGATCCCTACAGCAGCAATCACACAGAATGGAATGTTGAGCCAGAAAATCCATCGCCAGGTGGCTTTCTCCGCGAAAGCGCCACCAATGACTGGACCAACCACGGATCCAATGGCCCACTGGAGTGAAATTACAGACATGTATTTACCTCGCTCTCGCAGAGTAACCATATCAGTGATAACAACATAGGTGAGAGCGACGAGGCCCCCGCCGCCGATACCTTGCACACATCTTCCCACGAGTAATAGGGCCACATTATCAGCAACTGATGCGATGATCGTGCCCACTGTGAAAAGTAACAAGGCTGCTAGGAGGACTGGCTTTCGGCCGCTGATGTGTGAGAAAGATGCCCATGAAGGTTGAAAGACTGTCGAGCATCTGAGGTTGTGTAAGTGCTTATACTTGTGAAGTAAGAGGCCGCCTCGAGCTTACAAGAGGAATGAAGTCCCAACCCAGAACGCCTGAATGGCAGTGGTGCCTTTTAGATCTGTAGCTATTATCTTGGAGTATAGTCAGTGTAGTATGAGGATTGTCTGGGTAGCCTCTTACAGGTAATGCTACTGAGAGAATGGTGGCATCAATAGCACATATAAGATTAAGGAGTGCCAAGGTCCCAAATGTTCCATAGAACCTCCATCCTCTCTTGACTGAAACAGGTTGCACCTCCTTTTGCATTTCAGAAATGTCGTCAATTTGTATAGCTTCTAAAGGAGTCTGATGAGTTTCGAGCTTGTGTAAGGACTTGGGAACAGAGTTGGCGGAGGCTTTATATTTGGCTTCAGCCTCGAGGGATATCAGGGGAGGAAAGCACAGAAGTAGTACGCTGTTAAAGAGAGGGATACTTGTGACCGCTTGCAGGGTTGATGCAATTGAGGTTTGTGTAATCTAGCAGAACCTTCAATTTTCACCTTATTAGACCAATCATCCCTTCATACAACGTCCACACGTTCGCGTGACGGCAGTGCATTCCCCATAACACTCTGGAAGCCAATAAAAAATCTTATCTTTTGGACTACTTTCAGTCGCTGGGACACCTCAGAATGTGAAGAAGTTCAGAGTTTGAAAATCAAGTCTTCAATATTGGCAACTCGCATCCAATCACTCTTGACTTCTGTTGTGTTGGTAGTCAAATTAGCCTCTAGCGCTTACGTCACGTCAAGACAAACTGGTGGGGCACCAGTGCAACCCAAGGATCTTACGCAACCACTAGCGAATCCAATGTATCTGCCCCCTGTCTCTGCCCCATGTCTCTGCCCCATGTCTCTGCCCCCGGTGGCTGCCCTAGTCTGACTGAAAGTATTCTTGGCGCAGAGACATTCTCGTCGCAGATGGCAACGCAATACTCCCCTAAACCTAAAGCCTCAAAGTTTCAGCAGATGAAATCTGTCACCACTCAAGCAACATCTGTCTTCATACATGGCTATATCAGATATTTGTGAGATTGTTCTTATTATAGTTGGGGGGATTTCAGACCGAAAAACTCTTTTCAACTTCATTCTTTCGTCGAAATATTGGTACAACATTTTTGAGACAGAGGATGCGCAAGGACAAAAGCATATCAGACGCCAGGCCCTTCTTACCGTGTTCTCAGAGGAAATCAAGCGGGGGGAGTGTACAGCGGGCATGGCGGTTGATATCATCAGTTATTTGATACCGCGAGCTCAAGAAGATGCTTTGGCCCTCTATGAAGGGACATGGATAGGCCTCCTCGATGCGAAAGAATGGAATCAAGCCTTTTCTCTTCCTGCGCAACTTGTGCTACTATTCAGGGAGAGACAACTTGAAGATGAGACGTCAGAAATACGACGAAGAATATGGCAGGAGGGCTCTTGGTATAGCTGCTGGAGAAAGGACATCTCGAGGTTGCGGCAGAACGAAGCACGCTCAACATGCGCTGTAGATGACACGCACAAGGCGCTCTTTAAACGAACATTTTTGTACGCACGGGAATTGGGGTTTACCTCCTTTTTACTATTGGTAAAGAATGGCTACATCGGGGAGTACTGTGGAAGAGACTGAGACGGTGCGGGTCCGTTTTTCATGTGCCATAATTTTTATGTTCGAGTCGAGGACTGTTCCATTGAGACTCCAAGCGGCTTTAATATAAATATTAGCAGCAATACAGATAAGAGGCCACACTTAGGGCTCAGCAGTTCATATGCGTTTTTATTAATATATTAGCACGAACTTGAGTTCCAAATTCTCATACAATATGTTCGCGTTTTTGAATCCACTGACCTTTCCTGGCCCCCCCACTCCATCCCCACCTGTTATGCATACCATTATCGATTTCAGCGCCTCCGCATACATCCTCCATGAATTTTTTAATGCTGAAATCTCTTGTTTAGAAGCACTGGAAAGTGCTTTGACCCCGCGGATTAGTATCTAGTATACAGAGACTGCCTTCTAGGCAGCATAAAGACGGCTGTCCTGGTCAATTCTGGTCATTACCGAAGTCGTCACACAGTGCGGGTCCTTAAGTATTTTATCGACTCTCTAGGCTGAAGACTCGCCAGGTTCACCGGGGGTCGTTGGCCGTGCCATGGCGATGGTAGCGAGGATGGCGACGACGTTGATGATATTCTGAAAGTGCTTTTTAGAGCAAATAGATGAGATGTTGTCTTTTCCGGTTGTAGTTTATGAGTCTAGCTGACCTGATTATTCGTGTTGCTTTGATGAATTTATTGTAGAATAGTCGTGCAGGCCCTGCCTAAGTCGGCCGAATTTATAATAGCAATATGAAATTCATGTCTCGAAATAGAACTTAACGGAACGGTGTCAGGATGGGCTCCCTTTCGGAAACTGAGCTGGCTCCAGGGATATTTCTTTTGGGAACTACATTTGGCCTCCTTTTGGAGCCTTAATCGGTTGCGGACATGCTTCTCACAGTGAACGCCGGCCCGCATTTGACTTTTTATAGGCCACAGCAGCAGAGTGGCTCGACCCTACACGGCAAATATTCCCACAGGACGGCATGGAGACTCTTCCAAGCATTGCGTTGTGGTTTGCTGTTACTCGAAGGTTATGATTTGATGAGCTTCTACATATACCAGTGATAGGTGTGCCCTCTAGCTACTCGGTGTAGTATATATTGTCTTGAAAATTAATAGACCTATGAAAATAATAGCCAGGTGCTAGATGAGTGCGACAAACATGCCCAAAAGTTAGCTGACCATCCGTGATTAAAGATGTAACGTATTTCTATGAGTTAAGTGATGCAAGCACCTAGGTTCCCTTTTACCTATGATCCCTTTCCCTTTAACAGTAACTTCTTAGCTTTACTATCACTTTTACGGCCATCTAGGCCTTTCATGATATCAAACCCCCAAATAGACACCCCCATTTCCCTACATTCTTTCATAGGATCAAGGATTTTGTGGACATCCTCTCCACGGTCCTCATAAATATCTTTGACCGAATAGCTATCTAGAGTAACTGCCAAATGGTTCACAACATAATCGATAAATTCATCAAATGACTCATCTTGAAAAACCACATTTTCTAATTTCAACTCCCTTAGATAATCATGAAAGGGAGACAGAGCTTCCCGCAACTCAGTGGCTGAAATGCTAACCCCAGTGATGATCACCCTTTTCAGCTTCTTAGGTATGCTCTTGCTTATGATTTGTTGAAAGGTTTCTGAACTCAGATACGCCTCAGTGTTGTTGGAAAGAGATAGCTCTTCTAGATTCGAGGCAAGGGGTAAAACTTTCTTAATACCCTTTAGTGCCCGGCTTCCACTGGTATAGTGATCGAATCGGAGCTCGAGAGATTGTACTCGGTCAAGGAAAGGGCGGCCACAAAGAAATAGCCATCTACAGTTACCAAGACGTAAGTTTTGGATCTGCACTTTAAATGGTTTGGTTGGCTCAACTGAGAGGATTGTGCTTATTGCCTGTGCCACGATCTTCATACAACCACCACTGGGATCATTAAATCTCTCTGGATGATCCCATATACTAATAGTAAGAGGCTGAGTGGAAACTTGAAGTCCTTGGGTGAGTACTGAAATGAGGGCATTCTGAATGTCCATTTCCTCAGAGCCAAAGACAACTAGGCCATCTCGGAGCCGAATGAAGATCTCTTGAAGATAATGGATTGAATGTTCCTTTAAGAGCTGTTTCGCTAGGTCTAGGCCTTGTTTGGTTAAACGAACTGGTATAGCCCGAAAACACTTCTCATCGAAGGCGTATATTCCATTATTGTAAACGTTCTTGCAACTTTCCAGAAAGATTCGGCCATCTTCAATAGGTAACTCTTTTATAATATGGCAAACAATCTCGGGCGCCAGGGTGACTAACGGGGAAGACATCGTACAGTGGTGCTGAATCCCGGAACAAATCAGAGTGAGAAAGATGCTTCGATTTATATAGATCGAAGTGGCCAGCTTTGGAGGATTCTATATCCGGCTCCCTTAGGGACAGCAAATCGTTTGAAAGGATTCAAAAAAGGCTCCAATTAGATATAATATTGACTGCCGTTTTATCGCTAAGAAAAAGGAGGGGTTACTGATGGCTAATATAATCGGACGAGTTTAATAAAAGGGAGTCAAAAATAGAATCTATTGTTATATCCTAAAAATACTCTACCGTGGCTTATTTTAGCCCCCTTCTATTTGAAAAGAGGGAGATCGCTTTGGATCTTTTGAGAAAGAGAGAGGCTTTTTAGGGATTGTTCTGAAGACGCTATAAGCAAACATTTATATTGTATTTAGTGGTTTCGCTAATGTATCCCACGTAGACGGTAATCAGGCCGCCATTTTTAATTACTTAATAGGGTTAAAGTTAATGATATATGCGTAGACTAACAAGTTTCTTTCTATTAAATGTTTTGACTACCTACCGGTATGGGCACCCATCCCAACATTGCCAGTCTCCGCCTGAATGCGGCGGAAAGTCCCTGCGAGCAGACCGTAATAGATCAAACGGGTTATCGTCTGTTTTGCATTGAATAAAGTCCTCGATTGCTTCGTCGCTAAGGACTGTGCGGCCATGTTCCGTCAATCCAGACTTGATCTCCATAACTTTTCTAGTCTCAAAAGCTCCCCTTATATATACCGAGCTCAAGGTTAAAAGTTTCTTCATCTCAATAAAGACAGTTTCCCAGGAACCTGTTTTAAGCTCAAGCTCTCGGAAACTGATTATTTTTAGGCTAGTAGCATGTTTGCCAAGGAAGTCAATCAAGCACAACGAATCTTCAATTAGTACCAAGTCCAATCTGAGAATCCGTAAGCGAGATAGTTTAAGAGACCTTACGAAATTTGACGTGAGAGCTTGCTCGCCTTGGTAATTGAATTGTATCCATAGCTCTTCGAGCAATAGTGCCGATTGGATGAATGTTGATAGCCCATTATAATTTGAATCAACTTTTAATGGCAATCTAATTCTCAGCCGCCTTAATCTCCGGAAAGCTTGTTGATATAATCCACGTCTTGTGATAGTAAATCCTTGTATGATACTGATCATAGGAGGTTGATATATACGGTTGAGTTTGTGTAGAACACTCGCATCATGGAAATGTTTATTATCTTCGATATGTCCAAGTTGAAGAACTTCTATGCCAATTTGTGAGTCGGAAATAGCGCCTGTGATAGCCTCGAAAAGCCTTTGTCCAAGTGGAGAACATGCAAAGGTTGCGCGAAGATGAGGATCTAATATTTGAAACATATCTCCATATCGATCGCTAAAATCCTGCATAATATTAACAGCGCGAAGCCTTTCGAACGAAGGTATTGCTTTGTTTAAAACACCCATATCTAGGCCACGGGCTTGCAGGCGAGTCTGTTGTCGATTGCGAGGCAAATACTGTAATTCATACATCTCGTGGACCTTCTGCATGTCAAAGTGGCCCCAACCAAAAACTCGGTCAACGTATTCGGTTGTAACTGTGTCAAAAGCTTGAAAGTAACAAGATAAACGTCGAACGTTATTAGCTGCTGGGGATTGCGACAATATTAAAAGCCTCTTATATCCTTTTATATCATTGATAAAAGTAATATGCTCAAATGAAAGACGTTTCCCGATTGTCGCTAGCCTTTTGCACACAAGACGACTCGCTAGAAGATCATTCTTGTTGCCATAAATTTTAAAATTATCATCGACATAATAGAGGAAATCGAATATCTTTAGTAAAATCTCGTCTGGTAAATGAAGTATTGTAGCCATTAGACGAGGATAATCTTGTGAAGTACTCAAGTCCGATGAAGAAGCGTAACAAGTAGAGAGAGAAGGAAGAGACAAAGAGTTGTCTCAATAAAACAAGAGATCAGTCTATGTAGCTATCAAAAAATCTAGTTGGTGCCTTCGCAATCGCCTACTGACCTCTAAGTTAGAGCCACTTTTGGTGCAGCGCCAAAAAAAGAAGAGAGTGCTGATTACGGGCTCACACATGCATACTCCGAATCCGGTTCTGACTTCCTGTGCTCGGTGCCTCACTTTGGCTGACGTGGTGGTGGGGACAATAAGTTGCGTCCAACATGTCCTCAGGAGCCAAATCTGCCACCAAAAGGCCGAAGGAGCCGGATAGTAACCACAGGCCAAGCTTGGGGTCCCATTGCGGCACCAAACTTAAAAGAATCCTGCTCTAAATTTGGCATTCTTCAAGATGGAGCGTGGTGCATGTAGTCATAAATTTCTTCATGTAAGAGCTAACGATCCCTACGGCTGTTCTGGGACGCATCTTACACGCGCTTGGTGACCGACTAAGTCAAGGATAGGATTGCAAATCTGTAACCAGCAACTTCACTAAAGGAATTAATTATACTTTGTAGAACTTATCTAAGTTAATAACAATGCAATTCTTATCCAAAAAGTGAAACGCTCTATGTTCCGGGCATTCCCGTTATGAAGTGCCTTAATAGCTATTGTTGACATTTTATCCTTGCTTATGTTTGAATTCTATCGTTTTAAAAAGAGTGTGTTGAAATAGCTGAAAAGCTGAAAGCTACAGGGAAAACTCAATCATGTAGCCTGTCCACCTCCCCTATATGAATATCGCAGTTGTAATAACCAATAGCATCATCAAAATAGCGCAACCGGAAGCTCCCCAGCCATAACTGATTGCCACCCCTTTCTCTACCTGGATAAGGGGTTGTAGATTCAGGATATTTTTCTGTACTTCGTATAAAATAACCGTAGGCGCCAATAGAAGTACGCAAAACACTACTCCAGAGACCAAAGAGATCCCGAATTTCATAAGGAAGTGTACGAAGGAAAACAGAGGAGTAAATATTAAGACAACCAATATTGCACCCATAATAAGGATAAATCCCAGGCCGAATCGTAAGCAATATTCAACATTGGTCTGGGTGACTCTCGCCAAGATCCCAGCTAGAGGCTGAAGTGCCTGGAAGTCGTCCGCAACGAAGCTTATAACAGCTTCTGGTATAATCCTAGATACGTTCAATGGAAATTTACTGCATTGTTGCGTATGGTTGGCGAATCCCACACAGAAACCCTTTGTACCTAGCGAACAATTTCGGGGAATTGATCCTTCGATAGCAGCCGTTGCGGCTGTTGCGACGGCGCCTGCAGCGCTTTGTGCGTTATTGGCTGCAGTTGCAATAGCAGTGGCAAGTACGCTTGCCGCACCCTGGGCTTCGCTTGCAAGAGGTTGGAGAAGGTCAGGTACTGAATTCGCGTGTATCTTGGCCTGTGCGTGATTGGGGAGATGGATATTGGTGAAGTTAAACTATGACGGTTATTAGCCAATACCAAATGGATTAGAATAAGCTCTTACGGTTAAGGTGGCAATGCCAGCTTTCGCAATGTTATCTTGTACCAGTAGTAGGATTCCCAATACAGCACAGCAGACAGCAGCGGAGGAAAAGACCACTAAGGTGAATATTTTCTGTACACTACTGAGAAGCATGGTGAGAGGCAAAAAAGTGAGATGGCAACTAGGTAAGTTAAGGTCATCTGTCTCGAGTGCTGGTGTTGAGGAATAAGTACGGTTCAACATTGGAGTATCCACAAATGGATCCTGTATTAACATGTGTATCATTCGAAACTAAAAATAACAGACATACTATTCCTGGCCACAAGGGCTGATTCCGGCACCTGAGATCCTTTTCCTCCTACCAGTGCCCCTGATTTTTGAAGTGATGCTGACATGGTCATACGTCACCTGAAGATGCCGTCTCTCAGTATGTAAGCTACGACAATCTCAGATACCTCCCTAGTAGCAACACTTTTCGTTTATTCATTCGACTTACCAATGGCGAGTGTACCTTCCTCCGCCCCTGTGGAGGCCTTCCGTCTACAAGCTCAATTTGATGATACTATTCGTATTATGCGAGAAAATATCAAGAATGTATCAGAACGAGGAGAAAATCTGGATTCATTACAAGGCAAGTCCGATGATCTTGCTGGAAATTCTGACAGCTTTCGTCGTGATGCTAATAAAGTAAACAAGCGGATGTGCTCCAAGCATATCAAAAGTCGTATGTATTTAATTAGCTGTGTTATATTCTTATTAGTTGTTCTACTCATTATACCTGTGGTAACATTGGTGTTGCACCGTCCCAGCTAATTAGCACAAGAATAACGGGGACAGTTACAAGGCAATGAAGAGACGAACCAAGGGGAGAAGCAGATGGACTTCATGGCGGCTTTTCTGTAATAGGCGATGGTTGTGTATTGAAACGGCTCTAAAATACAATAACGGGGGGACTCCTTGAAAAGGAACAGCAGAGGGCAGCTTAGAAACACAGATAGCAAAATATCTTCAAATATTCTTCGCCAAAATCAATTCCTTATATACCATATCCATTGACTTCTCCAAATTAGCCCTAGCTTCAGCAATTTTCGACGTCGTCTGCTCCAACTTCTCTTCATGCCCTGTTCCCTCAAGCATCATTCTGCTGTGTGTCGAGTTCTGGAAACCATCGGCACACGTGTCGCCCATGGCACTATCAGAATACTCGGGACTATTGTACTGGATGCCATCATTCAGTTTCTGATTTCGAATCGTGATATCGTTGTTGTGGAAGAGGAATGGTGCGCAAACGACCCGAAAACCTTTTTTGGGTTGTGCGAGTGGTGCAGGGCGGAAAGAGAGGACATCTTCGGCCTTCTCCACGGTAAACTTGTTGTGGCAGAAGATTTGAGGCATGAACAGAAACATATTGAGATTCTGAAAGAATATTAGACATTGTCGTCATTTGTGAGGGAAGCTTACGTGGGTTGATTGAAAATTGTGCTTCGCTTTTGGGGAGTGAATTGGGCCCTTTACCCAAAATCATATGCTAAGCCTATATTAATAGCTCGAATCTCCGTTGTTCGAGTTTCGCGGCTCTGGTATACTGCCACCCGAACCAAAGTGCACTAAGTCGCTGCACCCTGTCTCTGCCCCCTGTCTCTGCCCCCGGTTCCTGCCCCCACATCTCTGGTACCAGGTATAGCATGAAATGACCGGAACGACGTCTTCCTACCTTTGCAGTATCCACGATACAATTTTCGGCAACGGTAAGTAAAATGCAATCTCTTCAGCTGAGGATTCATTTCTCCAACTCAGCCTCGTTTATGCTCCGCAATCAAGTCGACATCCATATCGCAGCAAGCTTCACCCAGCGGCCGCAACACGCAACACGGAAATGAAAAGAAAAGTCTATGCACGTCTTCGAGTCTTGGACTGAAAGGCGTCTGTTTTGGACTCAATTCCCCGTTCGCTGCCAATAATATCTCCCCTCCCATCCGCCTTCTGCCAATACCTGCCCACCCTCCCCCGGTCCGTCTCTCTTTTTCAGCCATAACTAGCTCTCAAGGTCCCTCCCACACCACACTTCGCCGAAGCAACGACTGTATATTCACCGATAGAAGCAAGTGAAGAAGGCCGGTCACCATTCACTGATTCTCCAGCACCAAGACATCCTATATGGCTCAGTCGCAGCCTTCAGATATTGGCTTCGGCTATATCTCTCAGAACGATGCCTCGCGGCACGACCAAGGTGTACCTGTCGAGGTCCCACTCACGCCTGGACCGCCATTAAAAGGAGCGATGAAGGTGTTAGGTACATCGGGGAGAAAGATCGATAACCCTCTCAGCCCAACATCCCGGGAAGAGCAAGCCTTGGAGAAGCACGAAGAGTTGACTGAGAAGGAGCAAGCGAAAGATTTGGTACGACCCTCGCTACCTCGTCTTTGATTGTGAAGATACTAACAGAGTATAGCAAACAAAAACCAGAGTCAGAGTAGCCAAGTTCATCCTCAGAGGCGTAAACTTCAGCTGCAGTCTCATCGTCCTCGCCATGGTCTCCATGACCCTTTCCATCTTCAACGCCACCAAGACCCTCGCACCCCGCAACAACCTCCCTGCCTGGGCCGCTGGCACTAATCCCTGGCCTCAAAAAGTCATCCTCGCAGTCTCCTGCGTCTCATTAGCGCTCTGTCTCGTAATCTTCTGGAACTACTTCCGTGGCGGCCATCAGAAAGCTGAGAAGGTCGCTGTTTACTATACACTCTTTGCTGTAGCCTTCTTTATCTTCAGTGTTGTGATGTGGGGTGTATCAGCGGGTATCCTACAGGGAGCAAAGAACAATGGTGGGAATAAGGATATTTGGGGCTGGTCATGCGTTGACAATAAACGGCGAGAACTATTCTCTGAAGATGTCGATTATGCACTGGTTTGCAGAATGCAGGTAAGTCACCCTTTCCCCTCTCATCCCATCCTTTACTAACGAAAATGAACAGGATTGGTCCCTCGTCTGCTGCATCATCCAAATTGTCCTCGAATCCATAACCATCATCCTCTACGGCGTTGTCTTCTACCGCTACTACAGCAAGCAACGCCTCCGCAAATCCATGGACGTCCGCGACCGCGCCCGCTCCGACCTCTATCTCGCTCAACTGCGCTCGCAATCCGCGCCTTCCGCCTACTCCTCCAATCCCTCAGCAGCAGCTGAAGAAGGTTTCGCCGACCCTGGCACTAGGTTCGTAGAAGCCAAAACCGCTTCCGCCATCCCAGCCAAGCCATCTGCTCTCCAACCCCTTCCCATCAAAGTCCACGGCGCGACGCCAAAGACACCACAAACTGGTTTCAACGATGCATCGCCAGCGAGAAAGGAGAGAGTGATTGAGCATGTAGCTTCTGCGCCAGGAGAGCAAACATACGATGCCGTGCCTATCCCAGGTGCGTATGCGAGTCCTCTGACTTCACCTGGTCTACAACAGCCTGGCGATCAGAGGTTCGGGAGTGTAGGCGAGGCGATCACGAGTGATAGATGGATTGTGAGTCCGCCGGAGAGTCCGACAGGGTGGAAATGAGTGGGATTGTACTTCTTGTTCTAAATGCAGGGGTTTAAATTTAGCTTTTGGTATATTATTGGAGTTGGGGGGTTTGTGAAATTATTTAAGTTTATATATGAAGGACTTTTGATGAGATATGGGAAGATTGCGAAGGGGAAGGGGAAGTCACTCGCTGATAGCTAGGCTATAAACGTATGATATCTATCAAAAGTACACATTGTCAAGGGATGACTATATTGACTAGAATGAACGCGAAGAGAGAAGAGGATCCAAAGGAGGTCCGAGGTTATATACAGAGTATTCAGCTGTTTCCATAGCAACTGAGCATTGACCATTCCCTCACACACATATCTCAAGCTCTTTCATCTCTATTCTGAATTGTGATTTGACATGAAGTTTTCCTTTTCACTCTGAAGCGGGAAGTCTCTGTTTCTACCACGATTGCCGCTTTGAAAGTTCATTATAAGATTACACGCATCTCAAACTGAAACAGGAGGCAGACCAATAGAACTCATTCCTGGAAAACAGAACTGCTACCATAACCGCTTACTTGTGATTCCGCTCATGACATCATGTTGCTCGGACGCTCCAGTCTGCAGACGTGACTCCAAGAATACATTACTCGCTGCATATTCGAGCATCTTCGTCTTCTTGTACATAGAATAGCCTTTTACCTTGGCTGAAGAAATTTTTGATTAGATACTCTATTGAGTTTCATCACCGCTTCTTGACTTCGCTTGGAATCGTGGCATAACGAAATGTCACATAAACTCTATATTCACTGCAAAACATCATTTTCTTGTTGTTTGTGGGGTATAAAGTGCTGCCAGCTCCCCAACATATAGATCACCGAATATTCAGAGGGAGCTGCCAGCCAACATGGTGGGAGCATGGAGAATAAATCACACAGGGATAAGTTCCTGCAGTCTGCCAAACGCGGATGGGCTTTGGATGCGAGAAACTGTCTTGCTATAAGGAACACAAACTTAGGCATTTGAGGCCAAGTGTTTTGAGCGTCCATATACTTGTGCGGCTCCTCGACACTTCATAGAGTATGCCAACATGTCCAAGTGCGGCACATCGGCAGTCCCAAATCAACTTCAATACATACAACTGCGGCATATTGACAATCCAAAATGTCCATCAACACATAGTCCCACAAGATATCGACAGTCACTCTCCCTTACACTTCCCCAAAATCCAGGATACGAATATCGTTGTTGAAATCTGAATGTTCTGGGCAAGGTTTCACGTCAAGATCTATGAAGCTTACTTTTGGTTCGTCAAGCGATCAGACCTCTTGTCACTGCAAATGTAAGATGTTTTATTCGAAGGAGTATGATCAAGTGAAATTGAAGGCTCGAAAAATGTTCATTTGAAATTAGAATCAGTTCCAAATTCTTCGCAACGAACGTTGCTCCAAATAATCCATGAGACCTCAAGTTTGCGGGGAAACGACTTTAGTAAGAAATGGATTTGACTTGTTTTTTTATTAAAAAGAGCTCTCTAAAATATCCTGAAGCCAGAAAACCTTTGCTTAAAAGAAAACGCGCAATTCCGTTGTATTCCCATGACCACAGTCTCCAACATTCACAACCCGTATCTCCTTAGCGTCACTCTCCTTTCGAGCACGCTTTATCTGGACCAGAAGATATAGGTCTAGTTCGTTGTCGTAGTTCCGGTCATCTTTGCTGCCGAGTGAAAGACTTCCCTTTCTTTTCTTTTGTTGTTGCTTTTCTTCCCGGGATCTTGAGGGATGACTGTCGCAGGAACCGTCATCAGTGCTAGAACGACTCAGCGGTCCGCCTTGCACATTTGACAAGTGTTGAGAAAATGCGGTTGCGTTCCGTCTCATATCTGCCCATAAACAATCTTCTGTATGACGTTCAAGCAAAAACTGTTCTAATTTCTTATTCGAAATCTTAACAGGAGGCCCCACGATACCAAATCCCGCCCCACAAGAGAAGCAGATGAGAGTAGCGAAATTCTCATCGCTGGGTTCATGGTAAAATCCAGAGACTGCCAGCTGCACCGGAGGAACCGTGGTATAAGGCCATTCTCGAAAAGAATCCAGCCGGGAAGAGATGGTGGCGAAAGAGTATTGGACATTGATGGTCTTAAAATCATCTTTTTGGGGTACTCGTTCGTGTAGTCCTGGTACAACAAACTGAGGCGACTGAGGCGACGAGGGGGATGATATTGTGGATGAACTTTGAGGAGGATTTCGTTCGGCCTCTGCAGACATCTTTACTATGGTCTCCGTTTTCCTTTCCAAGTTTGCAGATGCATTCCTCGTGTACCAAGGCGGCGATTATATAGAGGGAGAGTAACCTTAGCCTCGGGTGCCGATTTGAATCCCTATCTAGTTCTAATTATAGGAATCGAGCAGGGGATCCGATTTTCTTCCCTATCTGATTCCAGTGATAGGAATCTGGCAGGGAGCCAAAGAGGGCTCCCTAAATCCTTACGCCACCCGCCAAGCGGGAACCATTCCCTAAATATGTAATCACTGTTTTCTGCACCATTGTTTCTGCCTCGTGAAGGTCGGTGGTTGAGTTTGATGATGAGTTGATTAAATATGCCTTTGAAAGGCCTATGACTAAATTTCATTCTACCCCCCACTCCATCGATGGAAATCATGAGATCTACGTCAAACACCGTTCCTTTCTACTATATGTCAATCTACCATATATCTCTTTACATACATCCTCCTATCAACTAAAACCAAGTAACAAAAATCAATTTCTACCCAGCATGACCAGCAGCAATAAACAGTCTCTCCCTCTTCATCCCCAAACTCAACACGGTGGCAAGTGCACCAGCGGTGATAACAAGTATATAGGTTTTGCTCATGGCAGTGACAATTGCCTTCAACACCTCCATTTTCACAACATCGCTCAAACTAGCAACAAAAGCACTTCCAGCACCAGCAATAGCCTGCTGGACCTCCGCCAATGGCGTACCAGGCAGAAGTTCCGCGATCGAAGTTTGAGATTTATTAAGGAAGACTGAGTTTGCAATAGCTAAAGCGATAGTGATGCCAGAGACCTGTGCGCAAGTGATAAAGCCTACGGCTGAGGCGATGAGTTGTGGGTCCACGATAGCTTGCGCTACGGAGAAAGAAGCTTGTGCAAAAAGACCGTCGCCGAACCCGATGATGGTACTG